>JAABUN010002372.1_pt1 | contig 33935 bp, 35 predicted proteins | sample 5559311 | NCBI WGS metagenome assembly JAABUN01 (sample SAMN10711877, study PRJNA513370) | rock metagenome | isolation source: Antarctica rocks | place: Antarctica: Victoria Land, Siegfried Peak sud | reverse complement strand
CCGCTGCGGTAAACGTGATCGCCGCCGTTAACGTCGTCTTGCCGTGGTCGACGTGCCCTACCGTGCCAATATTGACGTGCGGTTTCGTTCTCGTAAAAGTCGCTTTTGCCATCTCTGCTTCTCCTCTCTATGGGCTGATGACGGTGATGGCCGTCTACAGCCAAAGTCGACCAAGCCGCCGGATGCGGTGGTCTTTAGGTGCCCAAAGTTGGAGCTCGTGGACGGGATTGAACCGTCGACCTCTCCCTTACCAAGGGAGTGCTCTACCACTGAGCTACACGAGCCTGTCTGAGCAGGTATCCAGAAGGTAAGTTAGGCGCAAGCGCGCTACTCACCGCAGACCGTTTGGAGGTCCGCCAAGCGGGTCTATCTGGAGCGGGAGACGAGATTCGAACTCGCGACATTCAGCTTGGGAAGCTGACGCTCTACCAACTGAGCTACTCCCGCACGAGTGGGGTGTCATCCGTCCTCAGACGAAACCCCAGATATTACCAGCAAATCTCTGTAGACGGAGTCACAGATGATACTTCTGGTGTGGTGGGTAGGGCTGGATTTGAACCAGCGTAGGCGAAGCCAACGGATTTACAGTCCGTCCCCTTTAACCACTCGGGCACCTACCCGTACGTCTTAAAAGTATCCCCCTAGCAGCCTAACCGTCAAGTTTGAATGTTAAAGATGATACCTTTAATCTTTTGGAGCCACCCATCGGAATCGAACCGACAACCTTCCGATTACAAATCGGGTGCTCTACCAGTTGAGCTAGGGTGGCCTACCCTCCCGGTGGGTGGCGCGAACTCTCGCCCGCGTCCAAATATGCAGCCTAGCACGCGCCCTAAAAGAGTGTCAATACGCTTTTTGGTCAGATCGGCACGACCTCGCAAGTTTTGCTGGTCACCGACGTTCAGAAAGCTCGAGAAAACACGCTCGAGCTGCCAGACACGCGACACACCGACGCTTCAGAACCTTCTTGATACCTACTTTTCGCTTCTTTCTGGCGCAGCATATTGCAGCACTTAGCTTAGAACATTAGCAGCACCTAAGCCTCCGGCTTGGGCTTCAGACGGTCCAGAAAAGCTTCGGCGGTGGGGGCGGTGTTGACGACCTCGGCGGCGCTCAGACCTGCCTTGCGCGCCATCAGCACCCCGTAGCGCAGATCGTGATACCCGCTCGGATGATGCGCGTCGGGGTCGATAGCGAAGCGGCAACCGAGGTCGCGGGCGCGCGCAACCTCGCGCCAGTCGAGGTCTAAACGGCGCGGGTTGGCGTTGATCTCGACGACGGTGCCGGTCTCGGCGCACGCTTGCAAAACGGTTTCGGCCTCGAGATCGTAGCTCGGGCGGCGTAGCAAAAGTCTCCCGGTCATATGCGCCAAGATATCGGCGTAGGGACTTTGCACCGCGCGGACGATACGTTCAGTCTGCTTGGTTTTGGAGAGCGTAAACTGCTGGTGGACGCTGACTACAGCGTAATCGAGGGTCGCAAGCACGTTATCAGGATAATCGAGCGAGCCGTCCGCCATAATGTCGACCTCGAGTCCGTGCAGCACCCTGAAGTCGCTACCTTCGTCCGCCAGCTCCCGCCGAATCGCGGCGATCTCTTCGGCTTGAGCCAACACGCGCTGAACGCTCAAGCCGTTTGCGTAAAACGACGTTTTCGAGTGGTCTGCCGTCGCCAGGTAGCTGTAACCGAGGTCGCGGGCAGCCGCCACCATCTCGCGCAAAGACGCGGCCCCGTCCGACCAGCTCGAGTGATTGTGAACCAGCCCGCGCATATCCTCCAGCGTGACGAGGCTCGCCGTGGGTGCAATAGGTTCCGCCTCCGGCAACCTGTCACGGCACTCAGGTGGTACCTTTTCGAGCGCAAGAGCACTGAAAACGTCGGCTTCGGTGGGAGTCTCGAGACGCTCGTCGCCCCTAAGAAGTCCCGAAACCGTCAACGCCAAACCCTTCGCCGCCGCCCGGCGCTCGAGTTCGGTAACAAACACTTTGTTTCCCGTGTCTACGACCAGAGCAGCGCCGAGTATGGACGCTTCGCTTAGGCGCAGCTCGAGGGGCCGCCCTGCAAAGGTCGCGCGCACGACTTCACCGGAAACCTGAACGTCCTCACAAAACTCCGCCAGCGTCCGCTTCAGAGCCATGGGGGAAACACCGGTCACGATCCCCCGGAGCGTCCCGACGGTCTCGAGTCCCCGCCTCAACTCTCCGGTCCAGTACAGTTGCGCGTCCGGTAACGCGTCCATCAAACCCCCTTCTCTCAAACCCGTAACGACCGCCGCCGCCGCGACCTCCGCCTCGTCGAGGCGAAAACGCGAGGTCGCCGCGAGCGCAAACTCCGCCGCCGCTCCCAGCGCCGCCGCACTCTTCGCCCCGAATCCCTTGAGGTCGGCAACCCGCCCGTCACGCGTCGCAGCGACCAGGGTCGCCAAATCGCCGATACCACTCAGCCACAGCAGCCGCGCTTTTTTCGGCCCCAGACCCGATACCCGCAGCAGACCACGCACGCCTTCAGGAACCTCCGCGTACAGCTCGCCTAGCAGCTCGAGCCGCTCCCGCGAACGCAGCGCGTACATCTCGGCGGCCAGACCCTTGCCGATACCGCGCAGCTCGGCGAGGCGACGTTCACCGAAAAGTATGGCGAAGTCGCCCTCGAACGCGTCCAGCGCCCGCGCCGCCGCTGCGTAAGCGTTCGCCCGAAAAGGTTCTGCACCGAGTAGTTCCAACAGCCTCGAGGTTTCAGTCAGCTGCCGTACTAACTCTTTTTTGCTTACCGGCGGTGGTTCTATAGGCGGCTCCATCACAAGGGCGACTATAACGCGCCCGGGCCGGACTGCTGTATACGTTAGACTGCCGTATGCGTATCCGTATACGGCTATTGCCGAGCAGGTTGCCGGGTGGGTTGTCAAGGGGACTCCTGAGTGGACTACTGATTGTCTTTTTGGTCCTTGCGGCCTCCGCCGCCGCGCAACCGGAGCCCCCGCCCCCGTCGCTCTGGCTCGAGTCCGGTCTAGCTTACCGGGACGGGGAGACGACCCATTTGACGCCGCACCTGCGTGTCGGCATACGCGGCGTGAGACCGCTGGGCGACACGACCGCCCTATACGCGGCGTTCGCTATCGACGGCGACCTCCTCCTCGACCTCGGCGGCTGGTACAGTTTTTTACCCCAGGCCGACGACCTGTTCGGTTTTCGCAGCTACGCCGGAACCGGCCTCAGCTACGCTGCCGGATCGCTCGGCGTCGCGCTCAGCGGCGCAGTCGTCTACGAGTTCTCGCCGCGCACAGCCTTTTTGGTCGTCTACACGCACAGGCCGCTGTTTACTCCGGCTTTGGGGCAAGCGTTCGACGTGTCCGTCGGCGTTCGCGTCACCACGCCCTAGAGGAGTCAGCGCGGACCACGGCGTCGGCACCATATCAGACTTGATACGTGTTGGGCTTGGTAAGCTTCAGCTCATGAGCATTCAACCCGACCGCTGGATTCGTGAACAGGCGCTAAAAGGCATGATCGAACCTTTTGAAGATCGCCTCGTCAGACAGGGCGTTATCTCGTACGGGCTCTCGTCGTTTGGTTACGACCTGCGCGCCGCCCCCGAATGGCGCATTTTCGTCAACGTTTTCAACACCGTCGTCGATCCCAAAGACTTCGACCTGCGCGGCCTCGTCGAGTCCGAAGGTGACACCTGTATCATCCCGCCCAATTCGTTTGTACTGACGCGCTCGGTCGAATACCTGCGTGTTCCTGACGACGTGATGGTAATCGCTCTGGGTAAATCGAGTTACGCGCGTTGCGGCATCGTCGCTAACGTGACGCCACTCGAGCCCGGTTGGGAGGGCCACGTGACTTTGGAGCTTTCTAACACCACCCCACTACCCGCCAAGGTCTACGCGCACGAGGGCATTGTGCAACTCCTCTTTTTTCAGGGTGAAAAACCCGAGGTCAGCTACGCCTCGCGCGGCGGCAAATACCAGGGTCAGCGCGGTGTGACGTTGCCTAAGCTGTAGGTTAGAGGAAGGCAGAAAGTAGAATTCAGAAGACAAAATTTATACTCATTTCGATTGGCTCGGCGTTTTTACGCAGTGGGTCAAAGCTTTGCGAAACGTTAACCCGTTTTTTGCAGATACGTCGCCAAAAGCCTGCGCCCTGCCACCCCTAACAAACTTGTTCGCGCCTTCAATGAAGCGTTCAAAGCTGCCGCCCTGCCCACGCACGCGACGCTTTCAGAGACTGTGGCTGTGAGGTGGAGCCGCACTGGCATTGGAAGTGCCGGTAATCTGTCAGAGTGCGTAGCAGGCTCTCGTCAGCGGCTGGGTCTGGTGACTACCGAACGATACCCGCTGTACCTGTCGAACTCAGGAGAGTTGCAACGTCGGGGGAGGCTTTTCGGTCTCCTCTTCGACCGCTGCCAGCGTTACCCGGAAGGTCGTGCCGCGGCCTATGAAACTTTCGACCTCGAGGGTGCCGTCGTGGGCGTCGGCAATCTGTTTGGCGATAGCGAGACCCAAACCGGCCCCGCCCCCGACGCCCTTGTGAAACTTTTCAAAGATGTGCGGCAAGAGTTCCTCGGCAATACCGGGGCCACGGTCGCGCACCAGAAGCACTACCCGGTCGTCCAGCGTAACGAGTCCAAGCGTAACTTTGCGCGGATTTTCGGTGGCGCGCACCGCATTGGCGGTGAGGTTACGAATGAGCTGTTTGAGGCGGTCGGGGTCGCCCAGCAGCAGGCTTCCCGGCTCGGCCTCGAGCCGTACCCCCGGAAACTCTTCAGCAACGGGTTTAAGGATATCAGTTGCCGGGTCGAGCAGGTGCGGCGCGTATTCGCGCACCAACTGCCCGCGCGAGAGCTGTAAAAGGTCAGCGACAAGCCGCGTCATCGAGTGGGCAATACGCTGCGCGTCCTCGAGTTCGCCGCGCAGCTCACTCGGCGCGCGCCGGACGGCGCGGTCTAAAAACCCCTGCAAGCTCGTCAGCGGCGTCCGCAACTCGTGGCTCGTTTCAGCCAAAAAGGTACGCTGCGCGTCGGCTGAACCTTTAAGCCGCGTTACGAGGTCGTTGAGTACGACGCTCAGCTGTCCTACCTCGTCGTTCGGGCCGCTGTACGCGATAGGGTTCAGCTGATTCGGGCCGAGCTGCGCGGCGGCGGCGGCGAGCTGCGTTACCGGACGCGCCGCCGCCGCCGCGACCAAGTAGCCGAGAACGATACTAAAGAGTGTAAACACTCCGGCGACGAGCGCCAGAAAACGCGCCAGCCGCCCAAGGGCAGCTCCAATATAGTCGGCAAACGATACGACGACAACCACCCCTTCCCCCGCACCAAAATCTACCGGGGCCAGCGCCGCTTGCACAGCTTGTCCATTAATCTCGCCACGCCATGACTGTGGCTGCGTCAGCGCAGAGACCACGACAGCCGTAGGTAGCGGCAAGTCGTCTGTCGTATCGGCGTCGTTCGAGGCGGCGAAGCGGTTTCCCAGACTGTCGTAAAGTTGGATAATGCCGCCGGTTGCGACGCTTTGCAAATCGCCCTTACCCAGGTTGCCACCGGTAGCGTCCTCTTGCGTTTGGGTCGTGTCAGCCTCAGCATTGACCGGGGTTTGTGAAATATTGTATTCGTTGGCGACTCTGGCTACGTCGGCCTCGAGCGCCCGCCGAAGATTACCGACCAGACTCGAGCTGACCACCGCGTACGCAGCCAAAGACGCCAAGATGCTTAAAAAAGCGATTGCCAAACTGCTAAAAAGAGCAATTCGCCACCGCAGAGAGACGCCGCGCCTCGAGACCATAGAGGCACCTTGCCACGCCACGCTTAAGACAGGCTTAAGGAAGCCTGGGCGACACCCGTACGCCGCCTAGCTCTTGATGGCGTAGCCGATACCGCGCACCGTACGGATAAGTCCGTAACCACCCACATCACGCAACTTGGCGCGGATATTGGCGATATGCACGTCGACGACGTTCGACGAGGGGGGAAGCTCTTCACCCCAGACATTTTGCTCGATCTCCTGCCGGGTATAAACGCGCCCCGGCGCGCCGCACAAGTAGACGAGCAGGTCGAACTCGCGCGGGCTGAGGTGAACTTGCTGCGTTTCCCAGTAGAGCTGGCGGTGCTGCGTGTCGATAGTCATGTCACCGACCAACTGCTCCGAACCCGCATTTTGGTGGCGCAGCTGAACCCGAATACGCGCCAGCAACTCCTCGGCGTGAAAGGGTTTGGCAAGGTAATCGTCCGCACCTGCGTCGAGCATATCGACTTTGGTGGTCACGTCGTCGGCGGCGGTCAGGATCACGATAGGCGTGGTGCTGGTTTTGCGGACGCGGCGGGCGATCTCCGCGCCGCTAACGTCGGGAAGTCCCAAATCGAGAACGATCAGGTCGGGGTTGCTTTCGCGTACGGCGGCGAGGCCGCGCATCCCAGTTTCGCAAGCGGTGACGCGAAAACCGGCCTCCTCGAGCTCCAGACTCAGCAACTTGCTGATGTCGGCGTCGTCTTCGACGATAAGGATGTGCTTGAGCTTGCTTGAACCCGAAACGACCTCACTCATAACGCTCATGACTCCCTACTCCCCCGGCTCTGAAAAAATGAGTTCGATACCGTACTGCTCAGCCAACCACTTGCGTAACGACACCGCCTGCGACGCCCCTTCAAACTGGACGAAAATATCGTTTCCGGTCGGTCCGATCCGGCCATAAGGCGCTTCCGCCGAATCCGCAGAACTGGTACCCGGCAAAATGATGAGAACTCTCACTTCAGTTTCAGGCGCAAGCGATTTTTCAAATACCAAGCGGTTTCCCTCGACTTCCGCCGAACTGTAAACGGGTACTAGATCAGGAGCTGCCAGCGTGATTACCGTACCGGGAACCAGATTGTGCGACCCCGTCAGGACTTGCGCCAGCAAAAGCCAGAGAATAAACCCGCTCATCTACACGTCCCGGTATTCCGGAGAGATTTTTTCAGAGAATAAGACAGACCAACGCCGAACATCATAGCGCCATCGTAGCAGGGGGATTCCCGGAGCTATCCCAGATTTGCGTAAAGGAGGCTTCATCTTTTTTATGCTCACCGAGTTCAGTATACGCCACTCATGAACAAAATTAAATGCTTTGCTCGAGTCCGGCGCAAGCCGGAGGACACTTCCGCCCCCTCCGCCCTCTATTTGCAATCACCCCCGGAAGTGCGTCGTAGCCTGTGCTCGACAAGCTGAGGGTAGGATAAACCGGATGAAGGTGCTCTGCTTTAGCGGGTATCCCTGCTGTAGAGTGCAGTAATGAACACGCTGGATCAACCCCTTTTCTTTTTGGGACGTCCCCGACCGCACGTCTTGGATGTGGCGCTGCTGCGACTCGGCGGCGGTAAGGTCGTGCTGCTCTTCTCGAGTGAGCTTGCCGCCCGGAGTCACCTAAAAACGGCTCCGCCGGGAACGGTTTTGCAGGCCGCAACCGACCTGCGCGCCAAAGAGGAGCTGTTCCGGGCGGCGCTAGCGCGCGGAGCAGACGAGCTGTGGCTCTACACCGAGGCGGGCACAGAGCCGCATCGCTATCCGCTCCAGCGCGCTCTGGACTACGTGGTGTCGTTTAAGCGGCAGACTGCTTGTATCTAGGTTTTGTTGACTTTTCACCTGACTCAAAATGGTTTTTGCCGTGCTGAACGCAAGAAGTAAGGAGTAAGAAGTAGGAAGTAAGAAGCAAAAAGACCGCGAAATGTCGGCACGTTGCGTGTACAAGAAACGGCTTTTGTCAGCATTTCCACCAAATGTCGCGCTGTTTCTCCGCAGATATATCCCTTCGGTGACGTGCCCTTTGCGGGTACAGGCACGTTGCCGTCTCAAAGTACGTGGTGGAGCGTCTCAAATGAGCGTAGCGCAAACCAGTTCCGAACGTGGGTGAGTTCAGCTAAGCGCCGAGGCTCAGCTGTAAAGACTTTGATACCTGCATTTTCCGAATGGTAATAATCAACAAAGCCCATGACACCCGACACCCCGGCGCGGGCTCGAGACACCAGTCAGAGCGGCAACCGTAGACCCAGCCGATACCAAAACCCCCCGGCGTACCCGAACGTGCCGCTAAAACTCACCGGCGCGCCGTAACCGAGCACTAGGTCGAGCGACGTGGTTAGGTCGCCGCCGACGTGCAGGGCGCTGTCCAGCCAGGTTCTGAAGCGGGGCTCGAGCGTCACGCGTTCGAGCGCGTAGAGGCCGTCGCCGTAACGCAGTTGGGTGGGTACGCTGCGCGTCAAGCCGACGCTGAACAAGCCCGCCGGGTCGGTGCGGGCGGTGAGTGGAATAGGCCACGCCGGACGGTAGCCCGCGCGCATCCCGAACTCGAGCCGCCCCACCCCTTCGACCGGCCTCACGTAAGCGCCGTCAGCCCACGCCCCTAAAGACGGCGCGGCACCGGTCGCACTCCACACCCCCGTAACCCCGCCCCGCCAGCCTTCGGTGGGGTAGCCCCAGAGGTCGGCGCGCCGGGTCGACCACGCGGCCTCGGCGCGGGCGTCGAAGCGGAAACCCGGATAACCGAGCAACTGCACAAGACCGGCCTCGAGGCCCGCGCTCAGCAGCGCCCGGTCTTGCGGCAGCCGCGCCGTTAGACCAGCCTGGAACCCCGCCGCCGTCTCCCGTTTCTGAGTTAGGTGAGGCGTAAAAGGCCACACACCCGCCTGTACCGAAAACCGCAGCGGGCGCGGCGTCGCGCGCAAGCTCAAACCGCCCCCGTAATCGTAGCGGGCAAAACCGTAAAGACCCGCCAGCGCCGCGCGCCCGCTGCCAAACCCGAGCGTCAACCGCGCGTTGTGATCAGTCGAGTCGTCTTGTGCGACCACCGACGCTTCGGCAGCAACGCCGAACGGAAACAGACTTACGCCCCCGCCGGTCGGTACCCACCCGTAGGGCCGCAGGCTCGGCAGCGGACTATACGGGCGCACGGTAAACGCGGGCGGGGTGTCAGCAGCTGTGGGGGCAACAGCTCGAGTCGTAAGCTGACGTGCAGCGAGCGGAGGCCGGTCAGGTAACCACGCGAGGTTGTAACCACGGCCCCCCAAAGACGCGAACCACGTTCCCTGCTCCCCCGCTTCAGGGGTAAAGGCGCCGCCGACGGTACGCGTCAGGCTCGCGCGTTCCGACGTGTCGAGGTTCAACGTGTAAAGCTCGAACATCCCCTGCCGGTCACGGTCAGCGCGAAACACCAGGTCGGTCTCACCGACCCAACTCGGCTCGAGGTCTTGTGCCCGGTCACGGGTCAGGTAACGCAGCGCGTCGCCCTCCAGAAATGCCAAGTCGACGAACCCTCGCCGCCAGACGCTGAGGGCGACGCGTCCTTTTCGGCTCGTCGCCAGCCCGACAACGTGAACGCCCGCCTCACCCTGCCAGCGCGTCTTAACCGGCTTTGCGGGACAGAGCTGCTCGAGTCGTGAGCGCGCCGCGTCGTCCGTCACGTAGAGGACACAGCCCCTCGGCAGCGGGGCGGGCAGCTTCGCCCGTGCGCCTCTTGTGAGCTGCGTTTCGCGGCCCGTGCGGGTATCCAGCGCCAATACCTCCGAATAGGTGTGTCCTAGACGCGGGACCGGGCGCGCGTAGAGAAGTGTGTGCGCGTCCAGCCACTCGAGACTCCCCGGCAGCCGGTCGTCGAGCAACGTCCGGACGTTTTTCAACTCACCCCCGTCGGCGTCTGCCAGCATAATCGAGGCGGGCCCACCGACCCACGCCAACTGCTTCCCGTCCGGGCTCAGCGCCGGGGCACGCGTGTACCAACCGGTGTCAGTCTTTTTTGTTCCGGTACGCTCAGCTTTACGCACACGTTTCGCTCTAGCCTTCGCCGCCGCACGCACCTCGCGTTGCCAAGCCCGCCACTCGCCCCTCAAATCCGTACCCACCGCCAGACGCCACGACGCCGCGAAGGGCCGCAAGAACCCAGCAGCGTTATGTTGTGCCAAACTCGCCTTGACCGACCCGAACCCGTGCTTACGAATCAGAAAATCGGTAAACCCTACGCCGAAAAGGTACTCTGCCTGCCCCCCCGGCCACGCGCCGTAGGTCGATAAGCTCACATCGGTCAAGGTCGGCCAGGTACCTGCCAGCACCGCACTCTCGAGCACCCCACGGGTGAGCGCGTCGTCACGCCGCCCACCGGTCGTGTACTCGGATTCGGTCCAGACCGCCAGCCCTTCGACCAGCCACGCCGGGGGCACATTGGCGACGTCCTCGCCGACCAATCCCAGCTTCAGCCCGTTGCCACGCCCCTCCAGATACGCCAGCTGCATGATGTGCGTGAGTTCGTGAACGAGCACGAGCCGGAGGTCACTTTCGGCGCGGTAACTGAGCGCCACCTCGGTCGGGAAAAGCGCGCGCACACCCACACTGGAACGCGGCAAGGGTGACGCGAGCGCGTTGTAAACATCAGACGTATCTTCCAGACGTAAGGTAATCGGCGGTGGCGAGAAACCGAAAAGCGGGACGAGCACGTCGAGCGCCCCCTCCGCCTCGAGCGCAACCCGTTGGGCGTAGGACTCGAGCGCAGCATCGTCAAAGAGCACCCGGACGCGCGGCGCGACGACCTCTTGGGTAGCAAAAGCCAGTGACGAAATCAGGAGCAAAAAGGTGACAAAAAGGCGGCGCACAGTCCCTGAAGTATACGGTTTTAGGTAGCGGATACCACGCGCGCCTCTTCGGTAGGAGGGTCGGGCTCGAGCCACGCGATGACGCAAGCCGGTAGCACCAGTATCAACAGCGTCATGGTGAAAGGGTCGAAAAGTACGTCGGGTGTAAAGAGGAAGTAAGGCGCGGCACCCGCCAGCCATTCGGGGGGCGGATAGTTGGTCACGAAAAGGCTGCTTATCAGAGTAAGCGCCAAAATGGCGTAGGCGATTTCGTAACCCGCGAGCGCTACCCCCCGTTCCCGCTCGTCCATACAGCCTTTTCGGTAGGCCGTTATGAGGGCGCTACGGGCGTAGTAAAGAGGTGAAACGAACAAGAACACGAGCGAGGCCAGCAGACCCAAGTATCCGTGTAGAAATGGGTAGAGAAGAACGAGGCCGAGCGCGTACAGCGTCACGTATAGACGGCGGTTGGTACGCGTGTTGATACGGGTCATGCGCCTGCTACCGGGTCAGGTTCTGTCCAGGCAACGATGGTTATGGGCAGCAAGATGACGAACGTACTGATGATGTCCAGCTCCAGTAGACGTGCTGTAGGTAAAGGCAACCAAGACAGCTCGAGCCCATCGGGCAAGAAGAGGTAAAGCACCGCTAGCCCCATCAAGGTAAGATAGGCTGAACGGAAGGTAAAGCTCTGCACTCGCTGCTGTCTTTCATCAAGGTGATTGCTGGGGGTAAATATGATGTTCGCGGTTGAATGAACAAGGAGAACCATAAAAATTCCCCCGAGAAGAGCACCTCCCGCAGTGCCTGGGTCAAATCTGGTTGTGCTCAGGAAGCCACCAAGGGCGAGGAGTCCGTAGAAAAGGATGACCAACAGGCGGCGGTAACTGCGTTTTGTCGGGGTAGTGACAAAGGCTTTAAGTGAGTTCATGATTTTTCTCCTTGGAGGGTGAGGGTGCAAAATCTTCTACAATCGGGTCGGGCTCGAGCCAGCGTTTTATCCCTCCTGGTTTAGTTGACTGTTGCGGGTGGTGTACAAAGAATTGCTGAGGGGTTTTAGCGGCTTCGTCGAAAAGATCGCCTCGATGGGCAGGTCGAACAACTCTGAAAGGCGGAACGCCAGCTCGAGGCTCGGGTTGTAATCGCCGCGCTCGAGATAACCGATGGTCTGATAGTTCACCTCCACCGCCTCCGCCAAAGCTTGGCGGGACAAACCGCGTTCAGCGCGCAACACCTGCAAGCGGTTGTAGATTTTGAGCTTCTCGGGCAAGGCGTCACCTCTGGTGTGTAGTCATCTTAAATGTATTGTTGTACATATACAACATTTTGTCAATGCTTAGCGATAGTACCGAACTACGGCTACACTGGAATCTATGCCTGTTTTTATCGTCGACAAACCCCTCGGCCTTACCTCGCACGACGTGGTGGCTCGCGCGCGCCGCCTTCTAAAGACCAAGGCAGTCGGTCACGCCGGGACGCTCGACCCGTTAGCGACCGGGGTGCTGGTCGTTTTGAGCGACGGGGCAACCAAGCTCTCCCCTTTTTTGACCGCTTCGGAGAAACACTATCTGGCGTGGGTATCGTTCGGGGCCGGAACCCCGACGCTCGACGCCGAAGGACCGATTAGTGAAACCGGCGACGCGTCCGGGCTCACTGCTGAGCAAATTGAGGACGCTTTGCCACCCTTTCTGACTCTCACAGAGCAGCTGCCACCGCAGTATTCGGCGATTAAAAAGGGCGGCGTCAAGGGCTACGAAGCGGCGCGCAAGGGAAAAGATTTAGTGCTCGAGTCCCGCCCCGCCGGGTACACCGAAATCAAGTTGCTGGGGTTCGCGCCCACCAGGGACGAGCTGAAGGCACCGGAACACCCCGCCTCTCTGCCGCCGACGCTCGGCGCGCTTCCCACCGCCCTTTTAGAGGTGCAGGTGCAGGCCGGAACCTATCTACGAGCGTTGGCCCGAGATTTGGGCGCGGCAGTGGGCGTCCCGGCGCACCTTGCAGGTCTGGTGCGGACGCGGTCGGGGAGTTTTAAGCTGGAGGCTGCTACAGCACTGGACGATCTGCCGAAGGTTTCAGGGCTGAGTCTCGCCGACGCACTGCCGTACCCGCTGCTCGAGCTGGACGCGGCGCAAGTGGCACGGATTCGGCAGGGGCAACGGCTCCCTTCTGAAAGGATGGCGGACGGGCACCTGGGCCTGATCGACGACGCCCGCACCCTTATCGCCGTCGCAGAAGTGCAGAGCGGCAGGATGAAGCTGCTCCGCGTCTGGAACTAGGGGTTGCTGAGAGCGGCTCCGGGGTGTACACCATGTATCGCCGCAGATACACGCCTCTTCGCTACGTGACCGTTTAGACTGGGTAAACTGTGTATAGAGAGGTGAAGACTATGAATATCGGCGTCCCCAAAGAGGTCAAAACGCACGAATACCGCGTCGCCGCTACCCCCGGCACCGTCCACGCACTCGTAGCGCGTGGGCACAAAGTTTCGGTCGAAACCCAGGCAGGGGTCGGCAGCGGATTTTCAGATGACGAGTACGCGGCGCAAGGAGGAACTATCGTCGGCAGCGCGACGGAAGCGTGGTCACACGAAATGGTCCTCAAGGTCAAAGAACCCGTCGCCGAGGAGTACGGGTTTTTGCGCGATGACCTGCTGCTCTTTACCTATCTGCACCTCGCCGCCGACCGGCCACTGACCGAAGCCCTGCTAAAAGCCGGTACCGCCGCCGTCGCCTACGAGACGGTGCAACTACCCAACGGTTCGCTGCCGCTCCTAACGCCTATGAGCGAGGTTGCCGGACGGATGGCGTCACAGGTCGGCGCACACTACCTGGGCAAATTCTTAGGCGGGCGGGGTCTCCTTTTGGGCGGCGTCCCCGGTGTTCAGGCCGGTGACGTCGTCGTTTTGGGTGGCGGGGTTGTCGGCGTCAACGCCGCTAAGATCGCCCTCGGGCTCGGCGCACGGGTAACGATTTTGGATATCAGTCACGCCCGTTTGCAATACCTGGACGACGTGTTCGGCAGCCGCTTGCAGACGCTCGCCAGCACCCCGGCGAATATCGCCGAGATGGTGACGCGCGCCGACCTGCTGATCGGGGCGGTGCTGATTCCGGGCGCGCGCGCGCCGCACCTCGTGACCAAAGACATGATTACGACCATGAAACCGGGCAGCGTAATTGTCGACGTTGCCGTCGATCAAGGCGGCTGCATCGAGACCATTCATCCGACCACGCACGACGACCCGACGTTTGTCGTCGAGGACGTGGTGCATTACGGCGTCGCCAATATGCCGGGGGCGGTGCCGAACACCAGCACCACCGCCTTATCGAACCAGACCTTGCCTTACGCGCTGGCGCTGGCCCAAAGCGGCGTAGGGGCGCTCCAAAAAGACCCTGCGCTCTTACGGGGCCTGAACACGTATAAGGGCAAGCTGACCTACGAAGCCGTCGGCGACGCATTCGGCCTCGAGACCACCCCGCCGAGTATCGCGCTGAGCGAACCCGTGCAGCTGGCCGGATCGGGAACCTGGGTTTAGAAGTTTACGCTTAGGGCAGCCGGGGTGATGGGAACGGAAGTCGCGGCGACGCTTCGGGACCGGCGATTTTTAACCCCACCCCGGTCAGTGACCGCTCGAGCGCACCCCGGATCAGCAGTGCCAGGGTTCGCGCTGCCGCCTCGTGTGAAAGCCCGGCAGCGTGAATGTTCGAGACGCAGTTGCGTTCGGAATCGAGGCGACCCGGTTGCGGCGCAAAGGTCAGATACGCTCCCAAACTCTCCGGGGTGCTGAGTCCGGGGCGTTCTCCAATCAAGATAAGGCTGAGGGTCGCGCCGAGCACCTCTCCGATAGCGTCACCCAACGCGACCCGGGCACCCCGGGCAACGACAATCGGCGCGAGTCGAAGCGGACGTGGACGTTCTAAAAGCGGTAGCAGCGCCGCTAAAAGGGGGCGCAGCGTGCTGCGCGGGTGCCGCCGCCGAGAGGCCATCTCCGACGATAACCACTATGTCGTAGTCACCCTGCGCCGCCGCCACCACCAACCGCTCCGCTTCACCTGTGCGTAGCGACCGACCCAAATCCGGGCGCGACAGGTAGGCTTCGCGGGTTTCAGCCAGACTCGAGACGTTGAGCACAGGCACGCCTGCTACACGCTCGAGGTCGGTTTGTAAGGTTCGTAACCGCTCCGGGTCGAAAGTTGCTGCTACCGCGTCTTTGGCGCGCGCATGAGCGTGATCGAAGGCCAGAACCGCGTCTGTCGGCAGGCTGCTCCCGGTCCGGCCGAGCGCCACACGCGCGGTCGTAAACGCCCGTAACGCTTCCCAAGGGATAGCCGGTTTCAGCGGAACTTCGCCCACCCCTAAAACCCGACTAGCTGCAACAGACGCGTCGCGGGCGTCGTGAGCTGAAGTTCATAATTCTGCACGATACCGAACTTTTCCAGCCACACTTCAAACTCCGGAGCCGGGCGAAGCGAGAGCGTTTTGCGGACAAACCAGGCGTCGTGATACGAGGTGCTCTGGTAGTTCAGCATCACGTCATCGGCTCCAGGAACACCCATGATAAAGGTTACTCCGGCAACCGCCAAGCTCGTTAGTAGCGCGTCCATATCGTCTTGATCGGCGTCAGCATGGTTGGTGTAACAGACGTCGCAGCCCATCGGCAGCCCCAGCAGCTTGCCGCAGAAGTGATCCTCGAGCCCCGCGCGCGCGATCTGTTTACCGTTATAAAGGTACTCCGGGCCGATAAAGCCGACGACGGTATTGACCAGCAGCGGGCTGAACTCTCTCGCCACCGCGTAGGCCCTGGCTTCGACCGTCTGCATGTCGAGCCCGTGATGCGCCCCCGCCGAGAGCGCCGCCCCCTGCCCCGTCTCAAAATACAGGGCGTTGTCGCCGACCGTCCCGCGCCCTAGACTGCGCGCCGCGTCGTGCGCTTCACGTAAAAGCGCCAGATCGACGCCAAAACCGGCGTTGGCCGCCTGCGTACCCGCTATCGACTGAAAAAACAGGTCGAGCGGCGCACCCTGCTCCGCAGCCCGGAGCTGATTGGTCAGATGCGTTAAGACGCACGACTGGGTAGGAAGCTCGAGTTGTTGTCTCAAGTCGTCGAGCATCCTGAGCAGCGACACCGCCGACGCCACACTATCCGACGCCGGGTTGATCCCAATCACCGCGTCACCGATACCGAACAGCAAACCGTCGAGTATCGAGGCCAGGATTCCTTTAGGGTCGTCGGTTGGGTGATTCGGTTGTAGCCGTGTCGAGAAACGCCCCCCCAGCCCAATAGTCGTGCGAAAGCGCGTGACAACCCGGCATTTACGGGCGACCACGATCAAATCTTGAAACCGCATGAGTTTGCTGACCGCGGCAACCATCTCCGGCGTCAAGCCAGAGGCCAGCGCGCTCAGGGCGGCGGTGTCGGTTTCATCTGACAAAAGATGATCCCGAAACTCTCCAACGCTGAACCCAGACACCGGTCCAAACGCCGCCGCGTCATGCCGGTCGATGATCAGGCGCGTCACTTCATCCGTTTCATAGGGAATCAGGGGCTTTTCTAAAAAGACGCGTAACGGCAGCTCGCTGAGGACGTACTTCGCGGCTACACGCTCCTCGGCAGACTCGGCTGCGAGACCCGCCAGCACATCGCCGGAACGGTGCGGTGAGGCTTTCGCCAGTACGTCTTTAAGGTCGGCAAATTTGTAGGTACGCCGACCTAAGGTGAGCTGATACGCCGCACCCACCGTCAGGTACCCCAGCCAGAGAACCGATCCATATTGAAAACTATACGCGTTTCTCCTCAACAGCTTACGGTTGGGATAAGGCCCGCCCCAGCATCTTCACTTCAAAAAGCCACTTGCCCAACCGGGCAGTGTAGACCTCCTGGTCCCCGGCACTTGCGGGTACAGGTAGCTGCAAAAGTTCTTTCAAGCTCAAATCAGGGCGGGCTTTTTTGAGGCGTTCGGTAAAACGCAGCAGTACAGGGTCTAGAATCGCACCCGTGGCGAGCTGTTCATGGGTAACGAGCGACCCTAACCGGACGAGCGGGGGCGCGTCGCCCGCGTAAGATACGGCGATCACCGAAGCAGGATACTCGTGGAGATAGGCGCGGACTTGCTCGAGCCTCTCCCGACTTACCGGCGCAGTATGTACAGATGCGGTTTTCACGGACGTTTGTTCTCCGGTTGCTTGAGGTGATAGCGAATCCCTCTACCCGCCAGCGGTTCGTCTCTGAAGCGTGGGATGACGTGGAGATGCACATGAGAAATCTCCTGTCCACCTACCGGTCCTACGTTCCAACCGACGTTATAACCGTCCGGCTCGAGCGTTCTGTCCAGATACGCCTTAGCCTTTTGTAGCAAATCGTAAGTTGCCGCCCACTCCTCCGGGGTGAGGTCGAAAACAGTTGCACGCACCTCTCTCGTTACGATGAGGCCAGAGCCTGTAAGTACGGTTTGCGGGATTTGCGAAAAGACACAGTATGCGTTTTCCAAAATCACCTGCTGCTCCGGAAAGCTGCCGTCCAAAAAAGGATTACTCATTCCTAGCGGAGCCTCGAGAGCGCCTTGCGAATCAGCGTTTCCGCTGTCGCCTCATTTTCTTTTAAGGCCAACTCAGCCACGACGCCTTTAACCTGCGTTTCGCGGTAGCCGAGCGCCAGCAAAGCCTCGACCGCATCTTCGGCGGCGGGCGTCGTCAGGGTCATCACGCGGCCCGTGGCCCCCGGTGCCTGCAAGTGTTCGGGCAGTTTGTTTTTGAGGTCCACGATAATACGTTCAGCCATCTTTTTCCCGACGCCCGGCGCGCTCGCCAAGAGTCCGGCGTCACCTTGCAAGATGGCTCCGGCAACCAGCGAGGTCTGCATCCCGGAAAGGAGCGCCAGCGCCAGCTTCGGTCCGACGCCCGAGACGCCGATCAGGTAGGTAAAGAGTGTGTGCGCGTCGCGGTCGTGAAACCCGTAGAGCGCCAGCAGGTCTTCTTTCACGAGAAAATAGGTGTGGAGCCGCAGCGCCGACCCGACCTTGGAGACCATCAGCGTGGATTTGGGCGCAAAGACCTCCAAGCCGAACCCACCCGCCTGGATGATCAGGCTGCCAGCTCGCACCTCAGCTACTACGCCGTCTAGATAGGCAATCATCCGGTGATCTCGAAGCTGGTCTCGCAACCGGGATGCTCGAGCCCCGTACTCTCAAACCCTGCCACAAAGCTGTTCACAACTCTATTCTAGCGTCTCGCCGTGGTCGTGGCCGTGGTTGTAGCTGCGGTTGTAGCCGCGCCGCCGCCGACAACGGTACCCCCACGCCCCGCCGTCCACACTGCCACCGCGATAAGCAGCCCAAAGAGCAGATAGGCCCACGCGACCCCGGTGCGTTCGGGCAAACCCAGCCGCGTAGAGAGTGCCAAGAGCGCCCCGCCGACGCCGGTCGAGAGCGCCGACGAGAACTGGTCGGCGAGTTGCAACGACGCCGACACCGCGCCGCCCTCACCCCCCGGCGCGTACGAAAAGGCCAGCACCGAGGTTGTCGAATGCGCGAGTCCGATACCGAGGCCCGCCGTGGCCCAGGCCAGCACGCTGATAGCCAGCGAGTAGCGGGGGGCGAACAGGGCCAGCAGTTGCGCCGACAGACCGACGCTCATAAGAATTGTACCCAGACGTACCCGTTGCGCCCGCCGCCGCGCTTGATTCGATATTTTGCCTTGTGCTTGATCCTGTTTTCGGTCCTGTGCTTGACCCTGCGCTCGTTCAGCTTCGCCCGCGCTCTGTTTCTCGAGCCGCGACTGCACAAATGAACCGAGCGCCCACGAGAGCGCTCCGGTAGCGATAGCGACGCCCGTAACGGCCTCCGAGTAACCGTGAATCCGGGTCAGCATAAAGGCTAGAAACGCCTCGACCCCGGCGAACGCAGCGTAAAAAAGTCCTCTCGAGGCCACCACTGCGGGCAGCCCCGGACGTGCGCGAAGCGTTCCCGCTGGAACCAGGCGGCGGAGGCTCCACAGGGCCAGCGGTCCCCCGACCACGGCGAGCAGCACGCCCCAACCGGAGGCGAGCGTCAGCCCTGCCAAAAAAAGGCCGGTCCCGAGCGACAACCCAAGCGCCTGCGGCAACCGACTCGGTTTTTTGGGTGTATTCGGTTTCGGCAACCGCCGAAACGCCGGTACGGTCAGCGCCGCGACCACGACCAGCAGCGGCAACAGCCCCCAGAAAACCGCCCGCCAACCCACCGCCTCGGCAATAAGTCCCGCTAGCAGCGGCCCCACGAGTCCCGGCACCACCCACGCGCTCGACATAGCAGCAAATAGAGCGGGGCGCAGTCGGTCGCTATAGGCAAGGTTGACGACGGCAAAGAGCGCCGTCACCAGCGCGCCACCACCGAGCCCCTGCAACAGTCGGCCCAGAATCAGCACCGGCATATTCGGCGCGGCGGCCCCAACAGTAAGCCCCAACCCGAACACGATCAGCCCAAGCGAGACCACCAGCCCCGGACCACGGCGGTCGGCGGTCTGCCCGCCCAGCACCGTCCCGAATAGCGAGGTCAGCAGTAATCCACTAAAAATCCAGCCGTAGAGCCTCGTCCCGCCCAGTTCGGCAGCAAGCCGGGGCGCAATGGTCACGACTGCCAGAGCTTCAAAAGCGACGAGCGTAACACCCAAAAGGATGCCCACGGTGAGGGTGCGGTGTTCCGGGTCGAAGATGCCGGGGGGTGACGCAGACGTTTCGGTCTTCCTGCTCGTGCTCATATAGCGGTGCTCACAATAACGGTACTCATCAGCGGACGATACCAGCGTTTGGGGCAGCAAACCTCCGTCTATTGCCCGATTTGAGGGGATAAGCGGTTATGACCTAGCTATTTGGTAAGCCTATGTTTGAGGAAGCAAAACTTTACATGTATTAATTTTTACTTGACATATTTTTGTTTTAGGTTTATATTTTATTAATAAGGAGGCGTTATGGAGCTTTATAGCAGGTTCGAGTGCGAAGTTGCGGAGGCTCGAGACCGCACCCGACAGTTGCAGCACGAAGCGGCGGAGCGTAGGCTTGTCCAACAACTCAGAACCTCGTCCTCAACCCAAGCTGGGTGGCGCTCACGACTAGCGGCACAACTTCACACCCTTGCCGAACGCCTCGAGCCCCAGCCCGAGCCGAAAGAGAGCCGTTTATGAACGAAGACCTCAATGACACCCTGACCGACGAACAGAAGCGCGTCCAGGCACTGCTCGAGTCCGGTCACATCACCCAAGACGAGGCCGACATCTTGGTCGCGGCGCTAGCAGGCGAAGCCGGATCGGACGGTGACGTGGAGGCAGAAGACGCAGCTCGAGAAGAGGACAGCCCGAGTGAACTCGAGCCGAGGTTGCCACGAAAGTTGCAGCAGAGCGGAGCACAAGGTCCATCCGAAAGCGCCTCCCTCGCACCCACGCCCGTCGACGTAACGCCGCCCCACCTGCCGGAACCCCCTGCCCCACCGCAGCTTCCCGACGCCGCACCCGACCCCATGACCTGGGTCAAGCTGAGCGGGTTTTGCGGCGACCTTACGGTAACGAGCGACCCCTATATCAGCAGCCCCGTGATCGACGGTCACGCGCTGCTCGAGCACACTGAAGCGGGCTACCTGATCCGCACGCCACCTGAAAACAAAGGGGGCAACTGGCTTCAGCGGCTGCACAAGGCCGCCGGAGATGTTCGGATACGGCTGCCCGCCGAGATGGGACTCGAGCTGGGTATCACCGCCGGGGACGGTGAGATTCGCGGCGTCAAAACCCTCAAGGGCAATTTTACCGGCGGCGATCTGGACGTGCTGGACGCCGAAACCATCGACCTGACGGTAACAGCCGGGGACGTAACTCTGAAACTGCGCCCGCGCGCCGGTGAGGGGCACGTCAAGGCCATCTCAGGCGACGTTGACGTGATCTTTCTAGCGGGTTCGTCCGCTGTGGTCTCCGGCAGCGCCACCTGCGGCGACCTCGATTTGCCCGAAAGTTTCAGGCGTAACGGCGGGTTCGCCACCCACAAGTTTGAAGGTACCTTGGGCGCAGGTGAGGGCCGCCTCGAGCTGCGCCTGACCGCAGGCGACGTGAATATTCGGGCAGAAGCGTGAGCCTACCGATGCCGACCCGTTGCCCGGTGACGGGCGAACCTTTAGAGGTGACGCGGCTCGAGTGCCCGAAAAGTGGCGTTACTATCGAAGGACGTTTTACACCCAACGAATTCGCCCAGCTGAGCGCCGAAAACCTCGAGCTGCTCCGGTTATTTCTGCGAGTACGCGGCAACCTCAAAGATGTCGAACGTATCCTCGGCGTGTCGTACCCGACCGTACGCCTCCGTTTCGACGCGATGCTGCGCGCCCTCGACTACAACCCGCCCCCCGAAGCACAGGAGGTCCGTGAGGAACGTACCGACATCCTGGGGCTGCTCGAACGGGGTGAGGTCACAGCGGCAGAGGCCGCCAAACGGTTGCGGGCGCTCAAACGTTAGGGGAGCGCGAGATTAAGACAGCACGTCGGCGTTTTCATCTATCTGCGCCCACTTTTCTCTAGACTGTCGGTAACTTGATTCGCAACGTGTAGAGAGGGGTAGACGATGAAACGTAAGGTTTTGTGGCTGTGCGCCGTGGCCTTTTGTGTTTGGGCAACGGCTCAAAACGAATTCGAGATGCCAGAAACGCCGACCTTTTCGGAAAAGCAGCTCGAGGCCGCTTTCGATACCTGCCGCACACTGGCAGAACAGGCCGAGGAAACGCAGCGCGCGTTCCCTATGAAGTACGGCCTCATCGACGAGCCGTTTGACGAACAGCTCGAGCAGTGTGTCTTGTCGGTGCTCAGAGGAGACACCGTACATATGATGCCGCTCGGCTAAGCGGTCACACTTCACCGAAGAGCGGCGCGAAGATCGACTCGTACGAGATGTCGGCGAGCGTCGCGCAGCCCGTCATCCGCATTGTATAGGCGAGTTCGGCGCGCAGGTTTAAAAGCGAGCGGTCGCTGTCGACCAGAACCGCCTCCGCGCCCAGCGCCAGGTAGCGAAACACATCGACGCCGCTCCGCACCGCGCCGCCCGCGTAGACGGCGATAGTTCCGGCGACCGCGTCGAAGATGTCAGGGAACACCTCCGCCGTTGCGGACGCGCCCAGAAAGACCCCGGCCCCGGTATTGACCACCACACCTTCCAAACCCGCTTCGCTGGCGACCTCCGCGTCGGAGACGCTGCACACGCCGTAGAGCCAGAGTGGAACCCCGGCGGCGGCGCGCAGTTCGGCCAAGTCTTCACGGGTACGGGGGTGCCACTCGAGCCCCCCGAAAGGCCACGAGTCGGCGAACGCCGTCAGGTCGAGCGCAAACCCGGATACCCCGCCCGCCGCGAGTTTTCTAACCTTGGGCATCAGCAGCCCCATCTTTTCGGGTTTGAGCAGCGCCACAAACGCCGACAGGTCCACGCCCCCCCGCAGCAGCGCCTCGGCGTCCACCACGCCGAGCGTCCCGGCGGCCCCGGCAGCTGTGTCGCTCAGGGCATCGCCGTGCGTTCCTACCGGCAACAGCGGCGCGCTCAGCTCACGCCCCAGCAAAGAGACGCGGGTATCGGGCTCCGCGACCCCGTGCAGCAACCGGGGAAGCAGCTGAAGACTGTCTAACGCCGCAAAATCGTGTTCGGACACACCTCATAGTACACGCGCCAGTTACAAGATACGTGCCGGTTGCGGGGACGCCGCGCCCGCCCTCTCTCACCCGCGCCCGCTATGATGCCTTTATGATTTTAGCCGAAGCTTTGGGCAAAACCTTTGCGGACACGGCGGTCCTCCGAGGCGTATCGTTTGCAGTCCAACCGGGCGAGGTGTTCGGTCTGCTCGGGCCGAACGGTGCGGGCAAGACGACGACGCTGCGGATTCTGGCGACGCTGCTCACCCCGACCGAGGGGCGCGCGGTCGTCGGCGACTACGACGTGGTCAGGCAGCCCGAACGGGTGCGGCGGCTGATCGGCGTCGTCAACGGCGGTATGGGTCTCTACGACCGCCTTACGGGTAGAGAGACCCTCCGTTATTTCGGACGGCTCTACGGTCTGGGGCGGCGGCGGATCGACTCGAGGATAGACGAACTGGACGCGCTGCTCGGGCTCGGCGACGCCCTGGACAAACGCGCAGGCGACTTTTCAACCGGGATGAAGCAGAAGATCGTGGTCGCGCGGGCGGTGCTACACGACCCCGAGATCATCTTTTTCGACGAGGCGACCTCGGGTTTGGACGTGATGGCGCGGCGGAGCGTGCTCGACTTTGTAGAGGCTTACGCGGCGGGCGGGCGTACGGTGCTCTACTCGACGCACGTGATGAGTGAGGTCGAGGAGCTGTGCAGCCGTGTCGCCATCCTCTACGGCGGTGAGTTGATCGCGCAGGGGACGCCCTCAGCCCTCATCCGGGAAGCCGAAGCGCAGAGCCTCGAGGCAGCTTTTTTCAGACTCGTAGAAGACCGCCTTGAACACCGTCACGACGCGACGCGCGACGAGGTCACAACGTGAGGCCGACGCTGGTTTTCGCTGTGGCGCAACGCGAGATTTTGTCGACCCTGCGCGACCACCGCGCCGTACTCGCCAACCTGCTGATCCCGCTCCTGATCTTGCCACTGGTGATGCTCGGGTTGCCGCTGTTACTCGGCGGCCTTTTCGGACGCGAAGCGAGCACCGTCAGCGAGGTCGGGGCACAAGGCTTGCGCCACCTCCCGGCGGCGCTGGTGAAGACGTTCAGGGACGAAAACATCCGGCTGGTCGCCGTTCCCGACGCGGCGGCGGCGGCGCGTTCGGAACGGGTCGTGGCGGCGCTCGAGGTCCCCTCCGACTTCTCTGCGCGGCTCGAGGCGGGCGACGCGCCACTGACGCTCCACCGCAAAAGCGGCGCGCTCCGCGCCGAACTCGTGAGCGAAAAAGTCACCGGGGCCGTTCAGACGTTTTCAGATACGCGGGTGCGGGCGCAGCTGCGGCAGGCCGGTCTAAACCCCGACGTGCTGACGCCCATCACCCTCGAGACGCTCAACTCGGGCACGGTCGCGGAACAGGCGAGCGGGTCGCTGGGCTGGCTGATCCCCTTTTTTATCGTTATCTGGACGCTGACCGGCGGGCAGATGGTCGCTATCGACGCGACCGCCGGAGAAAAAGAACGTGGCACGTTGGAGGCGCTCCTCGTCACCCCGGTGCGGCGCGCCGAGGTCGTGGTCGGCAAGTTTTTGGCGACGCTCGCGTTCGGCCTGAGCGCCGCGTTGATGGCCATTTTAGGATTTCTGGCGAGCGGCGCACTTTTGGGTGTACTCTTCGTCGGGCGGCTGAGCGGGGAGGCCGGAGAGCTGGCCTCGAGCCTCGGCGGTTCTTTAAGCGTACGCGGCGCGCCGGTGCTCGCCCTCGCCTTCAGCGCGCTTCTGCTCGCGGCGCTCGTGGCGGCGCTGCTCATCGCCATCACGCTCTTCGCGCGTTCGTTTAAAGAGGCGCAGAGCTACGTCGCGCCGCTGAGTTTAGTGCTCGTGTTGCCGGTGGTCGCACTACAATTTGCAGATTTCTTCGTCGTCCCGGCACTTTACGCGGTGCCTGCGTTCGGCACGCTTCTCCTGATGAACGACCTGGTGAGCGGCAGTTTCGAGCTGCAACCGGCGCTCTTGGCGTGGGGCTCGAGCCTCGCTCTGACCGCGCTGCTGCTCTGGTTTGCGCTGCACAATTTTCGGCGTGAGAGCGTGCTGTTCAGAACTTGAACGCCTCCTTTCAAGCTGCTTCAGACCCGACTCATACAAATTCCAATTGATTCCTAATCAATCCGAGCGTAGCGAGTGGGAAAAAGATACGGATGGAGTGGTATGGACTATCACTGAACGCCTTTCTCGGTGATAGGGAATTAAGCGGAATCCGTATCACTACACCTCGTCCGCCGTTGGGCCATATGCCGAAGGAAGTTGTCGGAAAGGGTAGCAAGCCGCTCCAAAGCCCTCGAGACGTTGCTGTCGAACGTTTCTATAATGGTCTCTACACTCTCCCTTTTCCCCAGGTTGTAATCGCATCAGTCAAAATCATCCTGATCCAGCGGCACGATAAACAGGCCCGGAGGGTCAGCAATGTGCGCGGCAACCTCTCCCAGCGTTCAAGATTTGGAATGGGGTCTCTAAGCGAGTTCGTTTGGCGGCACCATCTTCCGGGTCGTCGCGGTTTCTTGCTAAAGCTCTACAAGCAGGGGTTCGTTTAGGTTCATAAGCACCTCTTCTATGACCTAAGCAGTCCTGAACCGCAATGTAGCGCACACCTTTTTTGCACTATTCAAACAGCACACTGATGCTCTCTTTGGTGTGAATACGCCGGATCGCCTCACCGAAAAGCGGCGCGACCGACACGACCTCGACGATTTCGGGCAGCGCCACGGGCTGGGTTTCGATAGAGTCGGTGATAAAAAACTTGCGGATAGGGCTGTCAGCAAGCCGTTCAAGGGTTCGTTCGGAGATCGCGCCGTGCGTCACTGCGGCGTAGACCTCGCGCGCGCCCTCGTCGAGCAGCTTTCTCGCTATATTGACGAGCGTGCCACCGGAGAGCACTACGTCGTCTACCAGCAGCGCCGTTTTCCCCGCTACGTTTCCGATGATCTCGAGCACCTCCGCATGCTCGTCATGGGCTCTGCGCTCTTTGTCACCGATGGCAAGTGGCGCGCCCAGGAACGAGGCGTACTGCCGCGCTTTTTTGACAAACCCTGCGTCCGGCGAGACGACTACGAGGTCGGGCAGGTGCAACTGCTTGACCGCCTCGCCTAACACCGGCAGCGCGTAGAGGTCATCAACCGGAACCTTGAAAAACCCCTGAATCTGTGGCGAGTGGAGGTCCAAAGTTACCACCCGGTCGGCCCCCGCCGACTCGATAGCGTCGGCGCAGACGCGGGCACGAATCGACACGCGCGGCTCGTCCTTTTTGTCCCCCTTGGCGTAGCTGAAGTACGGGATCAGAACGGTAACGGACTCGGCGCTCGCACGCCGAAACGCGTCGATCCAGAACAGCAGCTCCATAAAGTTGTCGTTGGCGGGAAAGGCGGTGGACTGTACCAGGTAGACGTGACGGCCCCGAACGTTTTCCAAAATCCGGACGAACAGACTGCCTTCAGAAAACTTGATGACCTCGCCCAGGCACGGCTCGAGGCCCAGGTAATTGCCGATCTGCCGGGTGAGTTTGGGGCTTCCCGAACCCCCGAAGATAAGGATGTCGTCCGTTGCCATAACGCCTCCTCGTCAAACTCCCATATCAATAGCTTACCCGCTGTTGCTACGGCGTCAGCAGTACCTTCCCCGTGGTTTCGCGTCCCTCGAGACGGCGGTGTGCTTCGGCGGCTTCCGAAAGGGGATGGCTCCGGTCCACGCGCACCGTCAGTTCCCCCGACGCGACCCAGCCGAGTACGTCCCCGGCACGCTTTTCCAACTCCTCACGGGTGGCGGTGTAGTGCGCCAGAGACGGGCGGGTCACAAAAAGGCCACCTTTGGCGTTCAGCGTCTGCAAGTCAAAGGGCGGTACCGCCCCGCTCGACTGCCCGAAAAGCGCCATCATGCCGCGCGGACGCAGGCAGTTCAGCCCCTTGTCAAAGGTCGTTTTACCGACCGAATCGTAGACGACCGCAATACCTTTAGCGTCCGTCAGTTCCCTCACCGCCACCTCGAAGTCGGTTTCGGTATAGCGGATCACCTCGTCTGCTCCGGCGGCTCGAGCCAGATTTTCTTTCTCCTCAGAAGAGACCGTCCCGATCACCCGCGCGCCCAGACGTTTTGCCATCTGCGTGAGCAAAAGTCCCACACCACCCGCCGCGGCGTGAATCAGGCAGATGTCACCGGGTTGCAGTGGATACACGTCATAGGCGAGGTAGTGCGCCGTCATTCCCTGAAGCGTCGCGGCGGCGGCCTGCTCGCTCGTCACGCCTTCAGGCAGTTTGACCAGCTTCTCCGCCGGGGACAACGCGTACTCAGCATAGGCTCCTGCAAACGCCGCGCCCGCCACCCGGTCGCCGGGTCTCAAGCCGACGCCTTCGCCTACTGCTTCGACCACACCCGCCGCTTCGGTTCCGGGGATGTGCGGCAACGCAACTCCGTAAACCCCTTCACGGCGGTAGATGTCGATAAAGTTGACGCCGACGGCTTCGACCTTGACGAGCACCTCGCCTACTCCGGGTGCAGGGCACGGCACATCTTGAAGTTCTAAAACATCGGGGCTGCCGATTTTTTGCATTTCAATAGCGTACATGTGTAACTCCTTCGCTATAGTCGTAAGCGACCAGCAAAAATTACTTAGGCGTGGGCTCGAGCCGCTTCCGCATAAAGTAGAGCTTGTGCCCCAGCGGGTAGTCGCCCAATTTGCCAAACACCTCGTATCCGAACCGCTCATAAAAAGGCCGTGCCTGAAAGCTGTAAGTATCTACCCAGATGTTTAAACAGCCGCGTCCGCGGGCGTCGTTTTCAGCAGCTAGAAGCAGCCTTGTGCCGAAACCGCGCCCGCGCAGGGACGACTCCATCGAGAACGACTCGATTTTAAGCCAGCCCCACAAGTAGCTACCGATAAGCCCACCCACGACGTTCTCTTTATCATCGCGCAGGCTGATAACGAGCGGAGTATAGGCGTCGTCACCTGTTTGCGCGACGTTATAGGCCCAGAGCCAGCCGTTCTGCGCAGCGGCCTGCTCTTCAGCGCTCGGCGCGTGGTTGATGTCAATAGTGTAAGCGTCAGGCATTTCGTCCTTTGAGCATCTTTAGATCGCTTCTTCAACACCTGTTTCGGTCGCACTCTGCCGGTACGGGGTATCCGCGGCTGCGGCCCCTGGTACCCGGTTGTAGTTTTCGGCGAGTTCGGCGAGTGCAGGGGCCAGCCAGCTCTCGAGCTGTCCCTCCGAAAAACGCCAACCCCAGTTGCCACCCGCCTCGCCCGGCGTGTTCATCCGGGCTTCCGAACCGAGCTGCAAAACGTCTTGCAGCGGCACCACCGCGTAGCGGGCGACCGACATGTACGCCAGTCGCATAAGTTCCCAAACGACGTTTTGATCGTCACGGGCGAGGTAGCGCCGGACGAAATCGCGTTCCTCGCCCGGCGCGGCGTCGAACCAGCCCTGAGTAGTGTCGTTGTCGTGGGTACCGGTATAGACGACGTAGTTTTCGCTGAAGTTGTGCGGCAGATAGAGGTCTGCGCCGCCCCCCGCAAACGCGAACTGCAACACCTTCATGCCCGGCAGACCGTTGTCGTCGCGGAGCACCTCGACTTCCGGGGTGATGATACCCAGGTCTTCAGCGATAATCGGCAGGTCGCCCAACTCTTTTTTGAGGGTGTCGAAAAGTGCCTGACCGGGGCCTTTGACCCAGCGTCCCTCCTCGGCGGTCGGGTTTTCAGCAGGAATCTCCCAGTACGACTCGAACCCGCGAAAGTGATCGACGCGGATAAGGTCGTAGAAGTCCAATGATGAGCGAAACCGCGCTACCCACCACGCGAAGTCGCGGTTTTGCATCTTTTTCCAGCGGTAGATGGGGTTGCCCCACCGCTGCCCGGTGGCGCTGAAGTAGTCCGGCGGTACCCCCGCAACGACCTCCGGGTTCCCGTCGGCGTCCAAAAAGTACAGTTCCGGGTTCGCCCACGCGTCGGCGGAGTCGTAGGCGATAAAAATAGGAATGTCGCCGACGATTTTGATATTTTGAGCGTTGGCGTAGGTTTTAAGCGCCAACCACTGTTCGTAAAAAAACCACTGCCAGACCTTGTGACGGAGCATCACCTCGGCGTGTTCCTCTTCAAACTTTGCCAGTGCCCGTTTTTTACGTGTCCGCAGCGGTTCGTCCCAGGTGTTCCAGGGCTGACCGTCGTGCGCCTCTTTAAGCGCCATAAAGAGTGTGTAGTCGTCCAGCCAGTAGGCTTGAGCCTTACAAAACTTGTCGAACCCCTTTTTCTCTTTGGCGAGCGCACCCTGAAACGTCTCGAAGGCGCGGCGCAACGCCCCATCCTTAAACGAGATGACCGCGCCGTAGTCGATGGAGCCGCCGTTGGGGGGCGCGTTCTCGAGGTCGGTCGCCTCGAGCAGCCCCTGCCCCAGCAATTTGTCCAGACTGATGAGGTTCGGGTTTCCGGCAAAAGCGCTAAAACTCTGATACGGCGAGTCGCCGTAGCCGGTCGGCCCGAGCGGGAGCACCTGCCAGAGATGCTGCTTCGCCGCCGCCAAAAAGTCCACCCAGGTGTACGCCTGCTGACCCAGGTCGCCGATCCCGTGTCCACCGGGAAGTGAGGTGGGATGTAAAAGAATGCCCGCTGCTCTGTCCATAATGCCCCTAGCCTGAACTATTTCTCAAAAGGTTTGCCCGCCGCGCGGGGCGGGGTCGAACGTCCGATAAAACCGGCGAGTACAAACATCGTCAGGACAAAAGGCAGACTCTGCACAATCGTCGGCGGCATCAGCTGGCCCCCACCCAAAAGCGTCGCCGCCGCCTCGAAACCGCCGAAGAGTAGCGTCGCGCCCAGCACACCGAGCGGGTGCCACTTGCCAAAGATAAGCGCCGCCAACGCGATAAAACCGCGCCCGCCCGACATCTCCGAGATGAACTGGTTGAGGTTGCCGATTGACAAGTACGCGCCGCCAAGCCCCGCCAGCACCCCCGACAAAATGACGCCGTAGTAACGCATCCGCCGAACGTCGATTCCTACACTGTCCGCCGCTTCGGGGTGTTCACCGACCGCGCGCAGCCGCAAGCCGAAGGGGGTATGAAACAGCACATAGTACGTAACCGGGACCAGCAAAAACGCCAGGTAGACGAGCGGGCTGAGCGAAAACGGTCCGACGCTCCACTCCGGCAGGCGGTTGCGAATACGTTCGCTCGTCGCCGAGTTGTCGTAAAGACCCGTTAGGATAACGGCGGGTAGCCCTATCGCCATAAGGTTGATGGCGGTTCCCGAGATGACCTGATCGGCTTTGAAACGAATCGAGATAACGGCGTGCAACCAACCGACGAGCCCGCCGACCGCCGCCGCCGCAAGTACCCCCAGCCACGGCGCGTAAGCGACCACGGCTTGCGGGTTTTCGGCTAGGGCAGGCAGTTCGGCAAAACGTGTCGTGATGGCGGCGGCGAGCGCGCCAAACAAAATCGTCCCCTCGAGCCCGATATTGACCACCCCCGCCCGCTCGCTGAACATCCCGCCCAGCGCCGCCAGTAAAAGCGGCGTCGTCGCCCGCAGCGCGGACGCGACCAACGTCAGGAGCAGCGCGGTATCGATGTCGATCATGACCCCTCCTCACGTCCCTGACCCGGCGGGTCGAGCGGTTCCTTGAGCGTAGGCGAGAGTACGGGGGCCACTTCAGGGTCTTTGGCGGGGTCTCGAGTAAGGTCTCGAGGCCGCGTCAGGCGTTCGGGTAAAAAACCCTTGGCGGCGATAAAGAGCACCACGAGCGCCAGAATCATATTGACCACGTCGCGGGTAAGGTCGGTAAAGGTGATATTCAGGGCCGAACCCCCGTTTTTAAGGACGCCGAACAAAAACGCCGAGAGCACCACCCCGAGCGGTGTATTCTGCCCCAAAAGCGCCACCGCGATCCCGTCGAAACCGTCCGAGGTCGGCAGCGATTGCCGCAGCGAATAGTCCTCCAACGCCCCGCCCAACACGTAATGCGACGCCGTCAGTCCGGCGAACGCGCCGCTTAGCGCCATCGCCCAGACCACGCTGCGACCGATATTTGCGCCGCCGTACTCCGCCGCCTTGGGGGCAAGTCCGACTGCGCGCAGTTCAAACCCCCAGGTAGTGCGCCACAAGATTACGTACATCAAAAACGCCGAAAAGAGCGCCACCAGAAACGAAACGTTGAGCTTCGTCGGCGGAATCGCCGTAGGCCGCGCGTTTAGACCGAGCGCGCCGAAGAGCGCGTAAACGAGCCCGCCCGCGATCAGCGCCAGCACCAAGCGCAGCGGCCAGCGCAGACGCCGCGCCGCGCCGAGTAGCCCGAATACCAGCAGGGCCAGGGCCGGGGCGATGAACACCCCTAAATTGAGCGGGACTACGGTCTCGCCAAACGTTCCCGGCGGTACCCCGACCAGCGCCGGAAGTTGCGGCAAACGCGCGGCTTCGGAAAGCTCGTAAGATTTGGGTTCGGACCCCGGCGCTTTGAAGGGCAGCCCCAGGTTGACCGGCCCGTCCCCCGCTCTCGGCGAGCCTACCAGCACCATCACCACCAGCAGCAGCGCCGCCGAGACCACCGCCGACAGACGCGGCGCGGCGCTCATACGCGCCCGCAACGCCGGAACCAGACTCATCAGAACGGCGACGCCTACAAACACTCCGACCGCGACGAAGACGCGCGCTACCGGCGCAGCAAAGACCTGCCTCGAGGAAAGCAGCAAGAGCAGCAAGGACGCCGCGATGTAGTTGAGCAAAATCGTATTGATCACCTCACTCGCGCCGAAACGGGCTTTGAGCCAACCCGGTAGCGCGCCCCACAATCCCCCGCCGAGCGCCGCTGCGAGCACCGCCAACGGCAACACCACAAGTCGCGGCCCCGGCAGATAGACCCCGACGAGCATCGCGCCGACGCCGCCCAGCACCATCTGCCCCGGCGCGCCGATATTGAAAAGACCGACCCGAAACCCGAACGCCACCGCCAACCCAGTAAAGATCAGCGGGGTCGCAAACTTCAGGGCTTCCATAAACCCCGCCGGGTTCGTTAGTGAGGTGGCGAAAAGACTTTGGTAAGCGTACCAGAGCACATCCAGACGCCCCGCTAGATACATAAGCGGCCCTGAAACCGTCACGCCGTCCCCGAGCGGTGTGGGTTGCAACACCAAGATCACCACCGCCGCCGCGACGAGCGCCAAAAGAATCGAGGCCGCCGGAACCGCGACAGCAGCGAGGGCGCGCGACAGCAGCGCCCCGAGTCGGGGAAAGAGCTGAAGCCCGAACCCGAATGCCAGCAATCCTACGGCAAAGGCCAGCGCCGCCGCCAGCCCCACGCTCGTCGCGGCGTAGGGCAGCTGCCGGATACGAAGACCGGCGTCTTGCAGCCGCCCTAACAGCTCGTCGGTCGAGAGGTCTTGGGCCTCGGCGACAACCGCCTCCAGCGCCGCCACATCGACGCGCCGACCCGGGTCGGCGAGTTCTCCTTGCGCGCTCCGCAGCAGCGCCACGTACTGCGCGCCCCGCGTCGTCTGCCCGACCGAGACGCTGCCCCACACGACGGTCGCCACCAGCACCGCGCCCGCCCCTAGCCAGAGGGCGTTCCGGCGGCGCTCACGCAGACCGCTTCCGGCTGCGATAGCCGCGAGCGCCAGCGCGCTCACAACGAGCACCACGCTCTGCAAAGGCACCTGCACAGGATCGGTACGGCCCGTAAAGTCGTACACGCGGTTCGGCAAAACTAGCACCGTACCGCGCGCCCCGGTTTCACGGCTGATAGCGGCCCACGGCGCGACGAACAAGCTTAGCAGTGCAAGGAGTGCCAACGCGGTCAGAGAGGCTCGAGCAAAAACGCTTTCGTTCACGCGCTTATCTTACGTTAAAGTGCTGCCCTTGCTGCTGTGCGCCGCTGGACGTCCTACCATATGCCGAGCTGTGCGCCGCGCACCAACAAAAGCAGAGCGCAGGAGGCAGGTGAGAAAAACTTAAGCCTAGCTTAAGCTTACCCTTGCATACTCACTAGACAGAACGACGTAGGCTGGAACAGCGTATGTCAAGAGACGCCCCGTCACCACGCTTATGATCTCAAACGTTCCCATCAAGGAGGCACCTAATGAAACTACTTACAACCTTGCCTCGGCGCAATCCCAGTACGCAGCACCATGATATTCGGCGCCACTGTATGCAGCATCCCGCTAGGAGCGTCTCGAGATGACCGGCCTTTTTCCAGACGCGCCGGTAGTCGTGGTCGTTATTCACCTCATCATGTTGAGCGCCCTGCTCGGTCACACAGCGGTCGTCAACATCAGGCGTCGGCGCGTCCTCCGTCAGAGTCAGCAGGCCCTACCGGGAAGCCTCTGGTCCCGACTGCTTTTTTCTCTCGGTTTTCTCAAACACCCTTAAACGTCTGCAAAAACCGGCCCCTACCGACTCGAGTCTAAGTTCAGATCAAGAGGCTCGAGCATTGCAAAGCACACCCATTACTCTGTTGAGCTGTTATCCCATAACCGACGCCACTACCTAACGAAGGGGCGGTCTTCTCGACCATCTTCACAGTCGTGCGCGTAGCAGCGGACGAACGCTAACCACGCCCAGCAGCGCACGATGACGCCGACCCTTACCACCCCGCTAAAATCTAGCCGAAGGTCAGGTTTTGTTGACGCTTGCTGTTTGGAGAACACGCTCGGCTGAACCTACGGCTTACCAAGTCTGGACGACTTATAGATAATAGAAGCGGCGTGACGTCTTCTAAAACCGCCGAAAGTAAAGTTTCAGTCACGTTATCCTCAGCGCGTTGCTTAAACTCGAGTCATGACCTCAACCGCCCAGCGCACCGCAGAGGCGGCTCGCTCAGCTGCCCTGACCGACTATCGTCTGCTCGATAACTCACCGGAGCGGGCGCTCGACCGCATCACCGCCCTCGCGGTCAAAATCTTCGATGTTCCGATGGCGTTTATCAGCTTTTTGGGAGAGGGCACGCTGTTTTTTAGATCGTGCTTCGGTGTGGACCTCCGTGAACAACCCAGCGAGGGCTCGTTTTGCAGTTATACCGTCCAGGGCGACGAGGTGATGGTGGTGCCGGACACGCGCACTGACCTACGCTTCGCCCGCCACCCGCTCGTAACAGGTGAGCCTTATCTGCGTTTTTACGCCGGAGCGCCCGTGAACACCCCCGAGGGCGTCGCCCTGGGAAGCTTGTGCTTGCTCGACAGCAAACCGCACCCCGTTTTTAGCGACGCGCAGCGGGAGCTGCTCAGTGAACTTGCCGAGATGGTGATGGCGGCGCTCGAGCACCGCCACCTGAGCGCCGCCGTCGTCCGCGAGCGGGCCTTTTTAGAGGCGGTGCTCGACAATGTAGCCGAAGGCGTCGTCGCGTGCAACACCGAGGGAGAATTGACGCTCTTTAACCAAGCAGCTCGCACCTTTCACGGGCTGCCCGCGTCACCCCTCGAGCCTGGGGACTGGGCCACACACTACGACCTCTACGAAGTCGACGGCAGCACCCCGCTGGCGACCGAAAGAATTCCGCTCTTCCGCGCCCTACACGGCGAAGATGTCCAGAACGCCAACATGGTCATCGCCACCCAAAACGCCCCTGCGCGGCAGCTTGACCTGCCCCCCAGAAGAGGTCCAGGCGCTAAGACAGTGCCAGACTCATTTAAGGGAGGCTAAAGATGCCGTAAAAGACGTATAAGCCCGAGGAAATTATTGGCAAGTTGAGAGAAGCCGAGGTGCGCCTGAGCCAGGG
>JAABUN010002371.1_pt1 | contig 33959 bp, 30 predicted proteins | sample 5559311 | NCBI WGS metagenome assembly JAABUN01 (sample SAMN10711877, study PRJNA513370) | rock metagenome | isolation source: Antarctica rocks | place: Antarctica: Victoria Land, Siegfried Peak sud | reverse complement strand
CGAAAGTGACCCGGACACTCGGGTTCAGAAGTGGCTGCAAGCGATCTGGCGAGGCCGCGGACGCGTCGCCTCTGACTTCTGGCGACTCAACCTGGTGGTTCTCATCGATGGGCAAGCCGTTGGCATGGAGGACATCATCGGTTCCGACTTCGACACCTACGGCACCGTCACCACCTTCTCCTGGCTGGCCGCCGACTTTCGCGGCCGCGGATTCGGGCGCGAGATGCGGGAGGCAGCACTTCACCTGTCCTTCGACGGGTTCGGAGCCGCCGAAGCCGCCAGTGACGCCTTCCTGGACAACGCCGCGTCGAACCGCGTCTCCGAGACGCTCGGTTATGAACGGAACGGAACGGACTGGGACACCCGGCGTGGAGAGCCCGCGCTGATTCAGCGGTGGCGCATCACTAGAGAACAATGGCTACCTCGCCAGCGCGACGACGTCGCACTCAGCGGTGTCGAGGCCTGTCGACAGACCTTTCAGGCAACATCCTGAACTGCCGCGATACGGGCGTCGGCCTTACTTAGCCGCCTTCCCGCCTGACGTTGTTTGGAATCGGAACTCGACCACGTCACCGTCCGCCATGACGTAGTCCTTGCCCTCGATGCGCACCTTGCCGGCGGCCTTGGCCGCGGCCATCGACCCGGCGGCGACGAGGTCGTCGAAGGACACGATCTCGGCCTTGATGAAGCCACGCTGGAAGTCGGTGTGGATGACGCCGGCCGCCTCCGGAGCGGTGGCGTCGCGTCTGATCGTCCAGGCCCGTGACTCCTTCGGCCCGGCGGTCAGGTACGTCTGCAGCCCGAGCGTGTCGAACCCGACCCGGGCGAGGACGTCGAGGCCGGGCTCGTCCACACCGGTCTCGGCCAGCAGCTCGCGAGCCTCCTCCTCGTTGCCGAGCTCGACCAGCTCGGCCTCGAACTTCGCGTCCAGGAAGATCGCCTCGCTCGGCGCCACCAGCCCACGCATCGACGCCTTGAGCTCCTCGTCGCCGAGCTCGTCGGCGTCGCAGTTGAACACGTAGATGGACGGCTTGGCGGTCAGCAGGTGCAGGTCACGAAGCGGGGCGCGGTCCAGCCCTGCGGCGTAGACGCCCGTACCGCCCTCGAGCACGGTCTGCGCGTGGCGTACGGCGTCGACGACGGGGGTGCGGGCCTTGTCCTTCTTGGCGTCCTTCTCCAGCCGTGGCAGTGCGTTGTCGATCGTCTGCAGGTCGGCGAGGATCAGCTCGGTCTGGATCGTCTCGATGTCGTCGCGGGGGCTCACCGTGCCCTCGACGTGGGTCACGTCGTCGTCGCGGAACACCCGGGTGACCTGGCAGATCGCGTCGCCGTCGCGGATGTGGCTGAGAAACCTGTTGCCCAGACCCTCCCCCTCGCTGGCGCCGCGGACGATGCCGGCGATGTCGACGAACTCCACCGTGGCGGGCAGCTTCCGGGCCGAGCCGAAGATGTCGGCGAGCACACCGAGCCGTGCGTCGGGCACCGGCACGACGCCGACGTTTGGCTCGATCGTCGCGAAGGGGTAGTTGGCGGCGAGCACCTCGTTCTGGGTGAGTGCGTTGAACAGCGTCGACTTGCCGGCGTTGGGGAGCCCGACGATCCCGATCTGGAGTGCCACGGGAGAGCATCGTACGGAGGCGCATCGTAGGGACGTGACCCACCGGACGTGCGAGCCGTCAGCGGCGCGGTCAGTCGACGGCAGGAGCCGCGCGGTCCTGAGCGAAGAGCCGGATGACGCGGGCCAGCTCGTCGGGACGGTCGAGCGGCATCAGCGTGTAACTGTCGTCGACCTGCACCAGGGTGCCCTGCGCGAGCAGGTCGGCCAGCCGGGCGCCATGCTCTGGAGGCATGACGCGGTCCTCGGTGGCCCAGACGACCATGGCCGGGCGGTCGAAGTCGCGAAGCCGCTCGGTCGCCTCGAGCAGCGTGCCCGCGTCGGCGGTCGCGATGTAGCGCCGCAGGTCGCGATGTAGCGCCGCAGGTCGCGACGCGCGCCGGCACTGCGCCGCACTGGCTGCAGCCACCGGCGCAGCAGGTCGCGGGGAACGGGCCGCTTGCTCATCCAGCCGAACGTCAGCGGCAGCCGGTCGGCCCCGGGAGGCCGCAACGACTGGGCAGCGAGCCAGAGTCCGCCCGGGACCGACCCGCGAGGCCGGCGACTCTACCGGGGAGCCCGGGAGGAAGGTTGTCGAAGGCCTCGCAGGGAGTGAGCACCAGCGCACCGACCCGCGGGTGTCGGTCCGCGGCCAGCAGCAGCGGGGCACCCAGGTCGTTGACCACCAACGTGACGTCCACCAGCCCGAGCCGGTCCAGGAGCTCGCCGACCAGTTCGGCGAGTCCGCGTACGGACAGGTCCGCGTCAGGTCGCAGCGGGATCCGGTGCGCGCCGAGCGGCAGCGTCGGCGTGATGCAGCGCAAGTCCCGAGACAGGTCTGCGACGACCTCCCGCCACACCGATCCGTCCATCAGCACGCCGTGGGTCAGCACCAGGACAGGACCTGCACCACCGGTGTCGTCGTACTCGACCGTGCCGGCGGACAGCTCGATCGTCGTCATCGTCGCCCCACGAGTGCTCGCACCGTGCCCGCCATCGTTGCAGTGCCGATCCTCCAGCCCGACGGCACCGTCCTGTCGGTGCCTCCTGCCAGGGTCAACGCATGGACACGACTGCGTGGACGACGACGACGCTGGCCCTGCTCGCGGGCCTCGCGCTGGGCATGCTGCTGGGCTCGCGGTTGCTCCGCCGGGAGCGGGCCGACGTCACCGACTCCCTCGGGCTCGCCACCAGCGCCACCCGCAACGCGGTGGCACCGGTGCGCGAGAGCCTGGACCGTTTCGACTCCCGGCTGCGCGAGCTCGAGGCCAGCCGGGTGGAGTGGCACGCCCAGCTGCGTGAGCAGGTGGAGTCCGTACGACTGTCAGGCGAAGCGCTGCGGCGCGAGACCGCATCGTTGTCCACGGCGCTACGCAAGCCTGCGGTCCGTGGACGGTGGGGGAAGATGCACCTCAAACGCGCCGTGGAGGTGGCCGGGCTGGTGGAGCGGTGCGACTTCGCGCTGCAGACGACGATCCAGACCGCCGACGGTGCGTTGCGCCCCGACCTGGTCGTCCACCTGGCCGGCGAGAAGCACGTCGTGGTCGACGCCAAGGTCCCGCTGGAGGCATTCCTCGATGCGACTGGCACCGACGATCCCGCCGAGAGGTCGGCGCACCTCGCCCGGCACGCCCGCCAGCTCCGGACGCACGCCGACGCACTCGCCGCCAAGTCGTACTGGCGGCAGTTCGACACCTCGCCGGAGTTCGTGGTGCTGTTCTTGCCCGGAGAGGCGTTCTTGTCCGCCGCCCTGGAGACCGATCCCTCGCTGCTCGAGCACGCCGCCGCGCGCCGCGTGGTGCTCGCGACACCGACGACGCTGATCGCGCTGCTGCGCACGGTGGCCTACGCGTGGACTCAGGAGTCGCTCGCCACGGGTGCGCGCGAGGTACACGCGCTGGCTCGCGATCTGTACGAGCGGCTCGGCACGCTCGGTGGTCACGTGGATCGGCTGGGGCGCTCACTGAGCGGCGCCGTCGGCTCGTACAACAAGGCGGTCGCCTCGCTGGAGACGCGGGTCCTGGTGACGGCACGCCGCCTACATGAGCTCGACGTCGGTGACGGGGCACTGGACGCCCCGTCACCGGTGGAGGATGCGGTGCGACCGATCAGCGCGGCCGAGTTGCTGGTGGCCGATCCGCGCAGCGGTGTCCTGCCGGACGTCGGCGACGCTCCGCCGGTCCGGCGTACCGGCTGACTGGCTGACCGGCGCGGCGTCCGGCTTGGTCGGCGCTGCGGGCCTACCGTGACGTCGTGCAGTCGATCGGCGCTCCGTCGCTGCCCGCGGCCTCCGACTGGGTGCTCCGCCAGGAGCTCACGAGTCGAGGCGTCGTCGTCGCCACCGGGGTCCTGCTGGCGGCATCGGCGTGGGTCACGGTGCAGGTCGGCGGGCAGCTCGGCGTCTTCTTCGGGCTGTGTTTCGTGCTCGTCTCGCTGACCGGCGCACTGGCCGCCGACGACCGGGCTCTGTTCACCGCCGGGGTGCTCCCGCCGATGGCCCTGGCCGGCGTCGTACTGGCGGTCACCGTCCTGTCCCCCGACGCGGTCGCCCCCGACACGGTCGCCACCACCACCGGGCTGGTGACCCGCACCCTTGCCGGCGTCGTCGACCTCGCGGTCGCACTCGTCCTCGGCCACCTGGCGGCGCTCATGGTGGTCTGCGCCCGAGTCACCACGAGGGTGCGGGCCGCGGACTGACCGCCCGCGCGGCGTACCGGCTCAGACCCGGCCGGCGGCGCGCAGATCGCGGCGAAGCTCAGGCGGCAGGGCAAAGGTGAGGTTCTCCTCCACCGTCTGGACCGCCTGGGCATCGGGGTAGCCCCGCTCCGTCAGGTACGCGAGCACGCCGTCGACGAGGTCCTCGGGCACCGACGCCCCGGACGTGACTCCGACCGACTCCACCCCGTCGAGCCACGCTGGGTCGATCTCGCTCGCGTCGTCGACGCGGTACGACGCCTTGGCGCCCGCCTCGAGCGCCACCTCGACGAGCCGAACGGAGTTGGAGGAGTTGCCTGAGCCGACGACGATCACCAGGTCTGCCTCGGCGGCGATCTCCTTGACCGCCAGCTGCCGGTTCTGGGTCGCGTAGCAGATGTCGTCGCTGGGTGGGTCGACGAGCAACGGGAACCTTCGGCGCAACCGCTCGACGGTCTGCATGGTCTCGTCAACCGACAACGTCGTCTGCGACAGCCAGGCCACCCGGGACGGGTCGCGCACCTCGACGGTGTCGGCATCTGCCGGGCTTTGCACGAGCAGGGTGCGCAGCGGTGCCTCGCCGGAGGTGCCCTCGACCTCCTCGTGGCCCTCGTGGCCGATGAGCAGGATGTCGTAGTCCTCGGCACTGAACCGGCGCGCCTCGTAGTGCACCTTGGTCACCAACGGACAGGTTGCGTCGATCGTGGTGAGCCCGCGCTCGCGAGCCTGCTCGTGCACAGCCGGTGAGACACCGTGCGCGGAGAAGACGACGGTCTCGTGCTCCGGCACCTCGTCGAGCTCCTCCACGAACACCGCGCCGCGCCGCTCCAGCCCCTCCACCACATGCTTGTTGTGGACGATCTGCTTGCGTACGTAGACCGGCGGGCCGTAGAGCTCGAGGGCCTTCTCCACCGTGATCACCGCACGGTCCACCCCGGCGCAGTAACCACGCGGGGCCGCCAGCAGCACCCGGCTCCCCGGTGCCGGGACGGGACCGGGCATGCCCAGAGCGGTGGGGGCGGATCGGGCGTCGGGGGTGGCGTCCATGCCACCCATCGTAGAGGCGGACGCGCACGGCCTCGGCCTGGATCGAGGCCTCCGTAGCCGTCATCATGGCTGCGGCGGGTCGTCCCCCACCAGAAGGCATCGGACTGTCACCAGGGTCTCGGCCGGGTGCACCTAGTCTCTCGACGTGGCCCTGGAGACCTCCGCGGACAGACCGGCACCCGTCCGGCAGGTCGCGCACGCCCTGGGGGGGTGGATCGGCCGACTGGGCTGGGTGTGGGTCGACGGACAGATCGCCCAGCTGACCCGGCGTCCCGGCACCGGGGTGGTGTTCATGACGCTACGCGACCCTGTCACCGACATCTCGCTGAGCGTCACCTGCCATCGCAGCGTGCTGGACGTGGTCGACCCGCCGGTGACCGAAGGCGCCCGGGTGGTGCTGCACGCTCGGCCGCGCTTCTACGACCGGCGGGGGACCCTGAGCCTCAACGCCGACGAGATCCGACCGGTCGGTGTCGGGGAGCTCCTCGCCCGGCTGGAGCAGCGACGCCGCCTGCTGGCCGCCGAGGGACTGTTCGACACCGAGCTCAAGCGGTCGCTGCCCTTCCTGCCCCGATGCGTCGGATTGGTCACCGGCCGGGCGTCAGCCGCCGAGCACGACGTGCTGACCAACGCCCGGCTGCGTTGGCCGGGAGCCCGGTTCACCGTGCGCCACGTGGCCACGCAGGGCACCAGCGCGGCCAGGCAGGTGATGGCGGCGCTCGCGGAGCTCGACGGTGACGGCTCCGTCGACGTCATCGTCGTGGCTCGTGGCGGCGGGTCGGTCGAGGATCTCCTCCCGTTCTCCGACGAGGCGCTCATCCGCGCCGTGGCCCGCATGCGCACCCCGGTGGTGAGCGCGATCGGGCACGAGCCCGACACCCCGCTGCTCGACCTGGTCGCCGACCTGCGCGCCTCCACGCCCACCGACGCTGCCAAGCGCGTGGTGCCCGACGTGCGCGAGGAGCAGCAGCGGGTCGCCGCGTTGCGCGATCGGGCCGGCCGGGTCGTGCGGAGCCGACTCGAGCGGGAGCGGGCGGGCCTGGCACAGCTGCGGTCGCGCCCGGCGCTGGCCACCCCCCTGACCCAGGTCTTGGCGCGGGAGGCGGCGATTGGTGACCTGCGGGCTCGCACCCGCCGGTGCCTGCTGCACCGGTTCGAGCGGGCCGCTGACGAGGTCGCCTCCTCCCTCGCCCGTACCCGCGCACTGTCCCCGCTGGCGACCCTCCAACGCGGCTATGCGGTGGCCCAGTTGTCGACCGGCGCGGTGCTCACCTCGTCGACGCAGGCCTCCGTCGGTGACCAGATCGACCTGCGGCTCGCCGACGGCCGCCTGCTCGTACGCACGCTGGCCGTGCTCCCGCAGCCGGACGCCACCGGCCCCGCACCCGCTGCAGAAAGGACTTCGTCGTGACCGAGACCGACGCCGACCCGCCCGAGTCCCCAGACGTGCCGTACGAGCAGGCCCGCGACGAGCTGCTGGAGGTGGTCCGCGCCCTCGAGTCCGGCGGCACCACGCTGGAGGAGTCGTTGGCCCTGTGGGAGCGGGGCGAGCGGCTCGCCCAGGTCTGTCAGCGCTGGCTCGACGGCGCCCGGGCCCGACTGGAGGCCTCGGCTCCGGTCGAGTGAGGCGGGGTCAGCCGCCTCGCAGGGCGCCCGCGAGCTGTTCGAGCTCGGCTTGGCTGGCCGAGCCGGTGACCAGCACCGCTCCGTCGCCATCGGCGCGCACCAGCGTCGTCTCGCCGCGGTCTTCGTCGGTGCGCAGCTGCCACGTCGTGCCGTTCACCTCGACCTCGCCGGCCGGGCTCGTCCCTGCGGCCGCGTCCTGGACGAGCTCGTCGACCGGCACGTCCTCTTGCTCGAGCCCGACGTACTCCCCCGCCGGTGTGAGGTAGCCGATGTGCCAGCGCGGCGAGGCGTCCGGCGTGTATCGAACGCTGGTCGCCGTCCAGCCCGCCGGCAGCCCCACCGGGGCCAGCACGTCGAAGGGCGCGGCGTCTCGGGCCTGCGCCAAGGAGGGCGCCACGTCGACCGGCGGGGTGTAGTCGGGCGCACCGGAGGAGTAGAAGCGCTGATACAGCACCACGACGCTCAACAGCGCGACCAGAACCACCACCGAGCGGACCATGTCGCCCAGCGGCGGGTTCCGCCGGTCACGTGGCGGCGCGTGGACGTGGCCGGTCGACTCAGCAGCGGGATCGGTCACGGTCCCCATGGTGCCCGACGGCCGGCGGAGGGCTGCTGCACTGAAGGATCGCGACGCGGTGTGCGGCTTGCCTCAGGCTCGTCCCCACCGCAATCGCGGTTCTCGCGCGGGGTTAGCCAGCGCAGATGCGGGTAGGGTCTCGCACATGCCGGTGTATCGCCTCGCCGAGGCCGCCGCCCTGCTGGGGATCAGCGACGACACGATCCGCCGGTGGGCGGACCAGGGCCGCTTCAGCCCCGTCCGTACGCCGTCGGGTGCCGCCGGGGTGGAAGGGGTGGAACTGGCACGTCTCGCCACCAGCACTGCCGACCTGCCCGAGGCAGGGGGTGGCCCGCGTACGACCAGCGCGCGCAACCGGTTGCGCGGCATCGTCACCTCGGTCACCAAGGACACCGTGATGGCTCAGGTCGAGATGTGCTGCGGGCCGTACCGAGTGGTGTCCCTGATGAGCCGTGAGGCGGTCGAGGACCTGGGGCTCGAGCCCGGGTTGCTCGCCGTCGCCGCGATCAAGGCGACCACCGTCGTCGTGGAGGTCCCCCAGTGAACGCCCCGTGAACCCCTTGAACCCCGTGAACATCGCCATGCCCCTCCTCGCGGCCACGTGCCTGGTGCTCACCGCCTGTGGAAGCGAGTCCAGTGGCAACTCAGCCGATTCCGAGCAGACCACGTTGGTCGTCCTCGCCGCCTCCAGCCTCACGGAGGCGTTCGGGGAGCTCGAGACGTCATACGAGACCGAGCACACCGACATCGACGTGCAGCTGTCGTACGACTCCTCCTCGACGCTGGCCCAGCAGGTGCTCGAGGGCGCACCCGCCGACGTGCTGGCCACGGCCGACGCGCAGACCATGGCCAGCGTCACCGACGAGAGCCTCACCGAGGGCGAACCCGTTCCGTTCGCCACCAACACTCTGACGCTGGTCACGCCGCCCGACGACCCGGGCGGGATCTCCGACGTCTCGGACCTCGACTCCCCCGACGTGTCGTTCGCGGTGTGCGTCCCCGACGCACCGTGCGGCCAGGCCGCGCAGGCGCTACTGGACCTCGACGGCGTCACCGCCGCCGCGACCACCGAGCAGGACAACGTCAAGTCGGTGCTGACGCAGGTCACCACGGGCCAGGTCGACGCCGGGGTCGTCTACGTCACCGACGCCCAGGCGGCCGGCGACCAGGTGCGCACCGTCGCGATCGACAACGCGTCGGGGGTGGTCAACTCCTACCCCATCGCCGCGCTCGCCGAAGCCAGCGACCCAGCCGCCGCCCAGGACTGGGTCGACCTGGTCACGTCCTCGCAGGGACAACAGGTGCTGACGTCGTACGGCTTCGGCCCGGCCGCGTCCTGACGTGGGCCCGCAGAGCATCGAGCGGCCACCCGCCGATCGGGCCGCCCTGGGCGGCGTCCCAGCCGCGCTGGTCGTGCCGTCGCTGCTCGCCGTGCTGCTCCTGGTGCTGCCGCCGGTGGGTCTGCTGGTGCGCACCCCCTGGTCGACCCTGGGGCTCCGGCTGTCCGAGCCGGCGGTCCTGGAAGCGCTGCGGCTCAGCGTCGTCACCGCGTCGGCGGCAGCGGCCATCTGCGTGGTCCTCGGCGTCCCGCTGGCCTGGGTGCTCGCCCGGGTCGAGTTCCGCGGGCGCCGGCTCGTGCGAGCCCTGGTGACCGTGCCCCTCGTACTGCCCCCCGTCGTGGGCGGAGTCGCCCTGCTGACCGTCTTCGGCCGCCGGTCCGGGCTGGTGGGTGCTCCGCTGTACGAGGCCACCGGCTGGCAGTTGCCGTTCACGACCGCAGCGATCGTGGTGGCACAGACGTTCGTGGCGCTGCCCTTCCTCGTGATCAGCGTGGAGGGGGCCCTGCGCTCGACCGACCTGCGCTTCGACGAGGTCTCCGCCACGCTCGGCGCGAGCCGCTGGCAGACGTTCGGCCGCGTCACGGTGCCGCTGGCGCTGCCGGGCGTCGCCAGCGGCACGGTGCTCGCGTGGGCGCGAGCGCTCGGCGAGTTCGGCGCCACCATCACCTTCACCGGCAACGCAGAAGGCCGACGAACGCTGCCGCTGCAGGTCTACACCGTCTTGCAGTCCGACCCCGAGTCGGCGTACGCGCTGAGCCTGCTGCTCCTGGTGATCAGCGTGGCGGTGCTCGGCCTGCTGCGGGAGCGCTGGGTGGCGGGGAGCGCCCGGTGACCACGCCTGCGCCCGCTCCTGGTCTCGACGCCCGGGTGGTCTGCGCGCGAGGCGGCTTCACGCTGGACGTCGCTGTGCACGCTCGACCCCGCGAGGTGGTGGCCCTGCTGGGGCCCAACGGGTCAGGCAAGAGCAGCGTGCTGCGCGTGCTCGCCGGACTCACCCCGCTGCGGGCCGGTCACGTGCACGTCGCGGGTGAGGCATGGGACGAGCCCGCACACTCGGTGCGCCTGCCGGCACCCCGACGTCGCGTGGGCATGGTCTTCCAGGACACGTTGCTGTTCCCCCACCTGAGCTCGCGCGACAACGTCGCGTACGGCCTGCGGCACGCGACGCCCCGGCGCAGTCGCACCCTCGCTCGGCGGGCGGCGCAGGAGTGGCTGGAGCTCAGCGGCCTGGCCGACCTGGCGGACCGGACACCGGCCCATCTCTCCGGTGGACAGCAGCAACGGGTGGCCATCGTGCGCGCGTTGGCCACCGACCCGGCCCTGCTGCTCCTCGACGAACCGTTGTCCGCCCTCGACGCCGCCGCGAGCATGGGGATGAGGCGATTCCTGCGGACACACCTGTCGAGGTTCCCCGGCGTCACCGTCCTGGTGACGCACGACGCCATCGACGCGCTCGTACTGGCCGACACGGTGGTCGTCCTCGACGCAGGCAAGGTCAGCCAGGACGGCACCCCGACCGAGGTGGCCAGCCGTCCCCGTAGCGTCCACGTGGCAGCCCTGCTGGGACTCAACCTCGTCCGGGGAGAGACCGACGGTCGATCGGTACGCACCCCCACCGGCGCCGAGGTGGTCGCCGCGACGGGCTTCGGTCCGCACGGGGCGGCGTTCGCGAGCTTTGCGCCCAAGGACGTGACGGTCACGCTGGAGGCGCCACACGGCAGTGCCCGCAACGTTTGGTCCGGGCGCATCATCGGTGTCGCGCCGCACGGGGACGCCGTGCGCCTGCAGGTGGACGGTCCCGTACCGCTGCTGGCCGACATCACGCCGCAGGCTCTGGCCGACCTGTCCCTCGACGAAGGATCGTCGGTCTGGTGCTCGGTGAAGGCAGTCGAGGTGGACCTCTACCCGGCCTGAGCCACGCTAGGCTCAAGGCCCGACCCTCGAGTCGACGAGGAAAGAGTCCGCCGTGACCGATCCGACCGACGTCCCCGTTGACGACAGCGCACGTGCGGCCAACAACTCGAGCAGCGACCGGGGCAGCGACCCGGGCAGCGCCTTCCCGACCCCCCGCGACGCACCGGACCGCAACCTGGCGCTCGAACTGGTCCGGGTGACCGAGGCCGCCGCGATGGCAGCCGGGCGGTGGGTGGGCCGAGGCGACAAGTACGGCGCCGACAATGTCGCGGTCAACGCGATGCGCGCTCTGATCGGCACCGTCGGCATGAAGGGCGTCGTGGTGATCGGGGAGGGCGAGAAGGACGAGGCGCCGATGCTGTTCAACGGCGAGGTCGTGGGGGACGGCAGCGGTCCGGAGTGTGACGTCGCGGTCGACCCCATCGACGGGACGACCTTGACGGCCAAGGGCATGAGCAACGCCGTGTCGGTGCTCGCGGTCTCCCCACGCGGCTCGATGTACGACCCGTCCGCGGTCTTCTACATGGACAAGCTGGTCACCGGCCCCGACGCGGCCGGCGTCGTCGACATCCGGCTGCCGGTGGCCGAGAACGTGCACCTGGTGGCCAAGGCCAAGGGCTGCTCCCCCACCGACGTCACCGTGTGCCTGCTCGACCGGCCCCGCCACGAACAGCTGGCGGAGCAGATCCGTGCCACCGGCGCGCGCATCATGTTCATCACCGACGGCGACGTCGCCGGGGCGATCATGGCCGCCCGCCCCGACACCGGTGTCGACCTGCTGCTCGGAGTGGGTGGCACGCCGGAAGGCATCATCGCCGCGTGTGCGATGAAGTGCCTCGGCGGCACGATCCAGGGGCGGCTTTGGCCGACCGACGACGCCGAGCGCCAGCGTGCGGTCGATGCCGGCCACGACCTCGACCAGGTTCTCGACACCGACGACCTCGTGCAGGGCGACGACTGCTTCTTCGTCGCGACCGGCATCACCGACGGCGAGCTGATGCGCGGGGTCCGCTACCGGGCCGGCGGCTGCACGACGGACTCGCTGGTGATGCGGTCGCGCAGCGGCACGATCCGTGAGATCACCTCGCACCACCGGCTGTCCAAACTGCGGGCGTACGCAACGGTCGACTTCGACAGCTGACGTTTCACCCATGAGCGCTTCGCTCCTGGTCGTCGGCGAGGCGCTCGTCGACGTCGTCGTGCAGCCGGACGGCACGCGCACCGAGCACCCCGGAGGGTCTGCGCTCAACGTGGCGGTGGCCGCCGCCCGGCTGGGCGCCGGAGGGGTCCTTGCCACCCAGCTGGGTGACGACGCATTCGGACGCCTCGTCCGCGAGCACGCAGCGGGCTCGGGAGTCCGCTGCCTGAGCATGCCGCCGCTGCGGCCGACCGGTTCGGCCACCGCGCGGTTGGGTACGGGCGGCGCCGCGACGTACGACTTCGACCTGGGCTGGGACCCGGCGACGCTGCCGACGCCCGGCGACTTCGCCGCAGTGCATGCCGGGTCCATCGGGCTGGCCCTTCAGCCAGGAGCCGAGCGCGTACTGGACCTGCTGGCGCAGGCACGAGCCGCCCGGGTGCCGGTCACCCTCGATCCCAATGTCCGACCGTCGGTCACCCCCGACCTCGTTGCCGTACGCGCCGCGGTGACCCGCAGTGTCGCGCTCAGCTGGGCGGTCAAGCTGAGCGACGAGGACGCGGACGTGCTGCTGCCCGGCCGGTCCTGCGCGGCGGTGGTCGACGAGGTGCTGGCCGCCGGTCCGGCGCTGGTGGCTCTGACCCGGGGAAGCGGCCCGACGCTGCTCGGCTGCGGCGACACCCGGGTGGAGGTGACCGCCCCTCGTACCGAGGTGGTCGACTCGATCGGGGCCGGTGACACCTTCATGGGGGCGCTGCTCGCGACCTGTGCTCGCAGGGGATGGCTCGGCCGCCCAGACTTCACCGCGGACGAGCTCGCGGCACTGGGTGCGGTGGCCGCCGCCGCGGCCGCGATCACCTGCTCCCGGGCCGGCGCCGACCCGCCGTGGGCTGCCGAACTGGCCGGCGACGGTGGTGAGCCCGGAGCGGCGTATACTGGTCAGTAACAACAGGGTCGGAGTCGAGGGAGGTCCGGTGCCCGAGCTGACCGCCACAGTCTCCGACGACATCGAGATCTGCTACGAGACGTACGGCGACCCGGCTGACCCGACCTTGCTCCTGGTCATGGGGCTCGGCGGTCCGATGGGCTGGTGGAGTGTCGCGTTCTGCGAGAGCCTCGCCGATCGCGGGTTCCAGGTCGTGCGCTACGACAACCGCGACACCGGCCGCTCCACCAAGGTGAAGAGTGCCGCCCGCCTCACCCGCGCCGTGCTCGTACGCTCGGTGCTCGGCGTCAGCAAGGACGTGCCGTACTCGTTGTCGGACCTCGCCGCCGACGGCCTCGGGCTGCTCGACCACCTCGGGGTGGACCGGGCGCATGTCGTCGGCGTCTCCATGGGCGGCATGATCGCCCAGACGATGGCGATCGAGCATCCTGACCGGGTGCTCTCGTTGACCTCGATCATGTCAACCACCGGCCGGCGCACCGTGGGCTGGCAGCACCCGGCCCTGCTGCGCATGCTGCTCGGGCACTCCGACCGCTCCCGCGCGGGCTACGTCGCCCAGAGCTACGTGACCAGCAAGCTGATCGGCTCCCCGGCGTACCCGGCCGACCCCGACGTGATCCGGGAGCGGGCCGAGGAGACCTTCGACCGCGGCTGGGAGCCCATCGGGGTGCTCCGCCAGATGCTGGCCGTCGTGACCCAGCCGGACCGGACCAAGGGGCTGCGCGGCCTGCGGATGCCGGCGTGCGCGATCCACGGGGAAGCCGACCGGCTCGTCCACCCCTCGGGTGGGCGCGCGACGGCGGCGGCGATCCCCGGCGCCGAGCTGGTGCTCGTGCCGGGCATGGGCCACGACCTGCCGCCCGAGCTGGACGACACGATCACCGAGGCGATCGCCCGCACCGCCGCTCGGGCCTCGGTCGACGCCTGAGCCGCAGCCGGCTCAGCCGGCCTCGTCGGCCAGGGCCGCCAGCTCGTCGGCGGCGTCGCCCAGGTATCCGATCACCTTCCACAGGTCGGGGATCATCTCGCGGCAGGCGATGAGCCCGAAGTCCAGCGACCCGTCGTAGCTGAACAAGGTGATGTTGAGCCCGCCGGTGATCGAGGTGACCGCCGAGACCGGGTGGACCCCCTGGACCCGAGCACCCGCGACGTACAGCGGCAGCTGAGGCCCGGGCACGTTGGAGATGAACAGGTTGAACGGCAGCCCGGGCACCGTGGCGAGCTGGAACAACGCCTTCGACGACAGGCTCGACAAGGCCGTGGGGAGCACCGCCGACAGGTCCTGCAGCAGGGTCGCGGGCAGCGCGTCGAACTGGTCCTTGGCCTCCACCATTGACTCGTGCACTGCGCGCAGGCGCTCGGCCGGGTCGGCGACGTGGGTGGGCAGCGTCGCGAGCATCACCGATATCTGGTTGCCCTCGGCGCCCTGCTGGTCCGCGGTGCGCACCGACACCGGCACCGCGGCAACCAGCGGGATCTGCGGCAGCGCGTCGTGGTCGAGCAGCCAGCGCCGCAGTGCGCTGGTGGTGAGCGCCATCACCACGTCGTTGACGGTGAGGCCCTGCGCGTTCTTGATCTTCTTGACCTGAGCGAGCGGCACCGAGCCGAACGCGAAGCGCCGGTGGGCGGTGATGGGGCCGTTGAATGGTGTGTGCGGAACCGTGAGGGCACGCGAGCAGTGCTGGCGGGGGCGGATTCGCCGGCTCGTCAGGGCCACCGCCGCGTCGGCGACCTGGGCCACCTGCTTGGCCCCGGGGAAGTTGGTCGCGCCGGGAAGATCGGCCAGGTAGGACAGCGACCGCGGCAGGCGTACCAGCGTACGAGCGGTGTTGCGGGTGTTGGCCACAGCGGTCCGTGCCAGCACCCCGGTCGGGCCCGGCAGCGGCTGTGGCGACCAGTCCTGCTCGGGCTGCTCCACCTCGCGCGGCTCCTCGGTGACGTCGAGCAGCGTCGCCAGGATCTCCGCGCCGCTGATTCCGTCGATCGCAGAGTGGTGGATCTTGTAGTACAGCGCTGCCCGGTCGCCCTGCACGCCGTGGATGAGGTACATCTCCCACAGCGGCCGCGATCGGTCCAGCGGGCGGGCGTGGATGCGCGCCACCTGTTCGCCGAGCTGGACGTGGTCACCAGGTGGCGGTAGCGCGATGTCGCGCAGGTGGTACTCGAGGTCGAAGTCCGGGTCATCGGCCCAGTACGGCAGCCCGAGGCCGAGCGGCACCTCGACGAGGCGCTGACGAAACGGCGGGCTCAGGTGCAGACGCTGCTCCATCAGGTCGCGGACCAGCTCGAGGGTGAGCACGCCCCCGGGCACCGAGGACGGGTCCAGCGTGAGCAGCGCACCGACATGCCCGGTCGTCGTGCTGGACTCCACGTTGAGGAACTGCGCGTCCAGGCTTGTCAACTGCTTCATCTCAACGGCTCCTCGAGCGGTACGCACGGTCGCCCGAACCCTACTGGCCGGCACCCGCCGCGCCTCCCGGGCCGAAGCTCAGCGTGGGCCGAGGCGGCGCCTGCTCGGCTTGGGGCGCCGCACGGTGACTCCGCCCATCAGCGCGATCCCGGTGACTCGGACGACCGGTGCCCCCGGTGGCGGTGGCGTGGCGTCGTGGCGACCCTCGTCGAAGCCGCCCATCAGTCCGAAACCGTCGACCACCACGCGTACGTCGGGCGGGACGATGACGTTGACGCCGCCCATCAGCGCGACCACCGAGATGGTGACCTCCGGCGCCTCCAGGGTGGCCGAGGTCAGGTCCAGGTCGATACCACCCATCACCGACACCGCGAGGTACTCACGAGGCACCACCCAGTGACCGCGTCGCGTGGAGCCGCTCATCAGCGCCCACGACTGCCGGCTCGTGGGCCGGCCCCCCAGCCGGGACGGCACCGTGGCGTGCACCGGTGCCGGGGCGGGTGCGGGCCGTTGCCGGTCGGCCGGCAGGTCGCGGGTCAACGGCACCAGCTCGGCGTAGGTCCGCGCCCGGAACGCCACCTCGAGCCGCTCGTCGAGCTCGTCGAGGTCGAGGCGTCCCTCGCCGGCGGCCTCGCGGAGCAGCTCGGCCACCTCGTCCCGCTCCCGGTCCGAGACCCGGTGCTGCTCGCGCGGCAGGGGCGCGTCTGCTCGCCCTGGGTCCGGTCGCGGATCCGTTGGCCCCACCGTCTCGTCCACGCTCGGAGCGTAGTACCGAGCGCGCCTCGACCAGCAGCCACAGCGGCGCGGGCTGCGGTTCCACCTCCCGGCACGGCCGGCAGGTGCCGGCGATAGCGTCGACACATGGCCACCGCAGAGCAGTCCGACCCGTTGCGTCCCGACCCAGCCGACCAGGCCGCCTGGCGCACCGAGCACGACACGATGGGCGAGGTACGGGTCCCGGTAGCGGCGCTGTGGCGGGCCCAGACCCAGCGGGCGGTGGAGAACTTCCCGATCTCCGGCACCGGCCTCGAAGCCGCACACGTACACGCGCTCGCAGAGGTCAAGGCCGCCGCGGCGCGGGCCAACGCCGAGCTCGGCGTTCTCGCCACCGATGTCGCCGTCGCGATCGAGCGGGCCGCCTGCGAGGTGGCTGCCGGCCAGCATGACCAACACTTCCCGATCGACGTGTTCCAGACCGGCTCGGGCACGTCCAGCAACATGAACGCCAACGAGGTCATCGCGACGCTCGCCACCCGCACGCTGGGCCGGGAGGTGCACCCCAACGACCACGTCAACGCCAGCCAGTCCAGCAATGACGTCTTCCCGACCTCCGTCCACCTCGCTGCAACCCAGGCGACGGTCCGTGACCTGCTGCCCGCGCTGGACCACCTCGCCACCACGCTGGCGGACAAGGCCACCGAGCTTGCCGACGTGGTCAAGGCGGGCCGTACCCACCTGATGGACGCCACCCCGGTCACCCTCGGCCAGGAGCTCGGGGGGTACGCCGCGCAGATCCGCGCCGGCATCGCCCGGGTCGAGTCGGCGCTGCCGCGGGTGGCTCAGGTGCCGCTGGGCGGAACCGCCGTCGGTACCGGCATCAACACCCCGGCTGGTTTCCCGCAGCGGGTCGTCGAGCTGCTCGCAGAGTCCACCGGGCTGCCCGTCACCGAGGCGAGCGACCACTTCGAGGCCCAAGGCGCCCGCGACGGGCTGGTCGAGCTGTCGGGGCACCTGCGTACGGTCGCGGTCAGCCTCACCAAGATCTGCAACGACCTGCGCTGGATGGGTTCGGGGCCGCGCGCGGGGCTCGGGGAGATCACGCTGCCGGATCTCCAGCCGGGCTCGAGCATCATGCCCGGCAAGGTCAACCCGGTGCTGCCCGAGGCGACGCTGATGGTCTGCGCGCAGGTGGTCGGCAACGACGCCACGACGGCCTGGGCCGGAGCCTCCGGTGCCTTCGAGCTCAACGTGATGATGCCGGTGATGGCACGCTGTGTGCTGGAGTCGATCCGGCTGCTGTCGACGTCGACGCGGCTGCTCGCCGACCGCTGCGTCGCCGGGATCAGCGCCAACGTCGAGCGGGCCCGCGAGCTGGCCGAGTCGTCCCCCTCGATCGTCACGCCGCTCAACCGCCTCATCGGGTACGAGAACGCCGCGAAGGTCGCCAAGCAGTCGGTCGCGCAGCGGCGCACGATCCGCGAGGTGGTGCTCGAGCAGGGGTACGTCGCGCGGGGCGACCTCACCGAGGAGCAGCTCGACGAGGCCCTCGACGTGCTCGCGATGACCCGACCACCCCGGGCCGACTGACCCCCTCAGGCGCTCAACCGACCCGGTGGGCCAGCTGGTAGCCACCGGTCTCGAGCACCGTGTCGTATGACGCGCCCGGGTGCAGTTGCTCGGCGTACGTGGCCACGTCGACCGGCGAGCTCGACCAGCCACTCGCGTCGATCACCACGTAGTCGGGGACCACTGGCTCCGCATCGCCGATCCAGTAGACGTCGCGGTCGGCGACCAGGTGGGTGAGCAGCCCGAGATCGCTCTCGACACTGGCTCCGGCGGGGACCGCTGCGAGGACCTGCTGGGCTGCGGCCGCACGCGGGGCTGGCTGCCAGGTGGCCGGCTCGGCCAGGGTGCGCAGCGGCAGCGGAAGCACCAGCGTCAGCACCAAGGCCACGGCAACCGCGAGGGCGGGGACGTGCGTGGCGTACGCCGCCAGCCACCGGACCCGCCCGGCACGGGCGCACAGCACCCCGTCGACCAGCGCGACGAAGAGCACCGGCATCAACGGCAGGGAGTAGTGGAAGTCCAGACCCCAGTAGAAGGGCACGTCACCGAGGAAGCGCTCGGCGAGGTTGGGTACGGCCAGCAGGACGAACGGGCTGCGCAACGCCAGCGCACCGGTCACGGCCAGGGTCACCAGCAGCGTCTCGATCTTGGCCGGCGGGAGCACGGCCGCCGTCAGCAACCCTACCAGCCCGCCGGAGCCGTCCCCGGTGAACCGGTCCCAGTACGCGTAGGCGCCGTCCGGGCTCATCACCGGGATCAGCAGCCCCACGGTGAGCGCGAACCCGACGAGGCCCGCGGTCAGCAGCCCGATCCCCCAGCGCCGGGCACCACTCAGCAGCAGCGCCACCCCCAGCGCGGCCACGGTGAGCCCGAGATCCTCCTTGACCAGCAACAGCGGCAGGGCCCACAGCGCGCAGCGGCGCCAGTCGCGGTCGAGGTACGCGGCGCCCGACAAAGCCAGCAGGGGCACCGCGAAGGCGAACTCGTGGAACTCCGATGCCACCCCGGACTGCAGTCCGTACGACAGCCCGTAGGCGACGCCCACGGCGATGCCTGCCGCCCGTCCGAGGTGGGCGACGGCGGCCCGCATGACGACGACGGCCGAGAGCGCCACGAGGACGGCCTGAGCCACCAGCAGCGTGATCGGCGTGGGCCAGAGCCGGTAGAACGGCGCCAGCAGGGCCAACAGCGGGCTGAAGTGGTCCCCCAGCACGTTGACTCCCGCGCCCTTGAGGTCTGCCACCGGGGCAGCCAAGTCGGCGTAGCCGGCGACCGCCTGGGTGAAGATGCCCAGGTCCCACGAGCTCGTCTCGTAGCGCAGGTACCGCGAGATCGACAGCGCCCCGTAGACGCTCGCGAGCGCCAGTGCCCACAGCCACGGCAGAGCGCGCTCCCAGCGCTCGACCTGCCGACCCGTTCGCATGCTGCCATCCTCCCCCACCGCCCGAGCTCGCTTTGCGAACCGGCTCAGGACGGCACCCGGCCCCGGTGGAGACCACCGGGGCCGGGTGCTCGGACAGCGCTGCTAGCAGTGCACCGGGGTCACCGCTGCACGGTGACCAGGGTGCGGCCCAGGATCGGGTCGCGGCCGCTGACGCTGTGCCGCCAGGTGATGACGCCGAAGTACTCGCCTCCGGTCAGCCCTCGCGTGGTGGCCTGCCAGGTGAGCCGCTCCCCGACCTCCGCGGCCTGCTTGCGCGGGTCCAGGGTCAGGTTGCCCAGGTCCTCGCGACCGCTGTCGAAGGACTCCAGCGTGAACGACGTCGTGGGCTCGCTCTCGTTGCCCGGATCCGGCCCGTCGTGCACGGCCCACGCCTGGACGTAGGCGGTGTAGACGCCGCGGGGCAACCCGCTGACCGTGATCTGCTCGTCCGAGCCGCCAGCGGCCGAGGCCGCCACCACCTCGTCGTCGCTGTTGACCAGGAACAGGTCCAGGTCGTCGGCCGGGAAGTCCGGCAGGATCCGCACTCGCAAGGCCTGCGCCTTGGCCGCGATCTGGAAGGGCTGCTGGTAGTTGCGCTCGTCCCCCGGGTTGAAGGCGGCCTGGTCGGTGTTCCGAGCCGTGCCCGGAGTACGCACCCCCGCCACGAGGCCGCGGACGAAGCCGGCGATCTGGCCCTCCACCCCCGACTGGGTGCGGATCGTGAAGGATCCGCCGTCGACGATGACCTCACCGGGAGCGTCGATGCCCACCGGCTTGGCCACGATCGGCACGCGCACGGTGTGCCCGCCCCGGCCGTCGGTCATGACCACGTTGCCCTTGGTCCACTCGTCGAGCGGGGCACCGGTGCGCTTGAGCTTCAGCGCCACCGTCTGGCTCTCACCCGGACGCAGCGTGAACGTCGCCGGGTTCGAGGTGACCGTCATGCCGGCCAGCCCCTGCTGGCGCACCGTGTACGTCGACGTGGTGTCGTCGACGTTGGTGACCGTGCGGAACACCCGGCTCTTGCCGGCGACCTTGCCGACCGCGATCGAGGGCAGGTTGAGGTTCGACGCCCGCATCGGAGAGTCGGTGAGCGGCTCCCCGCCGACGGTGACGCCCTGGCCGGACAAGTAGTCCTGCCAGTCGTCGAAGTTGCTGTCGAACGTCAGGCCCGGGTCGAGGAACCTGCGCGGAGCCACGAAACCGGCGCCCTGGTCGAACGGGTCGCTGGTGTCGGTGAGGTTGCCGGCGGTGGTCATCATCGCCGACTTCACCTGCATCGGCGACCAGCCTGGGTACTTCTGCTGGATCAGCGCCGCGAGACCCGCGATGTGCGGCGAGCTCATCGAGGTGCCCGAGTAGATGTCGAACTCGTGACCGGCGTTGCCCTCGGGCGCCACGGCGGCGAGCACGTCGACGCCGGGTGCGGTGATGTCCGGCTTGAGCAGGTCGCCCTCCGCGGCCAGCGAGGGGCCACGGCTGGAGAAGGCGGCGATTGCCGGCGGTGTCGGAGCGCTCGAGCCGTCGCCCGCCGGGAGGATCTGCGCCGTGGGGTTCTCGGCTTTGTCCACGTAGGCGTAGATCGGGGCCCGGTCGGCCACGTCGAGGTGCACGGTCGGGACCGAGTGGATGTCGGCGTTGACCGAGTTGGGGCTGGGGTTGACCAGGATCATGCCGACTCCGCCGGCCTCCTTGACCACCATGCTCTTCTCGGTCCGGGCGCTGATACCGCGGTCGCAGACCACGATCGCGTCCGCGACCTCGGCCGGGTCAAGCGTGCCCGGGAAGCACAGCTGGGCATCCTCGGGATCTTCCCCGGCGGCCGCGGCGTCACGCGCGAGCACCAGCGGCGACTCGGGCACGGACTCCTGGGCCGTGGAGGCGCCGACGTACTCGTCACCGTTGCCGAGCACCACGGTGCCCTCGTAGCGGATGTGCGTGGCAGCGGCCACCGTGGTCAGCCACGGGCTCGGGTGGGCCACCGTGGAGGGGTCTGGGCCGGAGTTGCCGGCCGAGGCGGCCACGAAGACGTTGGCGTCCGCGGCGTACATGAAGGCGATCTCGACCGGGTCGATCACGTCGTCGACCGAGCCGGAGATCGAGAAGTTGAGCACGTCGACGCCGTCACCGGTGGCGTCGTCGATCGCGGCGACCGAGTCGGAGTTGAAGCAGCCAGCCTCCCAGCAGACCTTGTACGACGCGACCTTGGCCGCCGGCGCCATGCCGGATCCGAGGCCGAAGTCGTTGCCCTCGACCACCATGCGGGTGCCGCTGTCACCGGCGGCGGTGCTGGCAGTGTGGCTGCCGTGGCCCTCGTTGTCCTCGGGCGAGAGGAAGTCATCCTCGCCGATCCCACCGGCCGCTCGCGCGCCCGCGGCGTAGAACCGGCCGCCGATGAGCTTGTCGTTGCACGTGAAGTAACCGGGGTCGGCCGGCTTGTAGTTGCCGTGGCGGCAGACGCCCTCCCAGTCGGCGGGGGCCGGGCTCCCGACGGCGCGGAAGGAGGTGCTGTCGGAGTTGATGCCGGAGTCGATGATGCCCACGACCTGGCCCCGGCCCGCGCCGTTGGTGCTGCTTGATCCACCAAGGCGACGCCACACACCGACCGGGCCGGTCAGGCCCAGGAAGGAGGGCGTGTGCACGGTGTCCAGCTGGCGCACCCGGTCCGGAACGACCGCGAGCACGGCCGGCCGCTTGGCCAGCGCGGCTGCCTGGCTGCCGCTGAGGTCGGCGGAGAAGCCGTTCAGCGCGTTGGTGTAGGAGTAGTACGGCCGCGCGCCGACGTCACCGGCGAGTCGCTGCTGCTCGCTGCGCAGGAAACCGGCGTAGCGCTCGGCCTCGGGCGTGGTCTCGTCGAAGCTGGCGTCGCCGCGAGGAGACGTCCGAGCGAAACCGGACACACCGCCGTCGTAGGCGGCGGCCGGGGTGCGCTCGAGGACCACGATGTAACGACCGGCCTTGTACGCCTGGTCGGTGCTGCTGATGACTGGGTCGGCGACGGATCGGACGGGAGCAGCGGACGCAGGCGTCGCCAGCACCATGGCCGGTGGCACGAGGGCCGCCGCGATGGTGGAGACGAGAAGCTGGCGTCGCGCACGTCCGGGACGTGACTTCGACAAGAGATGACCTTTCGTGGGCAGCACCCGAGAAGTCGGGGACCCCGACGATGAAGTCACCCCAGTCGACTCGTGTCCCACAGTCAACACCTCAAAGCGCGCCGTCGCAGATCGTTGCGCGCTCGTTACCCGGCCAGCCCCCAGGTGCTGCGTCGGTGTGCAGGCGCGACGGACCCTTGCTCGGTAGACGGGGGACCCGCCCACCGTGCCCGAGTCGTGCGGCCGTCAGCACCATCGCGGCGGTGTCTCTGCTCACATCCGGCGTGTGGACGTGCGGGCGAGATGCTGACTGAGGTCAGCTCCGAGTCATCTCGCTCAGCCGCTCGCCCGAGGACGTGGAGAAGACGTGGATCCGCTCCGGGTCGGCCGCCAGCCGTACGCTCGATCCCCGTGCCGGTGGCCGGCGGGCATCGTGGTGGCGTGCCACCAGGGGGACCGCCGGCGCGGACTCCGCGCCCTCGTCGCCGTCGGCCATGCTCGCGTAGACGAACGCGTCGGCACCGAGCTCCTCCACGATGTCGACGGTGACGAGCAGGCCCTCGTCATTCTCGGCGACCACGCGGAAGGACTCCGGCCGGACCCCGATGGTGACCTGCTGGTCGTTGCCGAGCCGGGCCACGGCGTCGCGGGTCAGCGGCACCTTCGCGCTGCCGAGATGAGCCTGACCGTTGTCGACCGGGACGGTGAACAGGTTCATGGCCGGCGACCCGATGAAGCCCGCCACGAAGGCATTGCGGGGGCGGTCGTAGAGGTTCAGCGGCGTGTCGACCTGCTGCAGCAGTCCGTCCTTGAGCACGGCGACCCGGTCACCCATGGTCATCGCCTCGACCTGGTCGTGGGTGACGTACACCGTCGTGACGTGCAGCCGGCGCTGCAGGGCAGCGATCTGCGACCGGGTGGAGACCCGGAGCTTCGCGTCGAGGTTGGACAGCGGTTCGTCCATCAAGAAGACCTGCGGTTCCCGGACGATGGCGCGACCCATGGCGACTCGTTGGCGCTGTCCGCCGGACAAGGCCCTGGGCTTGCGGTCGAGGTAGTCCTCAAGGTCCAGCAGCTTGGCCGCCTTGGCGACCTGGGAGGCCCGCTCCTCCTTGCTGACGCCGGCCATCTTCAGCGCGAAGCCCATGTTGTCACCCACGGTCATGTGCGGGTAGAGGGCGTAGTTCTGGAACACCATCGCGATGTCGCGGTCCTTGGGAGGCAGGTGCGTGACGTCCCGGTCGCCGATGGTGATGATGCCGTCGCTGACCTCCTCGAGACCGGCGAGCATGCGCAGCGAGGTGGACTTGCCGCAACCCGACGGGCCCACGAGGACCATGAACTCGCCGTCCTCGATGTCGAGGTTGAGCTTGTCCACGGCGGGATGCTCGGCCCCGGGGTAGAGACGGCTGGCGTCCTGGAACCTGACTTCGGCCATGACGGTGCTCCCTTCACCGGCAGGAACGTGCCGGACGATCCGTTGTGAGGGCGTTGGGCGGACCAGGAGTGGCGTTCACCCCTTGACTGATCCCGCGGTGAGACCGCGGACGAAGAACCGCTGCAGCGAGAAGAACACGAACAACGGAACGGTCATGGTCACGAACGCGCCGGCCGCGACCAGCTGCCAGCCGTCGCCGAGACGTCCGAGCAACTGCTGGAGCTGGACGGTGACCACCGCGTTCTCCGTGCCGAGGAACAGCAAGGCGATGAGCAGATCGTTCCAGACCCAGAGGAACTGGAAGATCGCGAAGGCAGCCAGCGCAGGTACGGACATGGGCACGATCAGCCGCCAGAACGTCTGGAAGTGCGAGGCGCCGTCGATCTCGGCCGACTCGATCACCGTCGCGGGCAACGTCGCCATGTAATTGCGCAGGATGTAGATGGCGAGCGGCATGCCGAACCCGGTGTGCAGCAGCCACACGGTGACGAACTGGCCGATGATGTCGAGACCGTCCCCACCGAACAAGGTGAGCATGGGCACGAAGGCCACCTGGATGGGTACGACCAGGAGCGAGACGACGATGACGAACAAGAAGTCCTTGCCGCGAAAGCTCATGAACGTGAACGCGTAGGCCGCGAAGGCGGCGAACATGATGGGGATGACCGTGGCCGGGATCGCCACCGTGAGGGAGTTGATGAACGCGACCCCCATGTTGTTCTCGACGATCGCCTGGTTGAAGTTGTCGAACGTCCAGTTCGTCGAGAAGGGCTTGATCAGCGTCGTCCACCACCCGCTCGCGACGGCGTCCTCCTTGCTGCGGAAGGAGGTGATCAGCAGACCGACGGTCGGCACCGTCCACAGCACGCACGCGATGATCAAGGAGATGCGGACGCCCCAACCGCCCTTGCGGGTGGGGTCCTGGTGCTTGCTGGTCAGAGCGCGGGAGCGGGTCTTCGGTGGCGCCACCGTCGCCACGGCCTGGGGACCAGTCGTCGTCATCGTGCGGCCTCCTCTGCCTTGAAGTGGCGTACCTGATAGATCAGGACGGGGATGACAGCGATCATCAGCAGCACGACGATGGTCGACGCGAGTCCGGCGTTGCTGAACTGGAAGATCTGCTTGAAGAACTCGAGTCCGATCACGTTGGTCTTGTAACTACCGTTGGTCATGACGTAGACGACGTCGAACACCTTCATCACCAAGATCAAGACGGTGATGAAGACGGTGATCAGCGTCCCCTTGATCTGCGGCACGACGACGCGGAAGAAGGCCTGCACCTCGCTGGCGCCGTCGATACGGGCCGCTTCGAGGGTCTCCTCGGGAACGCTCTTGATGGCCGCCGACAGCAGCACCATGGAGAAGCCGACCTGCAGCCAGACGAGGATCAGCATCAGCAGCATGTCGTTGAGGTTGAAGTCGGAGAACTGCAACCAGCTGATCGGGTCGAACCCGAGCTTGGCGATGACCGCGTTCAGCAGTCCCACCTGGCTGTCGCCGGTGGCCCGGTCGTACACGAAGCGCCAGATCGTGGCCGCCCCGACGAACGAGATCGCCATCGGCAAGAAGATGATCGACTTCGCTGCCTTCTCCCACCCGGCCGACAGCTTGTCGGCGAGGACCGCGACCATGAGCCCGAGTGCCACGGTCACGGCCGGGACGATGAGGATCCACAAGACGTTGTTGAAGATCGTCTGGCGGAAGGCCGGGTCTCCCAGGACGTCCGTGTAGTTCTGCAGGCCCACCCACGCCGTGCTGTCGTCGTTGGCAAAGCTGTAGATGATGGTCTGGATCGTGGGATAGACGAGGAACAGGCCGATGAACACGATGGCGGGCAGGATGAACACGTACGGCTTGAGCTTGCCCTCGACCCGGAGCGGCAATCCCTCGACGGCCATGTTGAGGAAGTAGAACAACATCATCGACCCACCCACGCCGGCGACCACCGCGATCCCGGCTTGCGCCAGCTTCGGCATGTCGTACAGCACGATCGCCTGGAAGGCCGTGATCATCAAATAGAGGGTGACGGCCAGCCCCACGATCCCGAGCACCAGACGTAGGGGGTTGGCCTTGCCTCGGCGGTCGGGACCTGGCGCGGGCGGTCCTGCTGTTGACGGGGCTTGCTGATCAACCGCAGTGCTCACGATGTCCCTCTTCTTTCGCAGATGCTGCTTACCGAAGTGACGTCATCAGCGGTCGGCCGGTGGCGGACGGTGTGTGCCCGTCCACCACCGTCCCTCCGGTCAGCTGCTGGGCCAGCTGTTCTCGATGTCGGTGGTGACCTCCTCGGTCGTCTTGTCACCGCTGGTCCACTCGACCATGCCGGTCCAGAACGTCCCCACACCCACCTCGGCCGGCATCAGGTCCGAGCCGTCAAAGCGGAAGACGTCCGCACTCCCGACGATCTCCGCGATCGACTTGACCGTCTCGTTGGGGTAGTTGGAGGTGTCGAAGGTCGTGTGCGGTGACAGGAAGGATCCGGTCTGGGCCCACTCGACCCCGAACTCCGGGCTGGTGAGGAACGTCGCGACGTCGATGGCCTCCTGGTCGTCACCGTTGAACAGCGACACCAGGTCGCCGCCGCCGAGGACCGACTTGCCGTCGAATCCACCCTCGACCGGGGGCATGGCGAACACCGTCACGCTGTCGTCGAGGTTCTTCTGCACGTCGGTGGGGTAGAAGTCCACGACGAAGTTGCCCTGCCGCTGCATCATGCACCCCGGCGGGTCCTCGAACTGCGGGTTGTCGGCGTCCTCGACGTTTGTGTTCAGGACGCCTTCGGTTCCGCCGAGCACGAACCCCTCGCCGAAGAGGATCTCGCCGTAGGTGTCGAACGCCGTCTGGATCGCAGGGTCGTTGAACGGGATCTCGTGGCTGACCCACTGGTCGTACACATCGGGTCCGGCGGTGCGCAGCACCATCTCCTCGACCCAGTCGGTGCCGTACCAGCCGGTGGCGGCTGCGGCCTCCATGCCGAGGCACCACGGGGCGATGCCGTCGGCCTTGATCTGCTCAGATAGGGCGAGGAGCTCGGAGAAGGTCTCCGGCACCTGGTACCCCCCCTGCTCCCAGGCGTCCTTGGGCACCCACACCAGGCTCTTCACCGCGAGCTTCATCGGCGAGCCGAAGATGGTCCCCTCGCTGTCGGTGACCGAGTCCAGCAACCCGGGCACCAGCGTCTCCTCGAGGCTCGCGGTGTCGAGGTAGTCCTCGATCGGCACGATGTCGCCGCTGTCGGCGATGTCGAGGAGCAGGCCGGGCTGCGGGAAGACGCCGATGTCCGGAGGGTTGCCGGACTGCACGTTGGACCGGATCAGGGTCGCGAAGTCGGCGTTGCCGGTGTACTTGATGTCGATGCCCGACTCCTGCTCGAACGGGGCCACGGTCGCCTCGAAGGAGTCCTGCTCCGAACCGGTGAACGCGCCGAACACCTCCACGACCCCGTCTCCGGCATCGCTGCCGCCGCCTCCGCCGCTGCTGGTGCCCCCGCTGTCACTCTGGGAGAGGCAGCTCGTCAGCGCCAGCGCTCCGATGCCGGTCAGGGCCGCCAGGCGCATTCCACGTGTCCGTCGCATTACCGCTCCTCGTCGCAGGGGTCATCGCTGGTCGCACTATGCCAGGGTGTGACGTGCATCGCACCGCCGGACTGAGGGTCGAGATCAGATGGATACGTCCTCGAGCATCTCGGTGACCAGCGCAGCGATCGGGGAACGCTCGGAACGTGTCAAGGTCACGTGGGCGAACAGCGGGTGACCTTTGAGCTTCTCGACCACCGCGACCACACCGTCGTGACGGCCGACCCGCAGGTTGTCGCGCTGGGCAACATCGTGGGTGAGCACCACCTTCGAACCGGCACCGATCCGGGAGAGGACCGTCAGCAGCACGTTGCGCTCCAGCGACTGCGCCTCGTCGACGATGACGAACGCATCGTGCAGGGAGCGGCCCCGGATGTGGGTCAGCGGCAGCACCTCGAGCATCTCCCGCTCCAAGACGTGGTCGATGACGTCGCTGGAGGTGACTGCGCCCAGCGCGTCGAAGACCGCCTGTGCCCAGGGCTGCATCTTCTCGCTCTCGTTGCCCGGCAGGTAGCCAAGATCCTGGCCGCCGACGGCATACAGGGGGCGGAAGACCACGACCTTGCGGTGCTGTCGCCGCTCCATCACCGCCTCCAACCCGGCGCACAGGGCCAGCGCAGACTTGCCGGTCCCGGCGCGCCCGCCCATCGAGACGATGCCGACGTCGGGGTCGAGGAGCAGGTCCAGGGCGATGCGCTGCTCAGCCGACCGACCGCGGATGCCGAAAGCCTCCCGGTCGCCGCGGACCAGGTGCACGGACTTGTCGGCCCGCACCCGGCCGAGCGCGCTGCCCCGGTCGGACAGCAGCACCAGCCCGGTGTGGCAGGGCAGGTCGCGGGCCTCGTCGAGGTCGACCACCCCGTCCTGGTACAGGCCGTCGACGACCGGGCCGCTCACCTCGAGCTCGGCCATACCGGTCCAGCCAGACTCCAGTGCGAGCTCCGCGCGGTACTCCTCGGCGGCGATGCCGACGGCCGACGCCTTGACCCGCATCGGGAGGTCCTTGCTCACCAGCGTGACGTCGTACCCCTCGGCGGCGAGGTTGGCGGCCACCGCGAGGATGCGGGAGTCGTTGTCACCGAGGCGGAAGCCAGCGGGCAGGCCCGCCGGGTCGGTGTGGTTGAGCTCCACCCGCACGGTGCCAGCACTGTCGCCGACCGGAATCGGCTCGTCGAGCCTGCCGTGGAGGATCCGCAGCTCGTCGAGGTGGCGCAGCGCCATGCGCGCGAAGTACCCGAGCTCGGGGTGGTGCCGCTTGCCCTCGAGCTCGGTCACCACCACGAGCGGCAGCACGATCTCGTGCTCGTCGAAGCGGCGCAGGGCCCCCGGGTCGGCCAGCAGCACGCTGGTGTCCACGACGTACGTACGGCGCCCGGAGGCGCTCACCTTGGCGTGGTCGGCCACGGTCCTGTCCCCTCGAGAACGCGCGCACGACACCCCGGCGCCGCTCTCTGTGTGCGATCGGACCGGGACCGGACCCGTGGGCCCGGGCGTGGGCCCCTCGCACTCGTCGCAGCGCTCCGGCACCTCGGTGAGGTGCGGGGGCTGCGCGGTGCGGGACCGCGCCGGCCGCGTGGACCTGGCACTTCTCGGGCCTCCCGTGGCGCCGGGCTTCTGCGCCCGTCGTCGCTGCCGACGCTACGGCCCGCGTGGCAGGTGGGTCCGGTGCGACACGCCGTCCTCGGGGTGCGGCTGGGGCTTGGCCGACGGTGGCCCGGGGGTCAGGAGCCGAAACGACGCTCACGGGCCGCGTACGCACGCAGGGCGCGCAGGAAGTCGACGCGGCGGAAGTCGGGCCACAAGGCCTCGCAGAAGTAGAACTCCGAGTGCGCGCTCTGCCAGAGCAGGAAGCCGGACAGTCGTTGCTCGCCGGAGGTACGGATCACCAGATCCGGGTCGGGCTGGCCCTTGGTGTAGAGGTGGTCGGCGATGTGCTCGACGTCGAGTACGTTGGCCAGCTCCTCGATCGACGTGCCACGCGACGCCTGCTCGAGCAACAGCGAGCGGACGGCGTCGGCGAGCTCGCGACGCCCGCCGTACCCGACGGCGACGTTGACCGTGAGCCCCTCGATGGCGCTGGTCGCGTCCTCGATCTCCTTCAGCCGGCGCGCGGTCGGTGACGGCAGCAGGTCGAGCGCCCCGATCGGGTGGACCCGCCACCGACCGGTCTCACCGATGCTCGCGGCCAGGTCCTCGATGATGCCGATCAGCGGTTGCAGCTCTGCGGCTGGACGGTTGAGGTTGTCGGTCGAGAGCAGGTAGACGGTGACGATCTGCACGCCGACCTCGTCGCACCAGCCGAGGAACTCCAGCAGCCGGTTGGCACCGGCCCGGTGACCTTCGGCCGAACCTCCCCCGAAGGCGGCTGCCCAGCGGCGGTTGCCGTCGATCATCACCCCGACGTGGCGGGGCATGCGGTCGGCGGGGAGCCTGGCCGCGAGCCGCCGCTCGTACGCCCCGACCGCGAGCTGGCGCAGGCGACGACGAGGCGGCCCGGTGAGCATGCCCATGCACACGCCTCCACGAAAAGCCGGGGTCGGGGTGCCACGGGACGCGTACCTTCCACGTACGAGCGGCCTCGCCCAGGCTACCGGCGCTGGCCCGATCTCGGCCTCGTACGCCTGGCCCGATCTCGGCGCCGTACGCTGGTCGTGGCGCCGCCCCGGCGTCCGGACAGGCAGCCGGCGGTCACCGAGCCGGGCGATTCGGGAGGTCACCGTGGTCGACTCCGGCGACCGCCTGTCCCACGTCAGGGAAGACGTCGGAGACTTCGTCGGCGAGGCTCTCGTGGAGATCAAGCCGCGGCTGCGCGGATGGCTCCACGCGGCGTCGCTGCCGCTGACCGTCGCGGCCGGGATCGTCCTGATCGCCCTGTCGCCGGGCGCGATGATCCGCTGGGCGAGTGTGGTCTACACCTGCTCCGCGGTGCTGCTGTTCGGCGTGAGCGCGTTGTACCACACCGGCACGTGGTCACGCGTCGCGCACACCCGCCTCAAGCGCTTCGACCACGCCAACATCTTCTTGCTCATCGCCGGCTCCTACACCCCGTACGCCGTGCTGCTGCTCGACCGGTCGGATGCCACCACGCTGTTGCTCCTCGTGTGGTCTGGTGCACTCGCCGGCGTGCTGTTCCGGGTGTTCTGGCTGAACGCACCTCGCTGGCTGTACCTGCCGATCTATCTCGCCCTCGGCTGGGCATCGGTGTTCTGGGCGCCGCAGTTCGCCGCATCGGCGAGGACCTCCGTGCTCGTCCTGCTGGTGGTCGGCGGGCTCCTGTACTCGATCGGTGGCGTCGTCTACGGGTTGAAGAAGCCCGACCCCTTCCCCGCGTGGTTCGGGTTCCACGAGGTGTTCCACGGGTTGACCATCGCCGCGTTCGCGGTCCACTACGTCGGCATCTCGATCGCGGCCTACGGCCGCTGACGTCTTGCCGGTCCCTGCATGCCCGCTCAGGCCGCTCGCTGAGAGTCGGTGGAGGTCCGCGGGGTACGAGCGGCGTCAGGCGGCGGGGCCCTGGTCGCGTACCTGCTCGACCTGCGCCATGGCGTCGCGCAGCTCGCTCAGCCAGTCGTCGCTGTGCTGGGCCACGAGCCGCACGCACCAGCCGAGCGCGTCGCTTCGCGACCGGGCCACCCCGGCATCGACGAGCGTGTCGAGCACGCGGCGCTCGGGCTGGCGCAGCCGGGTCATCACCGGTGCGGCGAGCGCGGTGAACGTCTCGCGCTCGCCGTCGACCTCGACCGCCCAGGCGACCTTGCGCCGGTACGCGTGCTCGAGCTCGCGGGCGATGGCGATCCGCTGGTCGCGGGTCGTCTCACGGAAGCGTCGGACGCGCCCCGCCACCGCGGCGGCGTGGTCGGCGTCGGTGGCGTCCTCGGCTCGCTCGGGAACAAGAAGCGTGCCGACGACCACGATCTCGTCGCGGTCGACCTCGACGGTGGGGGCTGCCACGAACCACTCGTCCGGGACCCGGCCGACGAGCCAGGAGGTGATCTGTGAAGTAGTCATGATTATATGATTACATGCTTACGTGACACGATCAAGCAACTCCACAGGGTCCACGACGGGACGGTCGCAGACGAAGCCGTGGCAGACGTACGCCGCGGCCTGGCCACCGACCAGCGGGCGATCGGCGAGCAGCGGTACGTCGCCGGCGCCGGGCTCGCCTACCACGACGACGGCGCCCGGTGAGGTACGGCGCAGCGCCGCCCGGTGCAGTGCGGGGCGGGCCGGGTCGGACCCGGCGCCGATGACGGCCACCTGCTCGGGTCCGGCCAGCAGCGCCTCGGCCGCCGCCAGCGTCCACCCGGCGAACCGCGGCGCCTGCACGGCCAGCGCGCCGGCGGACGCGACAGCCGTCTCGGCCGCTGACCGGTGCCGACCCGACCCAGTCACTGCGGCGTACGCCACCAGCGCGTGCGCCACGGACGAGACCCCCGCTGGGGACGCGTTGTCGGCGGCGTCCCGGGGGCGGGTCACCAGCGCCTCGGCGTCCGAGGCGGTGTCGTAGAAGCCGCCGGACCCGTCGGCGAACCGTTCGAGTACCTGGCCGAGCAAGCCCTCCGCGCGCGCCAGCCACCGGCCGTCGCCGGTGACGCCGAGCAGCGCCAGGTAACCGGTGGCCACGCACCCGTAGTCGTCCAGCACGCCGGCGTTGTCGCCTCGCCGGCCGTCGCGCGACGTACGCCACAGGCGGCCGTCCGGGCCGGTGTGCAGCGTGGCCAGCAGCTCCCCGCACCGGCTGGCGGCCTCGGCCAGGTCGGGGCGCTCGAGCAGCACGCCTGCCTCGGCCAGCGACGAGATCGCCAGCCCGTTCCAGGCGGCCACCACCTTGTCGTCGCGGGCCGGGCGGGGACGGGCGCCCCGCGCCTCGAGCAGCCGCTGCCGTACCGACTCCCATCGGACCGGGTCGGCGGGGTCCTGCCGCAGCTGCAGCGTCGAGGCGCCGTGCTCGAACGTGCCCGCCTCCGTCACGCTGAGCAGGTCGGCCGCCCACCGTCCGTCCTCGACCCCGAGGCCCTCGTGCAGCTGCGCCTGCGTCCACGCGTAGAACGCCCCCTCGACCATCGCTCCGTCGGGCGAGCGGGAGTCGGCGTCGAGCGCCGAGGCGAAGCCACCCTCGGCGGTGCCGAGCTCGGCGAGCAGGAAGTCGGCGGTCTCCTCGGCCACCCGGCGGGCCAGCGGGTCACCGCAGGCGCGCTCCCAGTGCAGGTAGACGCCCAGCAGCAGAGCGTTGTCGTAGAGCATCTTCTCGAAGTGCGGCACCACCCAGTCGCCGTCCACGGAGTAGCGCGCGAAGCCGCCGGCGAGCTGGTCGTACATCCCGCCGCGTGCCATCGCGGCGCAGGTGTCGGACACCACGGCGAGGACGGCGTCGTCCCGGGTCCGCGCCCACCGGCGCAGGGCGAACTCGAGCACCATCGACGGTGGGAACTTCGGCGCGCTGCCGAAGCCGGCCGAGCGCTGGTCGACCTGCCGGGCCAGCGACGACCAGGCCGCGTCGAGCGCGGGCTCCCCCAGCGAGCCGGCCGTCGTCGCCGCTCCTATCTCGCGCAGTCGTACGACGACATCGCTCCCGACCCGGTCGACCTGGTCGCGCTTGGTCGTCCAGGCGTCGGTCAGCGCCTCGAGCACCTGCCGGAACGACGGCATGCCCTGGCGGGGCCGGTCGGGGAAGTACGTACCAGCGAAGAACGGCTCGCCGGCCGCCGTCAGCACGCACGTCATCGGCCATCCGCCCTGGCCGGTCATGGCCTGGGTGGCGGTCATGTAGACGGCGTCGACGTCGGGGCGCTCCTCGCGGTCGACCTTGACCGGGACGAAGTGTGCGTTGAGGTACGCAGCGGTGTCGTCGTCCTCGAACGACTCGTGCGCCATCACGTGGCACCAGTGGCAGGCGGAGTAGCCGATGCTCAGCAGTATTGGTGTATCACGACGCTTGGCCTCGGCGAACGCTTCGGGTCCCCACTCCCACCAATCCACTGGATTCTCCGCGTGCTGGAGCAGGTAGGGGCTCGTGGCGTTGGCGAGACGGTTGACCATTTCCCATGACTCCTGACGAGTGGCACGTGTATCATTTTCGTCCAAGTGATACACGAGAGTGATACACGAAGCAGATCCCGGGGGCCTCTGGGTCAAGGCCAAGGCCCCAGCCTAGGAGGGACGCCGATGCCGCCTCGCAGGAAGCCCACGCTGCTCGCGCAGGGCAAGCCGCGAACTCTGGGCGGCAGCAGCCGGCCTTGGCGAGTCCGTCTGTACGCGCCGGAGGCCGGCGGCACGAAGTATCAGGTGATGTTCCGGGCGCCGGCCGGTGCGGGCGAGCCCTGGAAGCGGGTGCTGCGCCGGGCCAACTCCGAGGAGGAGGCGCGCAAGATATTCACCCAGGCCGAGGCCGCACTCGACACCGAGAAGGAGACGCCAGCCGGTGCCGACGTCCGAGCGGCCAGGACGATCCGCATGCTCGGGGAGGAGTACCTCAAGGACAGCATCGAGCGCGGCAAACAGCCCCGGACGATGGAGCAGCGCGAGTCACGGCTCAACGCGCACATCCTCCCGACCATCGGCGACGTGCCGGTGACGAAGTGGCGAGTCGCGCATAGCCGTCGTGTGATGGAGAAGGGCGCGCAGACGATCTTCTCCAACCGGGGGCGGGAAGACCTGCGCGGACAGCTCGCAGCGATGCGCAAGCTCGCCTGGCGTCTTGGCTGGCTCGATCGCAGCATCGATCCTCTAGTGGCGTGTCACATTAGTCCTGTTAGTGTTTGGGCGGGATACTTGTGCATGCCCAATCGTGTGCGGACGTTGACGTTGACCGATCAGCAGCGTGCGGTGTTGCAGCACCGGGTCCGCGCCAAGG
>JAABUN010002370.1_pt1 | contig 33962 bp, 37 predicted proteins | sample 5559311 | NCBI WGS metagenome assembly JAABUN01 (sample SAMN10711877, study PRJNA513370) | rock metagenome | isolation source: Antarctica rocks | place: Antarctica: Victoria Land, Siegfried Peak sud | reverse complement strand
AATCAGACAATTTGTATATCGCTCCATTATTATTGCTTCCGTTTGTGGAGAATTGTTTTAAACATGGTGCCAGTAATATGCTGGAAAATCCCTGGATCAATCTTACGATTGAATTAAAAAACATAACTCTGGAGATGAAAATAATGAATGGTAAGGCGTTATCAAAACAAAATCTCCACCACCAATCTGGCATCGGTATTACCAATGTTCGCCAGAGACTTGACTTACTGTATAAAGACAAATATGATCTGCAAATAAGAGAAGATGAAGATGTGTTTGTAGTTGATTTGCGGCTCAAGTTATTAAAGATTGAAAACAAACAACAGGCTGATGCTCTTGCAAAGACCAGGTCAGAGGTTGCTTATGTCTCATGAACCCATGGCAAGAGATGTTATCACGCGGTATATTGATAAGATGTCAAAGAAACGCCTGAAGTAAGCAGTATCTTTCCGTTTGAGGAATATGCATTCAAAAAGACATGAATACTCTTGAAAATAATAAGTTTATATTCTCGGATGCGAGAAAGTATCGCATCATTAGACACTTACTATTCTGGGGATTTTGGGGGCTATATTTTGGCATGAGCCGCGAATTTAATGCGATATATTTTAAACAAAAAGGGCATTTGCCAAACTTGTTTAAATCCATGGCCGAGGCTTTTCTTATACTTTTACCCCAGGTAGTGCTGGTTTATCCGCTGCTTTATTTTATACTTCCACGTTATGTATTTACTGGTAAATATATCAGGGCTTCGATTTGTGTTATAGTGCTTTTATTTATTAGTGTACTCATCAGTGCGGTCTTGCTGATATCTATACCCTGGCCCAAGGTTATTTATCTTTCACAATATGTTAAGTTGTTTGATGGCGTTCCCTTTTTTCAAAAAGTTCAATTTGCTTATTTAGCTGGCTTTCAAGGTTCGCTGATTGGCGCTGCGCTTGCAGTTAGCTTTAAAATGTTTAAGTATCACTATTTAAAAGATATACGCAACCAGCAACTTATGAAAGAGAATATAGCGGCGCAGTTACAACTTCTAAAAGCCCAGGTGCATCCGAATTTCTTGTTTAATACACTCAACAATATTTTTTCTCAAACTCAAACCGAATCGCCCAGGGGTTCTAAAATGATCATGGGTCTTTCGGATATGCTGCGTTATATTTTGTATGAAGGACAAAAACCATTAGTGTCTTTAAAACAGGAGTTGCTGATGATAACTGAATATATAAATCTTGAAAAAATACGCTATGGTAATAAATTAGATGTACATGTGTTGATGCCTGATAAATCAGACAATTTGTATATCGCTCCATTATTATTGCTTCCGTTTGTGGAGAATTGTTTTAAACATGGTGCCAGTAATATGCTGGAAAATCCCTGGATCAATCTTACGATTGAATTAAAAAACATAACCCTGGTGATGAAATTAATGAATGGTAAGGCGTTATCAAAACAAAATCTCCACCACCAATCTGGCATCGGTATTACCAATGTTCGCCAAAGACTTGACTTACTGTATAAAGACAAATATGATCTGCAAATAAGAGAAGATGAAGAAGTTTTTGCAGTTGATTTGCGGCTCGAGTTAATACAGATTGAAAACAAACAACAGGCTGATGCTATTGCAGAAACCAGATCAGAGGTTGCTTATGTCTAACGGAAGCCACATACAAATAAAATGCATCATTGTTGATGATGAACCCATGGCAAGAGATGTTATCAGGCGGTACATAGAAAACATTCCAACACTGAAAATGTTAGGTGAATTTGGAAATGCAATTGAAGCCACTATCTTTTTACAGGAACAACCAGTTGATATGATCTTTCTTGATATAAAAATGCCGCAATTAAGCGGAACTGAATTTGTAAGAAGCTTGCGCAATGTGCCTAAGATCATTTTTACAACAGCACATAAAGAATATGCACATGAAGGGTTTGAATTAGATGTTACTGATTATTTATTAAAGCCTATACGGTTTGATCGTTTCCTGAAAGCAGTGAATAAAGCATTTCCTCTAAAGCAGCAAGAGATCGAAACGCACGGAACGATAGCAAATGAAGAAGCTAAACCAGCCACTTCGTTTATCTACCTGAGAGTGGATCGTAAAATGATAAAAGTTTTACTGGCTGACATACTATATTTGGAAAGCGATAAAGACTATGTAAAAGTGTTTACAGAAAAAGGATTTATTATCACCCGGCAAACTATTGCGGCAGTCGAGGCGATGTTATCCGATAGTCTTTTTTTAAGGATACATCGTTCTTATGTCGTTTCGCTTAATAAAATAAAATCCTTTACCAATGAAACGGTTGAGATAGGGAATAAAGAATTACCTGTCGGAAAACTATACCGGAACAATTTTTTGAAACTGCAGGGAAACTGAAACTGCATTGGTTTCACCTTTTTCAACCAACGTGGAAATCAGCTCCTGTAATTTAAAAACCATACAAACAACCTGCTTTGAGAAAATTAATATTGTCTTTACTAATGATAGCCTTTCATACAGTGGTGTTTTCGCAAAACACCGGTTCGGTCAACGGTAAGGTTACAGATAAGCAAACCAAGGAAGCCCTGGCTGCCGCAACCGTTACAATAAAGGGTGTCTCGTCTTCTGTAATTACAAACAACGAAGGATATTTTGTATTCCGAAAACTAAATGCCGGCAAAGTCATTCTTGTAATATCGTATGTAGGATATGAAGCCCTGGAATTACCAGTAATCGTTACTAATGACAATACAACTATTGCCGATGCCGGTTTGACTTTAGATTACCGGCCGGGAAATGAAGTGGTTGTGTCTGCGTCAAAAAGGGCTGAAAAAATTACCAATGCTCCTACATCAATACAGGTGATTGGTGTTAAAGACCTGGAACAATTTGCTGGTTCCAATGTTAACGAACTTGTATCAAAGGTGCAAGGTGTTGAATATACACGTAGTGGCGTGGATGAGATCACATTTAATGCAAGAGGACTTAACAGCGCTTTTAATATTAAAGTATTTCAATTGGTGGATGGTCGTAATAGCATGGCAGCGTTAAGCGGTGGAACTGCTGTGTTTAATAGCGGAAGTACAAATAAAGATGATATTGAAAGAATAGAAATTGTATTGGGGCCTCAGTCTGCTCTGTATGGGCCCAATGCACATAATGCGTTGTTCAACTATATCACCAAAGATCCCCGCAAATATCCGGGCACAACTGTAGCTGTTAGTGCGGGCAGCCAATCCCAATTCAGCAGTCGCTTTCGCCATGCTGCGAAGATTAATAACAAATGGGCATACAAATTAAGCGGTGAGCATGCAACAGGACAAGATTATAAATGGTATGATTCAGTGTATGCAGGGGGTAATGCAGGACCGGTAGCAAATGGTTTTGGACCGGTAGTGGGTATACCGGAACGAATCAACGATTTTAATTTCCGCCGCTACCGTGGCGAAGCACATGTATATTATAGTGTAACCCCTAAATCAGATATCATCCTTTCGTCCGGAGGCAGCAAATTTACCCGCTTACAGGTAACTACAACCGGGCGCAATCAATTAAGAGATCTTACTTATGGTTTTCTGCAAGCCAGGTTTGTTCACCCACATTTTTTTGCAAACATCTATAATACCTGGGGCAACATCGGCACTTCACTTCTTATAGGTAGTTATACTCGTGACTTTTGGAACCGCACTAACAGCACTATCACTAATCCAGCCAGCCCACCATATAAAGCCTTCGGAAGATTATCTCCCGATTCTGCAGAAATGTATGCCCTCCGTTTGGGTAACACCTTAAAAGAAAGAAGTCAGCGATTAAATGGCGAGGTACAATACAATTATAATTTTCAAAAAGCAGGTTTGTTTTTGGTTACAGGGTTAAATTACCAGGAAGAAAAACCCAATGGTTTTGGTATCACCCTGATTGATAGTTTCCAGCGAATAAGGATTACACAATATGGTGCAGTATTGCAACTGGAAAAATCATTACCATGGAAGATGCGGTTTATTGGTTCTACCCGTTTTGACCATCATAGTAATTTCGGAAGTTTTTTTGCTCCAAGATTTGCTTTGGTAAAAGCCATAAGTGATGGCAATTTCAGAATTACATGGGGCAGGGCTTATTCTATGCCCAGCATTTTAAACCAATACGCAGGTATTAACAGGTTTCTTTTTGGCAATGGGGCAGGCATAATGTATATCCCCAACGGAAGTAAATTCAGCGACCCGTCATCTGTTAAAACTACCACAGCTTTAAAACCTGAACAGATAAGCACATGGGAGTTGGGATATAAAGGAACGATTGCACAAAAGTTATACTTTGATATTAACTACTACAACGGGCTTAGTAAAAACTTTATAAGCCCAACAATTACTGTGCCTGGCAGGGTTGAAAAGGTCAATGGGGTTAAGGTTAGGCATAATCCCGCCTTTGCCGGTGTTGTGGTAAATGATACCTTAAAAAATGCATCTTTTCTCACTTTTTTTAATTATGGCAATGTAAGAGCTTATGGTCTTGATGTTGGGTTGAACTATTCCTTCAACAAATTAATCAGCCTGGCCGTAAAATATTCATGGTTCGGTTCAGACATTACGAAAGACAATATTAAAAATGATGCGAATAAAGATGGTGATATTTCAAGGGAAGAAAAAAGTTTGAATGCTCCCAAAAACAGGGGCGCAGCAATATTGAGTTTTCAAAACCTGTGCAAACAAAAAATGTTTGTCAACATTGCCACCCGTTTTGTAGAGCAGTACGATTTTTACAGCGGCAGCCAGATTGGTACTGCAGCAGGTAAAGGTAGCAGGGGCAAAATAGAAAGACCACCACCCCTTCCACCTTTACTTAAAAATTTTGACTGGGGTCCATTGGGTAATTTTACAACTGTCGATTTAAGTGCCGGATATAAACTAAATAAGATGGTTGGCGTTGACATGGGTATTACCAACCTGTTCGATACTAAACAAATTGAATTTGTGGGATCCCCTTCTATTGGCAGGTTGATTATGGCTGAACTGAAAGTGAATGTGCCGAATGGTAGCAAAAAACAATAATTAAGACCAGGAAACCCCATCATTGCTGACGTTGCTTTTAAAGGTGACTATATTGACGCATGGGGTCGTGGTACTATAAAAATTCTGGATACTTGTAAAAAAGCTGAATTGCCTGAGCCTGAAATGCAGGAATTAGATGGCGGATTCAGCATAACTCTTTTTAAAAATATTTTGACAGAGTAACAGTTAAGAAAATTGGGGCTTAACGCCAGACAGATAAAAGCTATTCTATTTGTAAAAGAGAAGGCAAAATAATCAACAAAGAGTATCAGGAGGTTTTTGGTGTAGCAAGAATGACTCAGGCCCATCACTTTTGAGAAAGTAAAATTATCAGTAGATTTGAACTTACCTGAAAACGGCCATCAAATAATAATAAGCCAGGATACAGCAAAATCGTTTAAAAGATGGATTAATGAAGTCTGATGTATTAATTGATGTTCGTATCACCTCTAAGGTTTAGATCACATTTTTATATTACCGCAACGGCGCAAAAAAAAATGAAATATTTACAACTCAGGTTCGGGGTTGATAACGATATCTTCGAGATTGAAATAAAGGAGTGTGTTAGTAAAAAAATCAACTATATTTTAGTTCCCCATTCCCACAAACCATATAAAATCTTCTTATGAGGAATATGTCCGTTTCCTTTTAGGATTAAAATGATTTGTCCACGATGATGAGCTTCATGAGCGATAAGATATCTAACGAACGCTTAAGGATGAGGTTTAAAACCTTTGATTCTGCAGTAGCAAAACCAGTTTCTAATAGTTTGACTATTGCCTTATTACTTTCATCTAATCGTTCAAGTAGTAATTGTTTTGTTATAATCCGTTGTTCTGTTCAATAAGGGGTTTTTGCAATTGCCGGTTCTTGCGTAAAAGATCGAAGGCTTTTTGTTCATCTTCTCCCATTAAGGCAGTATAGCCGACAATGTCAGTAAACATGATGGCGGCAAGTTGGCGGGTGGAAGGCATAACAGGAATTATGATAGCAAGTTAGTGAACACACTTTTATTGTCAAAGCATTTCAGGCATTCTAATCACAGCACTGATAGCTGGATGAACTATATTCAAACAATAAAACATTAACCAAGGTATCGGTGAGTGAAGCTTTGTTTTCAGGACACTTTCCCTGTAGAAAAGGAAAGTATCTCATTGATCTTACTACTTATTTCTATACGAAAAACGTCATCTCCTACAAGAAAAACGTACTCTCTAATCATCCCATTAGTACCCCCCATTCTGCATCAAATACCCCGGCAAATTAGAAGCTGCATCAATAGCAGTTTGTGGAATAGGAAAAATCCTTTTCTTCACATCAGTATTAGTTTTTTCGGTCCATGTTCCTTCATACTTTCCAAAACGTATCATATCTGTGCGGCGCACCATCTCCCAATAAAATTCAAAGCCTCTTTCACGAAACAACAGGTCAAGCGTCATAGAAGTTAGTGGCGGCGGTGGTGCAGTAGCTGTTCTGGACGCCCTTACAATATTTACGTCGGCCAATGCACCTGCCGCATCTCCTTTTCTCAATTTTGCTTCAGCACGCATTAAATAAATATCTGCAAGCCGAAGAATTATAATATCATGTTCGCCTTTATTTCTTCCCGTTTCTGAAGTTTTACTGAACTCATATTTTTCAACTCTGTAACCGGTACTGTAATTACTGCCGGCAACTGTAAAATCAACCTGCTCAGTAAAGTCAACTGGCAGGTTCGGTTGCTTCCTGGAGATATTAAAAAGCTTGGTTATTTTGATATTTCCATTAGCGCATTTCACTCCATTTAAGAGCATACCATATTGCTGTCCTCTTAAAATTCCCCTGTCAATATTATAGCTTGCAGCCGGCAAACAGGAATCCGCTGGAATAATCAGGTTCTTCTTATAAAAACGTGGATCTGCAGCAGCGGGATCTACGGGAGCATAAGCATTTACCCAGGTACGGTAAAAATCAGGAGTAATGGCAGCGCCATCGGTTCCATTAGCGGTAGGCCAGGCTGCTAACGGGTATTGATCGCCTGATAAAGAAAAATATGCCATCCTGTTATGACCATTCAAATCGAAACGCTGATCTACTGCAAAAATCAGTTCTTTATTAGTGTGATTATTATCGTTAAAAATGGAGAAATATTCAGGAGCTAAAGCATACTGTCCCGAGTTGATGATCTTATCACAATACTCAATCACCTTGTCCATATCCTCATTCTTGAAGGTAAAAGATGAAGCATATACATCCCTGTAAACTGCTGCATTTAAATAGAGGCGCACCAACAAACCCTGAACGGCTCCTTTAGTAAGTCTGCCCGGGCCGGTATTGGTTTCAAGGAGCGGTTCCACTGCCAGTAACTCTGATTTGATATACTCCATTGCTGCTTCACCTCTTAATATTTTTGATGTTTCAGAGGCGTCCTCTTTTACGAATACCAAGCCGAAGAGGTCAAGCGTAAGTAAGGAATAGTAAGCTCTCATGCCTCTTGCTTCAGCTAAAAATAATGGTGCAGAAGGATCAGGATTGGCAGGCAGTGCATTGATAGCTGTAACTGCTCTTGATATTCCTGTTAATATATGCGTCAGGTACTTCTGATATTGGCATCGGAGCTGATTGTTTCATGTTTGTGCATTTGCACATAAATACCATTATCGCCCCAGTCCGTTCCACCACGGAAGGGTAAAATAGCTTCGTCTGTTGATATTTCCTGCAGGTCGAAATAGGTGGTATGTAAAAACACATCTTCAAGCTTTGCATAAACAGGGGCTGTTATTCCTTCGGCCTGTTGCCTATTGGTAAGACCCGCAACAGAAGATTCGTCAAGAACCTTCTCATTCAATTTCGTGCAACTATAAATTGTTGCAATTATTACAAAAACCAGCAACAGACTTAATATTTTATTTGACATGTTCTGTTATTTTAAAATGAAAAATTTAAACCAAATATGATTGATCTTGCTTTAGGATAACTTAAATAATCAATACCATAAGAAGATACGCCGCTAATATTTCTATCAATATTAACCTCCGGATCGTAGCCTGTATATTTAGTAGCTATAAAAAGATTTTGACCTGTTACAGATAAACGAATAGCAGAAACCCATTTGTCTATTCCCAAACCTTTTGTATTGAAATTATAGCCGAGAGAAGCATTATTCAACCGGAGATACGCGCCATTTTTAAGATACCTTGTGGTTACGGGAGTGGCATTGTTTAATGATTCATTAGCTTCAGTTATTGCTTCCCTTGTAGTGTTCACATTTTTTGCGAGCCTTAATTTAGAGAAACTAACATTATGCGTATAATCATACGTTTTGTTTCCTGACACGCCGTTAAAGTTGATGCTGAAATCAAAACCTTTGTAAGCAGTGCTGCCGTAAAAGCTATAAATAAGGTTAGGTAAAGCTGTTCCTGCTGCAATTCTGTCGTTATCATTAATAAGACCATTATTATCCAGGTCGCGGTACATACTCATGCCATTATTATCAATGCCAATATATTCCTTTAAGAAAAAGGTACCGATAGGTTGTCCGTTTACATATCCATTGATGGTGGATGATGTTATACCGGCACCTGATACTGAACCGGCAGGTATTATTGAATAAGGAGAATGTTCAACCACATTTTTTAAGTAAGTAATGTTACCGCCAACATTCCACGTAAGACCATGTTGTGAATTATGCCTATAGTCAAGTTCAAATTCTGCACCTTTATTGGTTATGCTCATGTCTTGTACATTACTCCATACTTCCGATGCAGGCTGTACCGGGTCGGCTGGAATTACCTGCAGAAGAATATTATTTGAAACCTTTTTGAAAAGGTCTATTGTGCCGGTTAAAGCGCCTTTAAATAATCCAAAATCCAAACCCAGGTCAGTTTGTTCTGATGACTCCCATCTGATATCGGGATTGGCCAATCGTGAATAAGTAGTACCGGCAGGGTAAGTGCCTGTTGGGTATAAGGGATAACTTGCAGATGCAAGTGTGCTGAACAATGCCTGTGTAATTTTTGGAGGAATTTCCTGGTTACCAGTCTGTCCCCATCCCGCCCTAAGCTTTAAATTATTAAAAACTGAATTTTTCATGAATTCTTCATCAGAAATCTTCCATCCAAATGAGAAGGACGGAAAATATCCGTACCTGTTATTTGTACCAAATTTAGATGACCCATCTGCCCTGAAGTTGGCAGTAAACAAATATTTATTGTTATACTGGTAAGTTACTCTTCCAAAGAATGATTGTAGCTCATTAATGAAAGCGAAACCGCCGGGGCGATTATTAGTTAAGTCTAAAAGTTGTCCTACGCCCGGATTATAAATTGGATCTACTCCGCCAACAACAAACCTGTTAATACTGCTGCTTCTTTGCTGCACAAATATCTTTTGATAAGAGTGACCTGCCAGCGCAGATACATTATGACGCGTTGTATTAAACGAATAAGTAAGATAATTTTCAATGAGGGTATTTCTGTTGTAGTTGTTATAGGTTTCCAATCTTCCCTCGCGGAAAGGTACTGTACTGGGTAAGCTCTCAACATCACGTGTTGAAGTAGAATTATCAATACCGAAATTAAGTTTATAAACAAGCCCTTTAAATAGTTTTAGAGATGGAGATATATTACCTATCACCCGGTTTATGGTAGTAAACTCCTTCTCAAGATCAAAATAAAGCAATGGATTAAAGCTGATATTAGGATAGCGGGCCAATGCTCCGCTCGAATCGTAAGCCGGATAAGTTGGATTATTGATAATGGCATCAGTTAATACACTTGTAATGGGAGGTCGTTGATTTTTGGTATTGGCAACATTCAAATTAAGTTCCAGTGTTAACCTGTCTTCTAAAAATCTTTGAGTTACATTAAACCTGCCGGAATACCTCTTAAGAACGTTTGCTTTGATAATGCCTTCCTGGTTCTGTGCCCCTAATGAAGCAAAATACGTTAGTTTATCTGCGCCGCCACTTAAAGTTAGATTGTAGTTTTGTGTGAGAGCTGTTCTCGTGATTTCTTTTTGCCAATCCGTTGAGCCTCCTTTATCATCTAATACTCCACCCGCTTTCGGCACTTCAACACGAAATTCATCTGCTGTAAATACAGGTAATTTTCTTGCTAAGCTCGAAACGCCTACGCTTGTAGAAAAACCAAGTGTAGAAACACCTGCCTTGCCTCTTTTAGTGGTAATGATGATTACACCATTTGCGCCACGTGCTCCATAGATAGCCGTTGCTGATGCATCTTTTAAAACATCAATAGATTCTATATCCTGTGGATTAATAAAATTCAATGGATCGCCACCACCAGTACTTGAATTATCCAAAGGCAAACCATCTACTACAAAAAGAGGTGTGCTACCCGTTCTTACTCCGCCCGGGCCTCTAACCGTAATTCCGGTATTTGCTCCCGGTTCGCCACTTGCTGAAGTAACATTTACACCTGCTACTTTACCCTGTAACAGTTGTTGGGGAGAATTAATGATACCCTTATTAAAAGACTCGCTCTTTATTGTTTTTACTGCGCCTGTTACGTCTCTTCTGTTTTGAGTGCCATAACCCACAACAACCACCTGGTTTAATTCGGCAGAGTTTGGCAGTAATGTTATCTCAGGATTGCGGGTATTTCCTACACGCATCTCCTGGGTAGCATAACCCACATAACTAATTGTAAGTATGCTGTTATTGTCGGACACCGATATTGTAAAAGCGCCTCTGGCATCTGAAACAGTACTTGCGGTGCCTCCCTTTACGGCAATAGTAGCTCCGGCTAAAGGTTGGCCACTTGCGGCATCCTTTACAGTTCCGTTAACTGGTTGTTGTGCAAAAGCTTTTTGGGGTGTGAAAAAACAGATACAAGTGAAGATTGCTGCAAATAATTTCAGGCAGCGGCGTGAAAAATAAATTTTACACATGGATAGCAATTTAGTTTTGAGTTAGATAATAAGGGGAAAAGGAGCAAGCAATTCCTGCAAATTTTATGTATTAATAAGCAATCGTAGTACAAGGTAAAAAAATATTTAATTTTTTGTTCATTTTACGTAATCAGGAGAGACGGACAAACTAAAATTTTAAAGAAATAAAGTTTTTCTGCAAAAGAGGGTGAAATAGAGTTTTAGAATAACCCCTCAATTAAAAAGCAACTTCACTTAATGAAATATCTAAATCTTGCAGACGTGTTATCACCCGCAATCGAGTTTAAGTAGGGTTTTTTGAATCTCTTCCGCTAAATGTATAGAAGGCATAAGTTTTTTGTAAATAGGTTTTATTACTCATTAAAATTATAATTATGGCAAAGTATTCAAAAGGTGCAGGCAAGGAAGTGGAAGAAGCAATGGAAGAAATGAAGCAGGGAAAACTAAAGATGGGCCGTAGCGCAAAGAAAGTAACAAACCCAAAACAAGCAATCGCAATAGGATTATCAGAAGCAAGGCAAAAAGGAGAAAAGATACCTAAGAAAGCTACAGCTAAAAAAGCTGCGCCAAAGAAAGCAGCATCGAAGAAGGCAGCTGCAAAAATAACCGCCACGAAGAAAGCGGCTGCAAAAAAAGCGGCTGCAAAATAAGCGGCTAAAAAATAGCTTCCATAGCTTTTTACTTTTTTAAAATTTATAATTTTTAGCCTATTGCTTCAATAAGTCTAATACAGTCCCATACAACACCTCTGCCCCCAGCGCTAAATCTTCATAAGATGCATACTCCAAAGGATTATGGCTGATGCCGTCTTTACAGCGGACGAATATCATGACATAATCGGTGGCATAGCTTAGTGCCATGGCATCGTGGAAAGGTCCGCTCATAAGTTCAGGTGCGTCGAGGTGAAGTTTGATGCATTGATGATGAATGATATCTTTCAGCCAATCGGCGCAATAGCGCGGTTCGCTGTTCCAGTCCTCAGTAATCTGGTAAGTAAGATGATGTTTGGTACATATAACTTCTATCATGCCTCTTAGCTGTGCCTCATAACGATTGCGACGTTCGAGGTCTATATCGCGAAGGTCAACGGTAAAGGTTACTTCTTCGGGGATAATGTTACGGCTGGCGGGAAAAACATTAAGGGTTCCTACTGTGCCAACAGTGGGTGCATAAATAACCTGTGTGGCTATTTTATGCAGTGCAACAATGATCTCTGCAGCGCCAACAAGGGCATCCTTGCGCATGTGCATGGGCACCGAGCCTGCATGACCAGCCATTCCTTTCAGTTTAACCGTCCACCACAAAGGACCGGAGATACCACTTACAACACCAATGGGTTTATTGGCAAGGTCGAGCACTGGGCCTTGCTCTATATGCAGTTCGAGGAAGCAATGGATGCTGCCCGGTGCATATTGGCTTTCGTGAAATTTGTGGGGGTCGCAGCCAAAGTCTAAAAGCGCCTGCCTTCGGGTGATACCCTCTTTATCTGTTCGGTCCAGTTCGCCTTCTTCGAGCTTGCCAAGAATGCCACGGCTTCCAAACAATCCTTTGTTGAAGCGCCATCCTTCTTCGTCGGCAAACGAAACAACTTCAATGGTTCGCTGTGGTTTAATGCCTTGTTCGGATAGTGTTGTTACAGCTTCAATAGCGCATAGCACGCCGGCTACACCATCAAAGCGTCCGCCATAAGGCTGGCTGTCGAGGTGTGAGCCGGTCATTAATACGGGCAGTTCGGGGTTTGTTCCTTCCAGCCTTCCTATCAGGTTTCCAAAGTTGTCTATTCGCGTGGTCATGCCTGCTTCCTGCATCCATAATGAGGCAAGTTCGAAGGCTTGTTTTTCTATGGGTGTCATGGTAGGGCGGCAAGTGCCGGTTTCGCCGAGCTTGCCGATTTCGGACATAGCTTCGAAGTGTTGTTGGAGCCGGGTGGGGTTGATGGTCATGAGTTAGTTGATTGGTTGATTGGTTGATAAGTTGATAGGGAAAGTTATGAATTATGAGTGATGAATGATAGGTATTTTCTAATTTTTGTTGTGCAATCTGTTATTCTATTCTCCTCGTCTTCGTAAGTTATTTGTTATTTATCTTCGTCGTTCTCGTTGAAGGTTGCAAGCTTAAGTTCAACTTAATATTTATGACATAAAAACTAAAAATACCTTTTGGCATTGTTTTAGGGAAACTATGCATGGATAAAAACATCATATTTTCTAACTAAAAATAATACAACTATGAAAAAAGGAATCATTTATTTAATGTCATTCACGCTGGGTTTGTGTTCAGTGGCAAACGCGCAAGACCAAAGCAAAACTACTACAGGCCAGGAAATAAAAAAAGATGCAAAAAAGGCAGGTCATGCTATTAAAAAAGGGGCTGTGGCAGTAGGAGATAAAACTGCTGAGGTAGCCTCGAAAGGAGCGGCTAAGATAAAAGACAAAGAGTACGACGGCAAAACCGCGCCTAATGGTAAAACGGTTTACATTGATAAAGATGGCAGGTATTACTGGGTTGATAAAAAAGGCAGGCACCAATATGTAACCGAAGCAGAACTGAAAGATAAGAGTAAATAAGTTTTGCCCCGAAATTATAAAAGTGAACCGTAAAAAGCGGCAGGTTAACATTACTGCCGCTTTTTTATAACCTTCTGTTTAATAAAATAATCTAGCGGGCATACAGATCAATGGATTTTTCTTAAAAGAAAGTTGTAAAGGATAAACAATTTGAGTTTTCTAAAGAAATACTTTAAAAAATGTTTGTGTGTGAACTATAAGCCCTTACCTTTGCGCTCCCAAATCAAAATATTCACAAAGACGACAGAAATTATTATCGGCTTGGTAATTAGAAAAATTGGGGTTCGATTATGTCTCAACGAATAAGAATAAAACTTCAATCTTACGATCATAACCTGGTAGATAAATCTGCCGAGAAGATCGTAAAAACTGTTCGCAGTACAGGTGCTGTGGTAACCGGACCTATTCCTTTACCTACACAGAAGAAAATTTTTACTGTGCTGCGTTCGCCGCATGTAAATAAAAAGGCGCGCGAGCAGTTTCAATTGTGTACCCACAAAAGATTGTTAGACATATATACTTCATCTTCCAGAACAGTTGATGCTTTAAGCAGGCTCGACCTACCGTCAGGAGTTGAAGTTGAGATAAAGGCGTAGCCCCCTCAATCCCCCAAAGGGGGAAGTGGGGAAAAGCCTGAATCTCAGGAAACAAAAAAAGTTCTTTAAACATATCATCTCTCAACTCCGAAAAAATCTTGGAAGAAAAGAGCGCTGATAATAAAAAATAATTTCCTCCTTTACTTCCCCCTTCGGGGGACTGAGGGGGCTACATATGAACAAGCCCTTCGAGGTTTGTTTACTTCCGGTACTTCCTCTTCCCGAAAGCATTTGGGAAAACAATGGAAAAGGTCGGCAGCAAACAGGGATCGATTCCGGCAACAGCCGGGAAGTCCTTTTAACCATCGGGGCCAAACAATAAACAATGAAAGGTATTATTGGTAAAAAGATTGGAATGACGAGCATCTTCGGCACTGATGGAAAGCAAACAGCATGCACCATCATCGAAGCTGGTCCCTGTATTGTAACCCAGGTTAAGACTGCGGAGGCAGATGGTTACAGCGCCATTCAGGTTGCTTATGGCGACAAGAAAGAAAAAAACTCCACTAAGGCTCAACTCAATCACTTCGCAAAGGCCAATACTACTGCAAAGCGCGTAGTAAAAGAATTCAGAAACTCAACTTTACAAAAAACATTAGGCGAAACAATTACTGTTGACATTTTTGCTGAAGGCGAAACTGTTGAAGTGGTAGGCACCACAAAAGGTAAAGGTTTTCAGGGTGTAGTTAAGCGTCATGGTTTTCATGGTGTAGGTGAAGCATCTCATGGTCAGCACGATCGTCAGCGTGCACCAGGATCTGTAGGAGGATCATCTTATCCCGCAAGAGTATTTAAAGGTATGCGTATGGCAGGCCGCATGGGCACCGACAGAGTGAAAGTGAAGGGTTTAAAGGTGGTTAAAATATTTGCTGACAAAAATTATTTATTAATCAGTGGTTCTGTTCCCGGCCACAATGGTTCCATCGTTTTAATACAGAAATAATTATGCAAGTTGACGTTTTAAATATACAGGGTCAGCCAACAGGCCGATCAATTGAATTACCGGAAGAAATATTCGGTACCGAACCTAACGAGCATGTGGTTTATCTTGCTGTTAAACAATATTTAGCTTCTCAGCGCCAGGGTACGCATAAAGTAAAAACCCGCGCCGAAGTGCAAGGAGCAAGCCGTAAACTTCATAAACAAAAAGGTACAGGCGGAAGCCGTAAAGGTAATATTCGTAACCCTTTGTATAAAGGCGGTGGTACTATCTTCGGACCAAAGCCCCACACTTATAATATTAAGCTGAACCGTAAAGTAAAAGATCTGGCAAAGATCAGTGCACTATCATCAAAGGCTCAAGAAAATTCTATTGTGGTAGTTGAAGATATTATGCTGGATACCCCTAAAACCAAACAGTTTATAGGTATTATGAACACTTTGAATGTATCGGATAAGAAAACATTATTTGTTGTTCCCGAATACAACGAAACCTTACATTTAAGCAGCAGAAATATACCTAATGCAGCAACAGTATTACTAAGCGATGTGAACACTTACGAAATTGTAAATGCCGATATGCTTGTGCTTACTGAAAGTGCAGCAAAGATTTTTAACGAAGATGCCCCCCTGCCCCCCGAAGGGGGGTTCAAGGAAAACATTGAAGGGAAAACAGAAGACAAAGAAGCAGTATAAATTGATAAATTATTCAAATAAGGGTTTTTAAAAAAGTCCTCCTTTGGAGGATTTAGGAGGCTATTATGAGACTCGCAGAAGTTTTAGTAAAACCGATACTTACCGAAAAAGCAAATGGTCAGCAGGACAAACTTAGGAGATATGCTTTTAAAGTAGCCCGCAAAGCAAACAAGCTCGAAATTAAAAAAGCTATTGAGGAGTTTTATGGAGTATCTGTTACGGATGTAAATACTTCGGTAGTACCTGGTAAAAATAAAACCCGCTATACGAAAGCAGGTTTTGTAAAAGGGCAGAAGCCTGCTTATAAAAAAGCAATGGTAACCGTAGCTGAAGGCGACACTTTAGATATTTACGGAAGCATTTAAAGCCCCTGCCCCTAAAGGGGTGTGAGGGAGATGTAAAAAAAGTATGGCAATCAACTGCCGCAAAAGTTGAGAAAAATTATTAGTTAACTAAATAATTCCCTTTAGGGTTAGGGCGACATGGCACTAAGAAAATATAAACCGACAACAGCAGGCACAAGATGGAGAATTGGTAATGCTTACGCAGAAATAACTACCGACACTCCTGAAAAGAGTTTGGTGGAACCAATTAACAGAACCGGTGGCAGAAACTTTCAGGGAAGAAGAGCGATGCGATATATTGGCGGAGGCCATAAAAAGGCTTACCGTATCATTGACTTTAAAAGAGATAAGAAAGATATACCGGCAACTGTTGCAAGCATTGAATACGATCCCAACCGCACAGCATTCATCGCTTTATTAAATTATGCTGATGGTGAAAAAAGATACATTATTGCTCCGCAGGGTTTACAGGTTGGTGCTACCGTTATAAGCGGTAATGCAGTAGCTCCCGATTTGGGTAATGCGCTTCAAATGAGAAACATGCCTTTAGGTACTGTAGTTCATAATATAGAAATGCAGCCCGGGCAAGGTGGTAAACTGGTAAGAAGCGCAGGTGGAAGTGCACAATTAAGCAACAAAGAAGAAAAATACGCTGTACTTAAAATGCCAAGTGGTGAGCTAAGAAAAGTTTTGATTAACTGTTATGCAACAGTAGGTGTTGTAAGCAATAGCGATCACAACCTTCAAAGCATGGGTAAAGCAGGGCGCAATATATGGAAAGGTATCAGGCCTCGTGTGCGTGGTGTTGCAATGAACCCTGTAGATCATCCGATGGGTGGTGGAGAAGGCAGAGCAAGTGGCGGACAGCCGCGCAGCAGAACCGGCCAATACTCAAGAGGTTTAAAAACAAGAACCAAAGGCAAAGGCAGCGATAAACTGATTATTCAAAGAAGCAACGGGAAGAAGTTGGCTAAGTAATTAATAAATTACAAATTAACAAATTGCAAATTGCAAATTCCAAATAACAAATCCCAGACCTCAAATTTAGAACTCCATTTGAAATTTGTGATTTGAAAATTGAGATTTAAAACATTAATATGGGTCGTTCAATTAAAAAAGGTCCTTATGTAGCAGCTAAGCTGGAAGGCAAAGTGGTTGCTATTAACGAAGGTTCAGCTAAGAAATCTGTTATTAAAACATGGTCTCGCCGCTCTACCATCACACCCGATTTTGTGGGACATACATTTGCTGTTCACAATGGCAACAAATTTATTCCTGTTTATGTAACAGAATTTATGGTTGGCCATAAATTAGGTGAATTTGCACCCACACGAAATTTTAAAGGACATAGTAATAAGAAACAATAAAAGTTTAAAGTTTAAAGTTGAAAGTTGAAAGTTGAAAAAACCTTAAACCTTAACCTTAAACCTTAAACCTCAAACTGATACAAGATGGAAGCAGTAGCAAAATTGAGGAACTATCCAACATCGCCACGTAAAATGCGTTTGCTGGCCGATCTTATTCGTGGAATGGCTGTTGAAAATGCACTTGCAACTTTGGAACATCATCCAAAGCATCCGGCTACACCAATGGGTAAATTATTAAAAAGCGCAATTAATAACTGGGAGCAGAAGAATGAAGGTGAAAGCGCAGCAGATGCTAACCTGGTTGTAAAAACAATAATGGTGGACGGTGCAAGAACATTGCGTAGGATGCGGCCGGCTCCGCAAGGCCGTGGATATAGAATTCGTAAGCGCAGTAACCACGTAACGATTATTGTAGATGAAGCCCCAACCCCTAAAGGGGCTTTGGTAAACGAAATTGTTGATAGTAAAACTAATATAAAATAAGTTTCTCTAAAGTCCTTCCTTTTAGGGAGGATTTAGGAGGGTTTAAATTTAAAATATGGGTCAGAAAACAAATCCTACTGGTTTAAGATTAGGCATCATAAAAGGATGGGAAAGTAACTGGTACGGAAATCATAAAGATTACGCCGGAAAATTGATTGAGGATCATAAGATCAGAACATACCTTATGGCCCGCATTAATAAAGGCGGTATTGCCAGGATAGTTATAGAGCGAACATTAGGTAAGTTGATCATTACTATTCATACATCTAAGCCAGGGATAATTATAGGTAAAGGTGGAGGAGAGGTTGACCGGATTAAAGAAGAGCTTAAAAAACTTACTCATAAAGAAGACGTACAAATAAACATTCTCGAAATTCGTCGCCCTGAACTTGATGCAACCATCGTAGGCGATACCATTGCCAGGCAGATAGAAAATCGTATAAATTTTAAAAGGGCTATTAAAATGTCTATAGCTTCTGCACTTCGTATGGGTGCCGAAGGTATAAAGGTAAAAGTAAGCGGACGTTTAGGTGGTGCTGAAATTGCACGCAGCGAAGAGATCAAACAAGGCCGTACTCCTTTGCATACACTTCGGATGGATATAGATTATGCAAGTGTATTTGCACAAACGGTTTATGGAAAAATTGGTATTAAGGTATGGATTTGTAAAGGTGAAGTTTTAGGAAAGAGAGAATTGAATCCCAACTTTGTTGGCGGTAAAGAAGGTGGCGAAAGAAGAGACAGCGGCGGTGAGAGAAGAGGTGGTGACGACAGAGGTGGATTTAGAGGCGCAGACAGAAGAGATAACAGGGATAACCGTGGAGGCGGAGATAATCGCGGAGGTGGTGATAACCGTGGCGGCGGAGACAGAAGAGATAACCGTGGCGGTGGAGGCAGAAGATAAAGCCCCCTAAATCCCCCGAAGGAGGACTTGAAGAAAGGCTCTATGATTTTATTAAATACTGATAGTTTATAAATAAATCCCTCCTTTGGAGGGTGGGGAGGCAAAAAATATGTTACAGCCAAAAAGATCGAAGCACAGAAAAATGCAAAAAGGAAGGATGAAAGGCGACACTAAACGTGGTGCTGTTTTATCCTTTGGCTCGTTTGGTTTAAAAGCATTAGATTCTGTGTGGTTAACCAACCGTCAGATTGAGTCTGCACGTCAGGCAATGACGCGGTCTATGAAACGGGAGGGTAATGTTTGGATACGTATTTTTCCTGATAAGGTAATAACGCATAAGCCCGCTGAAGTAAGGATGGGTAAAGGTAAAGGCAACCCTGAATATTGGGCTGCCGTAGTTCAACCGGGGCGTATATTGTTTGAAGCTGACGGTGTATCAGAAGAAGTAGCTAAACAAGCATTTGACTTAGCCGCGCAAAAGCTTCCAATCAAAACAAAATTTATAGTTCGGAGAGAATTGCAGGCATAAATTAAAATGTAATCAATAACGTCATTGCGAGCGAAGAGAAGCAATCTGCTTTTAACAACAAAAGCTGTCAATGGAAACAGCAGATTGCTTCGTCGTTCCTTCTGCCAATGACGGTGAAACAGAAATACAATGGCTAACAAGAAAATTGAATTTAACAGGAGTATTAAGGATTTGGACGAAAACGATCTTAATGCGAGAATACAGGAGGACGAACTGCGCCTTAAAAAGCTGGAGTTTGGACATGCGATTACTCCGCTTGAAAATCCTATGAGCATCCGCGCCTTAAGAAGGGATGTTGCACGATTGAAAACTCAATTAAAGAAAAGAGCGTTAGGAGCCTAACGACAAATAAATATTACGATGGAAAGAAATTTGCGTAAAACAAGGATTGGAGTAGTTAGCAGCAATAAGATGGATAAAACCGTTACAGTGGCTGTTGAGCGAAAAGTTAAGCACCCTATCTATGGTAAATTCGTAAAAAAAACCACAAGGTTTCATGCACATGATGAAAAGAACGAGTGCAGTATTGGAGACCTCGTAAAAATCATGGAAACACGTCCTCTCAGCAAAACCAAACGCTGGAGGCTGGTAGAAGTTGTTGAGAAAGTGAAATAGCCCCCCACCCCCCAAAGGGGGGATTTAGGAAGGCAATAAATAAAATGATTAACATCTTAAAATATTAACCTTAAAAAAAGCCCCTCCTTCGGAGGGGTTTGGGGGAGGCTTTATTATGATTCAGCAAGAAAGCAGATTAAACGTAGCAGATAACAGCGGTGCCAAAGAGGTGTTGTGTATTCGCGTATTGGGTAATTCCGGTCAGGACTATGCAAGGATCGGGGATAAAATTGTTGTAACTGTAAAAGATGCAATGCCTGCTGCCGGCGTAAAAAAAGGAACTGTTTCAAAAGCTGTTATAGTTCGCACAAAAAACAAATTGCGCCGTAAAGATGGTTCTTATATTCGTTTTGATGACAATGCAGTAGTGTTGTTAAATGCATCAGACGAACCACGGGGCACACGTATTTTTGGACCGGTAGCAAGAGAGTTAAGGGATAAAGGTTATATGAAAATTATTTCGTTAGCGCCTGAAGTGCTTTAACCCCCTAACTCCCTAAAGGGGGACAAAGGAGAATAAAAGATTGAACAGAATTTATTTATAACATAAAACCCTCCCTTCAGGGAGTTGGAGGGCAAACTCTCCCTTTAGGGAGCTGGAGGGTTACTAAAATGAGCAACAGATTTAAACCTAAATACAACATTAAAAAAGGCGACCAGGTTGTGGTTATAGCCGGCGATGATAAAGATTTGAAGAAGCCCCGCATGGTGCTGGAGGTTATTCATAATGAAGATGGGGATGGCCGCGTTGTAGTTGAAGGTGCAAATATTATTACCAGGCATACAAAGCCAAGTGCGCAAAACACAAAAGGCGGCATGGTAAAAAGAGAAGCTTCTATAAACATTAGCAATGTAATGCTATGGGATGCCAAGGCAGGCGCTGCTACCAAAGTAAAGCGCGACCGCCGGGAAGGTAAATTAGTTCGTATCGCTAAAAAATCAGGGGAGGTAATTAAATAATGACAACAGCTACTTATACTCCAAGATTAGCAGACAAGTACAGAAATGAAGTTGTACCTGCTTTAATGAAAAAATTCGGATACAAGTCTGTAATGCAGGCTCCGCGGCTGGAGAAGATTTGTCTTAACCGTGGCGTTAATGGAGCCGTTACCGATAAGAAACTGGTTGATGTTGCAGTTGATGAGCTTACAACTATTTCGGGTCAAAAGGCAGTACCTACTTTTTCAAAGAAGGATATTTCGAATTTTAAGTTGAGAAAGAATATGCCGATTGGAACAAGGGTAACTTTGCGCGGTGTAAAAATGTATGAATTTTTAGACAGGCTTGTTTCTGTTTCTTTACCTCGTGTTCGCGATTTTAAAGGTATTAACGATAAAGCCTTTGATGGCCGTGGTAATTATACTTTAGGGGTAACCGAGCAAATCATTTTTCCTGAAATTGATATTGATAAGGTTAACAAAATTACCGGTATGGATATCACTTTTGTAACTACCGCAAAAACCAACGAAGAAGCTTACGAACTGTTGAGAGAATTGGGAATGCCTTTTAAAAACGTAAAAAAAGATAACCAATAATTGATTTAGTGATTTTGGGATTTCGAGATTTTTCGGTTGGAAAAAAATCACTAAATCACCCAATCACTAAATCAGAAATATAACCAATAATTGATTTAGTGATTTTGGGATTTCGAGATTTTTCGGTTGGAAAAAAATCACTAAATCGCCCAATCACTAAATCAGAAATATAACCAATAATTGATTTAGTGATTTTGGGATTTCGAGATTTTTCGGTTGGAAAAAAATCACTAAATCACCCAATCACTAAATCAGAAATAAAACATCTATGGCAAAAGAATCTGTAAAAGCCAGACAAAGGAAGAGAGAGAAAATGGTGGCGAAATTTGCTGAAAAACGGGCTGCTTTAAAAGCCGCAGGGGATTACTCAGCTTTAGACCAACTGCCTAAAAACGCTTCGCCCGTTCGTTTGAAAAACCGTTGCCAGTTAACCGGGCGTCCAAGAGGTTATGTTGGATACTTCGGTTTATCAAGAAACATATTTAGAGATATGGCCCTTGCAGGTAAGATACCTGGTGTAACTAAAGCGAGTTGGTAAAAACCCCTAACCCCCTGAAGGGGGAATTGAGGGAAAACGAAATTATTGCAACAATAATATTATAAACAAACAATACTCTCCCTTTAGGGAGTTGGAGGGTTTAACATGGTAACTGATCCTATTGCAGACTATTTAACAAGGGTTCGTAATGCACAAATGGCTAACCACAGGGTTGTAGAGATTCCGGCAAGCAACTTAAAAAAGCGTATTACCGAAATTTTGTACGACAAAGGTTATATTCTTAAATATAAATTTGAGGACGATAATAAGCAGGGTGTTATTAAAATAGCATTGAAATATGATGCGGCAACTAAAGTTCCCGCCATTCGCAGTCTTGAAAGAGTAAGCCGTCCAGGATTACGACAATATTCACGGCCTGCAGATTTTGCAAGAGTAAAAAATGGTTTAGGTATTTCTATTATCTCTACCTCAAAAGGTGTGATGACGGATAAAGAAGCTAAAGCCCAAAATGTAGGAGGAGAAGTTCTTTGCTACGTTTACTAATGTAATGTGGCAATTTTGCCAATTTGGAAATTTGACAATGGTTTCCAAATCATTAAAAGTTGAATTAGAATTTAGGTTTTTTATACGGTAACGGAAAACTTTCAACTTCACATTGTCAAATTATCGAATTGTCAAATTATCAAATTTAGATTTATGTCTCGTATAGGTAAACAGCCGGTTACATTAGCACAAGGTGTAACAGTTACAGTTAATAGCGATAATGTTATTACTGTTAAAGGCTCCAAAGGAACTTTAACTCAGTCTGTTGACAGAGATATCAAAGTTGAAGTTAAAGATAATCAGGTTCTGATTACGCGCCCAACCGATCAAATCCGTCATCGTGCAATGCATGGTTTGTACAGATCATTAATCAATAACATGGTTAAAGGTGTTACCGAAGGATTTAGTAAACAACTTGAATTAGTGGGTGTAGGTTATAAAGCAACTAACGCCGGTAATACTTTGGATATTTCTTTAGGGTTTTCTCACAACATAGTTTTTGATGTGCCAAAAGAATTAAAAGTAACTACGCTTACTGAAAAAGGCCAGAATCCTAAAATTACTTTAGAGAGTATAGATAACCAGTTATTGGGTGCAGTAGCAGCAAAAATCCGCAGCCTTCGTAAACCTGAACCGTATAAAGGAAAAGGTGTTAGATACTCTGATGAATATATCCGCAGAAAAGCTGGTAAAGCTGCTGGTAAATAAAGCCCCCTCTAACTCCCCCGGTGGGGAGGATAGGAAAGATGATTAATGTTCGTAGCTGTTTTACTGTTGAAGGGTTAGTACAAAAGTTGAAATAAATTATTAAGCCCGACCTCCCTCTCCACTGCGTGGAGAGGGAACGAGGGTGAGGCCAAATAAATAAATAACAATGGATAAATTAATAAAAAGGCAGAAGATCAGGTACCGCATTCGTAAGAAGGTGGCAGGTACCTCAGTAAAGCCACGCCTGTCTGTTTTTAGAAGTAATGCAGCAATATATGCTCAGTTGATAGATGATGTAACAGGTACAACGCTTGCTGCTGCAAGTTCAAGAGAAAAAGATATAGCTGCTCAAACTGCTCCTAAAGTAGAGAAGAGTAAATTGGTTGGTGCTGCAATTGCCCGCAAAGCAACTGAACTTGGTATTACAGCGTGTGTGTTCGACCGGGGAGGTAATCTTTATCATGGCAGGGTAAAGGCGGTAGCTGATGGTGCAAGAGAAGGTGGGCTGCAATTTTAGATTGCGTGATTGCTGATTTTTAGATTTTGAAGAATTAAAATCTCAATTACATTAAATAATTAGAAATCGTAAATTAGAAATCTCAAATCGAGACAATGTCAAAAGCAGTTTTAAATAAAGTAAAGGGTGCAGACCTGGAGCTAAAAGAGAAAGTAGTAGCTATTAACCGTGTGGTAAAAACCACCAAAGGCGGCCGAACATTCAGTTTCTCTGCTTTGGTGGTTGTGGGTAATGGCGGAGGTGTAGTTGGTCATGGTTTAGGCAAAGCTAAAGAAGTGCAGGAAGCCATCACTAAAGGCATTGAAGATGCTAAAAAGAATTTGATTAAAGTTCCTATTATGCACGGAACAATTCCGCACGACCAGTTAGCTAAAGAAGGTGCTGCAAAAGTATTGATTAAGCCTGCTGCTCATGGTACAGGTGTATTGGCGGGAGGAAGTATGCGTGCTGTTTTAGAAAGTGCGGGATTAACGGATGTATTAGCTAAAAGTCTTGGTTCTGCAAATCCTCATAACGTGGTTAAAGCTACTTTTAAAGCTTTAGCTTTATTAAGAGAACCTATTACTATTGCAAAAACAAGAAACATAAGTTTGAAGAAAGTATTTAGTGCATAAAGCCTCCCCAAACCCCTCCGGTGGAGGGGCTTTTGAAGAGCTTTACTGATATATAATTTTTAAAGATTTTAAAACACCCTCCCCCACCGGGGGAGTTGGAGGGGGCTATGAAACGAATAAAAATCACACAAATAAAAAGCGGTATTGACAGATCTGAAACAGTAAAAAGAACGTTGATTGCTTTGGGTTTAAGAAAGATGAATGCTACTGTGGAAGTTGAAGCTACTCCTCAGATTTTAGGAATGGTGAGGAGAGTTAATCATCTTTTAAAGGTGGAGGAATTGCAGGAAGCAAATGCATAATGTAAAATGCAAAATGCATTTTTTGACTTTTGCATTTTGACTTTTTAATTAATAAGCGAGGGGAATTAACCCCGTTGAGTTAAAAATTAAAAGATATGAAATTACATACTTTAAGACCGGCAAAAGGGGCAACACATAAAGAAAAGCGCCTTGGTCGTGGTGAGGCTTCAGGTAAAGGTGGAACTGCAACAAAAGGTAATAAAGGCGGACAAAGTCGCGCAGGTTATAAAAGCAAAATGGCTCACGAAGGTGGACAGATGCCTATTCAACGCCGTATTCCAAAGCGTGGATTTAAAAACCCTGGCAGGGTGGAGTATAAAGTGCTTAACTTGGGCCAGATTGACCATATTGTAGAAAAATATGGCTTAACCGAAATCAGTCCTGAAAATTTATATGTGAACGAATTACTGAGCAAGACAGATTTAATAAAAATATTAGGAAACGGAGAAATTAAGAGTAAAGTTTCTTTTAAAGTAAACGCTATAAGCGAGAAAGCGCGGGCTTCTGTTGAAGCTGCCGGAGGGAGCGTTGAAATAGTAAAATAAATTTACCGATATTTGCCAGACGCATCGTCAGATGCGTCTTTTTTGGCTTTACAGAGATTAACCCTTACAACTTATAATCAAGTGAAAAAACTTATTCAAACGCTTAAGAATATATGGTCAATAGAGGAGTTGCGAAGCAAAATCCTTGTAACATTAGGCCTGCTTTTAGTTTACCGTTTTGGTACGCATATCGTTTTGCCAGGTTTGAATCCTAACCTATTAGCAGCCGCACAGTCAAATGCCACTAAAAATGGAGGACTGTTGGGATTGTTTGACACGTTTGCAGGCGGCGCCTTTTCGCAAGCATCCATTCTTGCGCTTGGGATCATGCCATATATTTCAGCTTCCATTTTTATGCAGTTGATGACCATTCTTGTTCCGCAACTACAAAAAGTGCAGAAAGAAGGTGACAGCGGGCGCAAAAAAATTAACCAGTGGACACGTTACTTAACTTTAATCGTAACTGCATTTCAGGCTAGCGCTTATGTAGCTTACCTTAATGGCCCCGGGTATGCTGAGGCAATTATACCCGCTTATAAGTCTTACTTTGCCATTTCTACCATTGTGTGTTTAAGTGCAGGTACTTTGTTTGTGATGTGGCTCGGCGAAAAAATCCAGGACAAAGGTTTGGGCAACGGAACTTCAATCATCATTATGGTTGGTATTCTTTCGCGCCTCCCGCAGTCTCTTATCCAGGAGTTTGGCGCCAAGCAAGCCAAAGGCGGCGGCGGATTGTTGATCTTTCTGATTGAGATTGCCATTTTAATAGCCATTATAATGGGTATTATCATCCTTGTTCAGGGAGTTAGAAAAATACCTGTAAACTATGCAAAGCAAATTGTAGGTAATCGCCAGTTTGGTGGCGCCCGTCAGTTTTTGCCAATGAAGGTGAATATGGCAGGTGTAATGCCCATCATCTTTGCACAGGCAATCATGTTTCTGCCTACTTTATTTTCTTTTACCGAAAGTGGAAAAGGCATTGCAAAAGTATTTGGCGACCATAGTAATTTCTGGTATATGGTAGTGTATGCTGTAATGACCATTGCCTTCACTTTCTTATATACTGCCTTAATATTTAACCCTAAGCAAATGGGTGAAGATCTTAAGCGTAATAACGGTTTTATTCCCGGTGTAAAACCAGGTCAGCCCACCGCTGATTATATTGGCGCTATCATGGATAAAATTACTTTACCGGGAGCTGTATTTTTAGCAATGGTTGGTATCCTACCCGGCTTTGCACAGCGCTTAGGGGTTACTTCCAGTTTCTCTTCTTTCTTTGGTGGTACATCCTTACTTATTATGGTTGGCGTAATCTTAGATACACTTCAGCAAATTGAAACACAGTTGTTGATGAGACAATATGATGGTTTAATGAACAGCGGAAGAATACAGGGCAGACAATCACCAATCAGTACTGCCTCAGCTTAATCTAAAACTTATAATTATAAATTTTAAACCTGTTAGGGGAACTCTCCTGGCAGGTTTATTTTTAACATGTCAGGACCAAGAAATATGATCTTTTATAAAACAGAGGCTGAGATTGAAATAATGCGGCGAAGCTGTTCCCTTGTTGAACTTGCCATTGCTGAGATTGCAAAATTTCTAAAGCCTGGTGTTACTACTAAACAGGCAAACGATGTAGCCGAAAGGTTTATTCGTGATAGCGGCGGCATTCCCTCATTCTTAAACTACAAAGGCTTTCCGTATAGCGCTTGCATGTCGGTAAACGATGCGGTGGTGCATGGTTTTTCTGATAATAACGTTTTAAAAGAAGGCGATATTGTTTCTGTTGATATCGGTGTTTTTAAACATGGTTTTCATGGCGACAGCGCTTATACATTTGCCATCGGCGATCCGGGCGAGAAAGTTTTGCATTTAATGAAGATCACAAAAGAGTCGTTATATAAAGGGATTGAAAAAGCACATCATGGAAACCGCATTGGCGATATTGCTTATGCCATTCAGGATTATACTGAACGGCAGCATAGATACGGTGTGGTTAGGGAACTTGTAGGTCATGGCTTGGGAAGAAGCCTACATGAAGATCCGCAAGTGCCTAATTTTGGTAAACGCGGCAATGGGCCGAAACTGAAAGAAGGAATGGTGATAGCGATTGAACCAATGATAAATCTTGGTGTGAAGGATGTTTATTATGATAATGACGGCTGGACAGTGAGAACAAAAGACCGCAAACCGTCAGCACATTACGAACACACTGTTTGCATAAGAAGAGGTAAGCCTGATATTCTTTCTTCGTTTACAGAGATTGAAAAAGCTGAAAGAGCCAATGTTAATTTAAGTTCGAATTATTATGCCCCAAACCCCTAAAGGGGCTTTTTTTATTATAGCCAATGGAAAATGAAAAAAACTATAATTCCCCCTTCAGGGGGTTAGGGGGTACTTTAGTTGTAATTGGCGGAGGTGCAGCAGGTTTTTTTTGTGCTGTTAATGCTGCCCGGATGAACCCATTTTTAAAAGTTATTATTGTTGAAAAAACAGGTAAGCTTTTATCTAAAGTAAAAGTAAGCGGCGGCGGAAGATGCAATGTTACACATGCCTGTTTTGAAATTCCTGCATTGCTAAAAAAATATCCGAGAGGCACAAACTTTCTCAAAAAAACATTTCATCAGTTCAATACTTCGCATTGCATACAATGGTTTGAAGAAAGAGGCGTAAAGCTTAAAACCGAAGCAGACGGAAGAATGTTTTCGATAACAAACTCTTCTCAAACCATTATTGATTGTTTGATGAAAGAGGTGAACCGATATGGTGTTGAAATAATGATGAATTCAGAAGTAAGAAGCCTGAAGTACGAAGAAAGCAAATTCAAATTGGAATTATCAGCTGTCCGACATCTTACTTCTGATTTTGTTTGCGTTGCCTGTGGCGGTTATCCTAAATCTTCCATGTTCAACTGGTTAACATCGCTTACTCATACTATTGAAGAGCCGGTTCCTTCGTTGTTTACTTTTAATATGCCATCAAATCCGATAACACAATTAATGGGTGTTGCAGTAGAAAACACATCTGTAAAAATGGTTGGAAGCAAACTGTGCGAAGAAGGTCCTTTATTAATAACACATTGGGGAATGAGCGGGCCTGCAATTTTGAAGTTATCAGCATGGGGAGCGAGGGAACTCGCAAATAAGAATTATCAATTCAATATATTAGTTAATTGGGTACCCAAATATAACGAGCAAAGCTTACGCGAACAATGGCAGCAAATACGTAATGAACATTCAGCACAAAAACTCATTAATCGCAATCCCTTTGCCTTACCTAACAGACTTTGGATTTATTTATTGGATGTATGCGGTATAAAACAAGACATTCGCTGGGCGGACCTTTCAGGCAAAGAACAAAATAAGCTAATTAAAAATTTAACCGCACATGAGTTTGAGGTAAAAGGCAAAACAACTTTTAAAGAAGAGTTTGTAACGTGCGGCGGAATAAAGCTTAGTGAAGTGGATGCCAATACAATGCAAAGTAAAATAGTGCCTCACCTTTATTTTGCAGGTGAGATATTAAACGTTGACGGAATAACCGGCGGCTTCAATTTTCAACATGCATGGACGAGCGGATGGGTAGCTGCACAGGCAATTGCTAAAGCAGCAGCCTCTAACAAATTATCTGCATAAATTAAAAGCATTGGCAAGAGTAAAGGGACGAATTGAAAGAGTTCTTTTACTTCAAACTTATCTTAAGAAAACGCCTGATGCAATATTTTTCTATCCTCTTAGTACCATGTAGTTCAAAGATTTGTTATTGATAATGCTTAAATATCAATTCGCATTTTACCTGTCTTATATTTGCAGCCATGCATTATGTAACAGTAGAGAATTTAACCAAGGCATACGGAGTGATGCCTCTTTTTGATAATATTTCATTTCACATAAACGAAGGCGATAAGATTGCTTTGGTTGCGCGAAACGGCGTAGGCAAAAGCACATTATTAAGAATACTTGCCGCTCAGGAAACACCGGATAGTGGCACGGTTTGGATTAATAAAGATGTAACTGTAGCGCTGTTTGAACAAGACCCAAAGTTTGATGAGAGTAAGACAATTCTTGAAAATATTTTTCATACTGACAACCCTGTCATCAGAGCTATAAGAGATTATGAGGAGGCAATTGATGAAAGTGAAGAAGATAACCGATCACTTGCGGCAGAACAAGATGCAAACAATAATCAGAAGTTGGTAGACAATCGGCAGCGCATCAGCGATGCCTTAGCCCGAATGGACGACCTGAATGCCTGGAGCTTTGAAAGTAAGGTAAAGGAGATAATGGATAAGCTCAACATTCATCATTTGCATCAGCCGGTAGCAAAATTAAGCGGCGGCCAACGCAAACGGGTAGCTCTTGCTAAAACATTAATTGATATTGGTTTTGAGCACCAACATACTTTGCTTATAATGGATGAACCTACCAACCATCTTGATGTAGAAATGATTGAATGGCTGGAACATTACCTTAACGGCGAGAATGTTACGTTGCTGCTTGTAACCCACGACCGTTATTTTCTTGATGCGGTAACTGAAGAAATATGGGAGATGGAACGAAGCAAGTTGTTTAGTTACAAAGGCGATTATGCCAACTACCTTGAGAAGAAGACTGCCCGCATAGAAAGTGAATTAGCTACAATTGATAAGGCTAAAAATACCTATCGCAAGGAGCTGGAGTGGATGCGTAAGCAACCAAAAGCGCGAACTACCAAAAGTAAGAGCAGGCAGGATAATTTTTACGAAGTGGAAGCACAGGCGAAGAAGAAAATTGAAGACGCGCAGTTACAACTGGAAGCGAAAATGACAAGACTTGGTGGTAAGGTTGCCGAGCTGAAAAAAGTACATAAGAGTTATGGCGATAAGGTAATAATGAAGGGGTTTGATTATACCTTCAGCAAAGGTGAACGAATTGGTGTAATAGGTAAAAATGGGGTGGGCAAGAGCACCTTTTTAAATATTTTGCAAGGGCTCGAAAAGCCTGATAACGGTAAAATAAATATAGGCGACACAGTAGTGTTCGGTAACTTCAGTCAGCAGGGTTTGGAGTATAAAGAGGATATGCGGGTGATTGAGTACGTCAAAACTTTTGCCGAAACTTTTCCTCTTGCAAAAGGCGGAAGCATGAGTGCCTCGCAATTTTTAGAGTTGTTCCTTTTTCCGGGAGATAAGCAATATACTTATTTAAGCAGCCTTAGCGGCGGTGAGAAGAAGCGTTTACAATTGCTGGTGGTGCTGTTTATGAATCCCAACTTTTTAATATTGGATGAACCTACCAACGATCTTGACCTCCCTACCCTAGGTGTGCTTGAAAATTTCTTAAGCGAGTTTCAGGGTTGTGTTCTGATTGTTAGTCATGACCGTTATTTTATGGACAGGCTGGTGGATCATCTTTTTGTGTTTGAAGGAGATGGGGAGATAAGGGATTTTCCAGGCAACTATACATTATATCGTGAATGGTTGAAAGCGAATGAAAAGAAGGGAAAAGATAAGTGGGGCGAGTTGGGTAAAATGAAGAGCAATGGAGTTTCGACAGAAGAAGTTAGCAAAGTTGACGGGAGTCAAAAGTCAAAAGCCAAAAGTCAAAATGAGGAGAAGAAGAAACTTTCGTATAATGAGAAAAGAGAGTTTGAGACTTTGGAAAAAGAGATAGCCGCACTTGAAGCAGAGAAAAAGCAATTAGAAGAAAGTTTGGGCAACTTGCCTTTTGAAAATATACAAAAGGCCAGTATAAGGATAGGTGAAATAGCAACATTGTTGAGCGATAAGGAAATGAAATGGCTGGAGTTTAGCGAGATGATGTAGTTGTACGGATGTTATAAATTTGATTTTTAAAGCATCACAGATGAGGAGCGCTTATCCATGCTTTTCTAACTGAGCCTGCATTCTTTTTAGGCGGTCTTCCAGTTTTTCGCTGCTCATGTTTTCGCGCATGCTGTCAACTTTAATAGGGAAGCAGAACGGAGTAAGCTGGGTAGGGTAGGTAAGAATGATTTTAGAATTTTGAATGCGTTCGAGCATGTTTCTTAAGCGTTGTTCTTCCATTTGCTGTTCCATTACTTCGTAGTACGCCTGGCGAAGCAGCAGGTTGCCGGGCTCGTATTCGGATAACACATTAAACAGCAAAGAAGCGGATGCCTGCAAGTGTCTTGCTTTTCTTTGTTCGCCGGGATAGCCCTGAAATATTAATCCTCCAATCACGCCTATGTCTCTGAATTTTCTCCTTGCCATTTCAGTTGAGTTTACACTGCGCTGTATGTCCTCAAACAAATTAGCAGTAGAAAATAATTCATATACATTGCTGTCATCAACAGGAATGGGTTGATCGCTTAATAACTCAAAACCGTAATCGTTCATTGCTAACGAAAAGGTGATAGGAGTGATACGGCTGATACGATAAGCAAGTATGGCTGCCATAGCTTCGTGAACAAGCCTGCCTTCAAAAGAATAAACAAAGAGATGGAAGCCATCTTTTGTTTCAATTTGTTCAATAAGCAATTCGTTCTCCTGTGGCACATGTGATAGTTTTTGCTGAAGAAGGAATAATGGTTTCAATACTCTTAACTCAATGTCATTAGCATTTAGTGCTTCATTAAACTTGCGGCGAAGCATTGCCCCAAGGTTTGATGATAAAGGCATCCGTCCGCCATCCCAACTTGGTACAATTGCTTTTGTTGCGTTTGATTTTCTTACCAGTACGGTCATTTCTTTTACCATTACAAATTCGAGGTTTCTTCCGGCCAGTGTAAATACGTTGCCGGGTTCGAGGCGCGAAATAAAAGTTTCTTCAATTACACCTACATAGCCGCCGCTCATAAATTTTACCTTCATCATGGGGCTGCTTACAATAGTACCAATGTGCATGCGGTGACGCATAGCAATCCGCCTGTTTCTTATGTGGTACAAGCCATCAACATCTACTTCCACCTTTTTAAATTCATCATATTGTTGAAGTGCAACACCTCCGCTTACAATGTTCTTTAATAGCTGTTGCCATTCTTCTTTTGTTATCTCTGCAAAGCAGTAAGTGCTTTTAACTTCGTTAAAAATTTCTTCCGGCATAAAGCCATCACTTATAGCCAGCGTACACAAGTATTGAATAAGCACGTCAAAACAAAGCAGTCGTGGTTCACGACTTTCTATCAGGTTTTCGTGCATAGCCTGTTTAAGCGCTGCAGCTTCTACCAATTCTAAAGTATGTGTGGGAATAAAGAATATCTTACTCACTTTGCCCGGCTGGTGACCACTTCGTCCCGCACGTTGTAAAAACCTTGCAACGCCTTTAGGTGAACCAACCTGTATCACCGTTTCAACCGGGCGGAAATCTACTCCTAAATCAAGGCTTGCTGTGCAAACCACCACTTTTAAAGTGGCAGTATGTAAAGCTTCTTCAACCCAGGTGCGAAGATCGTGTTCTATGCTTCCGTGATGGAGGGCAATAGCACCGGCAAGGTCTGGCGCCAGTTCTAAAATCTTTTGATACCAGCGCTCACTCATGCCCCGGGTGTTAATGAACATCAGTGTAGTTTTGTTTGCCCTGATAATCTCAATTGCTTCTTGTGCCAGGTTTAAACCGAGGTGGCCCGCCCAGGGAAATTTTTCAATTTCGAATGGGATCACTGATTCTATTTCGATGTTTTTACGAAGGTTGGCGACAATTACCTCACCCCCGGCACCTCTCCGCGCAGCGGAGAGGTGAGGAAGAAGTTGGGATAGTGGTGACAGGAGGACTTCTGTGGCTTGTTCCAGGTTTCCGATAGTTGCTGAAATACCCCAGATGGAAAGTTTGTTTGTAGTTTGTACTTTGAAGTTTGTAGTTTGTAATTGAGAGTTGAGATTTGATTGTTGATTATTGAATGTTAGTTTTTTGGGTTCTTCCTTATCCTTTGTACTTTGTACTTCGTACCTCAAACTTGGTTCTTCCTTCGTACTTTGTACCTCGTATTTCGTACTTTTCAATCCAACTATCCTGCTTATTGCAAGCTCTACCTGCACTCCCCGTTTGCTTCCCAACAATTCGTGCCATTCATCTACTGCAACTATCTTAAGCGTTGACAACGTTTCAGCATAGCCTTTTTGTGCTAATAATAAATGCAAACTTTCGGGAGTAATAATGAGCACTTCGGGCATATTGCGCTTTTGGCGTTGCCGTTCGTTAGTATCTGTGTCTCCATTGCGGCTCCCAATTTTCCAGCTCATATTAAGCTCTGCAATTACTTCTTCCATGGCGCGTGCAATGTCTTTAGCCAACGCACGAAGTGGCGTAATCCAAAGCAATTGCAAACCATTTTTTGATTTTGTTTTGTAGCTATCAGGATGTTGATTTATGAAGTTGATTAGAGCACCAAGAAAAACAGAAAATGTTTTACCAAAGCCGGTAGGAGCATTTACAATTCCGCTGTTTTCCCTATGTATTTGTTGCCAGGTTTGTTCCTGAAATTCGAATGGCTTCATTTTTTTGGAAGCAAGCCATTGCAAAATTACTTTATAACCTGGTGTTGTTTTAAAACTCATTAAACAAATAAAGGAATTAATTTTGTTGGAATATTTTAAATATGAAATTTATATCTTTTATGGAATCCAAATTTTCCACTTCCCAAGAAGATCAAATAAAAAAAGAATTAGCAGAGACATTTGAAAAAATGAAAAATGATCCTGAACAAAAATTTCTTGCTGAAGCAGGGCTTGGTGATTTTCTTAAAATGATTGAAGATTATGAAAAGTCGTAAGTGCGAAA
>JAABUN010002369.1_pt1 | contig 33973 bp, 29 predicted proteins | sample 5559311 | NCBI WGS metagenome assembly JAABUN01 (sample SAMN10711877, study PRJNA513370) | rock metagenome | isolation source: Antarctica rocks | place: Antarctica: Victoria Land, Siegfried Peak sud | reverse complement strand
CCCCCCAGCCAGCCACTTCTCAGCCGACATGTCCAAACACTACGCGCTCGGCACCGACGCCAGCCTCAAGCCCGAAAACCAGCAATACGTACAACGGCTCTAGGACAAGGCCGTACGCGTCGAAGCGGGTAGCGCGCACGGGATCTCTGCGTGGACGCGCGTTCCGCGACCTTCTGGGCTCTCCACCGAGAGCGTGCCGTCCAGCGCCGCGACGCGGTCGGCGAGCCCGCGCAGTCCCGAGCCTTGCATGGCATCGGCTCCGCCGACGCCGTCGTCGGTCACCTCCACCGTCACATGTCCGTTCAACCGCTTGACCGCCACGGAAGCCTGCGTCGCACGGGCGTACTTCGCGACGTTGGCAAGCGCCTCTGACACGACGAAGTAGGCGGCGCTCTCAACCGCCCCGGGTAAGCGCCGTTCGCCGTCCGCCTCGATCGTCACGGGCACCGGAGCGCGGGACACAAGGGCTTGGAGCGCCGGCTCAAGTCCACGGTCCGTCAGGACGGCTGGATGGATGCCGCGGGCCAACTCGCGAAGCTCCGCCAGACTGGTCTGGAGCTCGTCCTGCGCTCGGTCGAGCAGACCCGCCAGCTCGCTGTCGGCCTTCACGCGCATGCGCGCGGCGCGCAGCTGAAGGGCGAGCCCGACCAGCCGTGACTGAGCCCCGTCGTGCAGGTCTCGCTCCAGCCGCCGGCGCTCGGCGTCCCCGGCTTCTACGAGCCGGGCGCGCGAGGCGCGCAGCTCCACCAGGCGATCGCGCAGCTCGGCGTCCAGGTGGGAGACGTGGCTTCGCAACAGACCACCCAGAAAGGCGAAGGGCGTCAGCCCGGTTGCGATGAACGCCGCCCACCAGACGCCGTCGCCGGCTCCGGCCCTGGCTACCGTCACGAGCAGGAACGTCAGCAGGGAACACACGTACACCGGCGTAAGCTGGAGCCGTTCGAACGGTCCCGTACGCCGCCAGCGCCACGCGGCTCGCGCGGCCACGAGGATGAAGAGGGAGAGGTAGAGCGCGAGACCAAAGCCAAGGGCGAGATTCGCGAGCCCCGTGTCTCGACGGACGAGGAGGAGGTTCGAGGGGCAGTCGTCGCAGCCGAAGTCTCGCGGACCCGCGAACAACAGCGACGGCACGAACGCCAGCAGGAAGATCAGATACCCGGCGACCACGAGCCTGCGATCGACACCGGACGTCAGGTGGCCTGAGGGAAACGTCAGCCCGAGGTGGAGGAACGTGCCGCCCCACAGGGCGCCCGCCATCAACGCGAATGTGTAGACCAGCGGCGAGTTCGCCGCGTCCAGCGTGAAGAGGAACCAGGCGAAGCCGAGCAGGACCATAAGTGCACCCGTCCTGCTTTCCGGCCGCAGTCGCCACGCGTACAGGCCCGTGCCGATGAAGCTCCATCCAACCGCCGGCCCGAAGACGGCCACACCACCTTGGCGTCCTGATGATCGCTTGCCAGCTCGATCGCAACGACCCCGGCTCCCACGATCAGCGCGGCGACACAGATCGCGTATGCCCGTGCCTGGGTCACTCTGAGAACCTAGATGACTCGTAGATCGACCGCCCGCTTCGGGACGGTAGGGCACATGGTCGTCGACCCGGGGCGGACCTCAGTCGTCGGCCCGTGCGCGTTCGCGCAGCACGAACTTCTGGATCTTCCCGGTCCCCGTCTTCGGGAGCTCGTCGACCACCAGGATCCGGCGCGGCACCTTGAAGCGCGCGAGGCGCTCGCGGGCGAAGTCCTGTAGCGCCTCGGGTTCGAGCGTCTCGCCGCCGCGGGCGGTGACGAACGCCACGGGCACTTCGCCCCACTTCTCGTCCGGCGCGCCGACCACCGCGGCCTCCGAGACATCGGGGTGGGCGGCGAGCGCCTGCTCCACCTCGATGGTGGCGATGTTCTCCCCGCCCGAGATCACGACGTCCTTGAGCCGATCGCGCAGCTCCACGTATCCGTCGGCGTGCACGACGCCCAGATCGCCGCTGTGGAACCACCCGCCCTTGAAGGCCTCGCGCGTGGCCTCCGGGTCACGGTAGTAGCCCGTCATCACGTTGTCACCACGCATCACGACCTCCCCCAAGGTGTCGGCGTCGCGCGGCACGTCGTGCATCTCCTCGTCGACGATCCGCAGGCGCTCGCTCACCACCGTCCCGACCCCCTGTCGCGAACGCAGCCTGGCCTGCTCCTCGTCCGAGCGCTCGTCCCAGTCGGGGTTCCACGCGCAGACGGCGATCGGCCCGTACGTCTCGGTCAGACCGTAGAGATGCGTGATGTGAAGGTTGAGCTTGGCCGCCCGCTCGAGCAGGGCCGGTGAGGGCGGCGCGCCACCGACGAACACCCGAACCGGCTCGGGAATGGGCTCGGCCTCCTCGGCCTCCAGGAGCATGGTGATCACGGTCGGGGCCGCGCAGAGATGCGTCGCGCCCCCGGCGAGCATCCCCCACACCGTGGCCGGGTCGATCTGGGCGAGGCAGAAGTGCGTCCCGCCCATCGCCGTGACCGCCCAGGTGTACGCCCAGCCATGGCAGTGGAACATCGGAAGGGTCCATACGTACCGGCTGCGCGGCGTCAGCCCCGCTTCGGCGATGACCCCTAGCGAGTGCAGGTAGGCGCCCCGGTGCTGGTACATCACGCCCTTGGGCCGCCCGGTGGTGCCCGAAGTGTAGTTGACCGACAGCATCGCTCGTTCTTCGGGACGGCGCAGGTCGGCCGGGCTCGCGTCGCGCAGGAGAGCGGCGTACTCGGAGTCCTCTCCCCCACCATCGTCGCCCTCCTCGACCCACACGACCCGCGGGGGTGCATCCAGACGCTCGAGCGCCGGAGCCAGGGCCTTTTCGAGCGGGCGGTAGGCGACCACGACGCTCGCTCCGGAGTGCTCGAGCACGTAGGCGTAGTCGTCGTCGGTGAGCCGCGTGTTGAGCGGGACGAGCACACCGCCGGCGCCGGGAACGGCGTAGTGGAGCTCGAGCATCTGCGGGACGTTCGGCAGGAGCGTCGCCACGCGGTCGTCGTCTTGGAGACCGAGCTCGTCGCGCAGCGCTCCCGCCGCCCGGCGCACCCGGTCGTGAAGCTCCGCGTAGGTCCATTCGCTCTCCCCCGCGCGCACCGCCGGCCGCTGCGCCCAGACGTCGGCGCTGCGTTCGAGGAAGCGAAGCGGGGTGAGCGGCGCGCTCGCCACCTCGGCGGCGAGCCGTTCGGTTTCGGCGTGCTCGGTCACGAATCCCTTCCTGATCTGGGTGGGTTCGCATTTCACCACACGTAGCCGTTGAGCACGGTGAGCATGTCATCGCGGTTCACGGGTCCGAAGCGGACGACCCATCCGCTCTCTCCCTCCCCGCGCACGGACACCGGCAGTCCCGCGTCGTGGATCTGGCGATGGACGACGGCTGCTCGCCGCTTGCCCTGGGGCCCGAGGTAGAGGACGTCGATGCCGAAGGTCTCCTCGTCCGTCGGCCAGATCGAGAGCTTATCCGGACGGGTCGGGCGACCGTCGGCGGTCACGACCGGCGGAGCGGGAAGCTGGCGATCCCGCTCGCCGCCGAAGAAGCGTGGCCTGCGCATGGACGCCATGGTCGCAGGCGCCCACGGGCGATCAGCGCCGCGCGCAAGTGGCCGCCCGAAGGCCCGGGTCCGTACGAGGGGCGTGCCCTCGTCCTCCTTCGCAACGGCCCCTCCGAAGCCCGCAAAGCTCTGGATGCCACGCCGGGTGATCGTGACCCCCGCGGCGCTCGAGCATCCCCACGGCCGCGTGATCGCCGAGCGCTGTGCGAACCTCGACATCGAGGTGGAGCGCTTGGCGGCCAACCGGCTCACAGGACTGCGCGGCGAGGACGAGCGTGACACCTACCGCCGGGCCAAGTCGACGCTGGCCGTGGTGGTCTCGCCACCCGGCGAGCGCAAGCTCCAGCCCATTCCACCGAGCGCCGACTGGCAGTTTCACATCGCCCGGGGATGCCCGGCGCACTGCCAGTACTGCTATCTGGCCGGCTCGCTCCCCGGGCCGCCGGTGACCCGGGTGTTCGCGAACCTCGATGACATCCTCGGCGGCCTGGGCGACTTCGTGGGTCGCGGGACGGTCACCAGCCGGTCGAAGGCCAGGTCGCACGAGGGAACGACATTCGAAGCCTCCTGCTACACCGACCCGCTCGGCATCGAGCACCTCACGGGTTCCCTGGCGCGTGTGATCGAGCACTTCGGGAGCCGGTCTGACGCCTCGCAGCTGCGCTTCACCACGAAGTTCGACGCCGTAGACGGGCTCCTCGGGCTCGATCACGGTGGCCGCACCCGCGCCCGGTTCTCGGTCAACGCCAAGGCGGTGACCGCGTTCGAGGGCGGTACGGCATCGCTCGAGCGTCGCATCGGCGCCCTCGCCCGCATGGCCACCGCCGGCTACCCCGTCGGGCTGACGATCGCGCCGATCATGCCGGTCGACGGCTGGCGCGAGGGCTATGCATCGCTTCTGCGCGACGTCGCGGGCGCGCTCGCACCGCTCGACGACCCGGACCTGACCGTCGAGCTCATCACGCATCGCTTCACGGCCACCTCCAAAGAGATCCTCTCGGGCTGGTATCCGGCCACTCGCCTGGAGATGGACGAGGAGGTCCGCACGCTCAAGCGCACCAAGTTCGGCGCCAAGAAGTACGTGTATCCGCGCGAGACGATGGCCGAACTGCGCGGATTTCTCGAGGCGGAGATTGCCACGACGCTTCCCGGCGCGCGGGTTCTCTACTGGACCTGAGAGGCTTCGGCGATGCGCATCCTCATCACCGGAGCCCGTGGCAAGGTTGGCCAGGCCGCGGTCGCCACCTGCCTCGCGGCCGGCCACGAAGTCACCGCCCTTGATCTCACCCCGCCCGTCTTCGAGCGCCCGGAGCCGGGCGAGGCCAGCTACCTGCAGGCGGACCTGACCGATCCTGGGAGCGCCTTCGCCGCCGCACGCGGCCAAGACGCGATCATCCACGCCGCCGCGATTCCCGAGCCGACGCGCAACCCACCTCACGTCGTCTTCTCCAACAACCTGATGGGCGTCTTCAACCTGCTCGAGGCAGCCATCCGCCTCGGCGTCACGCGGTTCGTGAACGTGTCGAGTGAGACCGTGCCCGGCTTCTTCTTCCCCGAGCGCCCGTTCCTGCCCGACTACGTCCCGGTGGACGAAGAACATCCGATCCGCCCGCAGGATCCCTACGCCCTGGCCAAGCGCTTCGGCGAGGAGCTCTGCGACGCCGCTGTTCGCCGGTCGGACATCCGCTGCATCTCCATCCGGCCATCGTGGGTCCAGTGGAAGGGGAACTACGCGCGCAACCTCGGCCCGCAGCTGCGCGATCCCGACGAGCCGAGCGCCGGCTTCTGGGCCTACATCGACGCCGAGGACCTCGCTGACGCCCTGCTACTGGCGGCCGAATCGGAGTTACCGGGTCACGAGGTCATCTACATCGCCTCACCCGATATCGCGTCGAACGAGACCCTGCCCGAACTCGTGCGCCGGCAGTACGGCGACTCAGTTGCGGTGCGCGAACTCGACCGTCCCGACGCGGGCGGACTCTCGATCGCCAAGGCCCGGAAGCTGCTCGGCTATGACCCTAAGCGCTCGTGGCGTGACCACCTCGACAAGAACGGCGAGCCGCTCACCACGTCTTGACGCGCTCGGACGCGGGTCGCGGCGCGATCCGCATCCGGGCATCCAGGACCATGTAGCCGTCCGGCAGCAGCCGGACGGGATTCAAGTCGACTTCGCGCAGCTCGGGCAACACGCCCACCAAGGCGGCGAACCGCGCCACGAGTTCAGCGAGCGCCGAGCCATCGAGGGCCGGCGCGCCACGGAACCCGCGCAGGGCGGCGGTCACCCCCGCCGAGGCGGCGACCAGGTCCTCGATCTCCAGGTCGGTGAGTGGCAACAGCCGGAAGGCGGTGCCACCCAGGAGCCCGGCGAGACGCCCCCCGAGCCCGAGGGCCACCAACGGCCCGAGGTCTGGATCGACCACCGAGCCGACGAGCACGTCGGTGCCCGCCGCCACGAGCTCCTGGACCGTCGCACCGTGGAACGCTCGGCCCCCGATCTCCACCCGGCGTTCGAGTTCTGCCCAGCCTGTCCGGATGGCTTCGGCCCCCTCCAACCCGAGCAGCACCGCGTCGATGTCCGATGCGTGGGCGGGTGCGGCGAAGTCAGCCTTGAGCACCACCGGCCCGCCGGCTCGCGCGCCCGCCTCGATCGCGTCACTGACGTCCGGGCAAGGCGCGGCTGCGAGCAGCTCGATGCCGTGCGTGGCCAGCAGCTCGCGCGTGCCTTCGGCCGGAAGCCAACCGGCGCCCGCGATCGCGAGGTGCTGCTCGACGAGCTCCCGGGCAGCGTCCGCGTCGATTCCCTCGAGGATCGGCGCCTGCCCGAGCGGACGCGAGAGCCAGTCACTCCGGTCGGCGGCCAGCGCGAGCGCCCCCGCGCACGACTCGGGGAAGGAGAAGTTGGGCAACACCACCGCCGGCTCCTCCGAAGCCGAGGCAACGCGACCATCCGCACCCAGGATCGACGTGGCAATCGGCTTCGGATGGTCGCCACCGACCTCACTCACCGCACGGACGACCGCGTCGGCGTCGCGGCCTGAGAACTCGACGTAGAGCACGAGCGCCGCGTCCACCCCGTCGTCGGCGAGCAGATGGCCGAGGGCAGCGGTGTAGTGCCCCGCTTCGGCGGCGATCCCGAGGTCGACCGGATTAGAGACACGATCGGCGTTCGGCAGCTCGACCTCAAGCGTTCGGGTGGTCTCCGGGCGCATCCGGGCCAGACGCAGTCCGCTCGTCAGGCAAGCGTCGGCCGCCACGGTTCCCAACCCGCCTGAGTTGGTCAGCACCGCAATGCGACGGCCGCGCGGAAGCCGTTCGAGTACTAGCAGGGCGGCGGCGTCGAAGAGCTCCTGAGTGCTCGAGACGGGTAGGACGCCCGCCTGGAGGAACAGCGCGTCAATCCCTGCTCCGGCCCGGAAGGCAGCCGCCGAGTGGGACACTGCGTGCTCGTCGACCGGCCTCCTGCGCTGGCCCTTCACCACGAGGATGGGTTTGGAGCGTGACACCCGCCGGGAGATCCGGGAGAACCGCGCCGGGTTGCCGAAGGACTCCATATGCAGCAGGATCAGCCGGACAGCCTCGTCGTCTTCCCAGAGCTCGAGCAGGTCGTTGGTCGAGACGTCCGCACGGTTGCCGAGGGCGACGAAGGCAGCCACTCCCAGCCGCCGACCCGCCGCCTGCCCGAGCAGCGCGATGCCCAGAGCGCCGGATTGCGAGGAGATCGCCACCCGGCCGGCCGGGGCCCGGAGCTGGGAGATGGTGGCGTCGAAGCGCCGTCCGCCCGACGCGTGCAGGAGCCCGAGGGAGTTGGGGCCAAGCATCCGCAGCCCGTGGGCGCGCACCATCGCGAGCAGCGCATCCTCTCGCACGGCGCCTTCCGGGCTCGCGTCGCTGAAGCCCGCCGAGATCACCACGAGCGCCTTCACCCCGGCGGACGCGGCCTCCTCGGCCACCTCCAGGACATGCTCGGCCGGGACGACCAGCACCGCGAGGTCAGGGGTCTCGGGGAGTGCGGCGATGGAGTCAGCCGCCCGCATCGAATGGACCACTGGGTTCGAGCGGTTGACGGGAAGGACGACCCCGTCGAAGCCGCCTTCGACGATGTTGGCGAGGATCGCCCCACCGACACTTCCGGGAGCGTCTGACGCACCGACGACGGCCACCGACCGGGGGTTGAACATAGGCTGCAGCGAGGCGACCGTGGCAATGTGGTCTCGCTCGGCGATGCGTTCGAAGAGCCGTTCCGTCGGGCGGATGTCGAGCGAGAGGCGGACTTCTCCGCCGAATCCCTGACGCCGTACGTCGTAGCCCGCTGACCTGAACACCCTCATCATCCTCCGGTTCTCCGCAAGCACCTCCGCGTCGAAGCGGTGCAGGCCGCGAGTCGCGGCGATGTCCGCCAGCTGCTCGAGCATCCGCGTCCCGGTCCCCCGGCCCTGGTATTCGCGCGACACGGCAAAGGCCACCTCGGCAACCCCACGTTCGCGCAGCCGGTCGTAGCCGGCGACGGCGACGATCTCGCCCCGATGATGGGCGAGGAGTGCCACGCGGGCGTCACCGTCGGCTTCCGCGTAGTACCGGGCGATTGCGCCCGAGGCGCCGTAGCCGTGAAAGCGCATGTACCGGCTCTGGTCGTCCAGGCCGTCGAAGAACGCCCCGATGGCGTCCTGGTCCTTTCGATTCGGAGAGCGCAGCCGCAGCGTCTGGCCGTCGCGCAGGATTACGTCGCGGACCACGGAGGTTGCGCTCACGAACGGACTCCGGTGAGCTCGGAGGAAACGGCCCAGAGGCGAGCGGCGACGTCCGGATCGCGGGCCTCGAGGCTCGGATTGGCCGCGAGCTCGGCGCTGTAGTAGCCGCCGCTCTCCCCCTCGACTTCGGCCGCGCTCGCCAGATGGACGGACGTTCGGGCGCCCCGCTTGACCGAGCTCGCGAAGGGCGAGGCGACCGTCATGGCGAGCGCGCCGAGGGGCCCGTTGTTGCGAGCGAAGCGTGAGCGCACGAACCCCGGGTGCAGGCAGGTGGCCGTCACCCCGGTGCCGGCGGTGCGGCGAGCGAGTTCGGTCGTGAAGAGCACGTTGGCGAGTTTGCTCTGCGCGTAGGCGCTCCACATCCCGTACTTCCGCGCGCCACTGAGGTCGTCGAATTCGAGGTGCCCTGAGCGGTGGGCGTCCGAGGACACCGTGACGACCCGGGCGGGCGCCCCGGCCCTCAGCCGCTGTCCGAGCATGCGAGTGAGGAGAAACGGAGCCAGATGGTTGAGCGCGAAGGTGGTCTCGATCCCATCGATGGTCGTGGTGCGTCGCGCGTTGATGGCGCCCGCGTTGTTGACGAGCACGTGCAGCGCTACGTAGCGCTCCGCGATCTCGGCGGCGGCGGTACGAACCTGGGCCTGCTCGGAGAGGTCGGCGAGGACGAGGCCGGGCTCAGGCGCCTGCGGCGTCTCGGCGCGGAGCCGGTCACGAGCCGCCTCACCACGCTCGGAGTTCCGGCAGACGAGCACGACGCTCGCGCCCTTTCTCGCCAGCCCCAGGGCGGTCTCGTACCCGATACCCGAGCTTGCACCGGTGACGACGCAGACACGCCCGGCCATCGAGTCACCTCCAAAGCGGCTCACTCGGACCTGGTACCCGCGCTGAGGCTTCGGCACGTCGCCGGCTGGCTTCCCTCTACGGAAAAGGCGCTGGGAGCGCGCGACGGGTCCACAGGGCTGACCACCGCGTATAATGGACGTTCGCGCGGATGTAGCTCAGTTGGCTAGAGCGTCTGCTTGCCATGCAGAAGGCCGAGGGTTCGAGTCCCTTCATCCGCTTCTCACGAAAGGCCCGCAAACGCGGGCTTTTTGTCGTTCTGAGGCGCTCCTCGAGTCGGAGCCTTGACCGCTTTGAACGCCGTAAGTGTCTATTGAGTGTCTAAACGAGGCCTTCTGGGGCGGGCGCGAGGACCGGCGGCGAGCGTCAATCGCATCTTGGTGACGTCGCCTCCGAGCACGCGGGCAAGCGTTTCATCGCCTTCTGCGCTCAAGTCGAGGACGTGCTGGTAGACGCCCATCGTGAGCTTCGGGTCGGTGTGCCCGAGCAGGTACATCGCCCGTCGCGGGCTTACGCCGGTTTCCCCGAGCAGCGAGGCGAAGGTGCGGCGCAGCGTGTGCGGCGTGAGATGTCCAATTAGCGGCCGGCTTCGTTCGCCGAGTCGCTCATTGGCTCGCTGATGAGCGCCCGCCACGATGCGCGAGCGAATGTTGTCCGGACTGTTCCGGCTTCCGGTGCGCGTCCCAAAGACGTAATCGGCTCCGCTGTACGGATGCGTCGCCCGATGATCAACGAGCGGCTCTCGCAGCGTCGGAACCATGGGAATAACCCGCTCACCGGCGTCAGTCCTGGGCACGGCACGTCGGACCCGGATTCGCCCGGAAGGCAGATCCACGTCGTCCCCAGTCAACCCGCAAAGCTCAGAGATCCGCACGCCGGCCAGTACAAGGGTCGCGAGGATGGCTCGCCGCGGGATGTCATTACGTTGCGCGGTGCGGCCTCGTCGTTCCAAATCACGCGGCGACGGACCTTGGAAATCAGCACGTCAGAGACGCCGAGCTCCCTTGCGAGCGCCAGGTTGGTGGCGCTCGACGTCCGGATGTAGGCGACCTTCCGCCAGTCAAGACCTCGGTGGTGCTCTTTGATGTCCGCGGCCGCGTGCAGTAGCTCCTCGATCTGCTCCGCCTCGAGAAAGGAACGGCTTGGTCGCGGGGTCGAAACCAGACATTCAGGGTCGGCTGCGGGATTGACCGAGATCAGTCCGCGACGCTGCGCGTCCTTGAGAACGATCCGAACCCCAGCAATGACCTTGTTGATCGAGGAGCGATCGAGACCGACGCCGCCGCCGGCGACCGGATTTGTCCAGCCCGTCTCGATAAGCGGATCCCCGTCCGCCGACGCCCGGTCAATGGCGTCGCGCTCGCGAAGGGCCTTGTCGACGAAGTCGTCAAGCACGCCGGCGTTGATCTCGTCGAGGCGGTAGCACCGAAGTGGTCCATGCCGGCGCGCAACCGCCAGTGGTAATCCGCGCCCCGGGGCCAACAGCCAACAGCCAACAGCGAGCCTGCCCGCCAATGGCGGGCAGCCCCCGGATGGTTCCCACGTTCATCGCCGACCGATCGACGGGGGCGGCGCCCAGCTTTTCCCCTGCAGCCTCGCCACGAGTACGCCGCAGACCTTCCTCATGGCCTCCGCGCCAGCCACGAAACTCCGACGCCGGAGTCGCCAGCCGATCAGGGCAGGCGTGCACTGCTCCTCGGCCCACATCCACCAGGTTGGAGCCGATGCCGCGCTTGAGGGGGTTCAGCCACTGGTTCGCTCTCGCTACACCTTCCCGGCTCGCTTGCCGGACCCAGGCCGTCTGGCAGTGCCAGCCCGTCCCGTCGTTGTCGGGGCTGCTCCCGTCCGCACCCTGTGCTTCCAGGGCCGGACTGCCCCCAGCTTCAGCAGCCCGCTGCGACGGGCCACCGTTGGATCTCACATTCCACTCGGTCATTCGACGCCTCGTGGCGCACTTCGCGCTCACAGCGCACCCGGGCAAGTCGCAGGGGCGGCCAGTTACACCAGCGGGCTCGCAGCCCATAGGAACGGTCGGCCTGCCCATCCGCGGTCTCCCAGAGCCCCTGTCCCGGAACACCCGGCGACGTTACGCACCGCCACGGACGTCACCCGGCGAGACCCCGACGCCCATTCTCATACCGGTACACCACGAACCGCGACTTGACTCGCGGGAAGGCTCTGAAAAGAACGTAGATCGCACTTCCGTACGGTTGCCTCTGGACCCTGACAGGCGGGGCATACCCCTTCGGGCGCTTGCGATCTGGGCACCTCCGTCTACAGCGTGAGTTCGAGCGGTGTCTCGAGCACGTCGCCTATCTTCGCGAGGAAGCGCGCGGCGTCAGCGCCGTAGAGGATGCGGTGGTCGCAGGAGAGCCGCAGCGTCACCAGCGTGAGATCTCTGATCTCACCTTCGACGCGCTCGAGCACGGGACGTGCCGCTCCCACGCCGAGGATCGCCGCCTGAGGCGGATTGATGACAGGCGTGATCGCGGTCATGCCGAACATCCCGAGATTGGAGACCGTGAACGTTCCGCCCGCGAGGTCGGGGGGCTCGATGTGGCCGGTCCGCACGCGCTCGATGAGCCGCAGCGTCTCGCGGGCGATCTGGCCCAGCGTCTTCATATCAGCGTCGAACACCGTGGGAACGACGAGCCCTTCTTCTCCGGCCACAGCCACGCCCACGTTGACGCGTCCGTGGAGGTCGAAGTGCCCGTTCGCGTACGACCCGTTGGCCTTGGGATGCTCACGAAGAGCGATTGCGGCGGCCTTGACGATCAGGTCGTTGATCGAAGGCACGGGCCGACACGCGGTGATGCCCTTAAGTTGGCGGCGAAGGTCGAGCGCGGCGTCCATCCGGACTTCTGTTTCCACCTGGAAGTGAGGAATCGTGGCTTTGGCCTCGGCCATACGCCGGGCGATGATCTCCTGCCGGCGGCTCAGCCCTTGTCGCGTGAGCTCGCCTTGGGCGCGCTCGGACGCAGGTCGTGCGAAACCGCCCGGCAAGCCCTCCGATGCCTCTCCAGTCGTCGCTTCCGGCACAGCCATCCCCGGCTTCGCGCCGTCCGCGGCGGCGGCGACGTCCGCCTTCGTTATGCGACCCCGGGGCCCGGAGCCGGTGATCTGCTCGAGGTCTAGATCGTGCGCTTTCGCGACTCGACGAGCCAGCGGCGTGGCCAGGACGGGCGAATCGGGCGGTCCTGGACTCGGAGAACTGCCGGAGACCGCGGAAGCCGTTTCGCCGCTGTCGATCGGAATAGCGGCCGGGACGGGCGACGACGAGGCCGGTTCGGGCGCTTGGTCGGTGGCTGCAGCGACGGCAGACGGCTCCAGGGCCTCGGGGTCGCCCCCCACACCGGCGGTGGATGCAGAGGCCGCCGGTGTGACGTCTGCGACCGTGGCGATAGGAGCCCCCACGGCGAGGGTCTCGCCTTCCGCCGCGAGTATGTGCAGGACGCCGGCGGCCTCGGCGGTATGGGTCATGGTCGCCTTGTCGGTCTCGATCTCGACGATCTCGTCATTCACCGCGACGTCGTCGCCCTCGCCCTTGAGCCATGTGAGGATCGTCCCCTCCTCCATCGAATCGCTCAGTCGGGGCATGGTGAGCTTGGTCATCGAGGGCTCCGCATCTCAGGCGAGCAAGTCGAGGGCCGCGCCGACGATGGTGTCGACGTCGATACCGAAATGGCGGTACAGGTCCGCCACGTCGCCCGACTGTCCGAAGTCGTCGACTCCGAGGCAGGTGATCGCCGCTCCGCGGATCGCGCCGAGGAAGGCGAGCGTATGCGGATGCCCGTCAAGGACGGCGACCATCGGCGTGACGCGATCCGGCGGGAGGAGGATGTCGAGGATGGCCTCGTCGGCGTTGTGGAGGCCACTGCGCGCACGCCAAGCCCGGAACACCAGATCGGCCGAAGTGAGGCAGATCACGTCCACGTCGACACCACCCTCTTCCAGCTCGTCGGCTGCGGCGATCACCTCCGGCATCACCGCTCCCATGCCGATCAGGGTCGCCTCGGGCGAGCCTGACGTCCGTAACCGGTAACCGCCGGCCAGGGCATGGCGCCGGCGCTCTTCGGTCGCCTCCTGGACGTCGGGCATGTCCGCCAGGGCCTGCGGGATCGGGCGGGTGCTCAGCCGGAAGTAGGAGGAGGTCCCGCCGGGACGGGCGAGGCGGCTGAGCGCGTTCAGAAGAGCCCACTCGAGATCCTGGCCGAAGGCGGGCTCCCACGCCACACAGCCGGGTTGCTCGAGCCCGATCGATGGGGTGATGATCGAGTGATGCGCGCCTCCTTCGGGTGCCAGCGTGACGCCTGATGGTGTTCCGACGAGGATGGACTGGCCACCCGCGTACATGCCGAACGACCATTGCTCCAGGGCACGGGTGACGAAGGGGTCGTAGAGCGTTCCGATCGGCAGCAGTGGCTGTCCGTCCCTGGCCCATGTCACCCCCAGCTCTCCCAGCAGGCCGACGAGGTTGCCCTCGGCGATCCCCAGCTCGAGATGCTGGCCATGCTCGCTCTCGCGCCATCGGACGAGGGTGTCGCTGTCGTCGGCGAACCAATCGATTCGCTCGCCGACACGCCAGATGCCAACGCGGTTGATCCAGCCGCCGAGGTTGGTCGAGGAGGCCACGTCGGGACTGACCGTCACGACGTGCGCAGCGGTCTCCGGTGCGGCGTGCGCGAGGTCGACGAAGAATCGCCCGAACGCCTGTTGGGTCGAGGCGCTGCCGGCGTGTGAGCGCCCGAGATGGGCCGGAACCGCCGGGGGGCGGCGGGGTGCGGCATCGGTGCGCTGCAGCCGCTCGTCGGCACCGCGGCAGAGCGCGGCCTCTTCCGAGCCCGGTTCGAACGCGCGCCATGGGTCGTCGGCGTCGGCACCGAGCGTGTGCCCGAGTTCGCGCCACTGGTCCGCGGTCAGCAGCGCCGAGTGATTGGCCGGGTGCCCCTCGGTGGGAAGCCTCCAGGCCTTGATGGTGAAGGCGAAGACGATCGACGGCCTGTCAGTGACGCGGTCGGCCTCGGCGAACGCACGAAGGAGATCGGCTAGATCGTGTCCGCCAAGGTCCCGCAGTGCGGCGGCGATCTCCTCGTCGTCGATCCCGTCGAGCAGCCGCAGGACCCCAGCTCGCCCGCGGCCATGACCCGGCAGGCGGTCACGCAACTCGTCCGGCTGGCTGCGCAGCAGGCGCTGGTACTCCTCGTTGGGCATCTCATCGATGCGCCGGCGAAGCGCCTCGCCACCGTCGCGCTCGAACAGCTCGCGCAGCCTACGCCCGTACTTGACGGTGATGGTGTGCCAGCCCGCCGCCTCGAACATCGCGCCGATCCGTCCCGCGGCGATATCGGGCACCACTCGGTCGAGCGACTGTCGATTGAGGTCCACGACCCACAGTGCCTCGCCCAGCCCTGACACGACGGGGTCGACCAGGCACTCCCAAATTGCTCCTTCGTCAAGTTCGGCGTCCCCCAGCAGTGCGACATGCCGCCCGCCGCGCGGGACCTCGAAGTGCCCGGCCACGTAGCGGTGAGCCAGCGCGCTCCAGATCGATGCCGTTGCTCCGATCCCGACCGAACCGGTCGAGAAGTCCACCGGATCGGGATCCTTGAGGCGGCTCGGATAGCTCTGCAGCCCACCGAAGGCGCGCAGCTCGGTGAGGTAGGAAGGGTCGAGCCGTCCCAGGAGGTAGTTGATGGCGTGCAGCACCGGTGAGGCGTGAGGCTTGACCGAGACTCGGTCCGGGCCGCGTAGATGGGCGAAGTAGAGCGCCGACATGATGCTCACCATCGATGCCGAGGACGCCTGATGGCCGCCCACCTTGACTCCGGACGGCGTCTCGCGCACCTTGTTGGCGTGGTGGACGATGCTCGTGGCGATCCAGAGCACCCTCTGCTGAACGGACTCGAGGATGTCGATGTCGCGCTGCGACGGCAGCGATGACTGCATAACCGCTGCGCCGCTTTCGCCCGAGGAGACCGTCATCAACGAGTCGGAATGCAACTCCCAACTCACGGCCGAGTCCCTCTTCGCCTCGGTCACGTCCGTCAACACGCACGATTCTAACGGCCACCGGCCATACAAGTTAAGTTTCATACATGTCGACCGACGATCTCCATCTCGACGGGACCGACCTCGAGATCATCAACCTGCTCGAAGCGGACGGGCGCCGGACCGTCGCGGACATCGCGAAGCACGTGAGCCTCTCAGCGCCGGCGGTGAAGCGACGGATCAGTCGTCTCGAAGAGACGGCCGTGATCACCGGCTATACGGCGCTGATCGACCACGCCAAGCTCGGACAGCCGATCGAGGCCTTCACGGAGCTGCGCTTCTCGGGCTCCACGCGGGTCGACGACATCTCGACGGTCGGCGCCGACCTCCCGGAGGTCCGCGCCGTATTCACCATGGCCGGCGACCCCGATGCGCTGGTCTGGATGCGCGTCTCAGACGTCGACCACCTCAAGCGGGTCGTCGATCGTCTGCGCCGGGACCGCAAGGTGACCGGCACCAAGACGCTGATGGTCCTTGGGGCCTGGACCAAGAGAAGTCGCAAGGAGCGTGCCACGCTGTCGCCCGACCTGACAGGAGCTGAATAGAAGAATGACCGATACAGGGCCATTGAACCGTTGGCCGAGCCGCGTCGCGGTTCTCGGAGCCGGGACCATGGGCGCCGGCTTCGCACACGTCTTCGGTCTCGCGGGCATCCCGGTGGCGATCGTCGACGCCTCTGCGCAGCTCGCAGAGCGCAGCCGCGAGCTCCTGCTGGCGCGCGCTCGGGCTTATGAGGACGGTGGCCTGTTCCCTGTGGGCGCGGTCGGCGCGCTCGAGGGCACAGTCAGGGCGGCGACGTCCGTCGAGGACGCCGTGGAAGGTGCCGACTACGTTCTCGAAGCGATCACCGAGGACCCCGCCGCCAAGCGGAAGATCTACGCCGAGGTCGACGCAGCGGCCGGTGACGAGGCGATCGTCGCGTCCAACACGTCGGCGATCCCGATCGCGCAGCTGGCTTCCCACGTCCGGCGGCCCGAGCGGTTCCTCGGCACTCACTGGTTCAACCCGCCGCAGTTCATCCCGTGCGTCGAGATCATCCCGGGCCCGGTCACCGACCTGAGCGTCGTCGAGCGTGTCCGCCTTCTGCATGCCCGTCTCGGGAAGCAGCCCGTCGTGGTCGGCGACGGCCCCGGGTTCGTCGCCAATCGCATCCAATTCGCCATGTTCAAGGAGGCCGTGTCGGTCGTCGCCGACGGCCTCGCGAGTGCTGAGGCCGTGGACGAGGTGGTCCGCGGATCCTTTGGCTTCCGCCTTCCGGTGTTCGGGCCTTTCGCGATCAGCGACATGGCCGGTCTGGACGTCTACGCGGGCGCGTACGAGGCGCTCGAAGCCGGGCTCGGGAAGCGCTTGGCGTGCCCGCCGGAGATACAGGCGCTCGTCGCGGCGGGGCGGACCGGGGCCAAGGCGGGCGGGGGCTTCCTGGAATGGCCCAAGGAGCGCCGCGAGTCGGTCCTCGCCGGCCGCGACGCGTCCTACGCCGCGCTCTCAGCCCTGCTGCCGGAAGGCGGGGGTCAACCGGCGCCCGCCGCCGCTTCGTCGGCGAGCTCCTTGCGTCGCACGATCTGACTCAGGGCCACCGCGAGCACGAGCGCGCCGCCGTAGAAGAGCTGCTGAACGAAGGAGTCCACCCCGAGCAGCTGCAGACCGGTGATGCCGGAGACCAGGAAGAACACGGCGATCGCCGTACCCCACGGATTGAACCGCCCGGGTTGGATCGCGGTGGCGCCCAAGAAGGCGGCCGCGAAGGCCGGGAGGAGGAAGGACAGCCCGGACGTGGGGTCTGCCCCGCCCAGGGTTCCCGTGTAGATGACGCCTGCGAACGCCGCGATCGTCGAGGACGCCGCGAGCGCGCCCCAGCGAAGGCGGCCGACCGCGATGCCGCTCAGGCGCGAGACGTTGCGGCCGCGACCGACGAACAGCAGTCGCCGGCCGAGTGCCGTATAGGCGAACACGTACCAGAGGATCGCCACGAGCAGCAGGCCGTACCAGAAGGCGAGCGAGATGCCGAGCAGCCGTTTTGCGATGACCCAGTCCGTCAGCACGTTCGGCACGCCCGACACGGTGTTGGATCCGGAGATCCACAGCGTGACGCCGTTGAGCACCGTTCCGGTGCCGAGGGTGACGATGAACGAGTCGATCCCGAGCAGCACCACCAGGCCGCCGTTGACGAGGCCGATGATGAGCCCGAGCAGCAGGACGGCGACGATCGCGGGCAGTAGCGCCCATCCCTTGTCGACGGTGAGCAGGCCGAGCGCCATGGAGCAGAGCGCGAGCACCGAGGCGATCGACAGGTCGAAGTCGCCCGTGGTGAGCGGGATGATGAGCCCGGTCGCCAGGATGAGGAGGACGGCCTGGGAGCCGAAGATCGTCTGGAAGTTGCCCGAAGTGAAGTAAGTGTCGGGCCTCAGGGAGCTGAAGACGATGATGACCACCGCCCAGACGCCGATGAGCGCATAGCGCTGAACCAGCTCGCCGGAGGTCCGGCGCGACGTCCGCGACCGGGCCGTACGGGACCCGGACGCCTTCGCGTCCTCGGGAGGCTCTGGCGATCCTGGCGGGTTCTGGGTGACCGACGATTCCATGATGTGGTCCTAACCGCTCGTTTGAGCCTCGGCGAGCGAGACGCTGTTGTAGACCTGCTCCGCGATGCGCTCCTTCGAGACGTCATCGGCGACGAGCTCGCGCACGATCTTCCCACGTCCGATGACCAGAACCCGATCACATACCTGCGCGAGCTGCTCATAGTCAGAGCTCGCGCATACCACCGCCATGCCTTCTCGTGCCGCCTTGCCGAGGATTCCGAAGATCTGCTCCCGGGCGCCGATGTCCACTCCCTGGGTCGGTTCGTGAAGCAGGATCAGTCGCGGCTTGGTCTGCATCCACTTGGCGAGCAGGGCCTTCTGCTGGTTGCCGCCGCTGAGCGACTGGTAGGCGAGGCCCGGATCGGCCGGGCGCACGTCGAACTCCGACATGAGCTCTCCCGACCGCTTCCGTAGCCGGCGGCGCTGCAGCCGCTTGGGTCCGTATTCACCGAGCACCTGCAGCATCACGTTCTCGCCCACGGAGAGGGACCCGACGCTTCCGTCGCGCTGTCGGTCGCCCGGCAGCATGGCGATCCTTGCCTTGAGCGCTCGTTGAGGGGTCATCGCCGGCACGGAGTGGTTCGCGCCGTCGATGGACATCTCGCCCGTGGCGCTGGGCTTGGCTCCGAACAGGTGGTATGGGATGTCCTCAAAGCCCGATCCAATCAGTCCCGTCACCCCGAGGACCTCGCCTTCGTGGACATCGAACGACACTCCGCGCAGCTGCTTGCCACGGAGATCGCGCACCGAGGTCTGAACCGGCAGCCCGGCCGTCTTCTGCGGTTCGTGGCTGAGGGCGGCGAGCCGGCGCCCGATGATCATCTCGACGAGCTCGCCCTCCGACGCCTCCCGCGTCACCACAGTGCCGTGGACCCGGCCGTCTCGCAGGACGGTCACCCGATCGGTGATCTCCCGGACCTCGTCGAGGTCGTGTGAGACGAACAAGACGCTGGCATGGTTGGCCACCACGTCGCGCACGAGCCGAAAGAGATCCTCGGTGCCCTCCCTGGGAAGGAAGACGGTCGGCTCGTCGAGCACGAGGAGACCACGGCGGTCCGGTTCGGCCGAGCGGATGTCCTCGAGCGCCCGGACGATCGCGAGGCGGGCTCGATCGGTCTCCGTGGTCTCGTTGACGATCGACTCCGGATCGAGGCTCACGCCGTAGCGCTCGAAGGTCTCACGGGCGTTGCGTCGCTCGGCGCGCCAGTCGATCCGCCATCTCGCCGAGCTCGCGAACTCGACGAGACGCAGGTTCTCGAGCACCGTAAGATCGGTGATGAGCCCGAGGTCCTGATGGACGAACGAGAGGCCGTACTCCTTGAAGTTGCCCGGCGCGAGCGGCAGGGGGATCGGCTCGCCGTTGATCTCCAGCGTGCCGCCATCCGGCGCGTGATAGCCCGCCAGGATCTTGATCAGGGTCGACTTCCCGGATCCGTTCTCCCCCAGTAGTCCGTGCACCTCGCCGGGAGCGATGGTCAGGTCGACGTCGTCGAGCGCGAGCGCCCCGCCGAACGTCTTTGAGAGGCCGCGCAGCGCGATGACCGGGGCCGCATCCTCGACTACGACGCGGGGCGCCCCCGGAGGGGCGCCCTCCTCGCTCCCCGGCCCTCGCGCGTCGGCCACCCGATCAGCCTCCGATGCCCCAGAGGGCCTGATAGCCCTCCACATATGAGGTCCCGTAGCCCTTATCGCCCACCGGCGGCTTGCCGGCGTCGGCGATATTCGTGTCGTCGAAGGTCCGCAGCGGGGTGTTCTCGTTGCCGTCCTCGATAACCGGGCCCGCACCGAGGATCCGGAACGCCTGATCCATGTTGGCGTAGGCCAGCCAGTTGATGTTCTCACCCTGCTCGGCGGCCATGATCTTGCCGTCCTGGATGAGCTTCATGATCGCCGGCGTGCCGTTGTAGGAGCCGATCTTGATCGAGCCGTCGCCCTTGCCCGCCGCGCGGATGCCGGCTTCGGCGCCCAGCGACATCGAGTCGTAGATCGGAAGCACCCACTTGAGGTTCGGGTCGCTTGAGATTGCGGACTGGACCTCGGGGCGGATCTTCGTGCCCCAGTCGACGACCGGGACGTTTGACTCGGCCACCTTGGCGTCGGGGCAGCGCTTCTTCATCTGCTTCTTGATCGCGTCGACGATGCCCTGTGACGGCGGCACCTCCTTTGCGTTGATGATGAGCGCGCTCATCCCTTCGCAGCCGTCCTCGGCGACCGCGTAGTCGACGCTCAGGCGCCCGGCCTCCCAGAAGGGGACAGTGACGTACCCGGCGATGAGGTCGGCCACCTCGGCGGGCGGCTCGGTGCCGTTCTGGTAGAGATGCGAGACGAGGACGGGGATACCCGCCGACTTAGCCCGCTTGAGCTGTGGTACGACCAAGCGCGGGTCGTTGCCGGCCTGCATCACGATGAGGTCGACCTTCTGCTCGATGGCCTGGTTGAAACCGGCCGCCCATTGCGTCGGGTTGCCCTCGTTCTCGTACTGGATGAACTTCAGACCGTTGTCCTCGCCGAGCTTCTTCATGGCCTTGTCGACGTCGGCGACGTACGGGATGGTGCTCGCCACCGGAATGTTGAACAGCGTCTTGCCCTTGACCTTGGAGAGGTCGATCTTCGGCGCGTCGAGGGAGAACTCCGGCAGCTTCTTGGCAGCGTCCACTGCCGCCTTGGCCTCGGTCTGAGCGCCCGACGCCTTGGGCTTGGCGCCCGAGTCCGCCGAGTCGCCCGACGACGAGTCGTCATTGCCGCACGCCGCGGCGAACAGGCTGAGCGACGCGGCCAGTATTGCGAACAGCGGACGCGTCCGCCGTCTCGCAGCAACATTCCTCACGGTGAATCCCCCTCGATTGACGGCAAACGGTCCTTCTCATCCTCGGGCCGTAGTTATTCGTATACCGCTGTATACGATTGTGAGGTGAGGCTATGGCGCAGACTTCCTCCGTGTCAAGCCCGTGCCGTGTGGCGACGCGCAGAAAGCCGGTCATGGATGCAGCAGCAGCTTTCCGAACTGCTGTCGCTGTTCCATCACCTCGTGGGCGTGGACCGCGTCCTCGAGCGCGAACCGCTCGGACACGATGGGTGATAGCTCTCCGCGCCCGACGAGCTCGATGACCGTGCGCAGCTCGGACTCCGTCGCCCGGGCGCACCCGATCACCGACCACTCATTACGGAACAGCTCGATGAGATCGAGTTGCACCACCTCACCGGCGTGGCCGCCGCAGACGACGACCCGTCCGCCCGTCGCCACCGCGGCGAGGCTGCGCTCGAAGATCTCGCCACCGACGTGCTCCAGGACGAGGTCGACGCCCGTGCCGTCCGTCGCCTCGCGCACCACCTGCGTCAGATCCTGCTCGCGGTAGTTCACCACGAAGTCGGCGCCGAGCGCCTTCGCACGATCGAGCTTCTCGTTGGTGCCGGCGGAGGTGATCACGCGCGCCCCGGCGCGCTTGGCGACCTGTATCCCCGACGAGCCGACGCCCGAGCCGGCCGCTGAGATCAGGACCGTCTCCCCGGGTTGCACCCGGCCGCGCGTGATCAGGCAGTGCCACGCCGTGGCAAAGGTGGTCTGCGTCGAGGCGGCCTGATCGTACGTCATCGCCTCCGGCATTCGGACGACCGCCCGCTCGGGGACGACCAGGTACTCGGCGTACCCGCCCGCGCGCTGCACGCCGAGCATCTCGAGGCGGCGGCAGAACTGCTGCCTGCCAGCGATGCACGGCTCGCACGTCCGGCATGCCACCTGGTAGAGCGGTGTGACGCGATCACCCTCGGCGAAATCCATCACCGCGCTGCCTACCGCCGCCACGTCGCCTCCCGATTCGAAGCCGAGCGTGTGCGGCAGTTGCAGCGGCAGCCGCGACGAGCCGTTGCGCATGTCGATGTCGACATGGTTGAGCCCCACCGCGCGAACCCGTATGAGGACGTCCTCGGGTCCCACCGCCGGCTCGAGCGCGTCCTCATGGCGCAGCACCGAGGCCGTCCCGTACTCATGGAAGCGGACGGCCTTCACGGCCGCCTCACCGCTGGAACTCCTCGTGGTGCTCGTTCCACCAGTTCGCGATGTCGATCCGCCGCGCGAACCAGACGTCGCCCTTCTCGAGCGCGTACTCGATGAACTCCTTGAGCCCGGAGGTGCGCCCCGCCTGTCCCGCCCAGCGCGAGTGCAGACCGATCGACATCATGCGCGGGTGCGTGGCTCCCTCGTCCCACAGGTGATCCAGACCGCGCCGGCACTGGTCGAAGAACGACGTCGGGTCCGAGAAGCCCTGTGGCAGCACGTAGCGGCCGTCGTTGTAGGTGAAGGAGTAGGGCACGACGAGGTGGCGCTTGCCGAGGGTCTCGACGTAGTACGGCAGATCGTCGTTATAGGCGTCCGAGTCATAGACGAACCCACCTTCCTGCACCAGCAGCTCGCGGGTATGGACCGACGGTCCGTACCGGCAATACCAGCCCCGCGGCCGCTCGCCGCAGGTCTGCTCGATCGACTTGATGGCGGCCTCCATGTGAGCCCTCTCCTCCTCGCGGGAGAGCGTCCACACCTCCTCCCAGCGCCAGCCGTGTGAGCATGGCTCGTGTCCGGCTTCCTTGAGCCACTCCCCCACCTCTGGATTGCGTTCGAAGGCGACCGCCGCGCCGAAGAAGGTGATCGGCACCTTGAACTCATCGAACAGCCGCTGGAGCCTCCACACCCCGGCCCGTGCCCCGTATTCATAGACCGACTCTGCGGCCAGGTCGCGGTAGGCCGGCTCCATCACGTACGGGATCTCGGCGAGCCCCTCGTTGCGATCGTCGCCGGCGGCCTTTGAGTACTCCGAGCCCTCCTCCCAGTTGAGGACCAGGGAGACGGCCACGCGCGCGCCGTTCGGCCAGACCACTTTGGGAACGTGGCGCCCGTAGCCCGTGAGGTTGCGCCGGGGGCCGGGGACATCCTGGTCGACGAGTTTCATCTCCATGCCTTCCCTCGCGGACAGCGGTGTGTCACCGGTCACGCCTCCTGTAGGAAGACGTCGGCGATGATCCCGGCGTCGGCGAGCGAGCGCAGCGTCTCGTCGTCGATGCCGAGCTGGTGGTGCAGGATCTCGCGGTTGTGCGCTCCGAGCTCGACGCCCGGGAACGCGATCCGCCCCGGCGTCTCGAGGAGCCGCGGAATGACATTCTGCATCTGCAACGGCCCGAGCTTCGGGTGGTCGACCGTGGTGATCGTCTCCCTTGCGATGAACTGCGGATCCTCGACGATGTCGGCGATAGAGAGGACCGGCGCGATGGCAGCGTTCTGCTCCTCGAACGCGTCAACGACCTCCTCCGTGGTGTGCTCGGCGATCCAGGCACCGATGGCTTGGTCGAGCTCGTCCTGGTGCTCGAGCCGGCCCGTGTGATTGGAGAACCACGGCTCGTCGATGATGTCCGGACGGCCCACGATGCGCATGACGCGCTCAGCGATCGACTGGGAGGAGCCCGACAAGCCGAGCCAGCGCCCGTCCTTGGCCTGGTAGGCGTTGCGCGGGGCCGTGAACGGCGCCCGGTTGCCGACGCGATCCTGCACCACGCCGAGCTGCTGGTAGACCGAAGCGCCGGGGCCGAGTATCCAGAAGAGGGGCTCGTAGATCGAGAGGTCGATCACCTGGCCGGTCCCGCCGCGGTCGCGCCACCAGAGGGCCATCATGGTCGCAAAGGCGCCCGTGAGCGCGGCCACGCCGTCACCGAGGGCGAAGGGCGGCAGCGTCGGGGGCCCATCGGGGAAGCCGTTTATGTGGGCGTAACCCGACATGGACTCGGCCAGGGTCCCGAAGCCCGGGCGATCCTTGTACGGACCCGTCTGCCCGAAGCCGGTGGTGCGGACCATGACGAGACTTGGATTGAGCTCGTGCAGGACCTCCCAACCCAGCCCCCATCGCTCGAGCGTCCCAGTGCGGAAGTTCTCGATGTAGACGTCCGCGTCCGCGAGCAGCCGCTTCATGACCTCGGCGCCGCGCGGGTCAGAGAGCTTCAGCGTCACAGAGCGCTTGTTGCGCCCGATCACGGCCCACCAGAGCGACACGCCGTCCTTCGACCAGCCCAGCGTCCGCAGGTTGTCTCCGTTGGGATGTTCGACCTTGACGACGTCCGCTCCGTAGTCGCCGAGCATCGTCGCGATGACGGGGCCGGCGAACAGCGAGGCGGAGTCGACGACCTTGACACCCTCGAGTGGCAGGGGCGTGGCGGAGCTCATCCGGTCTCGAGGGCCCGGAAGGCGGCGTCGAGGCGCAGCCGCTCCTGGGCGAGGTTGTAGATGGGGTAGTCGACGAAGCGGCCGTCCACGCGTATCGATGCGACGCCCCGCTCGATCGCCTCGTCGAACGCCTGCACGACGCGGCGATCGCGCTCGACGTCCTCTTCGGCCATCTGCGAGTAGGCACGCTGTACGGAGCGCACCTGCGGCGGGTAGACCGTGACGCGGCCCTGGAACCCGAGCCCACGGGAGCGCGCGCTGTCGGTCATCAGGCCGTCCTCGTCCTGCAGGCGCAGGAAGGGGCCGTCGATGGGGCGACGCAGCCCGGCGGCACGGGTGGCAATGACCAGGCGCGAGCGCGCGTAGAGCAGTTCGGTGGCTTCCGGCGTCAGGTCGATGCCCAGCTCGGTGGAGAAGTCGCCCAGGCCGAAGACCGCGGTGAGCGTCCGCTCGGGCGCGCCGTCGAGAATCCCCTCGCATCGGACGATCCCGCGAGCGGTCTCCAGCAGCGCCAGCACACGCACCGACCCCGTGGGCATTCCCTCGCGGCGCTCGGCCGCGGTCAGCGCGGCGTCCACGGCGGGCAACGTCTCGGAGTCCTCGATCTTCGGGACCATGATCGCGTCGAGCTCGGGGCACACGACGGCGGCGATGTCCTCTTCCATCCGCCCGGTCGGCCGGCTGTTGACCCGCACGCACACCGCCTGGTCTGAACCGAAGGAGGCCAGGGCGCCCCGGGTCGTCGTCCTCGCGGCGGTCTTCTCCTCGTCCGCGACCGCGTCCTCGAGGTCGATGACGACCAGGTCGGCACCAAAGCCGCCGACCTTCGCGAGCTTGTGCGTGTCACTGCCCGGCACGAAGAGCAGCGACCGCAACAGCTGCGTCCCCCAGTCGATTTCCCTACCTCCGGACAATCCCATCTGTCTACAATATTTTCTATAGACGACGAGGTCAAGCGATAGGTGCCGCCACACGCGGCGTCGCTGTGGCTGTCGTCGACGGTACGGTGCTACGCCCACCCCTGGCCGAAACGGCGCCCCGCGATGTCCCCGCCAGCGCGATCGATGACCAAGACCGAAGCCGCGTTCCACACGCTGCGGACGGCGATCGAGGACGGCCGATTCAAGCCGGGCGAGCCGCTCCCGCTCCCACGGCTGCTCGAGGAGCTCGACATGAGTCCCACCCCGATCCGGGAGGCACTGCGACTGCTGCAGGCGCAGGGGCTCGTCGAGCACGAACCGCATCGCGGCGTCGTCGTGGCCACCTACTCGCCCGAGAAAGCCGAGGAGATCTACCGACTGCGGGTCACGCTCGAGCCGCTCGCCACCGAGCTGGCGGTCGCGCGGGCGAGCCCCGACCGCGTCGCCCGGATCCGCGACCTCCACGAGGAGCTCGCCAAAGCCGTCCGCGACGAGGAGTCCCGCACCGACTTCGCCGAGCTCAACGCACGCTGGCACCGGACGATCTACGAGGGCTCCGAGTCGCGCTACCTGCAGGACTTCATCGCGCGGCTGTGGACGGCCATCCCGGTTCAGGCGATCTGGCTCACTCGCCGCGCCGAGAGCTCCTGCGAGCAGCACGAGGCGATCACCGAGGCGATCGAGCGCCGCGAGGCCGCGGAGGCCGCGGAGTTGATGCGCCGGCACGTCCAGTACGGCGCCTCGACGACCACGGAACACCTCCGGCGCCTCGGGAGGCGCTGAAGTGACCAGCGACGAGTGGGTCGAGGTCATCGACGACCCGACGCTGCGAACGCAGGCGGGCGCAGAGGCCATGGTCGGGGCTTCACTTCAGCGGATCGCCGCGGTGCAGCCGGAGATCAACGCCTACATCACCGTGCGCAGCGAGGATGCGCTCGACGATGCCCGCGCCGTCGACTCGAGCCGCACCCGCGGCACGGCGGCCGGCCCGCTGACGGGACTGCCCGTCGCGGTGAAGGACAACATCGACACGGCAGGCATCAGGACCACCGCGGGCTCGGCGTTCCTGGCCCAGCGGGTGCCCGAACACGACGCCGAGTCGGTGCGGCGACTCAGGGCAGCGGGGGCGATCGTGGTCGGAAAGACGGCGCTGCACGAGTTCGCCTACGGCGTGACCACGATCAATCCGCATTACGGCCCCGCCCGCAACCCATGGGATCTCGACCGGATCCCCGGCGGGTCCTCGGGCGGTTCCGGCGCCGCGCTAGGCGCCGACACCTGCCTGCTCGCGCTCGGCACGGACACGGGAGGCTCGGTCCGCATCCCGGCCGCGCTCAACAACGTCTCCTCCCTGCGAGCCACTACCGGTGCGATCAGCACGCGTGGGTCCTTCCCGGTCAGCGCATCGCTGGACACGATCGGCCCGATGGCGCGCTCGCTGTCGGACGTCGCAGCCTTCTTCGAGGTGCTCGCGGGATATGACCCCGCCGACCCTTGGGCTGTCGAGCACCCGCTCGGAGTGCCGATCGACATCCGCGGCCTCCGGGTCGGGCTGCCGGCTGAGTTCTTCTTCGAGGACGTCGAACCCGCCATCGAGTCGGCCGTGCGCCTCGCCGCAGAGCAACTGCGCGACCTCGGTGCCGAGGTGAACACGGTCTCTGTCCCCGGCGCCTCCGAGGCTGTCCACACCGCGAACCGGCTCATACGGGCCGAGGCTCTCTCCGTCCACGCGAAGCGCATGGCCACGGAGCCCGAGCGCTTCGGCGAGGACGTTCGCCGTCGCCTGGACCTCGGCTATGAGGTCACCGGAGTCGAGGTGGCGGACGCCGTCCGGGAGATGCGCGAGTGGCGCTCGCGGATGCTCGCCGTCTTCGAGCGCCTCGATGTGATCCTCACGCCCACCACCAACTCCGCCGCCCCTCTCATCGCCGACTCCGAGATGATCGCCACCACCGCAAAGCTGACCCGCTTCACCTACGCGTGGAGCCTGGCCGGCATGCCCGCCGTCTCCGTGCCGTGCGGGTCCTCCGCCGAGGGCCTCCCGATCGGGATGCAGCTCGCAGCCGCCCCCTGGCAGGATCGTGTGGCGCTGCACGCCGGCGTCGCCTATCAGGCTTCGACCGACTGGCACCGCCGCCGCCCCGCCCTGGCGACCGCCACGCGCCCTTCGTGAGGAGACCGGCGCCGGCCTTCGACCGGTTGGAGGGCGAAGCGCCCGGTCGTCCTCGTCGGCGCACTACCTTGAGGCGTCATCCATCGGGTCACGCGGACATGGCTTGAGGTCTTCGACGAGCTGGTGGCCGTCGAGGGTCGCACCGTGCTCGACGTCGGGTGCGGGGACGGTGCGACCGTGCGGGCGCTCACGGCGCGGCACGCGGTGGCGATCGGCGTCGAGACCGCCGCCGAGCCGCTCGACCGCGCCCGCGCCCGGACTCCCGTCGGCGGCGAGCGCTACGTCGAGGGCGTGGCGCAAGCGCTGCCGATGGCCGATGCGTCAGCTGACGTCGTCGTCTTTCGCCATAGCCTGCACCATGTGCCGGGCGATGCCCTCGATCGCGCGCTCGCGGAATCGGCCAGGGTCCTAAGACCGGGCGGAGCGCTGTACGTCCAGGAGCCTCTGGCGGAGGGTCCCTACTTCGAGCTGCTGCGCCTCATCGACGACGAGACCGCCTCGCGGCAGGCGGCGCATGCCGCCCTCCGACGCGCAGACGACCATCGGCTGCGGGAGGTCCGCGAGGTCCGGTTCGACGCTCGGGTCGTGCACGCCGGCTTCGATGACTTCAGAGACCGTGTCGTGCTTGCCGATGCAGCCAGGGCGGCGCGCTTTCCGGAGCACGAGATGCAGCTGCGCTCGCGCTTCGCCTCCCTCGCCGGCGTTTCGGACGCGGGCTTCGAGTTCCGCCAGCCCACGCGTGTGAACCTCCTCGTCAGGGGCTGATCACGACACGGTTCGGGCCGCGGTTTGCATGGGATGCGCCCAGGAGAGCACCGACTTGCCAAGTCGAGGAAACGGATGAGAGGAAGAGGCATGTCGAGTCAAGGAGAGCACGGGGTCCTGATCCAGCCGGACGACTACAGCTACGTCTTCAACCCGTACCGCGAGCCGATCTCGAGCGTCAAGCCGGGGGAGCGGGTGACGCTTGAGTGCAACGACGCGTTCGAGAGCCGCATCCTGAGCAAGGACGACCTGCCGTCCAAGGCGCTGGCGACCGCGAAGTTCCTCAACCCCCAGACCGGCCCGATCTTCGTCGAGGGCGCCGAGCCGGGGGACACCCTGAAGGTCCACATCGAGCACATCGAGCCGACCCGCGACTTCGCGGTGAGCGCGATGATCCCCTACTTCGGCGGCCTCACGTCGACGGAGATGACCCGGACCCTGCAGGAGCCCCTGCCCGAGCGGGTCTACGTCTGGCAGCTGCGCGACGGCAACCGCCTCTACAGCGAGGACCTCGACGTGGAGGTCCCCTGGAACCCGTTCATGGGCACGCTCGCCGTCGCCCCCGACCTCGAGGCGATCACAGCGCTGGCGCCGGGCCCGTTCGGCGGCAACATGGACGTCCCCGACGTCAAGCCCGGCAACACCATCCATCTCCCGGTCTGGAACCCCGGGGCGCTGTTCTACACCGGCGACACCCACGCCAACCAGGGGCAGGGCGAGCTTTGCGGGGTCGCTTTGGAGATCACCTCGCGGGTGACCGTCGTCTTCGAGCTCGACAAGGGCAGGGCGATCGAGTGGCCGCGGATCGAGTCGCCCGACCGGATCATGGTGGTCGGCAGCGCCCGCCCGATGGAGGACGCGGCCCGGATCGCGAACACCGAGCTCATCCTCTGGCTCGAGGCCGAGCACGGCTATGACCGATGGGACGCCTACCAGCTGCTCACCCAGGCGGGCGGCCTGTACGTCGGCAACATGGTCGACACCACCTACTCGCTGGTCGCCTCCATCGACCGGAGGTTCCTCAAGCCTCAGAAGTGAACGAGAAATCGCCCGCGACGACCTCGGGCAGCAGCGTACGCCCGACGAAGGCTCCCCCGGTCCTGGATCCGACGAACCTGTCGTTCTCGACGATCGGCCGGCCGCGCAGGACGGTGTCGCGGACCTTGCCCGTGATCGTCCAGCCGTCCCAGCAGTTGTACTTCTCCTTCATGTGGAGGTCCTCCCAGCGGACCGTCCAGGTCCGGTGGGGATCGAAGACGACAATGTCGGCATCGGCGCCGGCGGCGAGCCGACCCTTGCGGGGCCAGACGCCCATGAGCTTGGCGGGGTTGGTGGAGATGAGCTCCACCCAGCGGTTCACGCTGATGCGCCCGGTGGCCACACCCGAGCTGTAGAGGACCGGGACCCGGAGCTCCACCGCGGCCTGCCCCGCCTGCATGTTCTCGATCGTCGTGCCCATGGTCTCGAAGCGATCCTTGAGGCTCACGAGGGCGTGATCGGTGGCGACGGCCTGCAGGTCCCCGCACTCGAGCGCCTGCCAGCACGCCTCCCGGTCCTCCTTGAACTTAGGTGTCGGGTAATTGTTGTAGAGGCACCCGCGGTGGTTGTAGATCGTGCCGTCGACGTCGACGGCCGACTCGTCCCAGAGGTCGTCCTGGGTGAAGCTGAGGTAGGCGAGTAGCGTCTCGCCGTAGAACGGCAGGCCCCGCCGGCGGGCTTCCGCCAGGGCCTTGACGCCACTGCCGGCGGCCATGTGGAGGATGTAGAGCGGTGAGCCGGCGCGCTCGGAGAGGAACATCGCTCGCCGGATGGCCGCCTCCTCGACGATCGGCCCGCGCACCTCGCAGATGTAGGCGCCGTGGGTCTTGCCCTCGCGGATGTATTTGCCCGTCAGCCAGTTGGCGATCGCGTCGTCCTCCGCGTGAACGACGCTCATCCCGCCATTCTCGGCAACCTCGTTCATCGTCCCCCAGCGCTGACCGTCATCGGACATGTAGCCGTAGGTCATCATCGTCTTGATCGTGGGGATGCCGCTCCGGATGACGTCACCGATCTCCTCGACGACGTCATAGGAGAACTCCTTGGTCAGGATCGCGTGCAGCCCATAGTCGATCGCCATGGCGCCCGCGAACTCCGCCTTGCGCTCGTCGATGGCCTCGTGGAGGGTCTGCGGCGGAGCCTGAAACGCGAAGTCGATGACCATCGTGTTTCCGCCGTGCGCCGCTGCGGCCGAGTACTCCGGCCCCTCCGTCATGAGCATGTTCTCGAAGTTCATCGCGTAGTGGACGTGTGGGTCGATGGCGCCGGGGATCACCAGGCACCCTCGCGCGTCGATGATCCGCGCGGCGTCGTGGCCGAGCTCCCCGGCCGGCTCGACCGCGGCGATCCTCTCCCCGGACACCGCGATGTCGAGGAGCTCGGTGGCCTGTGGCGTCACGACCTCCCCGTTGATGATCAGCAGGTCATGCATGGAGCTCCCGTTCACGGTTGAGGATGGGCGTCACGGCGCAAGCGGGCCGAAGCGGGTGGGGCGGAAGTCGGCGAGCAGCGGCTGGTCGGCACCTCCGGCCACCTCGACGGCCACGAGATCGCCGAGGACGGGTGCGAGCGTTATCCCGCTATGGCTGACGACGACGTAGAGGCCGTCGACCTCAGGAGTCCAACCGACAGCCGGAAGAAGGTCCTCCGGCAGGGCGCGCAGACCGATCTGCTGGGCCTCGAGCCGCACGTCCTCCGCCCCGACGAGGTGGGTCGCGACCATGCCCACGAGTTGCTCGGCGACCGCGAGGTGATCGGCGCCGCCCGCAGCGACCACGGCGTCGAGCGTGTCGCTGTGGACCAACAGCCGGCCGTCACCGTCGGGTCGCATCATCAGCTCGTCGGCGTAGATCAGCGTCGAGAGGCGGACGAAGAGCGGACGTGTCCTGGCCAGGAGACCGACCGCCGGGGAGCCCGGCACGGCAGGATCGAGCAGCGGGACGTGCGCACCGGCCAGCGCGGCCACCGCCCCGGTGTGGCGGCCACAGCAGACGACCACACGATCCGCCTCCATGGACGTTCCGTCCGCCAGCTGCACGCCGGTGACGCGGTTTCCGGCGAGGCCCATGCCGACCACGGCATGGCCCGTCATCAGCCGGGCGCCATGGCGGCGCGCCTCGTCGAGCAGGTGCCGGATCATCGGCACTACGGCGACGTAGCCCTCGTCCGGGTAGTACGCGACGTGCTCCACGCCCGCGGCGATGCGCACGTCGGGTTCGAGATCGCGAAGCACGGCGGCCGGGGAGAGTGCGGCGGCCGGATAGCCGGCCGCTCGCAGCTCTCCGATACGCTCGGAGACCTCCGGGCCGCGGTGAGGGTCGCTGTACCAGGTGAGGCACCCGGTGTGCCGGTACCAGCGTGCGCCGTCCATCTCGAGCTGAAGCCGCCGGTATCCCTGCACGCCGGCGGCGTTGAGGTCGTGGTAGCGCCGAAGTGCGGCGGCACTGGCGCCGACCCACGCGAAGGAGGTCGAGCTGGCCCCGCCGCCGGGCATGGCCTTCTCGACCACCGTCACTGCGGTGCCGGCCTGGGCGAGGCGATAGGCGACCGATGCCCCGATCGCACCGGCGCCGACGACGACGACACGTCGCGTGCTCACGGGTCGGCTCGCACTGCGCTCGGGGAGCTCATGGATCTCCGATCTGCCGGTCTCCGGGTCGTGGCGTCGCCAAGACCGGCGCCGCTCTCGCGCAGCGCCATCGCGACCTCGTCCAGGGTGCGGTCATCGAGCTCGAGCGAGGCGGCTGTGAGCCAGCCGTCGACCGCCTGCGGGCGCCGCGCGCCTACGATCGCGGCGGTCGCGCCGGGCCACGCCAGCGTCCAGGCGATCGCGATCGCGATCACCGTCGTGCCCAGCCGCTCGGCGACCGGCCGAAGACGCTCGACCAGGTCGAGGCTCTGCCCGAGCCACGGATCGAGGAAGTGCGAATGGTTCTCCGCACGCATGTTGCGCCCCTCCACGCGCCAATCACCTTCGCGCAGGCGCGCTCGCGCAGGCGCGCGCGCCTGCGCGAGCCGGTGAGCAGGCCGGACTGAAGGGGCGAGTACACCAGCGCCGCGGCGTCGTGGGCCGCACACCAGGGCAGCACGTCGAGGGCGTTGCCCCGGTCAAGCAGCGAGAGTGCAGGCTGGACGGTGTCGACCGGATGGATGGCCTGGCAGCGCTCGAGCGCTGTCGTGTCGAAGTTCGAGACCCCGATCCAGCGGACTTTGCCCTCGCCGGCGAGATCGGCGAGCGTCGTCCACGCCGCCTCGATCGCACCCGGATCGTGAACCGGCCAGTGGATCTGCAGGAGATCGAGGCGCCCGACGCCAAGTGCCCGCAGGGCCCCCTCGCGGTCGCGACGGACAGCGGCAGGTGAGATGTCGCGCACCAGGACGGCCGCGCTCTCGCTCCAGCCGATGCCGCACTTGGTGAACACGTACGGGCGCTCCTCTTCGGAAAGGGTCGCGAGCGCGCGACGCACGACCTCGTGAGAGTGCCCTATGCCGTACGCGGGCGCGGTATCGAGCCAATTGACGCCGAGTTCGACGGCGCGCCTGATCGTTCGGATCGAGACCTCGTCGTTCTGCTCGCCCCATCCGCGCGGCGAGCTCGGGCCGCCCAGCTGCCACGTCCCAAGGCCGAGTCGCGAGATTTGCGCGCCGGTCGACCCGAGCGCCACCCGGGTCACTGTCACGGAGCCTCCGCGGCCGGACGAACCACAACCTGCCCGAGGCGCCGCGCCCCCTCGCGCAGGGTCTCAGCGGGATGGGCGCAAAAGGCCAGGCGCAGCGAGGAGTGAGGCACCGGCGCGCCCGGGAGCCCGAACCGCGCGCCCGGCACGTATCCCACGCCGGCGGCCTCAGCCCGCGGCAGGAGCGCTGCGGCGTCAACCGCGCCCGGCAAAGTGGCCCATACGAAGAAGCCGCCCGCGGGAGACACGACCTGCGACCCGGGAGGCAGCGCCTGGCGCAGCGCGTCCACCAGGGCGTCACGGCGGACGGCGTAGGCCGCGCACAATCGCGTGATGTGATGGTCGATCGCCCCAGTGCCACCCATGGTGGTCAGCGCCATCGCGGCGAAGTGGCTCGTGCCGCCTCCGGAGTCGAGCCAGCCTGCGGCGGCGAGTCGAGAGACCAGATCGCGCGGGGCGGTCAGCCAGCCCACCCGCAGGCCCGGCGCCACGAGCTTCGCGAACGAGCCGAGACGCACGACGCCGCGCTCCTCCGCCGGCGAGCGTCCGAGCGCCGGTAGGCCCTGGGCTTCGAAGGTGAGCTCGCGGTACACGTCGTCCTCGACGAGCAGCACCCCTTCCCGCGCGGCGATCTCGAGCACCCGCTCGCGGCGCTGGGAGGTCGTCGTCCGCCCGGTCGGATTGTTGTGCGCCGGCACCGTGTAGAGCAACGACACGCGGCCGCCGCTCGAGCGGACCGACGCGAGCGATTCCTCGAGCGCTGCGAGCACGATCCCGTCCCCATCCGTCGCCACGCCGACGGGCGACAGGCGATGGTCGCGCAAGGTGCGGGCGGCGAGGTGATAGGTCGGCGACTCACAGAGCACCACGTCGCCCGCAGCGGTGAAGGCCTGGCAGACGTGAGCGAGGGCGCTGGAGGCGCCGCCGGTGATGAGCACCTCCCCCGGTTGCAGAAGGCGCCCCTCGCGCTGCCCGACCCATGCCGCCAGCCACTCGCGCAGCCGGCCCGGCCCGGCGGCCGCGCCGTAGCTGAGCGCCGCGACGCCGTCGGCTTCCAGCGTCGCGTCGACCGCGTCGCGTACCGCCCGAACCGGCAGCAGCGCGGGATCCGGCTGGCCCGGCCCCAGCTCGATGATGCCCGGCCGGTGGCGGACCTGCAGAGTCGGCAGAGTCGGCGGAGCCGCTGCGGTCATTCCGCGCTCCCGAGCCCTTGACCTGGCAGCTCGTGCCCGTAGCCGTGCTCTCCGCAGAAGGCGCCGTCGCGGGCGATCACCCGGCCGCGCAGGACGGTCGCGCGCGGGTGGCAGCGGACTTCGAAGCCGTCGAACGGCGAGAACCGCGCTTCGCCCACGTACTCGAGGTCGGCCAGGGCGATCTCGCACGGGTCGTCCCTGGTGAGGAGCACGAGATCGGCGTC
>JAABUN010002368.1_pt1 | contig 33976 bp, 25 predicted proteins | sample 5559311 | NCBI WGS metagenome assembly JAABUN01 (sample SAMN10711877, study PRJNA513370) | rock metagenome | isolation source: Antarctica rocks | place: Antarctica: Victoria Land, Siegfried Peak sud | reverse complement strand
GGCGGCGGTCGATGACGCGATTGGGGCGGCACTCGACCGCGTGACGTCGGCCGAGTTGACCGCCTACTATCGCCACTGTGGCTACGCCGTCCCCGGACATGTACCGTGAGAACCGCTCTAGACCAGCCGAGTCATCCCTGGCCCTCCCCTTCCCCCATCCCAACCTTCAAGCCGGACTCGCGCATCGCTCGATTGGCCATCCTTGTGCCCACCGATCCGTGTATCTATCGCACTACCAACTAATTTCACTATTTACCCGAGGAGCGTTCGGTTGTGATCATCATGCCCTTGCTTGCCTTCGGGGCGTTCTGGCTCTGTGCCTTCCTGCGCACTGGTCGCTCTCGTCGTGACTGGCGCCACACATTCCTCGTCGCGACCCTCGCCTGGGGCGTCGTCACGACAGCGATCATGGAGGGCCTCAGTCTCGGTTCCGCCCTGACGCCGCCGATCGTCGGGGCCGTTTGGGCTGGTGTCACGCTGGCGGCGGCGGCGGCCACACCCTGGCGAATAGGACGCCCTGGCCTCGGAATCGCGGCGATCCCGGCTCCGTGGCGGATTGAGTGGCCGGCGCTCCAGGGCGTGCGCGTCGCGGTCCGTCGGTTGCCACAGGACTGGGGGCTGGTCGGTGGGGTCGGTATCGTTCTCGCCATCGCCGGCCTCGTTGCCTGGTCTGGTGGGATCAGCACGAACGATGTGCTGGATTATCACCTGCCACGGATCATGCACTGGGTCCAGAACGGGAGCGTTGACTTCTATCCAACCGCGGTCTCCCGGCAACTCAATCTGAGCCCATGGTCCGAGTACGCGATCACCCAGTTCATAATCCTTGGGGGAAGCGACGCCTGGGCCAACCTGATCCAGTGGTTCGCCTTCGCTGGCAGCGCGATCAGCGTGAGCCTCGTTGCCCGTGAACTGGGTGCCAGTCAGCGCGGACAGGTCTTCGCGGCGGTCTTCGCCACGACGATCCCGATGGCGGTCCTGCAGGGGTCGACCGCGCAGAACGATCTCGCCGGAGCGTACTGGGTCGTGGTCCTTACCTACTGGACTCTCCGGGTTCGTAACGCCGCGGCCAGATCGTTGCCGGTTCGCATTCACCTCCTCCCGACTGGGCTCGCCATTGGCACGGCGCTTGGGCTGGCGATTCTGACCAAGACGACAGGGTACGTCTTCGCCCTCCCATTCCTCCTCTGGCTGGTACCGATCGCGCTGCGCCGGTTCCACTGGCGAGCCGTTCCGCTCGGCATCATCACCGGCGTGGTGGCGGTGGCGCTGAACCTCGGCCAGTTCATTCGCAACCATGCGCTCTACGGCTCACCAATGGGACCGGGCCAGGAAAGCCCTCCAGGACAGGACTGGGGCAAGTACACCAACGACGTCTTCTCGTTCGAGACCCTGTTTTCCAATACTGTCCGCTACCTCGCCCTCAACATCGGCCTGCCGAACCGGGCCGAGGAGCAGACGGCGGCGATCAGCGCCTTCCTCGCTCGGTTTGGGATCGATTCGAGCGATCCTGGGACGACCTGGGCTGGCCAGCTGTTCAACATCGCGGCCCCGCACACCAACGAGGATGGCGCCGGCAACCTGCTCCACCTCGCCCTGATCGGGATCCTGCTGGGTACGATCGTCGTCGTGCCGGCACTGCGCAAGGTGCCGGTCGCACTCTACGCCACCGGCGCGGTCCTGGGCTTCCTGCTCTTCTCACTGCTGCTGAAGTGGTCGCCGTGGAGCACCCGGCTCTATCTGACCAGCTTCGTCCTGTTCGCGCCGGTTGCCGGCTTGGCATTCGGCATGATCAGGTGGCGATGGGTGCCCCGGATTACCGCGATGGTCCTGCTGATTGGAGCCATCCCGTTCCTGCTCTACGCCCAGCACCGCCCGATGATCAGCAACGACATCTACAACCCAACCCAGCGGACAGGGGCACTCATGAGCGAGTCCCCCACTGACAAGCTGTTCGTGACCCGGCCCCAGCTCGAGTCTGATTTCGAGGCTGCGGCGGCATTCATCGTGACGACCGGCTGCGCCGACATCGGCCTCTGGCGATTCGACGCGTCTGAGTACCCCGTGTGGTCGCTGCTGAATGCGGCGCTGCCATACACGCCTGATATCGAGCATATTGGCGTCATCAACGACACCGCTCCTCTGGCCAGAGAGCAACCATATGAGAACTTCACTCCCTGTGTGGTTCTGTCCCTGAACGAGTTCAGCGGCAATGCCCCTTCAGCGACCATCGACGGACGGGACTACGTCCGGGTCTGGGAATCGCCATCGGTCTCCGTTTATCAGCCGGCCTGGCTGGTCTCCGGGTCCGGTGGTCAGCCGCCTGGTTGATCGGTGTGACGGCTGGTCGCGATGTGGAACGGTTCCTGCATCCTGTCGGATGTCGGGTCCTGCGACCCAGGACCGCGCCCCCTCCCGCGGGAGTGGTTGACCACGCGGCGCATGCGTACCCGAGTGAGAATCCGGGTATCAGGCGGACGGTCTCCACAATGACCAGTCTGCGTTCGGATAGCCGCGACGTACCTGGTCCCAGCGATGAGTTGCCCCCGTGGCGGGCTCCGTCGTCAAGCCGGGACGAAATCTCCGGGCATCGCGCTGAGCGGATCCGGGAGCGCTCCGTGTCCGTGCGGGCTGAGTTAGTTCACCCCAGGGGCTAGTCAGCGGCCGGCGCAGCTGCCTGTTCAGGGATTCCGGCGTGCCAAGGCGTGCCAGGGACGCGGTCTTTCCCAATCATCAGGTAATCGCAACGTATTGAAAGGACCCCCACCATGGCCTCAATGCTCAAGGAGCTTCTGGGCGACGACCAGGAGAAGCGTAACCAGGCACAGGACTTCGTCAGTCGCTATGAGGACGGTCCACCGACGGACGGGTTCTCCGACGATGAGGCGATCCAGCACTACGACGAGGTCGCCGGGGAGCTTTCCCCTGAGGAATATGAGCAGTTCGCAACCGAGGCATTCGAGCGGATGTCGCCGCAGCAGCGCCAGGAATTCGGGCAAATGCTGATGCAGCATGGCAACGAGAATGGCCTGCCGATGAGCACTGACACCCAGTACGAGGACCCGCGTCAGCTCGCCCAGTTGACGTCGCAGTTCCAGCAGCAGCCGATCGGCCTCGCCGGGCTGTTCGGGATGGGCGGTGGTGGCGGCCTTGGCGGTGGGCTCGGCGGGATGCTGGGCGGCTTCGGCGGCGGTCAGCAGTATGGCTCCGTCCCGCGGCAAGGCGGCATGGGCGGCATGATGGGCAACCCGATCGCCCGGGCCGCGATCGGTGGCATCGCCTCGATGGCGTTCAGGCAGCTGTTGAACAGGCGTTAAGTGGCGCATCACCGCACGGACGGCCCGCGATGCGCTCTGGACGCTGGCGTCGTGGACGCGGGATCTTTCCGATACGGAGTCTCTGGCCAGCCAGACGGCGACTCAGGTACGCCGGCCTTACCGAACCCATCGAATCGACTCATCGCGGTTGCTCGAGGCCGCCAGGCAGGCGACTGGTTGCGCGCGAAACAGGTTTCCCCAGGGGTCCTTCCAGGTCCCGGGAGCCGTTCGACTACGACGGGGACCTGGGCGGCTACCGGGCGCAGCGGGCTGATCTGGGCGACCATCGTGATCGCCCTGTTCGCCTACGCCCGCATCTTCCAGCGTACCTATATCGACGACACCTACATTACGCTGCAATACGTCCGGAACCTGGCCGATCACCTAAGCTGGGGCTTCTTCCCGGGACAGACGACCAACACTGCTACGTCGCCGCTGAACGTGATTGTTCTGGCCGGGGTCGCAAAACTGACCGGGTCGGCCCTAACCGCCGTCGCACTGGCGATGGCGATCGAGTGGACCCTGACCCTGGCGGTCCTGCTCCGGATCTCGCGGCAAGTCACGGGAACGGCGCACGGCGGCGTGCTGATCTTCGCGATCATCGCGGCCAACCCGCTGCTGCTCTCGGCGATCGGGCTGGAGGGGTCCCTCTACATCCTGCTGCTCCTGACGGCGCTCCTCATGTTCCTGACCAATCGCTGGCTGCCGCTGGCCGTCGCGGTCGGGCTTCTCACGATCACCCGACCCGAGGGCGTCCTGTTTCTGAGCATCGTCCTGATGTGTTTCCCGGCCGACTGGCGGACACGTGGCCGGCTGCTGCTGGCCTGTGCGCTGACCATCCTGCCGTGGTACCTGTTCTCCTGGATACACCTGGGTTCGCTGATCCCCGATACGTTGCTGATCAAGATCGATCAACAACCCTGGGCGGGAACGACGCTGTTCGTCAACGGTCCGCTGCTCTACCTCGACCGGTTCCCGGCCGCGACGATTGGGTCGGTCTGGCCGCTGCTCTTCGCCCCGCTCGCCATCCCGGCGCTGCGCCGGAGCACCCCCGTGGCGCGGCGAGCGATGGCCGGTATGACGCTGTACGGTGTGGCGCACTATTTCGCCTACTCGGCCCTCGGTGTCCCCCCGTTTCACTGGTACTACACCCATCAGATCATCGTGATCGCCGTCCTCGGTGGGCTAGGTGGCGCCGAGGCCCTGCGCTGGCTCACGCATCGGAGTGGACGAAGCGGACAGATGCTCGCCTGGCCCGCGACGCTGCTGCCAGCCGTAACGCTCATCACCCTATTGGCGGGACAGGGCGACCCACTGACTCAGGCGGCGATTCACAGCAACTGGGCCCGCCCGGACCAGTACCGCGCCATCGCGGCAACGATCCAGACCGAGGTAGCACCGGGCGAGACGGTCGACTTCCGTGGCGAGGTTGGCACCCTCTCCTACTATTCAGACCGATACCTGCTCGACACGTTCACGGACATGAGCCGGACCAGTGCCGCGATCGACCGGCTGCGCGACGGCCAGCCAATCCCATTTCAGTGGTTGCTGGACCTCAACTTCTTCTGGCGGAACGACCCGGACGCGCTACCGCCCTCGGGGTACGTGATCGACTTCGCCGCGCCGCGCGTCATACCGGGCGTGGACCCGTCGAGCGATCCCAACTTCGTCGCCGACTGGATCACCTGGTCGCACTGGGTCCCGTTCAACCGGATCGTCCTGAGCCGCGTGCCCGTCGCGGTAGTGGTTGGGCCGATCTCTACGCCGGCGTAGATCCGCGTCGAGGTATCTCTGGGAGGTATCTCTGGTTGGAGCGATATTCATTAACGTTGCCTGACGGCGGAGACGACCTCTCTTCCAGCCCCGCTCCGACGCAGCGGCTCACTCACCCGCTGAAGCGGCTTCGGCTCGCAGGTGCCCGGAGAGGGGAGCAAACCATCCAATTGGAGTCGGGCACGTTACCTGAACATCGCTGGAGTCACCTCAGAGGAGCCGCAGCGGTCAGTGTGTCAGGATGGGATAGATCGACAGGACGAGCAGGGCGGCCATCACCCGCTTGAAGAGCACGATTCGACCAGGCACGTCCCGGAAGCGGCGCAGCGTCATCCCGAAGCCGGCCCAGAGCCCGATACTGGGAATGGAAAACAAACTGAAGACGACGGCGACGATGACCAGATTGCGGAAGTACCCACCCTGCGGGATGTAGGCGGCGACAGCGGCAAGCGACAAGACCCATGCCTTCGGATTGACCCACTGGAAGGCAGCCGCCCCGACGAATGACAACGGGCGAACTCTCCCACGACCGCCCTTCAGACTACTGGACCGGGCCATTCGCCAGGCCAGCCAGAGCAACCAGGCAGCACCGCCCCAGCGCAGCACGTCATAGAGCGGCGGCCAGGCCTCGAACAGTCCACCCAGTCCAAGGCCGACCGCCACGATCATGACGATCATACCGCTGTCGATCCCGCACAGGTGCGGGATGGTCCGGCGGAGGCCGAAGTTAGCTACGCAGGCCACGATCATAGCGTTGTTTGGGCCAGGCGTCACACTCATCACGATCGCGAAGACCACGAAGGCAAGCAGCAGTTCAGCAGTCATTGGCTCTTAACTCCGGTGATCGTCCTCAAGAAGTCTGAGCCTCTTCGGGCACTTCCGACTCGATATCAGATTGCCAGACTGACGCATTGGCATCTTTTCGTATAGAGCCAATGAGCGAATGGATCTTGTGCTCCTGGCAAACGTCGGGCACATTGGTCGGGATGAGCAACATGACGGTCCTCCTGGACCGATCCACCCGGAGCAGCCTCTACCTTCAGATTGCGGACAGCCTGGCGGCGTCGATCGCCGGGGGAGAACTCCCGCTGGGCGAGCGGCTGCCATCGGAACGGGATCTTGCCCGGACGCTTGGGGTGAGCCGGACGACGGTCGTGACGGCATTCCGGGAGCTTGAGTCCCGGGGGCTCGTCCGTGGGCAGGTTGGACGCGGCACGTTCGTCGTTGGCGGGGACGACGCGACGGACGACGGCGCCCCCTTTGCCTGGCGGGGCCGGTTGTCGTTCGGGGCGCGGCGCTTCCTCGACCCGGCATTGACGACGCTGATCGCGGAGTGTCCGCCGGGCTCGGTTTCGTTGGGGCCCGGCCGACCGGCGCTCGACCGCTTCCCGACCGAGGAGTTTCGCCGGGTGACGGACGGCGTGCTGCGGCGCGGCGCCGAGGTGGCACTCGGGCTCGTCCCGACGACGGGACACCCAGCACTCCGCGCCGCGATTGCCGCCCGGCACGGGACCGATCCCCGGCAGGTCCTGGTGATCTCCGGCGCCCAGCAGGGAATCGATGTGATCGCCCGCTGTCTGCTCGACCCGGGCGACACGGTCGTGATGGACCGGCCCGGCTACCTTGGCGCGGTTCATACCTTCCTTGCGGCCGGCGCGACGGTGGTCGGCTGGGACATCGAGCGGGCCGATCTGGCAGAGCTGGAGAATCTACTGCTTCGGCACGCTCCAAAGCTGATCTATACCAATCCGACCTATCAGAACCCGACCGGCGCGACCCTGCCGGTCGCGAAGCGGCGGGAGCTCCTCCGGCTGGCCCGGCGTCACCGCATCCCGGTGATCGAGGACGACCCGTACCGGGAGCTATCCTTCGCCGGCTCTGTGCCGCCCCCACCGACGCTGTGGGAGCTGGACGAGGGTGGGCTCGTGATCTACCTCGGGACGTTCTCGAAGGTCCTTGCGGCTGGGCTCCGGCTGGGCTGGATCCTGGCGCCGGCCGCGATCGTCGAGCGGCTCGCCATCGTGAAGGCACGGACCGATGTCTGCGGCAACTCCCTGAGCCAGCTCACCGTGCGGGAACTGCTGACGTCGGGGCTGTTCGACCGGCACCTCGCGACGCTGCGGGAGGAGCACCGGCGCCGTTACCGGGCGATGACTCAGGCGCTGGATCGGCTGCTCCCGCCGGGGTCGGTCACCTGGCGACCAATCGAGGGCGGACTATACATCTGGGGCCGGCTGAACGGACCGGGGCTGGAAGCCGCGACTCTGTGGGACACGGCCGCCCGGACCGGTGTGCAGATCGTCGCGGGGTCGCCGTTCTACGCCGACGGCGGCGGCGAGCGGCGCATCCGGCTGTGCTTTGCCGGCGCGACCCCGCCCGACATCGAGGTTGGGGTCGACCGGCTGGCGACTGTGATCCAGGAGGCCCTCGCGCACCCGATGCTGGTCCAGGAGACGCGGCCACTCGTGTGAGCCAGGAGATTGCGGCTGATGAGCAGACCCCTCCCCAACCCCTCCCCATCTGCGGATGGAGAGGGGCTTTTGACAGGTCGGCTTGGCCTTCCTGTGATGGGTGACGACAACGTTGTGTAGGGGCAACCCTTGCGGTTGTCCGGGCGCCGTAGCGGCCCGTCCGTAGAGGGTCGCCCGGCCCGTCGTGTAGGGGCGCAGCTTGAAAGCCCGGCGCCCGCGGGCGCCATCGCCCCGCAGGGCGATAACCGGCACACCGGGTGCAACCGTCGTCAAGGTCGCCGGTTGGTTGTCCATCCGATCTCATCCGAGCGGTGTAGGTTCATGTGGATACGGTTGAACCCGAAGCGGTAGTCTCGCCTTGCGGCGAAGGCCGCTGCGGCGCCCAAGCTTGCAAGCCATGTCCCTACGAGACGGTCGGCGCAACGGTCGTAGGGACATGGCTTGCCTTTTCCGTGCCGCCGGACGCCACGCGGAGCCGATCCGGGGTGAGATATAACCAACGATGTTCTCAATACCGTTCTCGCCTTACAGGGCGATGGCCGCTGCGGCGGGCGGTCAGGGCCAGCAAAGCGAGAGCCCATGAGCCGACGATTGGACCGACGCCTTCACGACTGGCGTGAGCGCTTGCGCGACCCGTGCAGCCCCTCTCCGGGCGTGAGCGCCGCAGCGCGAGACGAGCCGGGGAGGGGCTGCTCCGCCACCGACACGTTCACGAGATAGCCCAACTGGAACTATGTCCCAGCGGCTACGGCAGCGGCTCACGGCCCAGAACGGAGCGCCCACCGTCGATCGGGACGGTGGCGCCGGAGATGAACCCGGCATCGGATGAGAGCAGGAAGGCGACGACATCGGCGACCTCCTCCGGGAGACCGACCCGTTCCAGCGCGTGGAGGCGGCGGGTCTCCCGATCGATCCGCCCGCCGACTTTCGGGCCGAGCCGCCGGATGTCGTCCTCGTAGCGGGCGGTGACGATGGTGCCGGGCGCGACGGCATTGACGCGGATCTCGTTCGCGCCGTAGTCGACGGCGAGGGCACGGGTGAGTCCCTCGATCGCGGCCTTGGCCGTCGAGTACGGCAGCGAGCCGGGGACAGCCCGTCGGGCTTGGTGCGACGAGACGTTGACGATGGCGCCGGCGATCCCGGTGACGAGGAAGTGACGGATGGCGGTCGCGCAGCCGACGACGGCCAGCTCGATGTTGGTGGAGATGGCGCCCATGACATCACCGGTCGGGGTGTCGTGGATGGTCGCGTCTTGGAACCGGGCGGCATTGTTGACCCAGCCGACGAGCGGGGCGGCCAGCTTGGCCCGGTCGGCCGCTTCGATCGTGACCCGCTCATCGGTCGCGTCGCCAGCAACACCGATCAGCCGGTGGACGGCCGGATGGTCGTCGATCCAGGCAAGGGCATCGGGGTGCGCGTCGAGGGCGACGACGACGTCGCCCTCGCGGAGCAACCGCTCGACGATCGCCCGCCCGATCTCACCACCGCCACCGGTCACCACATACGATCGTGTCACGCCATCTCCCCTCATGCTGGCGCCGATACCCACACTGAGCCCGCAAAGTCGTTGCCCCGGCATTCGGACGACGGGTGCTACGATGATTCGCATCAATTCATCTGTAGGAGGCGAAGGTCATGACGCGACGATGGGCCAGGGGAATCGGTAGGGGACGGGTCGCCGATGAAGGTGTCCTGGTCATCGCTGCGTTCCGAGGATCCGCCCCGCGACGAGCATCGCTCCTTCCGCAGGTCAGGCGCGACGATGCGCCCGCCTTCCTCCCACCACCCGGCCGGGTCGCCGCCGGGGCATAGACCACGCCGGGCGGCGATCTTTCAGACGCATCAGACACCGAACAGATCGTCATCGTTCCCGGCGACCGGACTCTGGGTGGCATCGCTGCGCCACCCGCGTCCCGGCCGATGCCTCGTTGCGCCGCAGCAGACCCTGATGTCCGCGCCTCGCACCGGGATTTCGCATGAGACTCCTTCTCGCCAACCGGCCCTTCGTCCGCTTCTGGTCAGCCGGCCTGTTCTTCCTGCTCGCGATGTGGTCCCTCCACGTCGCGATGCTGATCCATGTCTTCGATCTGACCGGGTCGCCGTTCGCGACCGGGCTGATCCCCGTCTTCTCAGCGCTGCCGGGCATCATCTTAGGGCCGATCGCCGGAGTGCTGGTCGACCGGTGGGACCGCCGTCGGGTAATGGTCGTCAGTACGATGGCGATCGCCGCGCTGCTGGCGGCGGCGGTCCCGCTGGCACTGGCGGGTGAGGTCCGGCCAGCACTGCTGTTCGCGATCATCTTCCTGCAGGCGATCGCTATGGCGTTCTTCTCGCCGGCCGAGAACGCGATCCTCCCCCGGCTCGTGGGCGAGGACGACCTCCGGACCGCGAACGCGCTCAACGCCCTGAACGACAGCCTGGCCCGAATCGCCGGTCCGGCGGTTGGGGCGGTGGTGCTGATCCGGTTCGGCTTCGAGGCCGCGCTTGTCTGCTGCGTGATCCTGTACCTCGTGGCCGCGGCGCTACTCGTCGGGGTTCGAGTTCCCACGCGCCTGAACGATGTTCAAACACCGTTCGGGGACGTGATCGGAACGCCCGCCTCCATGGACGTCACGACGGGGCTGGCAGGCGTGCGTCGCGTCATCGCGTCGGTCTGGCGGGAGCTGGGCGACGGATTGCGCGTGGTCCGCGCCAATCGGCTCCTGCTCCTGTCGGTCGCGGCCTTCGGGCTGTACATGCTGGCCGATGTCCCGCTGTCGGCCGTCCTGCCAGCGTTCCTCAGTGGGACGCTCGGGGCCGGAGCGGAGGGCGTCGGGACGTCGCTGGCGCTGCGGGGTGTCGCGGGAGTGATCGGTGGGCTGCTGGTCGCGGCGATCAGCCATCGGGTCGACGAGCGGCACTTGCTCGCGGCCGGGTTGCTAATCTACGGCGCCTCGGTGGCGACGATGGGGCTCACGGACAGCTTCGGCGTCGTGCTCCTGCTGCTGATCCCGATTGGCCCGGCCGCCGCCGCGATCCAGACCGGGCTGTTCACCCTGCTTCAGAAGGGATCGACGGACGCGGTCCGGGGCCGGGTCTTCGGGCTCGTCGGGACCGTCAACGGGATCATTACCCTTACTGCCAGCCTGACGGCCGGTAGCGTGGCCGAGGTCTCGGGCGTGCGAACGGTGGTGATCCTGTCCGGATGCCTCCACCTGCTCCCGCTGCTGCTGGTGCTGACGCTGATCCGCCCGGCGACGAGCAGGTCAGTCGCCCGGTCGGTCTGACCGTGAGCACTCCCCGGCGCGATCGTCCTGGTCAACCGCCGTCGCTCTCAAGAGCCGCACCAGGACCGATCGAGCGGCGGCCACGGAATCGCGTGTCCGCCAGCAGCACGAGCGGATAGACAGGACGTTGGAGGGATTTCATGACGGACCAGCAGGAATGGTGGAAGCGGCGGTCGTCTATCAGGTCTACCCGCGCAGCTTCGCTGACAGCAACGGCGACGGGATCGGCGACATCCCGGGGATTATCGCGAAGCTCGACTATCTCGCCGAGCTGGGTATCGACGTGATCTGGCTATCGCCGGTCTACGCATCCCCGCAGGACGACAACGGCTACGACATCAGCGACTATCAGGACATCGACCCGATGTTCGGCACCGTCGCCGACATGGACCGCCTGATCGCCGAAGCCCAAACCCGTGGCATACGGATCCTGATGGACCTCGTCGTCAACCACACCTCGGACGAGCACCCGTGGTTCCTCGAATCCCGTTCTGACACCGGCACCGACAATCCGAAGCGTGACTGGTACTGGTGGCGACCGGCCCGGCCCGGGACGACCGCCGGTGAGCCGGGGGCCGAGCCGACTAACTGGGCGTCGTGGTTCGGCGGTCCTGCCTGGGAACTGGACGAGGCGAGCGGCGAGTACTACCTGCACCTGTTCTCCCGCAAGCAGCCGGACCTGAACTGGGAGAACCCGGACGTCCGCCAGGCCGTCTACGCGATGATGAGATGGTGGCTGGAACGGGGCGTGGCCGGCTTCCGGATGGACGTAATCAACCTGATCTCCAAGGACCCGACCCTCCCGGACGGGCCGGTCGTCGCCGGTTCGCCGTATGGCGACGGCGAGGCCGCGTTCATCAATGGGCCGCGAGTCCACGAGTTCCTGCAGGAGATGCACCGGGAGGTGTTCGCCGGGCGGGACGCGCCGCTGCTGACCGTCGGGGAGACGCCGGGCGTCACCGTCGAGGACGCCATCCGCTACACCGACCCGGCCCGGCATGAGGTCGACATGGTATTCCAGTTCGAGCACGTCCAGCTCGACCACGCCGGGAACCGCTTCTCCCGCCGGCCGCTGGACCTGCGCGACCTGAAGGCGTCGCTGGGCCGCTGACAGGCGGGGCTGGCCGACGTGGGCTGGAACAGTCTCTACTGGAACAACCACGATCAGCCGCGGGCGGTCTCCCGGTTCGGCGACGACGGGGAGTACCGGGTCCAGTCGGCGAAGCTGCTCGGCACCATCCTCCATCTGCACCGCGGTACGCCCTACATCTACCAGGGCGAGGAGCTCGGCATGACCAACGTGCTCTTCGCGGGGACGGACGCCTTCCGGGATATCGAGTCGATCAACCAATACGCCGCGGCGATTGCCCGTGGCGACGATCCAGAGGCGACGCTGGCGGGGCTTCGGGTCGGCTCTCGGGACAACGTCCGCAGCCCGATGCAGTGGGACGGCACCGCGCAGGCCGGCTTCACGGACGGCACACCGTGGTTTCCCGTCAACCCGAACGCGACGGAGATGAACGCCACCACCGAGACCGCCGATGCCAACTCCGTCTTCCATCACTACCGGAAGCTGATCGCGCTGCGGCACGATCTCCCGGTGGTTCAGACGGGCGACTTCACGATGCTGCTCCCGGAGGACCGGAACGGCTACGCCTTCATCCGGTCGCTCGACGGCGTGACGCTGCTCGTGCTCGGAAATTTCTCCGCCAAGACCGTCCCAGTCGATCTCCCGGATGCCGCCGACTGGGCCGGGTCAGAAATGTTGCTGGGCAACTACCCGATGAACAGGATGCTGCAGAGCACCATCACCCTGCGTCCGTGGGAGTCGCGGGTGTACCGGCGAAGCCAAGAGCGCCGGTTCTTGATCCTTTCGCTCATGGGGAATTCACGGGATATGTCGCACAAACCCTGGTCGTGAACCAGATCCCTCCCTAACCCCTCCCCATTTGCGGATGGAGAGGGGCTCCATCTGTCGGCTTCGCCTTCCTTCCAGGGAGATGGGGCGACGTCGTACGTAGGGGCGACCCTTGTGGTCGTTCGGCCGCCGCAGCGGCCATCGTTCCGCAGGACGATAGCTGGTCTCGATGACGCGCGGTGACGGTGGGATGCCACGGTGATCAGGGTAGGAAGAACGATCGAACGAGCAAGAACACCTCAAGCTAGGGCGGTCTCGGAGACCATCTCGCCTGCAGCGCAGCGAGCGGCGAAGGCCGCTGTGGCGGCCGGACGACCACAAGGGTCGCCCCTACGAAACCAACGCCGTCTCTGCTAGGCGAGCGAAGCCATGCTACCCCCAGCGTCCCCGATGCTGGAGGCTCGGAACTGTTCCACCGGCACGCGACCGTTGTCTTTTCCGCACAGCGCTGATTGTCTCGACAACTCCCGTGCAACCGCACAACCACGTCTCCCTTGCTACGATGCGGGTCTGTCCGAATGGCGGACCACCTCGTGACGACTGCGGGTGGCCCAACGACGAGGAGCACAGCACCATGACCGACGAGATCAAGGACCTGGAGCGGCAGATGCTGGGCGATGTCTGGACCAGCAACGCGGCGTGGAACAACCTCGTCCATTTCTGCGATGTGATCGGGAATCGCTGGGCTGGCAGCCCAAGCGAGCACGCCGGCGGCGAGTTCCTGAAGGCGAAGCTCGAGGAGTACGGCCTCCAGAACGTCCGGCTGGAGCCGATCAGCTTCGGCGCCTGGGAGCGGGGGGAGGCCAACCTGACCATGACGGCCCCGACCGAGCGGTCGTTCTCCGTGATCGCCCTGCCGTACTGCCCGGCGGTCGACATCACCGCCGAGATGATCGATGTCGGCTACGGCGAGCAGGAGGACTTCGAGCGCCTCGGCGATGCGGTGAAGGGCAAGATCGCGATCACCGCCGCCGAGACCAACCCCGCCAACGCCCGGACCGAGAAGCTCAGCCACCGGACCGACAAGCTGCGCTTCGCCGAGGACGCCGGCGCCCTGGCGCTGGTCTACATCAACCAGAACCCCGGAATGCTCCACATCAGCGGCGCGATCGCGGGGCCGGGCGGCGAGCCAGCCGTGATCGCCGGGCTCGGGACATCCTGGGAGGACGGCTCGACCCTGCTCCGGCTGGCGAACCGCGCCGAGGGGCCGGTCAGCCTCCGGATCGTGACCGGTGGGACGTTCCATGAGAACACCTCCTACAACGTCGTCGGCGACCTGATTGGCGCCCGCTGGCCGGACGAGATCATCGTCACCGGCGGCCACTACGACGGCCATGACATCTCGCAGGCGGCGATGGACGACGGCGCGGGGACGATGACGACGCTGGAGGCGGCCCGAGTGCTGGCGGCGCTGCCGGTTGGCTCGATCGGCCGGACGATCCGGTTCGTGCTGTTCTGCGGCGAGGAGGTCGGGCTGTTTGGCTCGTGGGGTTACACCGCCGACCATGAGGACGAGACCGGCGCGACCCGCTTCATGCTGAACCTCGATGGCGCCGGGCAGGGCCGCGGCGGGACGGAGGCGCTGACCCTGACCGGCGCGCCGGACCTGATCGAGTACTTCGAGGGGCAGAGCACCGACATGGCCTACGCGATGCCGGTCACCCACCGGATGAGCCCGCACAGCGACCACTACCCGTGGGCGATCCGCGGCGTCCCGACGGCGACGCTGGGCTCGAAGGACGACTCGCCCACCCTCGTGGGCCGCGGCTGGGGCCACACCGAGGCCGACACCGTCGACAAGGGCAACCTGCGCGGTCTCCAGATGTCGGCGGCCGTCGTCGCCCGGCTGCTGCTCCGGGTCGCGAACGACGAGACCTTCCCCGGCCAACGCCGCAGCCGCGAGGAGGTCATGACGCAGCTGACCGACCTCGGGCTGGACGAGCCGCTCCGCCGGGCCGACCGGCTCGGGCTCGTCGGCGGCAGGGCGTAACGGTTAGAGCGGTTCTCATGGGTCTGGTCGTAGGCGAGCGACCAGCCCCACCCCCCGACTCCCTTCCTCATCCCGATCCGGCTCCGTCGCCTGCGGGTGACTTCGCCTGGACCGGATGGAGCGGGAAAGCCGCCACCGCTGGCTCCTGTGAGCCACGCTGTAGCCACCCCTATCGAGCGAACAAACGACGGGCCGGAGCAATCGCGCTCTGTCCCGTCATGCGTGATGCGGGTCATCTGGTGCGGCTGGGCAGCCGTCCGTCCCTGGGGACTTGCCAGCCGAAAGTCTGGCGGCTGCCCATGCCGTGGTCGGCGACGTCGGGTCGTGCGTGCCGAACGGCAGGCAACGAACGGGACGAGCCCACCAGGTCAGGGGTCGCGATCACAACCGCCTCATCTCGTCCTTCGCCGACTGGGAAACGCCAGCGCCAGCGCGGCGAGCAGCAACGCGGCAATGGCGAACCAGCCAGCCCATGACGTGGACGACGGATAACCCCGTTCCGGACCACTGGCCGCGACGACTGTCCAGCCGGCTCCCTGCCCCACGGCTGGGTCGGTCGTCACGGTGGTCACCGCCGACGCGGATGCCGGGACGATCAGGGTCAGGAGCCGCGTCTGGCCAGGTGACAATGTCAGGCTGACGCTCGCGTTATGACCTGACGAGATCGCCGTGAGTCGAACCGCCATGGAGCCGTCACCTGTCCGGACGGCAAGCGAGATCGTGCCGCTGGCGTCGCTGCTGGCGGTCGAACTCGTGGCGGTAAGCCCGTCCGGCGTGAGTGCTTCGGCGCGAACCGTCACGTCGCCAGCGGTCGCGGCCCGGCAATGGGCGTCGTGCTGGCCCAACGAGCCGGAGCCGAGATCGTCGGCCACGACGAAGCCACTGGCGCCATCGGCTGCGTCGGTGCAGATCCGGACCTCGATCTGGACTACGGCGGAGGTGGCGGACAGGTCGGTGACGACGACCTGACCGGCGGGTACCCTGGTGGGGCGCGCCAACCGGATGACGGAGGCGGCGCCTCTCGTCGGGCTGGCAGACGAAGGGTCTTCCTGCCCGGCGACGGCGGACGTCGTTGGTTGTGGCCGAGGGCGCCGTGCCGTCGCTGTCGGAGACACGGTTGCGGATGGGCCAGCGGTGGCGGTGTTGGCAATGGTCGCCCTGGCGATTGCCGTTGCTGTCGCCGGTGTCATGGACGGCTGGACGGTCGCCGCACTGCCTGGGAACGGGGTGGAGGTGCTTCGGGCAGGACGGGTCGTAACGGCCGCCGTTCCGGTTGGGCGCGCGGTCGCTGTGCCAATCACGGTTGCAGTGGTCGTCGCGGTCGGAGAACCAGTAGGCATCGCCGTGCCGATGCCAGGCAAAGTGGTGGTGGCGGTCGCGAGTATCGCGGTGGCCGATGGGCGGACGGTTTCTGTGCTAGTCGGGCGAGTGGTCGAGGTGGCACGAGCTGGACGTGTCGGCGTAGGAGCTGGTCCGGTCGGTCGGAGCGTAGCGGTAGCAATGGCCGGCACAGCGGTTGGCTCCCCTGGCCGCGGCGTTGAGGTCGACGCCGTCTGGGTCGGCTGGGTAGTGGCTGGGACACGAGGCGTTGCTGTTGCTGGTGCCTGAGTCGTGTTCGTCGCCGTCGGGGTCGCTTCGGTGGTCGCAGTCGCCGTCGCGGTGGGGGGTGGAGTAAAGGTTGCTGTTGGTTCGAGAGTGGGGGTGAATGTTGGGGTTGCCGTTGGAGGTGGCGACAAGGTCGCGGTCGGTTCTGGAGGCATCGCGGTGGCCGTTGGAGGTTCGGTCGCGGTGGCCCTCGGTACCGAGGTCTCAGTGGCCGTCGCCGTTGGCAGAGGGGTAGTCGTCTTCGTCGGTTCTGGCGTCGACGTCGCGGTTGGCTCTGCCGTCACCGTCACCGTCGCGGTTGCGGTCGGAGTCGCCGTCGATGTCGCCGTTGGAGTCACCGTCGATGTCGCCGTCGGAGTCGGAGTCGGCTCGACTGTGGCCGTGGCGGTTGGTTCCGTTGTCGCGGTGGTGGTTGGCTCCATGGTGGCCGTCCCTGTTGGGCTGGGCGTCTCGGTCGGGGTTGGTTCCGCGGTCGCGGTCGCCGTTGATTCTGAGGTGGCGGTTGGATCGGGCGTCGCCGTCGGCGTTGGGTCAGGAGTAGGTGTCAGGGTCGGTTCTGCGGTCGTAGTGTGAGTCGCCGTCGGCGCAGTTGTGGCGGTCGCCGTCGGCGCAGTTGTGGCGGTCGCCGTTGGCTCGGGTGTCGCGGTCGCCGTTGGCTCGGGTGTCGCCGTTGCCGTCGGGACGGGTTCCGGAGTCGCTGTTGGTTCAAGCGTGGCCGTTGCGGTGGGTTCAATCGTAGCGGTAGACGTCGGTTCGGCCGTGGCAGTTGCCGTCGGTTCCGAGGTGGCCGTGGACGTGGCCGTCGGCTCAGGGGTCGCGGTTGGTTCGGGCGTGGCCGTTGATTCGGGCGTGGCCGTCTCGATGGGCTCAGGGGTCGCAGTGTGAGTTGCCGTTGGCGCGGTTATCGCGGTCGCGGTTGGAGGAGAGGTCGCCGTCGATTCAAGGGTAGCCGTCGCGGTTGGCTCGGCAACCGGAGGATTCACCACCTGTCTCATCCGGACGGCACCTGAGGAATAGAAACGCTGGACCATGAACTCTTCGCTATACGCGGGAAACCCTGTACTGTGACCGGACGTTGTCCCAATCTGAGTGACACGGATTGGCTCATCGAATGGGATGGACGGGGTGGTCACTTCATTCGTAAAATCGATATTCACTAAACCGTTTACGTTCGAATAGAAGGTGTAGCTTTCGCTACCGTCTAAGCGCGAAACCGCGAACGAAGCCCCAACAACCGGTCGCTGATCAGAATCGCTGACGATGATGTACAGCTGACAGAGCGGTGACAGCCCATTCTGCGCGCTGACCTTGAACGGCTCCATCGCCTGGCCCGAACGGGATAGCCCAACAGCCGGAAGCAGCGCGACGATGAGCGTGAAGCTCAGTGTCAGGGCAAGGAGGGCTTGCGAGACGATCCGTCCATCAAGGCGAAGGGGCGTATTGGGGTCGACCGGCTGACGATTGCTCACGTTGTATAGCTCTCCATCGTTGCACCAGTGGTGTCGAGTCGGTCCGGAAGAAGGGCCGGCACATGCTTATGGCCCAGTCCAGTCAGGATGTTACAGAAGGAACCCCGCCATCTTCCACAATTGATGTAATTTTGTCAACATTCGTCTTTTTTCAGTGATCTGCCAGGATCATTAGGACCGAAACGATCATCGTTTGCTGAGCCTGCTCGGACAGGAGATCAGTGGGAATGACTGTCGATGGGCTCGTTGTCCGTCGCGATCTCATCGACAAGGCGATGCCCCGGGTCCCCACGCTGGAATGCGCAGGAAGCCGAGGCGTCGCCATTTCCGTCTTCCGGTGTAATCGCCAGATCCGCCCTGCAGACTCGCGCCTCTACAGCGTGGCTCACAGGAGTTGGCCGTGGCGGCTCCCCGCTCCATCCGGTCCAGGCAGCGTCGCCCACAGGCGACGGAGCCGGAGCGAGATGGGGAGGTCCTCCAGCAAGGGGTCGGGGGGGTGGGGGCTTACCGCTCGCCTACGACAAGACGCATGAGCACCGCTCTAGTGGTCTGTCATGGCTGATTGGCTGACCCGGAGCAGACCTATCCCCCGGCCCCTCTCCGGCTCACCGGCTCGCTCACCCGCTGAAGCGGCTTCGGCTCCGCAGGTGCCCGGAGAGGGGAGCAGATCCGCAAAGGGGGACGCCACGTCCCAACACATGATCGTTGACAGACCACTAGAAGGCGGTGCAGACCGGGTAGGTGTCAGTCCTCAGGACGGACTCCTGGTCGAAGGCGACCCTGTAGGCGTCCCGGATCTCATCCAGCTGGGCGCTGGTCTCGCCGGTTGGGTCCATCGGGGCGAGGATGATCAGGACGGTGCTGTCCTCGGACGCGATCACACCGGAGGAGTTGAGGAACTGGCCATAGCCGTCCAGCACGGTCAGGCCGTCCGGGAAGCGCGGCGTCACCTCGGTGTCGAGGAAGTCCTGCCACTGCTCGTCGGTGATCTCGCTGTCGGTGTCGTCCGTCCCGCGGCCGAAGTAGAGCTCGGTCTGGACCCACGGCTCCGAGCCGGTCCCGGGCGCGAGCGCGTCGCAGGGGTTGACGGTCTCGGGTGTCCCGACGACCTGCGGCGTGGCGGCGATGTCCGGCGTCGCCTGGGCCAGCGTCGGCGCGGTCGGGTTGGCGGCGTCCGCCGTCAGGAACGACGCGCTGCCCACCCCGGCGACGAAGACCGCCACCACCAGCATGATCGTCCGGGCCCGCTGGCCCATGGCCCCGATCGTCGTCGCGATCGGTCCGGTTCGCTTCTCCATCGACTGTCCCCCCATCTCGCCGCCGCACAGGCGCATCGTGTCCCGCTCCAGCCCAACCGCTCTCTGGACCGGATCAGCCGCGGACGGCCGCCAGACGCCAGGGGTGGTGGCCGGGACGCCGGCACCGTAGCAGGAACCGTGGAGCCGGACAATGTGCGGACTGGACGAGGAATGGCGGCCGGGACGATGTCTACCAGGCGAAAGAATGTGCTGGGACGCAACACGCCAGCGACGTGTTCTGGTTGGGGTCACTCAGCCCAACAGCCCCAGCCCATGTGAGATCGGGTGGGCCGGAGTCTGACGAGTCGCCCGGCCCGATCGTCGTCTCCGACGACCGGGCAACACGCTATCGGTCAGGAGACGGCTGTCGCCGCTGTGGACCGCGACTGGCCGACCGGGCAACCGGCCTCGCGAAACGGGCACCACGCACACCGGCCGGAGGGCGTCGGCTCGGGCGCGTGGTCGCTGAGCATCCGGTGGGCGAGGTCGCCGAGCTCACCCTTCGTCGACCGGAACGATTCCGGCGTATGACACTGGGAATCCGCGAGTCGGGGACCGGCGTAGAGGGTGGTGGTGCGAGTGGCCGGTCGGCCAGCGGCGATCGGGTGGGCCGCTCCGACGATGAGCCGCTCGACGCCCCGCTGGATCCAGTGGTCCTCCTGCGGACCGCCCGTCTTGAAGTCGATGTGCTCGACCTCGCCATCCGGATGCTCGACGACGAGGTCGACCCGGGCCTGAAAGCGAACCCGGTGATTGCCGATCCGGAGCGATCGGGTCGCCAGGGACTCTTCTGCTCGATGGACAGAGACGTCGGCGGGGATCTGGTCGAGGCACCACGACGCATGGTCAGCGACGGTCCGGATCGCCAGCAGGTGCTCGGTCGGCACGTCGTAGTGGCTCTCCGCCAGCTCCTCACCCATCCAGCGGGCGATCACGGCCGGGTCCGCGCCGGCCCGCCAGTCGCTGGTCGAACGGAACCAGCGCCGCATCACCCCGTGGAGGGCAATGCCCTCCGCCATGAACCGGTTGAACTGGAAATCCCCCCGGAGCTTGCGCCGGTACATGAAGTGGTGCTTCAGCGAGCACTGGTTATAGGCCGCCAGATGCTTCGGTGCGATCACCGCGATCTTCCCGACCAGCCCCGTCGCCATCCCCGCCCGTCCCCTCGCGACTCACCCACCATTCCGACGCCATCCATCGAACGTGGCGGGATCGTGACTCCAGCCCCGTTCCACCGGGTCGTCAGCAGTCCGACAGGCGACGATCGCGACCAGAACCATGAGGTCGAAGCGCGGCGCCCGACCGTCAGGCCAGCCAGCCCTGTCTGGTCAGAAACCGTGTCAGACCGAGAGCCGCCATGTAGGAGGGGGTCGCCAACTCCAGTTCACGCAACGCCTCGATGTCCCCGTCGTCCGCGGTCCCCGAATCACCCATCGCCAGACCAGCCGCCATCTGGTCGTGGAGCGCTGCCGCCAGGGCCACCTGGTCTCCCCCACTGGACAGGACCGACCAGGCGAGATCCCGGAAGATGTCCAGGTTGCGGACCAGCTGCCGGAGATGGCCGGCGGGGTCCGACACGACACCGAAGTGGGTCAGGCAGAGGCGACGGGCGCCGAGCCCAGCCAGTGTCGCAATCGTCTCATCCCAGAGCGGGATGTCCAGCTCCGGAGGCGGGACAGGTGGACAGACGTAGCCCGTCCCCGGGATCCGCACCCCGGCCGCGTCGCCCGTGAAGACCAGTTGCCGGGCGACGTCATGGAGGGCGAGGTGATGCCCGGCGTGGCCCGGCGTATGGATCGCCCGGAGGTCCCGGCCAGCAAGCCGCAGCGTGTCTCCGTCCCCGACCGGTCGGACTCGCTCCGTCGGAACTGGCCCGGCATCGCCCCAGAGCCGCTCCATCCGGTCGCCGTAGATCCGGGCGGCACTGGCCCAGAGCCGGGCCGGATCGATGAGATGCGGCAGACCAACCGGGTGGACCCAGATCCTCGCCTCCGGCGCCTCCTTCGCAACGTGGGTCATGGCTCCACTGTGATCGAGGTGAATATGGGAGACGACAACATCGCGCACGTCCGCCAGTGTGAAACCGATGGCCCCGATCCCGGCCCGAAGCGCTGGCATCGTGGTGGACGGGCCCGTTTCGATCAGCGCCAGGCCATCCGGCCCTGCCATGAGCCAGGCCGAAATCACCCGGGGCTCACCCTGGAACCGGAGATCGATGCACCAGAGGCCGACATCGATCTCCTCGATTCGGGGCGTCGCCCTATCCAATTGACTCGGTTGGCTCGTCGTTGTCTGGTCACTCATGATGGCTCCTCTCTGGGCGTCAGCATACCAAGACCGTCACGCTGGCTCGCCCAGTTGTTCTGGGGGCAAGATGGCCGTATCCTGACTCCACGTTGTCGTATGCGACCAACACGTTGTTGCGCTGGTCTCGGTGGCGGGGACGGATGAGTGGGGTGGGACGATGAGTGAACGGGCGGCGGGCAACGAGTTGATGACGGTGGCCGAGACGGCGCGCCGGCTGAGCCGATCGACCGAGCAGGTCCGGCGGTACCTACGCGAGGGCCGCCTGACGGGCAAGCGGATCGGTGGCCAGTGGTTCATCGAGCAGGCGGCGGTCGATAGCTTCCACGGCGCGATGCGCGACAATCTCAGCTTCCTCGACACCGTCCGGCCGGCCAGCCCCGGCACGTACGACCCCCTTGCGACCGTGATCGGGATCGGGCGCGGCGGTGGCAGCAGCATCGCCGAAGGCAAGGAAGCCTACCGGCGGGCCTTCCTCTGGCGCCGATAACCTTCCTCAGGCGAGGTGGTTCGACGTGGATCACAAGACCACTCACGGACCGACCCGGATTCGGTCCAGGGCCGGCGCCGATCGAGCGGTTCGCAACATCAACGTGGACAGGAAGGGGCCGGACGGATGACGGACAGAACGAGGCGACCGGGGAACGGGGACGATTTCACCCCCTGGGCACCGGACAGTAGCAGCGTTGCGGACGACAACACGGATGACGACAAGCCGTTCGAGCTGATTGGCGAGCCGACCAGCCTCGCGGATGTGCCAGGCGCTTCGGTGGGCGAAGGCGAGACGGCGGGGCAGGCGACCGGAGCGGCTCCGGCCGTCTTCATTGACTCGTCGGCGATCGTCGCCCTGGTCGATCAGGACGACACTTCCCATGAGGACGCCGTCGCGGCCTACCACGGCCTGGTCGCGGCGGGGTACCGCTTGTTCACGACGAACTACGTCGTCGCCGAGAGCTATGACCTGCTCCGGACCGGCGTTGGGCACGCCGTCGCGCGGCAGTGGCTTAAGGACAGCGGCCTCGCGACGTACCACGCCGACGAGCAGGATGAGCGCCGGGCCCGTCGGATGGTTCTGAAGGCACGCGGAGCGCAGGGCCTGACGATCACCGATGCGATCAGCCTGATCGTGATGGAGCGGTTCGGCGTCTCGGACGCCTTCGCGGTCGACCCGAACTTCCTCTCCGGCGGGGAGTAGGACGGGCTACGGCGTCGGCGGCAAGGGTGAGATGGCGATCGAACCCGACGTACCGCCCGATGGTGGGTGAGGACTAGACAGGACAGGTGGTCGTTCCGCCGGGTTGGGCCGCGTGGTACCTTTCGCCCCATCGAGTGCCTGGATCAACCTGCCCCTCGCCCGGCCCGACGACCGGCCGGGCAGGATTTTTCCGACCCGAACTTTGCTCGCGAGAGCCGGGTTGGGCCATCGGCCGAATCTCGTCCGGCCGCACTCAGGACCTCTGGAAGGATCCCAACGGTGAGTTCCGCCCCCACCCAGTACTGTCCGAACTGCGGCGAATCCAACCCGATCGACGCGCAGTCCTGCTGGAACTGCGGACAGACCCTGCCGACGTCGGACGAGCGCCAGGAACTCTGGGCGACACGGGAGGACGATCGGGACGACGAGACCTCAACCTGGGCCGCGCCGGGAACCGCGACGGCCGCGACAGTTCGGCCAGCCGTCGATCCAAATGGTGACGACGATCGCCACCAGGCCTGGAGCGGCGAGGCGACGGAGCCTTTCCAGACCCCGGATTCGACCCAGCCCCGAGAGAACCAGGCCGGGCAGACCCGAACCTACCCAGCGACCTGGGGGGCTCCGAACCCGGATGCCGGCGGCTCCTCCGGTCGTCAGCGGGCAGTACGGGACGACGCTGGGGGTTCCTCGCCGGCCAGCGAGTCGCCCTCGGTGCCCCCGTCCATGCCGCCCGGCTATGGGCCAGGCGGCAGTGAGTCCAGTCCGGACTACGAGGGCTCTGGTCAACCGACGTACGCCCGGGGCGGCGGCGCGCCAGGCCAGACAGCGCCGCCGTGGTATGACCAGGAGGGATACGGGCAGCCCGGCTATGGCCAGCAGTCCGCCGGACCGGGAGGGTATGCGGGGTGGACGCCTGGCGGTCCGAGCGGAGCGGCTGGCTTCGGTACCGCTGATCCGTACGGGCAAGCCGGTTATGGGCAGGAGCCGTACGGGCAGGCAGGCTATGGGCCGGCACCGTACGCGCAGACGCCGTACGACGGCCCGTCCGGGGGATATGCCGGCGGCGAGCCTCCCTACGGCGGACCGGGTGGACCGGTTCTGGCACTGGCCGCGCCCCGCGGTCCGTCGGGCTGCCTGCTCGGCGCCCTCGGGGTGGTCCTGATCGCCCTGGTCGGGGCGGTCCTCGTCGCACTCATCGCCTACAACGCCGCCACCGGCGACCAGCTCCGGGATGGCCTCCGCGATGTCGCAGCCACGGAAGTCACCCAGCTTGGCCCGGTCGATGTGCCGGAGGACGGCCGGTTGACCGTCAGCGAGGCGGACGTCAACCGAACGATCCGCCGCTACACCGACGACTACGGGGCGATCAGCGACCCGACCTTCGGGATCGACACCGATGGCGTCGTACTGAACTTCAGCGTCCTCGGGATCGATTCCTCGTACCGCGCCGGGCTGGTCGCCGAGGGTGGCCAGCTCCGGCTGACCGACCCCGAGGCCAGCGGCGCGGCCTCCCGCGTCCTCAGTGCCGACGATCTGACCGGGATCGTCGAACCGACCCTGAACGACATCCTCACCCAGTCGGGCATCACGGCGACGGGAGTGGAACTGGCGGACGGCGAGCTGACCGTCCTGACGGCGGGGACTGGCGCGACACCCGCGGCCGGGACGCCCGTTGCTGTCACGCCGATCGTGGGGTCGAGTGCCTCGCCGATCGCCACCGGCTCGGTCGCGCCCGCCGCGTCTGGCTCAGCGGCTCCAGCGGCGTCGGGCTCGGCGGCTCCAGCGGCGTCGGGCTCGGCGGCCTCGAAGCCGGGGGACTTCATCGGAATCTTCGGAAGCCGGGCGTCGGCATCGCCATCGCCCGCCTCGCCGACCGTCTCCGGGCCGTCGCCATCGTCATCCCCCTCCGGGTTGGGTTCATCACAGAGCGACCTGGCCTAGCCCTCGCCCTGTCGCCCGCCGGGGCGCGGCGAATTGATCCGATCATTGGCGAGATCCGGCCGGGAAAGGCGGGACGGTGACCGAGGGGCAGATCGTCATCATCGCCCTGCGGTTGCTGATCCCGCTGCTGATCCCGCGCTTCCCGCTGGCTGGCGGTCTGCTGTCGATGGCGATGGATGGGCTCGATGTCGTGCTCGTCGAGTCCATCTCCGACGGCGGGATGGGCTCCCGTTACCACACGCTCGACAAGCTGCTCGACCTCTACTACCTCGGGCTGGAGGCCTGGACGGTTCGACGCTGGCTGAACGTGCCAGCCCGGACCGCCGCGCTGGCACTGTTCGCCTACCGCGTGGCCGGGGTGGCGCTGTTCGAGTTGACCGAGACCCGCTGGGTCCTGTTCGTCTTCCCGAACCTCTTCGAGAACTGGTTCCTCGCATTCCTGATCGTCCGCCGATTCTTCCCGCGCCACGAGCCAAAGACGTGGCGGGCGATCGGGATCTGGCTGGCCGTGCTCTACATCCCCAAGCTCGGCCAGGAATACCTTCTCCACGTCGCGCAGGCGCAACCCTGGGACTGGATCAAGCGAAACCTGCTGGGTGGGTAGCGCGTGCCGTGCCTATCCCTTTGTGAAGCCCAGCTTCGTCCAGGTGACCTGGGCGTCGCCGTAGGCGCCGGGCTGATCGTCCAGCCGGAGGAGCAGCCGCAGACCGGACGCGGTGGCGAGGGTGACCGTTTCTTCCGCGGGGACCTCGTACATTACCCGGCCCGGGGGGACATGGCCGTGCCTGACGGAGAACAGCACGACGCCGCCCGGCCGAAGCAGTTCCGCGATGACAGGCATCGCCTCGGCGCGCTGCGAGCTGTCAAGGTGCATCCAGACGGCGGTGAGCATGACAGCATCGAACCGCTGGGGCCGGCTGGTGACGAGCGCCAGATCCGGAAGGCTGTCGTCCAGCCAGGTGCTCCCAATCTTCGGGTGGAGCCCGGTGCCGATCGTCCGGAGCTCGGCCGTGGGCTCGACGGCCACGACGCGATGGCCCATCGCTGCGAGGGCGGCGGCGTCCCGCCCCGTGCCCGCCCCGATGTCGAGCACATCGGCCGGCGCCACCGGGATCAGGTGCCGGACCGACGCGTGGACGTCGTCGAACGTGATCCGCTCGAACCGTTCAGCGACGACGGCGGCCGTCTCCGCGTACCCTTCCGTGCCTCGAACCCGCTCTGCCCTGGATTCACTCACTGGCGCACCTCCATCTGAACAGGTTCCCACTGACCGGAGCCGAGGGACCGCTGAATGGCGGCAAGCACTTCCTGAGACCGGAGGCCGTCGACGAAGTCCGGGTCGGTGCCACGGCCGGTCCTGATATCTAACAGGAAGGACGCGATCAAACCATCGTTGTAGTCGGCCGAGATCCCAATCGACCGACTCACGTCATCAGCCGCGATCGCATTGCCATTGGATGTCTCGTACTGGAACAGGGTCGCTGGCTCGGGGTGATCTACCGTGGCACCGACAAGCCGATCACTGGTCCGGAGGCCGGGGTCGGGCTGCCAGGCCAGCGAGCCGCGGGTGCCGTAGACCCGCACGCCGCCACCGCCGATGGGCAGCGTCGACCAGCTCGTCTCGAAGCTTCCCTGCGCGCCGGAGGCGAACTCCACCAGCCACGCCGCCGCGTCATCGACATCGACCGTGGACCCTGTCCCTGAGCTGTCCGGGCGCTGGGGCGTGATCGTCCGCGCCTGCGCGACGACTCGCTCGACCGGACCGACCAGCCACGAGGCGAGGTCGATCGCGTGGGCACCGTACTCGGCGAACACCCCACCGTTGGCCCGGTCGCGCTGCATCTTCCAGTGGATCGGCGTCTCAGGGTCGATGAACTGGCCGTTCATGGTGTGGCTCTGGAAGGTGACGATCTCGCCGACGTAGCCCTCGTCCAGAAGCACCTTCAGCCGCTGGATGGCGGGCGAGAAGCGGAACATGAAGCCGAGCTTCGTTACGACGCCTGCCGTCCGGGCCGCGGCCACCATCGCCCGGGCCTGCTCGACATCGAAGGCGAGCGGCTTCTCGCAGAGGAGGTGCTTCCCAAGCGCGAGGGTCGGCAGCGCGAGGTCGTGGTGCGTATCGGTCGGGGTGGCGATGACGACGGCGTCGAAGGCGTCCGCCCGCTGCCAGAGCTGCTCGGCCGTCGCCAGGACCAGCGGCACATCGAACCGCGCCGCGGCCTCCCGCAGCCGGGACTGGTCCCGCTCGACGACGGCGACGATCTCGGCATCCGGGTGAGCGTAGAGTGACGGCAGGTGCGCCAGCGCCCCCCACGCCCCGAGGCCGATCACGGCGACGCGAATCGATGACGTGGACATGTCTCGTTGAATCCTTGCTTGACAGGGCAGGTCCGCCCCCACCCCAACCCGGATCGTTGTTCGCCTGCGGGCTCACCCATGGAGAGGGGTTACAGCGGGTTGCTCGCTATGGAAGCGATCAGGCGGCAAAACAGACCTCCCCCCACCCCTCTCCGGCGCACCTCCCCGCTCACCCGCTGAAGCGGCTTCGGCTCGCAGGTGCCCGGAGAGGGGAGCAGACCGTCCAATCGGGACTGGGCACGTCACCTGAAAACCACTTTAGGGTGGGGCTTCGCACTCATCAAGCCGGGATGACGATCTGGCCCAGCTTCGGCGCGGCCGGCGGGAACTGCGGGTCCATCGCCTCGAGGGTGTCGGCGATCGTCCGGGCGATGACGAGGTTGCGGTACCACTTGTGGTTGGCGGGCACGATGTACCACGGAGCCGTGGCCGTCGAGCAGGCGTCGATCGCGTTCTCGAAGGCCGCCATGTAGTCGTCCCAGCGGCCCCGCTCGACGAGGTCGGCCGGGTCGAACTTCCAGTGCTTCTCGGGGTCATTGAGCCGGCTCTGGAGGCGGCGCTTCTGCTCGTCCTTCGAGATGTGCAGGTAGAACTTCAGGATCGTCGTGCCGTTGTCACTCAGGTTCTGCTCGAAGGCATTGATCGCGGCGTAGCGGCGGTCCCAGTCGGTGTCCGGGGCGAGCCCCTTGACCCGGACGATCAGGACATCCTCGTAGTGCGACCGGTTGAAGATCCCGATCATGCCGCGGCCCGGCGTCTTCTGGTGGTAGCGCCAGAGAAAATCGTGGTCCAGTTCTTCCGGCGTCGGCGCCTTGAACGACGCGACCTGGCAGCCCTGCGGGTTCACGCCCTCGAACACGCCCCGGATTGCTCCATCCTTGCCGCCGGTGTCCATCGCCTGCAGGACGACGAGCAGGCTCTGGCGGTGGCCGGCGTAGAGCCGCTCCTGCAGCGCCGTGATCCGCTTGCGCTGCCGCTTCAGCTCGGCCTTGACGTCGTCCGCCGATTCATATGGGCCGGATGTGTCAGCGTCGATGATCGACAGGTCGACCCGTCTGCCGGGCAGCACGCGGTGCGACGGCATGTCCAACGCCTGCCCGGCGTCTGCGGGTCCATTCGGAGTCGAGCGGTGGTCGGGTTTGTTGCTCACGAGACCATCTCCCAATGATGTGATCGTTGCCCTGGTCGTTTCGGTCGACAGATCCAGTCGTGGCGCGATCCGGACGTCATCCAGTCCACGGCAGTGTCGCATCCCTTGCTTGGGGGGCGAAGGGACGGCAATCGGTTGCTCTGGCGACATGAGCGATGACCCACCCAGGCCATCGTTTCGTCATCATTGTTGAACAATCGACGTTTGTCTGAACAGTGTTCAGCAAACCTATTGACACCCAGCAAATCGCCGGTAGACTACGATCAGGTCCGAGTGAACAGTGTTCAGGAGTTTGACACATGATTACCAACAGGCGTCCAACCGGAGCGGCCGTTCGACGCGCCGCCAACCGCGAACAGATGCAGACGGCCATTCTGGACACCGCCCGGACCATCGTCACTGACAACGGGATCGACGCTCTCACGATCCGGGCAGTCGCGCAGGAACTGAGCTACTCCCCTGGCGCGATCTACGACTACTTCGAATCGAAGGAGGACATTCTCAACTGCCTGTACTTCGCCGGCGCCAACGGACTGGGTGGTCGGATGGAGCAGGTCATCGCCGATTCGCCGCCGGGAACCAGCGCCATCGAGCAACTGATCGCGATCGGCCATGCCTACCGGGCGCACGCCACGGCGAACCGGGAACTCTATCGACTGATCTTTGGTGGCATCAAGGATGTCCCGGCCCCTCCGGGACCAGCGATTTCGGAGGAGGAGATCGGGGGCTACGGCACGTTGATTCGGTTGGCACGGCGCGGGATCGCCGAAGGGTCGATCATCGACATCCCGATCTCGCTCATTGCCCACGCGGTCTGGGCAGCCGTCCACGGGTTCGTCTCCCTGGAGCTTCAGGGGCACATCACCGGCGGAGCGCCGGGCACACCGGCAGCGACCGAGGAACTGGGTCAGCAGCGCCGCGACGAGATGTTCGACACGGTGATGCGGATGATGCTCGTTGGCCTCGTGACGTCTGAGTACCGCGAGGCGACCAACTCCCTGCTGGCGGCGACCGCCCGACCGGCAGGCGCCACCACGGAGCTCCCCGACTGACCGCGAGCCGGACCGGCAAACCGCCGGGCCGACCGGCCCTCTCCGATCTTCGTCCACACGTGAATCGACCGATATCGACGCCCGGGTTTCCGCTTGCGAAGCCCGGCCTGGGAGCGCCTTGCCATGTTCACCGCCTGGGGCCGCCTGATCGCGGCCAACGCCCGACTCGTCACCATCGTCGCCGTCCTCGCATTCGTCGCCGCGATCGCCGCTCTGGTCACCGTCGCCCCGAACCTCTCCTCCGAAGGGTTCGTCTCGGGTGACGCCGAGTCGACCCGGGTCGACGAGATCCTTGCGTCGGAATTCAGCCAGAGCAACGACGCGATCGTCTTCCTGTTCGATGCCGGCCAACCGGTGACCGACCCGGCCGTCCAGCCAGAGGTCGATGCAGCCCTCGCGCCGCTACAGGGCGACAGCCGCTTCAGCGCCGTCCTGACGACCTGGTCGACTGGCAACCCCCGGATGATCTCGGAGGACGGGAACGCGACCTACGCCATCGCCCTGCTCGCGCCGGGCGCCACAGTCGAAGACGCTGACTTCGAGGCGCTGCACGACGAGGTCAGAACCGCCGCGTCCGCCAACGGTCTGACGGTCACGACGGGTGGTGGGCCAGCGATCGGCACGGCCATCGGCACCGAGGTGGAAGAAGGGCTGATTCGGGCGGAAACGTTCTCGGTCCCGCTGACGCTCCTGATTCAGGTCATCGTCTTCGGCAGCCTGATCGCGGCCGGCATCCCGCTGCTGATCGCTGCCCTGGCGATCGTCGGCTCGATCGCGCTGATCTTCGTCCTCTCCACCGACGTCTTCCAGTCGATCTTCGCCGTCAACATCATCACGATGCTCGGCCTCGGCCTTGGGATCGACTACTCGCTGTTCATGGTGACGCGCTTCCGGGAGGAGATCGCCAGGCGACCGGTCGCCGAGGCGATCACCGTCACGATGGCGACGGTGGGCAAGGCGATCCTGGTCTCCGGGATCACGGTCATCGTCGGGCTGTCCGCCACCCAGTTCTTCCCCCTGCCGGCGCTCCAGTCGATGGGCCAGGCCGGCATCGCGGCGACGGCGATGGCGCTGCTGTTCGGCCTGACGCTGCTGCCGGCGATCCTGACGATGCTCGGCAAGCGCGTCAACGGGCTCCGCGTCGGCCGACGCCGCGGCCAGTCCGGCAGTGAGGAGAGCGCCTTCTGGCACGGCATCGCGACCCGGGTCATGCGCTACCCCATCCAGGTCGCCGCCGCCATCCTGATCGTCCTCGTCGTCATCTCCACGCCGCTGCTGCGGCTGGACCTGACCCCGGGTGGACCAGATGTCCTGCCGGTCGGGTCTCAGGCCCGGGTCGTCTCCGAGCGGCTGGCGTCCGACTTCGTCGCCAGCGATGCCGACCCGATCCCGGTCCTGGTCACCGTCGCCGATGGCGCCGCGACCTCCCCCGCCACCGTCGCCCAGCTCCAGGAGCTGACGACCCGGCTGGCCGCCATCCCGAACGTTGGTGGGGTCGAGAGCTACGTCTCCACCGATCTGGCGACGGCCAACGGGTTCGACTGGGCCGGCTGGAACGGCGACACCGCCAGCCTCCCGGAGGCGATCCGGAGTTCCGTCGACACGACGGTCCGCGGCGACCAAGTGCTGATTGACGTGATGACGAGCGTCTCCGGAGCCAGCCTCGAGCAGGTCGTCCGCGACATCCGGTCCGAGTCGGGCAGGGGTCTGGCGATCACCGTCGGCGGCGCGGCAGCAGGTTCAGTCGACACGGTCGATGGCATCAGTTCCGGCCTGATCCCGGCTGCGGTCTTCGTCCTGGTCGGCTCGTACCTGATCCTGCTCCTGACGTTCGGCTCGGTCCTGCTGCCGCTGAAGGCGATCGCCTCGACGCTGCTCTCGATCTCGGCGGCACTGGGCGCGGTGGTCTTCGTCTTCCAGTACGGCAACCTCGAGGGGCTGTTCGGCTTCACCGCCTCCGGCGAGATCATCTGGACGACGCCGATCCTGATCTTCTGCATCCTGTTCGGGCTGAGCATGGACTACGAGGTGCTGATGCTCTCGCGGATCCAGGAGGAGTACCGGCGGACAGGTGACGCCCGTGCCTCGGTCGCCATCGGGCTGGCCCGGAGCGGCCGGGTGATTACGGGGGCCGCTGCGATCATGGTGGTCGTCTTCGGCGGGTTCATGCTGGCCGACATCGTGATCCTGAAGAGCATGGGCTTCGGTCTGGCCCTCGCGGTCCTGATCGACGCGACCATCGTCCGCGGGCTACTCGTCCCGGCGACGATGCGGCTGCTGGGCCGCTGGGCGTGGTGGGCACCGACCCCGGTTCGGCGGCTGGTCGACCGTGTCGGCCTCGGCCACGAGACCCCGCTCCCGGTCGGTGCCGGCACCGACTGACCGTCGCCCATCACGTCACACGCCCGGTAACCAGAACGCCCCGGATGGCCGATCGGCCATCCGGGGCGCTTTCGTCATGTCAGCGATATCGCTCGACCGTCGTGGTCGTCGCCGTTCGGATCGACTCAGGCGCCGCCGGCGAAGGCAAGCGCCGCCCCACGTACCTCACGGAGGCGATCCCCGCGAATCGCATCGACTGGGGCCTCGTCATAGAGTTCCGGGTTCATTCCGATGAACCAGGTCCGAATGGTCGACGAGTCGTCCCCAGCCTGTGTGAGCAATTCCGCAATCACATAAGCCTCCCGGACGCGCCGCTCGACCTCTATTGACCGGGCCCGAGTCGTCGTCCCATCGATCCAGCGCACGACCGCCTTGGTGTCCCTCATGCCAGCGAGATAGGCCGTGAGTTTGCGACCAAGCAAGTCATAGACCCGCTGCACGACCGTAGTCCATTCCGTGCGGTAGGCGGCTTCAGTTCTTCCCTGAACGTTGATTGGGGGCACAGTGGACATGGTTCACCCCTTGACGAATCGTCAGTGGATCATGCAGCTACGGACATCATCCTCTATTGCTCCCACGGACGCTCAAGTCCTTCGGCCCAGTTCACAAATGGCAACAGATGTCGACCTCTCCCATCAGATGCTTTACCGGGAAAGCATCGCAGATCGTCGTCACCCCACCTGTGATCGAGCATTAGCAATGGCTCTGGGTGGGGCCTAATATCCAGTTGCATGCACTGACCAATCATCGCGATACTGATGTTGGTTCCCCAGAAGATCAAGAGTTGGTTGGATTCGGGTTGCGTCACATCTTCCTGAAGCTTGTCCAACGCTCGCTGCATGGTATCGAGAATGGAGAGCATCGACTGCCATACCGGCTCATCTGTCCAGAAACGACAACTGACAGAACGACTATGGTAAGTGTCGCGATGAGTAAAGTCACCCGGTTTTACTATTCCATCCCAATCAGATGAACGATCGGCGGGAGTAAGAGCTATGGTCTTGTTTGCCATACCCCATAAATTGAATTCAAGATCCACATAGTCTTCGCTATAGGAATTGCCATCTTCGATGTACCTAAAGTGACTCCAACGCACGAGGCTAGCTCCAGTATGAATTTGGCTACTGAACGATTACGAGAGAAGACTACTCGTTATGGACTCCTGTCAAGGCTAGTTGTCCGACGATTTCAGAAGCATCAAGTCAATGTCTTGATGCTTCGTCCTACCACTTGATTGCCTCTCTCGCAATTCAAGATTCACCTGGCGGCTGCCGCGCCGAGATTCGCCGCCAGCGATGTCCCATCTCGCCAGCTCTACTGCTACCCTGCGTCCATATGGATGACCGCAGACCGGACGGATGAGGAGCCCCGCTGTGACCGGAGTTGAGGCCCAGACGAGCACCCCAATCCAGACGACGTTCGAGACGGCGATGCGTGATCACTTCGGCGGCCTCTCCGGGCCGGTCGGCCTGATGGTCCGTGAGATCGGAGGCAATGGCCGGACGCTAACCTGGAACCACGAGGAGATGTTCCCAACCGCGTCGACCCTGAAGGTGCCACTGCTGTACGAACTGTACCGGCAGGCCGAGGCCGGGACGCTTGATCTGACCGAGCGAATCACGCTGCGCCACGCCGACCGGACGCCCGGCTCCGGCGTCCTCCAGCACCTCGACGATGGCCTCGCGCCGACCCTGCGCGATCTGGCCGAACTGATGATCATCGTCTCCGACAACTGGGCGACGGACATCATCTTCGGCCAGCTCGGCAAGGACCGCATCGCCGCGACCCTGCGCGACCTCGGCCTCACCGCGACCCATCTGCCGCTCACGATCCACGAGCTGTTCTCGGCCTCGGTCGGCGTCGATCCGACCGACCCGGCCATCACCTACGACGCCCTGCGGCAACTCCTGAAGGATCACGAGCCTGGCCCGGATGTGGCTGGTCTGCCAGTGGACACGACCAACGACGTCAGCACCCCCGCTGACATGGTCCGGCTCCTGACGCTGATCGAACAGGGCCACGGGATCTCGGCCGATGGTCGGGCGCAGATGATCGAGATGCTCAAGCACCAGAACTTCACGGCGATCATCCCGCACCGTCTGCCGCCCGACGAGAAGATCGAGGCGGCGCACAAGACCGGCAGCCTGCGGGGCGTCAAGAACGACGTCGGGCTCGTCTTCTCGCCGAAGGTGACCTACGCGATCGCGTTCATGAGCCGGGAGCAGGACGACATCCCGGAGGTCGTGGACCGGATGGCGCGGGCGTCCCGGTGGGTTTGGGACACGCTATCGCCTGGCAACGACGCATACAGCGGTTCTCATTAAGCTTGTCGGTAGCGAGCGGCCCGCCCCACCCCCCGGCCCTTCTCTCCCCGACAGTTTGTGACCGGACACGAGGAGCGAGACAGCATGACCACCACCCGAGCAGCGAAACTGGCTGATGTTGAAACATCCGGGTTCGCCGTCAGGAGTCGCCATGCCATCCCGC
>JAABUN010002367.1_pt1 | contig 33985 bp, 28 predicted proteins | sample 5559311 | NCBI WGS metagenome assembly JAABUN01 (sample SAMN10711877, study PRJNA513370) | rock metagenome | isolation source: Antarctica rocks | place: Antarctica: Victoria Land, Siegfried Peak sud | reverse complement strand
CATACGCCTGTCCCACCATTACCCGATTCGGTTGTTGGCCTTCTTTAGCCCGCCGCATCATCGGCTCTCGTCTCGCACGGTGGGGCGTCGCTACACCCGGTACATCACGAGGGCGACGCCGCCCACGATGGCCCCGATGCCGAGCAAGCGCGTCAGGCTCATCGGCTCCTTGAGCACGAAGAAGGACCACAGCGCAACCAGCACGTACCCTATCGCCAAGAGCGGGTAAGCGACGCTCAGGTTCGTGCGCGAGATCACCGCGAGCCAGAACAGCGACCCGCCGAACAGCAACGCGAACCCCGCGAGCACCTGCCATTGCATCAGGGCGCGGATCAGCGTCTGCGGCTCGAAGGTGATCGCCCCCACCCGATCCACGCCGACCTTCAGCAGCACCTCGCCCACATTCGAGAGGATGATCGCCACGAGCAGCACCAGCAGCACTTCGGGCGTCATGCGGGCCGTCCGGGGCGGGTGCGCCTGCGTGGGGATCGTGAGGTCGGGGATGTCGCCATCGGTCGCCGTGTCGGCGTCGGGCGGGGGCGCGGTGGCATGGCGATCTTCCTTCCTCTCGGTCCCGGTGGCGCGTGCATCCGTGCTCATGAACGTTGGTCTCACTTCTCGCGGGCGAACGCCCGCACCGCGTCCGCAACGGTCGCCACGTCTTCGGGCGTCAGTTCCGGGTAGAGCGGCAGGCTCAGTTCCTCCCGCGCCTGCCGCTCCGCCACCGGGTACGTCCCCGGCACAATGCCGAGGTCGGCAAAGGCGAGTTGCTGCGGCAACGCCTTCGGGTAGTGAATCCCCGTGCCGATACCGCGCCCCTTCAGGTACGCCGCGAGGGCGTCCCGCTGCGGGTGGCGCGTCGCGTAGAGGTGCCAGACATGGCCCTCCGGCGACGCCCCGGCCCGCTCCCCCGGCGTCTCGACGCCCGCCCCAGCCAGCAGTTCGGTGTAGCGGTGCGCATGGGCGCGGCGGGCGGCATTCCAGTCGTCCAGATGCCGCAACTTCGCCCGCAAGATCGCGGCCTGCATCTCGTCGAGGCGGCTGTTGTAGCCCCGGTAGACGTGATTGTACGTCCCCATCTGCCCGCCGTGGCGCAAGGCCGCGATATGTTCCGCGAGATCGCGGTCGTTCGTGGTGATCGCGCCGCCGTCGCCCGCCGCGCCGAGGTTCTTCGACGGGTAGAACGAGAAGCAGCCGATGACGCCGATGCTGCCGACGCGCCGCCCGTCGTGGATCGCGCCGTGCGCCTGCGCCGCGTCCTCCACGAGGTGCAGCCCGTGCCGCCGTGCGATGTCGAGCATCGGTGCCAAATCCGCCACCTGCCCGTAGAGATGCACGGGCATCAGCACCTTCGTGCGCGGCGTGATCGCGGCCTCGATCAGCTCCGGGTTCAGGTTCGCGGTGCGCGGCTCGATGTCCACGAACACGGGCGTCGCCCCCGCGTGCTGGATCGCAAAGGCCGTGAATGCCGCCGTCATCGGGGACGTGATTACCTCGTCCCCCGGCCCGACGCCGAGAGCCTTGAGCGCGAGCAGGATCGCGTCGGTGCCGTTGCCGCACCCGACGGCGTGATCGGTGCCGCAGTAGGCCGCGAATTCCCGCTCGAAGGCCGCAACCTCGGCACCGAGCACGAACCAGCCGCTCGCCAGCACGCGCCGCACCGCGTCGCCGATCTCGTCGCCCATCGCCGCGTGCTGTGCCGCGAGGCTCATCACGGGGATACTTCGCGTCGCGGTCATCGCTCACTCCGTTCGCAGCGGCGAGCGGCGAGCGGCGAGCGGCGAGCGATACAGTTCCGTGATCGCATCTGCACTTCCCCGCTCACTGCTCGCCGCTCGCCGCTCGCTGCTGGTAGAATGCCACCGTTTTCGCCAACCCATCGCGCAGGTCGGTCTTCGGAGACCAGTGTAGCACGCGACCGATCTTGCCGTATTCGAGGTAGATATCGCCGATGGCGATGGCCTTGCGGTGCGGCGGATACGGCACCTCCACCGTCTCCACCCCGCCCGCGACCTCACCGAGCGTCTCCGCGAACTCGCGCAGGCTCACGGGCGCACTGCCGAGGTTGAACGCCTCGCCGTCCGCCGCCTCGCTCGCCCCCGCAAGCAGCAGGGCATCGGTCACGTCGTCCACGTAGTTCACGTCGCGCAGTTCGTGTCCGCCGTCGTAGAGGCTGATCGGCAACCGCGCCAACGCCCGCCCGATGAAGAACGGGAACACGCCCTGCGTGTGGCGATCATGCACCTGCCGGGGGCCGTAGCAATTCGTGAGCCGCACCGAGCAGGTGCGCATCCCGTATACATGGGCGTAGAGCAGGTGGTACGTCTCGCCCGCCCACTTGTGGACGCCGTTGTTGTCCACGGGCTGCATCGGGTGCCGCTCGTCCACGGGCAGGTACTGCGGCTTGCCGTAGCTCTGCCGCGTCGCGGTGTAGATGATGCGGGCCTCGCGGTTGCCGTGGCGGCACGCCTCAAGAAGCGTGAGCGGCGCGAGGGTGTTGAGCGAGAGATCGGTGAAGGGGTCCGCCATGCTGTCCTCGTGGGAAATCTGCCCCGCGAGGTTGAAGATCACGGCCTGTTCGCTCACGAGGTCGGCCACGAGCGGGCGGTCGCGCACGTCGCCGATCACCACGCGCACGCCGTCGCACCCCGCCACATTCGCCCGGTCGCCGCCGTGTCCGGAAATGAGCGCGTCGAGCACCGTGACCCGCGCACCGAGGGCGTGCAGGCGATGCACGAGGTTACTGCCCACGAAACCCAGCCCGCCCGTGACGAGCACGGGCAATCCCTCCCAGTGCGCGGCGGTGAGGGCCGCATCGAGATCAGTCATCGGCGGGCCGCCCGACGACGACGACCACGGCGGGCGTCCCGCTCACCGCGTCGCGCTTCAGGTGCGCACGGCGCACGCGCAACGCCCACCAGAGGCCGGTGAGTTGCCGGAGCGTGGCGAAGATGCGGGTAACGTTGAAGAACTGCGACTTGCCCACCAGCCGGTGGTAGTGATGCACCGGCACCTCCGCAAAGCGGAAGCCGAGGTCGGTCGCCTTCGCAACGAACTCCACGGTGATGCTCCCCGTGGTGGATTCGAGGGCCATGCGGTCGAAGACGTGACGCCGGATGAGGCGAAAGTCGCAGTCCACATCGCGGATGCGGAAGCCGAATGCGAGCTTCATCCCCCAGTGGTAGACGCGCCCGATGACGATGCGCACGAGCGGATCGCCCCGGTCTATCTTGTAGCCATTGACGATATCCACGTCCTTCGTGAGGGCCGCGACGAGCAACGGCAACTCGCGCACGTCGTATTGCGCGTCGCCATCGGTGTAGAAGATCAGGGGCTTGGTCGCGGCGGCGAACCCGCTGCGCAAAGCACCGCCGTACCCCCGGTTCGTCGTATGCGTGACCACGCGCAACTCGTCCGGGTAGGCCCGTTGCAGTTCGCCGAGCACCGTCGCCGCGTCGTCCGGGCTGGCATCGTTGACAACGATCACCTCGTAGTCGTCGGTGAGCGTGCGCACCGTCTGCAACGCCCGGATCACGAGGCTCGGTATCGTACCCGCGTCCCCGTAGCAGGGGAAAAAAATCGAGATGCCTTCCATCGCCCCTCCCTCGTCGGGCGGGAGCATACCACCGCCCGCCGCCTTCCCGCAAATCGTGCCGCGTCGCCCGCTCCTTCGGCACGAAGGGTGAAAGATGTGAGGGCAACGTTATCGTTTTGTGAACCCCTATGGCTGGCACAGTGCTTGCGTCGCTTGCCACGGATCGGCGGATGAGGGAAACTCGTTCGCGCAACGAGGAGGAAAGATTCGTGCGATACCGACAACGACGAAGCATCGCGGCGCACTTCATATTCTTCGCGGCCCTGCTCACCGTGACGGCGTGCGGTGCCGCCGACACCACGACGGTTCGCCCGCCGACCGGCGGCGTTGCCGCAGCGTCGGTCGCGTCACCAACTACTTCAGTGGCGGCGGCGACCGCGACCGCGATTGGGATGCAGTCCCCCGCGATGGCAACCGCCGCAATGGCAACCGCCTCGGTTGTGCCGCCGACCGCCACGGCTATCACCGGCACCGCGACCGCCGCCAACCCGACGCCGACGGTGGCCGTGTCGCGCCCCCCAGAGATCGTCACGGCAGCCGCGCAGACCGTCAATCCCACCAATCAGGCGCGACGGTCGGACGAGTTGCAAGCGACGAGGCAATCGGTGATACAAGGCACGCCCCGCCCTGCGACCGCGACGCCGCGCCCCCTCGCCGACAACCCCACAGTTGCGGCCACCGCCGCACAACCCGTCTTGACGATGGTTCCCACACCACAGCGCTCCCCCGTGCCAAACATCGGCACGCCGCGTTCGCTCCCGTCGGCGGAGGGCGAATACGTCTTCATCGGCGACCGCCGCTTGTGGATCGCGTGCCGGGGCGACGGTAACCCCACCGTGATCCTTGAGGCGGGCATCAACACCGGCTCTTCGATCTGGCAATTCGTGCTGCCCGGTGTCGCCGCGACCACGCGGGTCTGTGCCTACGACCGCGCCGGTATCGGGCGTAGCTCGACGACCCCCCGCCCCCGCGACAGCCAGCAGGCGGTGGACGACCTGCATGGCCTGCTCGTGACGGCGGGCATCCCCGGCCCGTACGTGTTCGTCGCGCATTCGTTCGGGGGATTGAACGTGCGCTACTACCAGAGCCAGTACCCGCAGGACGTACTCGGCATGGTGCTGGTGGACACGGTACACGAAGACCGCTTCGCCGCCACGGCGAAGATACTGACGCCGGAACAGGAGCGGGAATTCGAGATGGGCCGGAGCGGTGCGCCGAACAACCCGTCCGAATTGAGCTACTACCGCAGTTCGGACCTCGTGCGGCGGTTTGCGCATGACTTACCCGATATCCCGATCACGGTGATCGCACGCGGGCGGGCGGAGAGGTGGCCCCCCGGCTACCCCACCGAAGCGTTGGAGCGCGTCTGGCGGGATCTGCAACAGGACCTCGCGGCCCGCGCCCCGCAAGGCCGATTCCTGATCGCGGAGCAGGCGAACCACAACATCCCCGGCGAGCAGCCGCAGATGATCGTTGATGCGACCCGGAGCATGATCAATCAGATACGGATGCAGAAGCGGTGAGCGTGTACGCACGGCACCACGCGCTTCGCGGCGGTTCAACGCCGTGTTTGCCCACCGTTGAGAAGCCAAAGTGCGGCACGACAACGATACCTATGGCGGGAAACACCGGGTCAGATGCGGCGGGCGAGGCCGGCTTCTTTCGCAATGGCGACGCCCGCCGAAGAACCGAGGCGCGTCGCCCCGGCGCGGAGCATGTTCCGGGCGTCGGTGAAGGCACTGATGCCGCCCGATGCTTCGACACCGAGCGCGTCCCCGACCACGAGGCGTATCAGGCGCACGTCCCCCACCGTAGCCCCCCCCGGCCCGAAGCCGGTACTCGTCTTCACGCTGTCGGCCCCCGCCGCCACCGCGAGCAGGCAGGCGGCGATCTTCTCCTCGTCGGTAAGGGCAACCGCCTCGATGATGACCTTGCACCGCGCCCCGCCCACGTGGCAGGCCGTGACCACGGCATCGAGATCGTCCCGCACCGCCGCATAATGCCCGCCCTTGAGTAGCCCGAAGGGAAGCACGGTGTCTATCTCGTTCGCCCCCTGCGCCACCGCCCACGCCGCTTCCGCCGCCTTCGGCTCTGCCGCCGTCGCGCCGAGCGGGAAGCCGACCACGGCGGCGATGCGCACGTCCACATTCTGCAACTGGCTGTAGGCGAGCGGCACGTACACCGAGTTGATGCACACGGCGGCGAAGCCGTACTCCGCCGCCTCCACGCAGAGTGCGACGATCTGCTCCGGCATCGCCTCCGGCTTGAGGTTCGTGTGGTTTATGCGCCGCAGCACGCCGCTCGGATCGTCCCCGATGGCGGGCGACCACTGCGGCTCGTCGGCGGGCAGGGGCGGGCGCGAGTGGTCGAGGGCGGTACCGAGCGTGGTGCGCACCCGCGAACGCAGGGCCGCGAAATCCGCCGCGTTGTACTCCTTCATCGCCTACCTCCTTTTTAAGTCGGCGGTCGGCAGTCGGCAGAGAAATACGGGGGCATCGCGTTGGCGTATCTGTATTCTCTGACGACCGACAACCAGCGACTGCCCGACTACCCCAACGTGCCGTCGTCCTTCAACGTGCGCAGGACTGTACGTACACTATCATACCCGTATCCACGGCGCGAAAGCAAGCCCGCGACACGCCGCGTCACCACCTCCGGGGCGAAGCCGTTGCGCACGAGCGATTCCGCCTTCGGTCGGGCAAGGGCGAGAGCCTGCGCATCGGTATCGGTCGTCTCCGCCTGCGCATCGAGGGTCTCCTCGATGGTTTCCCCCGCGATCCCCTTGCGGCGCAACTCCTGCTTCAGCAACTGCGGCCCGCGTGGGCTGAACTGGGCGCGGTTCTCGGCGTACCACCGCGCAAAGGCCGCATCGTCCAGATACCCGCGCTCCGTCAGCCGCTCGGTCGCCCCCGCGATGGCCTCCGGCCCATAGCCCTTCTCGCGCAGGTAGTCCGCGATCTCCCGCACGCTGCGCGGGCGCGAACCGAGCTGGCGCATCGCCGCTTCCGTCGCCCGCTGGCGCACATCGGTCCCGCGCAACGCACCGATCTCGGCGGCGTCCAGATGCCTCCCCTTGAACAGCCGATGGTCCGCCACGGTGGTCGCGGTGACGGTGAGCGTGTCCACGCAGTCGAAATGCACCTGATATTCTTCCGGCTCGCCACCCATCCGCGTCCGCCGCGACGAAACGGGGGCGACCGCAGTCACGGTCGCCCCCGTTTCAGGCGCGTCGGGTATTTCGGGCATGGGCGCGGGAAGCGGCGTGTTCGCATCGTTCCCGGTCATCGGCCTATTCCTCGTCGTCGGGGGCGATTTCGTCGTCGTCCTCGCTCACGTCGGTCACGCCGATGGAGAAGTCCTTCGCCACGCTGTCCGCCTTGCCGAGAATGCGGTTGTAAATCTCGTTCATCGTGTCGGGGTGCGCCTTCAGGTATTCCTTGGCGTTCTCGCGCCCCTGACCGACGCGATCCTCGCCATAGTAGAACCACGCCCCGCTCTTGCGCACGATGCCGAGTTCCACACCCACATCGAGGATGCTCCCGGCGGCGGAGATGCCTTCGGCGTACATGATGTCGAACTCCGCCTGCTTGAAGGGCGGCGCGACCTTGTTCTTGACGACCTTGACGCGGGTGCGGCTACCCGTGATGTCAGTGCCGCTCTTGATCGAGTCCACGCGCCGGATTTCCATGCGCACCGAGGCGTAGAACTTCAGGGCGCGACCCCCGGCGGTGGTCTCCGGGTTGCCGAACATCACGCCGATCTTCATGCGAATCTGGTTCACGAAGATCACGGCGGTGCGGCTGCGGTTGATCGCCGGGGTCAGCTTGCGCATCGCCTGCGACATCAGGCGAGCCTGAATACCGACGTGCGAATCGCCCATGTCGCCGTCGAGTTCGGCACGCGGCACGAGGGCGGCGACCGAGTCCACGACCACCACATCAATCGCCCCGGAGCGCACGAACGACTCGCAAATCTCCAGAGCCTGCTCGCCCGTGTCGGGCTGCGAGATGTAGAGATTGTCGAGGTCCACGCCGCACTTGCGGGCGTATTCGGGGTCGAGGGCGTGTTCCGCGTCCACGAACGCCGCGATGCCGCCGCTCTTTTGCGCTTCCGCGATGATGTGATAGCAGAGCGTCGTCTTGCCGCTCGACTCCGGGCCGTAAATCTCGGTGATGCGCCCACGCGGGATGCCGCCGACGCCGAGCGCGAGGTCGAGGGCGATGCTCCCGGTCGGGATGCTCTCCACCTGCATCTTCGCGGAGATGTCGCCGAGGCGCATCACCGCGCCCTTGCCGAAGGCGCGGTCAATCTGCGCGAGGGCGGTGTCGAGAGCCTTCTTGCGGTCCTCGCCGGCGTTTGCTCGTGAGATGTCTCTGTCTTTCGTGGTGCTGTTCGCCATGATAGGGTGCCGTCCTCTCGTGAGGGTTACTCACCGTGTGCAGACGGCCCCACATCGGCCCTGCACGAATCGCGGAACGCTTGTTCTAACCATCTGTAGTGTATCATACGTACACGTCCGTTGCAACGCTTTTGCGCCCGCTTTTTATGGCTTCCCGATGCGCTAAAGCAGGAGGAGCGCACCATTCTGCATTCCCGCCGTGCAAGTGTCGAGGTGCGCCCGTATCTTGGATGGTCGTGTGGTGGATGATGCCCACATGTTCACGTCCGCGCCGCTTCCTTCGCGCATCTCGCGGCGTGTCATCGCTTACTCGTCGGGAGAGCACGACGCTTCGGCCCCGCCATTGACGATCCGGCTTGGGCCGCTTCGTCGCCACCGTTCCATGCCCCTGCATACGCCTGTATGCCCATCGCTTTCTCGTTTCCCGCAGTATCGCAGGGCTTATGCGTTCTCACGCTGACCGTCACCTTGCACGAAATGCACCTAACCCCCCTGCGACCCAGAGGGTACCCCGCCTTCCCCATAGGGAAGGGGGAGCAAGAGAAACAGACACTGCAGATCTTCCCAGAACGCCTCGATCTTGCCGTGCGTCACCCCCTTCCCTATGGGGAAGGCGGGCGCGGGTGCCCTCTGGGCGGCGTGGGCAGGTGGGGGGTTAGGTGCATCTAGCGAGAACGCATAAGCCTTGGCAGTATCGCACCCGCGACCCGCGCCCGCCCGTTCTGTGCTACCCTTCCCCCGCCGACCGTCAATGCAACCGCCAATCACCAACCACCACCCGCCCATGAAACGCTCGCTGCTCTCGCTACTGCTGGAACTGCCCGCCGCCGACCTGCGCACGGCGGCGGAAGCGTGGGCGGTGCCGCTTCGTAAGCGTACCCACGCGGACAACGTTGCCCTCATCTATGGCGCGATCACCGACCGTTGGACCTTCACCGACGCCTTCGACGCCCTGCCCGCCGCCGCCCGCGACCTGCTCTGCGCCCTCGCCACGGCGCACGCGGACGGCCTCGCGGCGGACACCCTCGCGGTCGGCTTCGCGGGCGACGACGCGGCCCTCGCGGACGCCCTCGCGCCGCTGCACACCGCCGCCCTCGCGCTCCGAGACGGCGACAGCGGCCTCGTGTTCGCCCCGCGTGAGGTCGCCACGCTCGTGGCGCACGCGCTGCGCGAACGTATCGAGGGGGACGCCGCCCCGCCGCCGCTTGCCCGTGTACTCGCCGCCCTCGACGCGGACGAACTCGCGGACGCGGCGCGGCTCTGGGGCGTGCCGGATGTGGTCGGCAACGCCCGCCCCGGCGAGCGCGACCGGCTGCGCGGCGAGTTGCGGCGGCGCGTCGCCCTGCCCCGTGTGCGCGGCGAAGTCGAAGCGGCCCTGTCGCCGGGGTCGCGGCGCGTCGTGGACGCGCTGCGGGAGACGACCGAGCCGCTCCCGTTGCGAGACGCCGCCGCGCTTGCGGGGGCCGGGTCGCCCGCCGCCCGCCGCGCCTTGCTCGGCGCCCTTACCACGAGTCTGCTCGCGTGCCACGTCTGGGTACGCGGCGAGCGCGTGCTGCTGATGCCGGAGGAGTTCCGCGCCACCGCCACCGCGTCCGTCGCGCTGCCGCCCCTCGTGGCGGTTTCCGCCGAGGCGACGGGCGGCTGGCGGCACCCGCACGCCCTCGCGTGGGACGTGCTCGCCCTGCTCCGCCTGATCGAGGCCGGGGCCGTGCGTCCCATCGGTGGCCTCGGCACGCTCGCGGAGGATTACCCCCTCGCCCGCGCTGTGGGGGGGCAGTTCTGGGCCGGGGCCGACGCCGCCGTGCCGCCCGTCGCCGCCCTCGCCTTCTTCGCCGCGCTCGCGGAAACGCGGGGGCTGCTCCGCGAGACCGAGAGCGGTGGGCGGTTTACCCTGCGACTGCGCGACCCCGTGACGTGGGCGAAACAGCCCTTCGCGGCGCAAACCCGCGCCCTGTTCGCCACATGGCGCGACCTTGCGGGCTGGCCGGAGGGGCGCGGCGTCAATGTTGCGCTCTGGGGAGTGGCGTGGCCCGCCTTCCGGGGACGGCTTCTCGACGCGCTCGCGGCGTGCGGCCCCGACCAGTGGCACACGCTCGACAACCTCCTCACGCGGCTCGCCGCGACGCGCCCGTCGCTTTTGGGGGAGGAGTTCACGGCGGCGGGCGGGGCCGGTCAGACCGCGCCCGACCGCGACGCCCTCACACGGTCCTGCGCCGAGGCGACGCTGCGCACGGCACTGACGTGGTTCGGGGTTGTGATGTGGGGGCGGGCGGGGGGCGACCGTGCCGCCGTCAAACTCACCGACACCGGGCGGTGGCTGATCGGGGGCGGGCGCGAGCCGGTCGTGCCGGTCGGGGGCGCGTCGCCGCTCACCGCGCAGATGTTCGCGGAGGACGCCCTGCGCGTGCGCATCCACCACGCCGCGCCGTCGCACCTGTGGCCGCTGCTCGCCTTCGCGGAAGCCGAGGCGTTCGGGCGCGTCGCCACGTACCGGGTCTCGCCCGTGTCGCTGCGCCGCGCCCTGCGTCGGGGTCTCACCGTCGAGCAGGTGACGCGCTTCCTCGCGGGGCGCACGGGCGGCACGCTCCCTCCCGACACGGCAGAGCGGCTGGCGGCATGGGCGCGGTCGCTGCGGCGCGTCTCGCTTGCCCACGCCGCCGTGCTCGACGCCGAGGACATCGCCACCCGCGCCGAGGCCGCCGCCGCCCTCGCCCTCGCGGGCGCGACGGTGGAGACGCTACCGGACGGTCGCCTGCTCGTGCGCCACCGCGACAGCCCGGACGCCCTCGCCGCAGCCCTCCACGAGGCCGATTTCACCGCCGAATGGGAGGGGGAGAAGGCGAAAGACGAAAAACAATAGTTGAAAGCAAATATACAATTCGAGCGGTTTACACGATGATTGGCGGTGTTATGTTCATGTGACGCGGGCTTCAGCCCGTGATTCGTGAAGTGGGCAGGAATCACGGGCTGATGAAGCTTAACAACTGAATCGGGTACTGGTAGGATGGCTTCAGCCCGTCGTCCGGGAAGACGGGCTGAAGCCCATCCTACCAATACTCGATCCCATTGTGAAGATTCATCAGCCCGCGCCAACTTCCCTGCACACCGCTTTAGTGTGCCTACCGGACGCCAATGTTCATCCGATTTCGGTATGAGACACCTCGGCAATGTCACTTCCGACTATCGTCTCTCGTCTTCCCACTACGCGGGCGTGTCGCGCTGTGCGAAGACATACGTCCCCTTGCCCCGCCGCTTGGCACTGTACATCGCCCGGTCGGCGGACACGATCATCGCCTCGGCGTCCTGCCCGTCGAACGGGTAGATGCCGATGCCGATACTGACGCCCAGTTGCACGCGCCGCCCCTTCACCGTCATCGCCTCGCCGCAGGTCTGGAGAATCTTGCGGGCGAGCGTGGCGGCGTCCTCCGGCACCGCGAGGGTGGGCATGAGCACGAGGAACTCGTCGCCGCCGCGCCGTGCCACGTCGTCGTTCTCGCGCACGCACGCCCGCAACCGCTGTGCGAGGATGCGCAGCACCGTGTCGCCCGCATCGTGGCCCCATGTGTCGTTGACGCGCTTGAAGCCGTCGAAGTCCATGAACAGCACCGCCGCCATGCGCCACGACTGTCGGGCGGCGGTGATCGCCCGCGTGAGCCGTTCGCTGAACAGCAGGCGGTTCGGCAACCCCGTCAGCCCATCGTAGAGCGCGAGGCGCGTCAGTCGCTCTTCGGTGATGTTCTGCGCCGTAATGTCGCGCAGGAAGACCGCGAGCCGGGTGCGGTCGTCCGTTCCCGTGAAGGCCACGGACGCGATATGCAGCAGCCGCGAACCCTCGGCGTCCGCGACCTCCACGGTGTCCGGCAGGTTGCGGTTGGGGGCAAGGGGCCGCCGCAGTCGCTCCTCGACCGCCAACCGCACCGACGGCGGGAGGAACGCCTCGATCTGTTGCCCGATCATCTCCGAGGACTCGTACCCGAACAGGCCGCAGAACTCCGCGTTCACTATCTCGAACACGCCGTGTTCGTCGAGGACGCACGCCCCTATCGGCGCGTGTTCGAGCACCACGCGCAGCTGCTCGCTCCGGGCGCGAAGGGCCACCGCTTCCCGCTGCCGCTCCGTGACATCGCTCCCCGTGAGTACCACGTACCAGAGCGCGTCGCCGTGAACCACGGGCGTCAGGTCCACGGAGTACCACGCCTGCGTACCGTCGGCGCGGTTCTCGCGCACGAGCACACCGCGCACCGGCTCGCGGCTCCGCATCGCCGTCGTGAGCGGCGTCGCGTCCTTGCCCTCCGCCACCACCGCGAACCCGGTCGCCGCAAATGCGCGGATATTCTGCCCCACCCAACCGCGCAGGTTGCGCCCTACCATGCGCTCCACCGCCGCGTTGACGTACAGCAGCGTACCCTGCGGGTCGAGCACGGCGATGCCGCTCCCGGCGGCATCCACGATACCGGAGAAGTCGAGTGCCGTGCCGGGGGGGAGTCCCGCCGCGTGCAATCCCTTTTTGGGCGCATCCGCCCTTTGTACATCAGCCGTCGCGTCGTCGGGCGACGATGATTCCCGCACCCCTACAACCCTTCTCCACCTGTCCGAGCCTCTACCGTGAGGGCGGGGATAGGATACCACAGAGATTGCATTTCTAGTGACTAAATCTTTTTACAAAATTACATCATAAAGTTGTCCGCGAAAATATTGTTTCGATGAAATATTTTTTACACAGGCGCGTTCTTGCTCATCCATGTGCCAATTGCGCAAGGGTCGGCATCCCTGCGGTGGCACCGGCAACGGCAATCGAACGGCTCGCCGCGACCACCGCCCGCCGCGCCGCCGCCTCGGTCGTCATGCCTGCCGCGAGGCCGACGGCGAACACCCCGACGAAGCAATCGCCCGCCCCGGTGGTGTCCACGGGCGTGACCGGGGGCGCGGCGATATGTATAATCACGTCCGCCGTGCCGATCACCGCACCCGCCGCGCCGAGGGTGAGCAGCACTATTCCCGGCCCCCGCGCCCGCAGATGCCGCACGATCTCGCCCGCCGCCTCCGGCGTGATCGCCGCGTCGCTCGCCCCCGCGAGGCCCGCCGCTTCCCCCTCATTGACGACGAGCACATCCACCAACCGCAGGAGCCGCGCCGCTTCGGGGTGGAACGGGGCGACGTTGAGCAGCGTCGTGAGGCCAACCGCCTTCGCCGCCTCCAACGCCGCCGCCACGACATCGAGGGGCAGTTCCAGTTGCGCGACGAACACGCCCCCCGCGCTGTCGCCGCGCAGGGTTGTCGTCAGGGCGTCGAGCGTCACGGCGGCGTTCGCCCCGGCGTCGAGCACGATGGTGTTCTCGCCCGCCGCGTCTACGGTGATGAGGGCGACGCCCGTGGTGGTGCCGTCCAATCGGGCGACGCCGCCCACGGCAATTCCTTCCGCCGCCAATTCCGCCAGCCGCCGCGCCCCGAAATCGTCCGCGCCTACCGCCCCGATCAGGCGCACATCCGCACCCATGCGGGCGGCGGCAACCGCCTGATTCGCCCCCTTGCCGCCGCCCGCCGTGAAGAACCCGCCCCCCGCGAGAGTCTCGCCGGGTCGCGGGAAGTGCGGCACGCGCACCACGAGGTCGGTGTTGATGCTCCCGAACACGATCACGAACGGGCGCGACGCGGTACGCACGGCTGGCGCGTCAGGCGCATCAGGTACGGCGGGCGTGGTCACGATTTCTGCCTCCAGCGCGGATCGGTCGCTTCGGAGACGTAGGTGCGGATCGCGGCCCAGTCCCCCATATAGACATCGCCCCAGCGCGTGCCGGTCATGCCCGACACCATCGGCGGCTTGATTGAATACTGCGCCACGCCGTTCGCCTGCATCTTCCGCGCCAGTCGGGCGAGCGACACCTGCGCCTCGTAGGGCAGGCTCGTCTGCATGTTGTCACCGAGTTTCCGCACGACCTCCGGCATCCGGCGCACGCCGTCCACCTCCACGGCGCGGAACAGCACCGCCTGCATCACCTCCATCTGCCGCTCGCGGCGGGCGTTGTCGTCGTCGCCGTGGCGTGTGCGGGCATAGGCGAGGGCGCGAGCACCGTCCATGTGCTGCCGCCCCGCGTCGAAGTGCAGGCGGGTGGTGCGGTAATCCTCGGTGGGGTAGGCGTAGTCGTCAATCGGGCGGGCGACGGTGATGTCCACGCCGCCCACCGCGTCCACGATCTCGCGGAAGGCGCGGAAGTCCACGAACAGGTAGTGATCCACCGCCACGCCGAATTGCCGCGACACCGTCTTCACCGCGAGTGCGGGGCCGGCGGCGGGGTCACGCGGGCGTGCGCCCTGTCCGAAGGCGAAAGCGGCATTGACGCGCTCCTCGCCGTAACCGGGGATGCTCACCACGAGGTCACGCGGGATGCTGAGCAGGTTCACGGTGCCGTTCCACAAATCTACCGTGGCGAGGATCATCGTATCGGAACGGGCCGGTTCGCCCTCGCGCCGGTCAATACCGAGGAGCAGGATACGCACGACCTGCTTGCCGCCCCAGACCGCCTCGCGCCCGTCCGATTCCCCCGTAAGCAGGCCCGCGCCGTCGCGCAGCACGCCGCCCGCGCTCGGTGCCGCCGATGCGGGCGGCGCGGGAACAAGGGGCAGCACCGTCGGGCCAACGGGCGCGGGCGGTTGCGGCCCCACCCTCGACGGCGCGACGGTGAATGACGGGCGCAGCGCGGGCGCGGGGTTCGGTGTCGGGGGGGCAGCGCGTGAGGGCGTCACCGTGGGCAACACGAATACCGCCGTCGCCGTTGCCGTCGCTGTGGGTAGGGGCGGGGACGGGAATGGGGGTGTCACGGTGGGCAGCAGAATGACGATGATAGTGGGCGTTACCGCCAGCGGCGGCGGCGGCAGCGCAGGCGGCGGCACGAGCGGCACGAATGTTGCCCGCATCCCCGGTACAACGGCGGGGGTCGGCACCAGCATCGGCGGCGCGAAGGTGGGAACGGGCATATACATCGCCGTCACGCTTGGAGAAGTCGGAGAGGGCTGCGGGGCTTCGGTGGGTGGCGGCACGGGCGTCGGCGTCGCGGGCGCGGGGGTCGGGGTGGGCGGCGGAACGACCGGAACGGTGGGCGCGGCGGTCGGCGGGGGCAGGGCCGTCGGGGGCGGCGCAAGCGGCGCGGTCGGCAAAGCGACGACGGCAACCGCCGCAGTGCTCCGCCCACGCACGGGCGTCGGCGTATACGCCGCGAGGGGCGTGGGCGTGGCGGCACCAACCAACGCCGTTTCCGCCTCATCGGTGTCTGCGGGGAGCGGGACGACGATGCGCCCCTCCAAATCCGCGATCTGATACGCGAGAAAGAGCATGTACGCCCCGCCCGCCACGATGAGCACCCCCACCGCGAGCAGCGTGCCGCTCAATACCCGTTTGACCCGCGCACGCTTCAAGATCGCTTCGCTCCTTGCGTCGAATGTCGAGAGATGACGGTCGAAAGTGGGAACAGGGCCGCGTTGCACTTTCGCCCGTCGTCTCTCGACATTCGACTACTACTTACCCCGTCGCCCGCGTGGGCGGATGGCGGGGATCTCCGGGGCCGTCGGGGCCGCCGCGCCGCGATTGCGCGGCACGAGGCCACGGAGGAACTGCCCACGCATCGCGTGCCACGCGCCGCGACCCTTCAGCATCGCGTCGCTGTCGGGCTTCTCGCCCGCGTACCGCTCCGCCGCGTACCGCTCCGCGAGCATTGTGGCGGTCTCGCGGGTGGCGGGCAGGCGGTGGCCCACGGCGGTCGCCATCTCCTGCGGCGTGGTTGTGGCGGAAGTTTTCACCAGCCCCGTCAACCGCGCCGCCCGCGTCATCCGCCCGTACCACCGACCGTAGCCGACCAGCCCGCGAAAGGCCGCCAACCAGAACAACGTCAGCAGCAGTGCCACGGTTCCCAGAACCGCCGGGATGACGAAAAACAGCGGGTTAATCGTGCGCTGCGGCATGTAGACGCCGCCCACGAACGAGCCGTCTTCGGGGTACATCGCCCCCGCCAGTTCCTCGTCGAGGCGGCGCAAGTCGTCCTCGCCGCGTGCGTCGAGGCGATCCCGCCCGCCCGCGAGGTCGCCCTCGTTCGTATCCGCGTCCACAGGCTTTTCCACGGGCTGCACCCCACGCACGAGGGCGGCAGTACCCGGCTTCGGCGTCGGGTCGAACGTCACCCACCCGTAGCGCGGGAACCAGACCTCCACCCACGCATGGGCCTGATTCTCCCGCGAGACGAAACGCCCGTCCTCGCTCCTCGACCCCGGCAGGTAGCCGACGACCTCCCGCGCCGGGACACCGCCGAGCCGCAGCAGCACCGCCATCGCCGTGCTGTAGTACTCGCCGTAGCCCGTTTTGCTCTGGAACAGGAAGTAGTCGGTCGCGTCGCGGTCGGAGGGCGGCAACGCCACCTTCTCGCTATAGGCGATGGTGTCGCGCAGGTGCTGCTCCACCGCGAGGGCGTAGTCGTAGCTGTTCATCTTGCCGCGCCCCAGCGTCTCCGCGAGGTCGGCGGTGCGCTGCGTGACGCCGTCGGGCAATTGCAGGTAGCGGGCCGTCCAGCGCGGCAGCGCAGGCGGGAACGGTGCGGCACCGCGCAGGTCGGCCTCGGTCGCCTCGCTGACGCGGGCAGTCTGCGACACCGACTTACCGACCGGCACGGGGGCTTTGCTGATGATCTGCTCGATGTCGCCGTAATTCGGAGCCTGCCCCCGGTAGAGGATATGCGTGACCTCGCCGCCCTGCACCACGATCTGCGTCTGCACGAGCGACTGCGCGAGACGGCCCTGCTCCTGCGCGACGGGGTCCAGGCGGCGGTCGAGCATCACCGGGGCGGGAACGGGCGTCGCCGTCGGCGCGACGGTCGGCGCGATGGTGGGCGAGACGGTGCCGACCGGGGGCGGAAAGACGCCATTGACGAACCCCGGCGCGGCGGTGGGCATGGCAGTGGGCTGGATCACGGGTGCTTCGACCACGACCACACGGGCGATGTTCGTGGCGCGGGCCGCACCCGGCGCACCCGCCTGCATCTGCGCCTGCATCTGCACCTGCTGCTGCGCCCGCGTCACGATAGCGGCGAACTCGGCGGGTGCGAGGTCGAGGCTGCTCCCCTGTGGGATGTAGATCACGAGCGTGCCGTCACGTTGCAGAATCACCTGCGGCGGCGCACCGGGGCGCAGGAGCGGCGGCGGCTCGGTCGGCACCGTGAGACCGGAGAGTGCAACGGTCTGTCTGGCAAGTTCCGCCAACGCGGACGGCACCGTCTCGCCCGCCTCCGGCGGCAGGTTCACCCCGTTCGGCACGAAGACCTGCCAGCCGAGGCTGACGCGCACATCGCTGTTGATCTGCTCCAACTGATTACCCGTGACCGGCAGGAGGTTGCCACGCGGGCGGTAGAGTTCGGTGGTACAGACATTCTGCCGCGCCGTCTGGTCGGCGGCGGCGGGCAACAGGAAAGGCTTGTCCGCCGCCTGGTCAACGCGGGAATCGTAGAGGTTGCCGTCGGCCTGCTGTTTGGTCACGTCTATCGGCGTCTTCTTGAAGCCCCGGCCCGTGTAGGTGTCGTAGGTATTCATCTTCACGTACTGCGCGTAGATGCCGCCCTCGCACTTGAGGGCGATGGCGGGGTCTTCGGGCAGGTTCAGCCCCGAACCGAGCTGGAAACTCTCGCCGAAAGCCGCGAAGCCGGGAAAGGTGTTGCGCGTGCGCCCGCGCCCCTCCACGCTCGGAAAGAAGCGGTTGATGGAGTTCTCGAAGTCCTGCCACGGGCCGGTATTGCTGTTCCATGCATCGGTAATCGGCCCCTGATGCACCGAGAACGGCACGGAGTACGACACGAACAGCAGGGCAAGCGTCACGCCCGTTGCCACGCTCATGAAGCGCCAGTTGAGCGACGCGGGGTACTTGATGTGCGCCGCCTCCCACGCCCATTCCTGCCGCGCCGCGTTGAAGCGGATCGTGAAGGGGATGGCGACGAGCAGGAACAGCGCGAGAAAGGCGCGGGCGTCCTGCTTGTCGTAGCCGAGGTTAACGAGCATGATGAGGCCGGAGGTCGCCAGCACGGGCGATATCCAGTGCGAACGCAGCGTCCACCACATCGTCCAGTACGCCGCAAAGGCCATCATCAGGGCGAGTACGAGCACGAACAGGAACAGGTCGTCCTCGGCGGTTCCCTCCACCCACGCGGCGCGGGTGTAGTTTCCGAGGCGGCGCACGAGTTCGGCGGACTTGCCCCAGCCATTGCCGTACCGCCCATCAATGACATTCAGCGTCTGCCACCAGACGAGAGCGAGCGTGAGCGGCACCCCCGCGAGGTGCGCCTGCCAGTTGCGCAGCGGCAACCGCGCCAGCACGAAGCCGAGCAGTAGCGCACCGAATGTCACCCCCGGCAAGATCGCGTTCAGTTGCGGCGCCCAATTGGCCCGCAGGATGGCGAACTGCACCACGAGAACCATCAGGGCGGCGAGGGCGACCGTGAGCCACCCCTCGCGCAAGCGAAAAGCCGCCCGCACGCGCTCCGGCTTCAGGGCGCGGCGGGCGGTCTCGGCGGCCTCGTCGAGGCGCAGGCGGGCGAGCGTGTCCGGGAGCGAGAAGCGCGACTCTGCCATCTGTAAGTCCCCCCACAACGACGATGCACGACAGCGACGGGCGAAACCGGGAAATAGGAGCCGGGAGAATCGAACCGCCAAGACGCCAAGAACGCCAAGGGGAAAGGACAAAGGAGCAATCACGGAGAAACCCTTGCGTTGTTCCCTTGTTTCCTCGTTCCTTTCTTGGCGTTCTTGGCGTTCTTGGCGTCTTGGCGGTTCAATTGCATTTCACGGGGTCACGGCGTGGCGGGCTGGCCCATCGGCATCCCGCCGCGCACGGGTTCGCGCTCCGGGCGCGGCTGCGCGGGCGGCGGGGCGGCAACGGTGGTCGGCGGGGCGGTGTCCGCGAGGCCCACGGGCTTCGACAACGCCCGCCCGATATCCTCGCCGCGATGCACGGTATAGACCGGCACATTCGCCGCTACGAGGCTGGTGATGACGCGGTTCTGCGAGCGCGGCGCACCGAAACTCTCGGCGTCCACGATCACCGCCACCGCTCGCGCCCCCCGGTAGATCGTGCTCATCAGCCCCGCGACCCAGTTGTCGTCCGCCGCCGGGGTGACGATCACGACCACGCTGTTCCGCCCGAAGCGGAGCGACTCGGTGTTCAGCACTTCCGCAAGCGAGACGCCACCGTCCGCCTTGACGACCGCGAGCGATTCGAGCATCTTGAGCGTCTGCCGCTCGCCCCGGTCGGTGTTGATGATCTCGGAGTGCGCCCCCCGCGCCACGAGGCCGACATTGCGCCCCTGTTCGAGGAAGTGCTGCATGACCGATGCCGCCACGGTGACGCTCGTTTCCTCGGTGGAAGCGGCCCACTCGTCCACCGGCTCCGGCTCGCCGGGGCGGACGGGCGGTGCCACGACATGCCCCGGCGCGTGCAGATCGAGCAGCACCCACACATCGGTGGTGGGGTCAAGCTCGAACTCCTTGACCATCAACTTGCCGACGCGGGCGGTGGTCGTCCACGAGATGCGGTTCATCGAGTCGCCGGGGTAGTACTGGCGCACCCCGGCGGCGTTCGGCGTGACATAATGCGTGCGCCGCTGCGTCGCGGCCCCGCCGGGGAGTTCGCCCACACTGACCGCGAAGGCGGACACGTCCACCGTGGCGGGGTAGACGAGCAGGGCCGTGGTCTGCGGGATCAGCCGCTCGGCGGGGAACAACCCGAAGGGATCGCCGCCGCGCAGCATGAGCGGCCCGATGGTGAACTTGCCGCGCTGCGTGCAGCGGGTGCGCACGCGCCACACGTACGGCTGCTGCGCGGGCAGGTGCAGCACCTGACTCGCCGCTTCGGGGTGGTGCGGCAGCGTGGAGTAGTCGCGCACCTCCAGCCAGAGTTTCGCCAGCCGCCCCGTGTTCTCGATCTTCAGCCGCTCTTCGAGGATTTGCCCGACCTGTGCGCGGTCGGTGCGCGTGTCCCGCGAGAGGGACAAGCTGCGCAGGCTCAGTTTGCTCCACAGCCACGCGACCGCGAGCACGCCGATCAGCACGAAGAAGAGCGTGTCGAGCACCGCCCACCCGCTGATCTGCGCCGCGATCAGGACCACGAGGGCGAGGAAGCCGACCTTCAGCGCGTTTCCGGGAAGTCGTCGTGTCTCCGCACCCCGCCTCACCCGCGCCCTCCGTCCCGCCCTTGTGCCACGCGCCGCCCGCCGCCCACGGCGAACGGCGTCGCCCCCGGCACCGGGAGTTGCTGCAACAGTTCGCGGATGATGCCGCGCCCGTCCACATTGCGCATCCGGGCGGCGGGCGACACGATCAGACGGTGCGCGAGCACCGGCTCCGCCATCAGTTTCACGTCGTCCGGCAGCACATAGTCGCGCCCCGCGAGGGCGGCCCACGCCCGCGACGCCGCGAGCAGTGCCAGCGACCCACGCGGGCTACCGCCGAGGTAGATCTCGTCGTGCCGCCGCGTCGCCTCGGAGAGCGACACGAGGTACTCCAGAATCAGCGGGTCCACGCGCACGTTTTCGAGGATGTACCGTTGCGCCGTGAGCAGTTCGGAGATGTCCACGACCTGCCCGACGCGGGCGAGGGGATGGCCCCCCATCTGGTTCTGGAGCACATTGATCTCTTCAATATGCGAGGGGTAGCCGAGGCTGACGCGCAGAAGGAAGCGGTCGAGCTGCGCCTCCGGCAGGGGGAAGGTGCCTTCGTACTCAATCGGGTTCTGCGTGGCGAGCACCACGAACGGCAGCGGCACCTCGTGCGATTCGCCGTCCACCGTGACGGTGCGCTCCTCCATCGCTTCCAGCAGGGCGGATTGCGTCTTCGGCGTGGCGCGGTTGATCTCGTCCGCGAGCACGATCTGCGCCATGATCGGCCCCGGTCGGTACTCGAACTGCCGCGTCCCCTGATTGAAGATCGAGACGCCCGTCACGTCGCCGGGAAGCAGGTCGGGGGTGAACTGGATGCGCGAGAATTCGCAGCCGATGGAGCGGGCAATCGTCTTGGCGAGCACGGTCTTGCCGACGCCGGGAACGTCCTCGATCAGCACATGCCCGCGTGAGAGCAGGGCCACGAGCATCAGTTGCACTTCGCGCCGCTTGCCGACGATCACGCGCTCCACATTGGTGACGAGGCGTTCGGCGATAGCCTGTACGGGCGACGCCGTTTCCGACGCCGACGGAGGGGTTTGCATCCCCGGTGTCTCCCTTCATTCTGTTGTCGTCACGCGCCGCACGCGGGTTCGCGGGGCGGCGCGAAGAGATAGCCTCGGCACCGAACCGGGTAGCGAGAGTCGCTCCGCACACCGCAAGGGGTGCCGTGAGGGAGCCAGATGCCGCGCCGCCGGGGGAACTCGCGGCGAGTATACCACAGCCACGATGCGCGTCGCGTGGTGCAACTGCACACCTTCACAGGATGCACTTCGCATGATGAAGGGGAGATTACGCCGGATCGGACACGAACCCATCCCTCGCTCGCGGTGCCCACCGATTCGCGGAGAGCGTGCGGGGCGACAGGCAATTCGCGGCCCCGCCGCCCGGTGCGTCACCTGCCCCCCCGGACGTTCCCCCCGGCGCGGATGTTGCGGCACCGTGCGCACGGCACACCGCCGCATGTGCGACGGATTGCAGAGATCGAGAAACGGAAAGGATCGCCCCGCATGGCACAGATCGGTTACGTCCTCTCGCACGAGCAGTTCCGCGCCCCCGACCTGATCGAGTTCGGGGCGGCGGCGGAACGCGCCGGGTTCGACATGGTCTGGACGAGCGACCATTTCCACCCGTGGCAGGACAATCAGGGCCACGCGGGGCAGGCGTGGATCACGCTCGCGGCACTGGGGCAGCGCATCAGCATCCCCTTCGGCACAGGCGTCACCTGCCCCAGTTTCCGCTATCACCCCGCCGTGGTGGCGCAGGCGTTCGCCAGCCTCGGCGTGTTGTATCCGGGGCGCGTCTTCCTCGGCCTCGGCACGGGCGAAGCCCTGAACGAGACGGCGGTGACGAGCGAGTGGGGCGACTATTCCGAGCGCGAGGAGCGGTTCATCGAGGCGGTCACGATCATCCGCCGCCTGTTCACGGGCGAGTGGACGACCTTCAAGGGCGACTACTACGAGGTCGGCCCCGCGAAACTCTACGACCTCCCGGAGCAGCCCGTGCCGCTCTACATCGCCGCCGAGGGGCCGAAGGCGATGCACAACGCGGGGCGGTACGGCGACGGCCTGATCTCCGACGGCGAGACGATCATGCAGCCGGAGATGCGCCAGCACTTCGAGGACGGCGCACGCGAGGCCGGGAAAAACCCGGCGGGCCTGACGAGACACGCCGAGGTGTTCGTGTACGTCGGGACCAAAGAGGAGGCGGAACCCGCCTCGCGCCTGTGGCGGTTCCTGCCGAAGGCGTGGACGGAACACCTCGACAACCCCGACCCCCGCGCCATTGAGAAGGCCGCCCTCGCGGGGACGAGTGCCGACGAGGTGATGCAGAAGTGGGTGGTCGGTGCCGACCCGCAGGTACACATCGAGAAGATTCGGGAGTTGAGCGACGGCGGCGTGACGCATATCTATATCCACCCCGGCAACGACGACCAGATGAGTGCCATCCAGTTCTACAAGCAGGAAGTGCTGCCGAAGATCAAGCGGTAGCGGTCGGTAGCCGGTAGCCGATAGCCGGTAGCCGGTAGCCAGCGGTTAGCGGAATACAAGGTTCTGCACGAACGCGACACTCACGTAATTCATTCGCTGACCGCTGGCTACCGGCTACCGGCTATCGGCTATCGGCTACTGGCTGCCGACCGCTACCGGCGCGTTTGCCGCCGCGACGCGACGCGATGGGGCATCCGCACCGAGGGGTCAGCGGCCCATAGGGGCGCACGGCAGACGGCGAATATGCCGCCGACGGAGCAACGAACACACCGAATTAACCCCACACCGCCACCGCCTCCTTGCACTCGAAAAAGCGTTGGTGCCGAGGATTGCAGCGCGAATATGGGAAGCGCAGGCGGCTTCAGAACCGAAAGGATTGCATCGTTTTTCCTGTGCCATAATGCAAACTCACGTTATGTTACACGTTACTCATTCAATCTTCGCGGGACGAAAAAATCTATTGCCGTCGTCGGTGATCTATTGCGTTTTGTGGCACGTATCTTGGAGGAGTATGGAGACACACTTGGCCCGGTTCGCACCGATGAGTTCGGTAGGTCCGCAGTTGAGTGCGTTACGCTCCCCGACGCCGTGCCTCCGCGCTCCCGATGCGGGGTTCGTCGTTGCAGGAGACCCCGTTCCGGGGCCGTTGCTCCGGGGTGGCGTGCCGACCGGCGCGGCGATGGTCGCTGCGCGAATGTATAGGGGAGGAACGGGCATGTCTGAAGTCTCACCGACCACGGCAGCGACAAATCTGTTGGCATCCTTCGCGTCGCGTCGCAACGTCCTCAAGGGAACCGTTGTGGCGGGGATCGCCGCGACGGGGGCACTCCTGCTCTCCGAGTCGGCGTCGGCTCAGCCGCCGAACCAGCAGGTGATCGACATCCTGACGGTCGCCCGCACTGCGGAACAACTGGCCGTCACCTTCTACAGCAACGGCATCGCAAACGCCGCTGCGCTCGGCCTGACCGGGGCGAATCTCGTCAACTTCAAGGCCGCGCTCATCGAGGAGCAGATTCACCAGATCTTCTTCACGGCCAATGGTGGTCAGTCGCTCGCCACCACGTTCAGCTTCCCGAACGGCCCCGCGACGTTCACGGACGTCAACCTCTTCATCCAGACGCAGCAGCAACTGGAAGGCGTGTTCGACTCGGCCTTTCTCGCCGCGATCCGAGAGTTCGCCGTGATCGGACAGGCCCGCCTCGCGCAGATCGCCGGACAGATCGCGTGCGTCGAGTCGGAGCATCGCGTGCTTGGGCGTCAACTGATTGGTTTGAGTCCGGCGGACAACTGGGCCTACGCGCCGGTGCTGGTGGCGCAGGTCGCCGATGCGCCGGCTGCGGTTGCCGCTGCCGGGTACCTCAGCCCGCAACCGGGCAACACCTTCACGTACCGGCAGGCGGACTTCACCAGCCCGGAACTGAAGCCGGTCTTCGACATGATCATCAACAAGACACCCATCACCGTGACGCCCGAAGGCGGGACGGAGATGACACCGCGCCGAGGGGAACCGACGCAGGCAGCAGGCCGATCCCTCCCGCCCGCCGCCCTCCCGGTACCGCGACGGCGGGAAGGCTAGCATCCGTCGGGCGCGTGCCGAACATGTATCAGGGCGACGTTCCGGTATCTCCCTGACCGGTCAGAACGCACGTTTCTAAGGATGGATAGACCACGAGGCGGCGAGGGCTTTTTTACCCTCGCCGCCTCGTGGTCTGTCCACCCTCACGAAGATTGCACCGTTCGCGCCCGCGCTCGGTGAGCCGCACGGCGATGCCGCCCGCCCGGTCGAACTCCTCGATCAGGCCACCCTCTTCGAGCGGTTCGAGGGCGGCGATCAGGTCGGTCTCGTTCATGCCTAGTTGCTCCGCGATCTCGCGGGCGTCCACGAAGGGGCGGTCGGCGTCGCCACCGCGACTGCACAATTCCCGGAAGAAATCCACGGTGGTACTCACGGTACGGCCTCCTGTCGAACGGTGGCGGCAAGCAGCAGGGCTAGCCGCAGCACTCAATCAGTCAATCAATCACCCCCGACGTTCGTGCAGGGGGTGCGATGCTCGCGTCCCTGCATGTAGTGTAGTCGTCCTGCAACGCCCTCTCAGCCCGCCGGGTTCGGAGCGTCGGCAGGCTGAAGCTGAAGCCTGCCGCTGTCGGGGACAGTGCGACCGGATGTGTCGGTGCCGATAGTTCCCCGCACGGCGTCGAGCGATGCCGCGATGATCGCCACCACGCGGTCCACGTCCTCGCGCTCGATGGTGAACGGCGGGGCGAGGCGGATCACGGGAAAGGGGCGGGCATCCACGCGGCAGAGGAGGCCACGCCGCTGCGTCTCGTCCGCGAGCGAACGGAGCAGGGCCAGATCGTCGAGCAGGGCGCGGGTGTCGCGGTCGCGCACGAGTTCCACCGCCACGAACAGCCCCATGCCGCGTATTTCGCCCACCTCAGGGTGGTCACGCAGCGCGGTTTCCAGTTCGCGCAGCAAGTACGCCCCCATGTCACGGCTCCGACCGGGCAACTCCTCGCGTTCAAGAAGGTCGAGGGTGGCGAGGGCGGCGGCGGCGGCGACGGGCAGGCCGGCAAACGCGCCGGTCTGTACAGAATGCACGAACATCTCGCGCTCATTACCGAGCACGGCATTCGCCACGTCCTTCGCAACGATCACGGCACCGAGGGCGGCGTACCCACCCGTCAGCCCGCCCGACACGGCGACGATGTCGGGGCGCAACTCGAAGGCTTCAGAGGCGAACAGCGTGCCGACACGCCCCATGCCGCACGTCGTCTCGTCCGCGATCAGCAACACGCCGTGCGCGTCGCACGCCGCACGCACGCGCTCGTGGTAGCCGGGGGGCGGCACGATACACCCTCCGCCGCTTTGCACCGGCTCCACGACGACCGCCGCCACCAACTCCGGCCCCGCAAGTGCGATTGCACGGCCCGCCTCGTCGGCGCAGGCGTAGGTGCAACCCTCGGCGTCCGCGCAGTACGGGCAGCGGTAGCGATACGGCGGCGTGACGTGGATTGTCCCCGGCACCAGCGGCTCGAACGGCGTCTTCAAGTGCGCCAGCCCCGACACGGCGAGCGCACCCGCCGTGCCGCCGTGGTCGGCGTAGTGCCGACCGATCACCTTGTACCGCCCCGGAAAGCCCGCCGCCCGCTGATATGCTCTGGCGACCTTCAACGCCACTTCCACCGCCTCGGAACCAGCGGGGGTGAATAGCACACGGCTCCCCGCGCCTGTGGGCGAGAGGGCGGCGAGTCGCCCCGCGAGCAGTGCTGCGGGTACGCTCGGTGTGTCAGGCGACGCGGCAGGCAAGCGTTCGCCTTGCGCGGCCATCGCCGCCGCGACTTCCTGCCGCCCGTGACCGAGGTTCGCGCCGGTCTCGTCCGTCCGCCCGTCGAGGTATTCGCGCCCCTCGGTGTCCCATAGGCGGCTGCCCGCGCCGCGCACCGGCACCACGAGCCGTTCCGTATTCGCGTGGCCCGCGCCCGCGCCCGCGCCCGCCGCGTGCAACCAGAGGTTGTTCGCAATCGCCGCCCGCAACGTGGCGGCATCCACTCCCACAAGGCCGTCCCCGGCAACCGCCGTGTTCGCCGTACGAGCGAGCGGGAGGGGGTACGCATACGAAGGCATTAGTTCCGGTTGCGGCTCCGGCTCCGGCTCCGGTTCGGGCGGAGGAGGCGGGAGGCGTTCGGGCGCGAAGGCTCCCTTCGGGCCGTACCGCTTCGAGAGACGGGCCATCTAGCGGGCCTCCGCTGCGACGGCGGACGCCGAGACGGGCGGCATCCGTACCGTCTCGATGTGTTCCGCCGCCCCGATCACCATGTCGAGCTGCGGCATCACGTCGCCGCGCCCCACGGCGAGGGTGTAGTCCACCACGCGGGCGGGGATGTCCACGCCCGTGGTGTCTATGCTGTTGCGGAACTCCATCGTGTAGTTGACCTCGTTGACGAGCAGCCCGCGATGCACGTCCTCGAACAGGTCTATCGCCACCACGCCGCCGCCCACCGCCGCCGCCGCCCGTTCGCAGATCGTCGCCAATTCCGGCGTCACGGGGCAGTTGGAGGCGACGCCGCCCCGCGCCGTGTTCGTGACCCAGTGTTCGGAGTGGCGGTAGATGGCGCAGATCGTCTCGTTGCCCACTACAAAGGCGCGAATGTCGCGGCCCGTGGGCTTGTTGATGTACTCCTGAATGTAGTAGGTGCTGTGGTGATACGAGCCGAGGACTTCCTTGTGCTCAAGGATCGCCTCCGCCGCGTCGCGGTCGTTGACCTTCGCCAGAAGGCGACCCCACGACCCCACGGGCGGCTTCAGCACCACGGGGTAGCCCATCGCCTCAATCGCTTCCAGTGCGGCGGCGGGCGTGAAGGCGACGGTGGCGCGGGGTTGCGGCACCCCGGCCTCGGCAAGGGCGGCGGTGGTATTCAATTTATTGCCGCAGACCTCGGCGACGCTGTAGGTGTTCACGGTGGGGATGCCCCACGCATTGAACAGCCGCAGCGCGTGCAGGGCGCGGGTGTGGTTGATGCTGCGCTCCAGGATCACGTCGTAGTGCCACCCCGATGGACGGTCGAAGGGGAGGTGAATCGCGGGGTCTTCGATGCGCTCGTACGTGACGCCCGCTTTCTCCAGTGCCGCGAAGAGCAATTTCTCCTCCACCCGCACCCGCGAGAGCATCACCCCGACCCGCACCGCCCCGTTCCGGCTCGCCATCGCACCCTCCCACGTCGCAGACCAATACACGCAGGCACGCGCCCGCGCCGCCCATTGTACGCGAGACGCGGCGGTGTGGCTCATGTATGGCGCGGCAGGAGCATCAATTGCAGCCCCGGCACACGCCCGAAGTCGCCGTCCATCGTCACAAGCGTGAGATTACGCACGAGCACGGTAGCGGCAATAACCGTGTCCATGTCACCGATGAGGCCGGGGCCGTAGGGCGAACGCAGGGCGCGGCGCAAGAGCGCGTACCGCTCCATGATCTGCTTTCCGGGCGCGATCACCGGCACGTCGCGCAGCAACCGACGCAACCCAGCCCGCCGCAATTGGTAGTCCGCAAACCCGTGGACATACTCCATCACTTCGCCGTACACGATGGTACTTGTTGCCACTTCGCCCATTCGCATGAGCGGTATCAGCAATTGCGAAGCAACAGGGCAATTGCGCAGTAACGCGCTGATCGGCCCTGCATCAAACAGATATGTTGTCATTTCAGGCCGAGTGTTTCGTGCGTCACAGGTGGCGACGGGGGATTACGGTGGCGAATTTCGTCGAGCGCGTCGAGCATCTCGTCCCAATCGAGGTCGCTCCACGCTCCCACCGCACCGAGGGCATACTCGATGTCCTCCGGCGTGATTGCGGCTTGCACCGCTTCCTCGGAGAAGTAGTACGTCCAGCCGTCGTCGTGGCGGTTTGGGAGCATGTAAATCACTTCGTCGTCTTCGTCGCCGAACTCGTGCGGATCGGGCGTCTCCTGAACGGGTCTCGGTGCCGCCATTCTGTGCCTCCTTCCTCCGAGATTGTACCAGAGCCGCGTTTTTTCCTCGGAGGCGCGGACAAAATGTACGTATACGCGAACAATTGATCTTGACACGAACACCCGTTCCATGTATGGTGAAGGGTGAAACCGGGGTGGTGCGACTCCGGCACGGGCGCGAGTGGCGCATCGCGGTTTTTCAACCCAAGTAGCCGATAGGGGTGACATCATGGCAGCGGTCAAGAAGGTGAAAAGCCTCTCGCGGCGGCAGGAGCAGATTCTGGATTTCATCGAGGGGTTCTGCGGGCAGAACGCCTATCCGCCCACCATCCGCGAGATTCAGAAGGACTTGGAGATTTCCAGCACGAGCGTGGTGGACTACAACCTCAACGCGCTGGAGGAGCGGCAGTACATCCGCCGCAACCGGCACATCTCGCGGGGGATCGAACTCGTGCGAACGGGGATCGAACTCGTGCCGGTGAATGTGGTCAACATCCCCATCGTCGGGCGCATCGCCGCCGGTTCGCCGATTGAGGTGCCGGAGGAGTCGCAGGCGGGCGAGTTCGCGGAGACGGTGCCGATGCCCACGGCAATGCTGCCGCGCAAGACCGCCGGCCTGTTCGCCCTGCGCGTGCAGGGAACCTCGATGGTTGACGCCCTCATCAACGACGGCGACATCGTGATCCTCAAGCCGCAGGTCACGGCGGACAACGGCGAGACCGTGGCGGTGTGGCTGAAGACCGAGCGCGAGACGACGTTGAAGCGGTTCTACCGCGAGGGCAACCGCGTGCGCTTGCAGCCCGCGAACAGCACGATGGAGCCGATCTACACCGATGCCTCGAACGTCGCGGTGCAGGGCAAGCTCGTCGGCGTCATCCGCGCTGTGGACTTCTAGACGCAGCTTTCTGAACGCGGAAACAGAGCGGGGCGGGGTGCGGCGGGGTAGGGTTTGAAACCTACCCTGCCGCTTCGCGCCTTCACCACGCCCGCATTCTCGTGCCTCCTCGTTCCGCGCCCCGCGACGACCGGGACACCCCGGTCGCGTCGGGCTAGTGTAGGGGACGAGACGCGGCGAACGCCAGAACGCTTCAGGGTTTATTCATTGTTCTGAAATGCGCCCACCCCATGCCGCCCAAAGGACACCCGCCTCCCGCACCCGCCTCCCGTCACTCCGGGGTGGGCGGGGGTGACGCAGGGCGAGATTGGAACCCCCCCCGTACGCCTCGATCTCGCCGTACGCTCCCCCTCCCTCCACTGTACCCCCACGGGGAGGGGGCCGGGGGTGAGCGCACTCCCGCACCGCACCGTCTGCCACGACAATGAATACGCCCTGCTCCCCCGGTTGCGGCCCGCCCACTTCTGGTACACTGCCCCGGAAATGTGACAGTCGGCACGGACGGTGGAGGGCTTGGGTACATGGTGATAGACACGGGCGGGCTGAAAAAGGGCGTCGCCATCGAACTCGACGGGCAATTGCTGCGCGTGATGGACTTCCAGCACATCAAGACGGCGCGGGGCAGTGCCACGATCAAGGTCACGGTGCGCAACCTGCGCACGGGCGCGATCACCGAGCGCAGTTTCCAGAACGGTTCGCGCTTCACGCTCGCCTCGCTCGAACACCGCCCGATGCAGTTCCTCTACCCCGACGACGATGGCAACTACCAGTTCATGGACTTGCAGACCTTCGAGCAACCCCTGCTCTCGAAGCAGGTTCTCGGCAACGCGATGGACTACATCCGCGAGAACGACACGGTGGACATGCTCGTCTATGGTTCGGAGCCGGTGGAGATCAACATCGCGCCGAGCATCTACCTCAAGGTGACGCGCACCGAGCAGGCCATCAAGGGCGACACCGCGACGGGTTCCACAAAGCCCGCCACGCTGGAGACCGGCCTCACCGTGAATGTGCCGCTCTTCGTCAACGAGGGCGACACGATCAAGGTGGACACCCGCCAGAACACGTACATCGAGCGGAAGAACGACTAACCGAAGCGTGCTGCGTGCCGCGTGCCGCGTGCTGCGTAAAACTCGATGCCTCACCCCGCCGGGGGGATCATGGGAAACAGGGCTTTACGCAGCACGCAGCACGCGGCACGCAGCACGCTTCTGCGGAGCAGAAGCATGGATGAGGACGAAGGGCGGGGGTTGCCGAAGGGGCTGACGGCGGACATCGCGGTACTCGCCGCCGTGATGGCGGAACACGGGCTGCACGAGATCACCATAGAGGCGGGTGGCGTGCGCGTGTCGCTCACGGGGAGTGCGGCGACGGCACTCGCATTGCCCGTGGCCCTGCCTGCGGCGGCGAACGCGACGGATGGGGACGCGACCGCACTCGCTGCGTTCGCCGCCGCCGCATCCGTGGGCGACGGGGCCGCGTCGGGAATGTACGACTTCCGCTCCCCGATGATCGGCACCTTCTACACCGCCTCCGGCCCCGGCGAGGAGCCGTACGCCCGCGTGGGAGACCGCCTCTCGGCGGGGCAGACCGTGGCGATCATCGAGGCGATGAAGATCAACAACGAGATACAGGTGGACCGCCCCGGCACCGTGGAGGAGGTCTACGTCTCCAACGGGCAGCCCGTGGAGTACAACCAGCCCCTCTTCCGGCTCTCGCTTGGGTAGCGGGGGGACGCAAGAGACGAGAAACCGGGGAGGAACCACGAAGACACGAAGGACGACAAATAAGAGCCTGTGCAGGGAGGCAGAAAGCGGTGCGGGAGAAGCGCAAACAACGCCAGTGGAACGAGCGCGGACTCGTTCACACCCCGTCATTCCTCCGGGCGAAAGCCTTTGGCTGCCTCGACTCACCTCCTTTTCACACAGGTGCTCATTTGAACCCCTTTGTGCCTTTGTGTCTTCGTGGTTCCTCCCCGGTTCCTCCTCATCCTCTGCGTCGCTCTCAATGATTGGCGGTATGCGGTGGTGACGCTCGTGTCGGTGGCGGAGATTTCCGGGTATCTCAAGGAGTTGTTCGCCATTGACCCCGTGTTGGGCGACCTCTGGGTGCGCGGCGAGGTGACGAACGTGTCGCGGCCCGCCTCCGGGCATCTCTACTTCACGCTGCGCGACGAGACCGCCTCCCTGCGGGCGGTCTCCTTCAAGCAGCAGGCCCGCTACCTCGACCACTCCCCGCGAGACGGCGACGCGGTGCTCGCGCACGGGCGCGTCGGCGTGTACGAGGCGAACGGCACGTATCAATTGTACGTGGACGCGGTGCAGCCGGAGGGCGCGGGCCTCGCCGCCGCGATACTGGCACGGTTGCGGACGCAATTACAGCAGGAAGGGTTGTTCGACGAGTCGCGCAAGCGGCCCTTGCCCGACGCCCCGGCGGTCGTCGGCGTGGTGACGAGCGAGAGCGGGGCAGTGTGGCACGACATCCAGACCGTGATCGCCCGCCGCTACCCGATGACGCGCCTCGTGCTCGCGCCCGCCGCCGTGCAGGGGGCGCACGCCCCGGACGAGATCGTCCGCGCCCTGCGGCAGATCGAGGCGGACGGGCAAGCGCAGGTCGTGATCGTCGGGCGCGGCGGCGGGTCGGCGGAGGACCTCGCGGCGTTCAACGATGAGCGCGTGGTGCGGGCGATCTTCGCCTGTCGCCTGCCGACCGTCAGTGCCGTGGGCCACGAGACCGATCTGACGCTCGCCGACCTCGTGGCCGATGTTCGCGCCCCGACCCCCTCCGCCGCCGCCGAACTCGTGACGCCCGACACCCGCGAGGTGCGGCGCGACTTGCAGGTCGCGGAACGCCTGCTCGCGGGGCTGGCGATGCGGCAGATCGAGGAGGGGCGCGGCGACGTGGACGACGCCCGCGCATCGCTGGCGCGGCACTCGCCCCTGCACCGCGTCACGGCCCTGCGCCAGCGCACGGACGACCACGCGGCGTCGCTCGGTGCCGCGCTCACACGGCGGCTCGCGGGGGAGCGGGCGCGGCTCGACGCACGCGGGGCAGCCCTCGAAGCCCTCGACCCACGGGCGGTGCTGCGGCGCGGCTATGCCCTCGTCACCGACGCCGCGACGGGCGACGTGGTGCGCTCGGCGGTGGGGATGAGGGCGGGGCAACGGGTGCGGGTGCGGGTCGCGGATGGCGCGTTCGCGGCCACGGTTGCCGAGACGACGAGCGGCGCAACCGCCGACACGACGAGGGAGGAGAGGGCGCGATGACGGATAGCGGCACCGGCGGCACGTTCGATGCGAGTACGCTCGACGGACTGACCTTCGAGGCGGCGTACACGCGCCTGCAAGCGGCGGTGGAGCGGTTGCAGGAAGGGAACCTGCCGCTCGACAACGCCCTCGGCGCGTACGAGGAGGGCATCGCCCTTTCGCGCCACTGCCAGACGCTGCTGGAGCGGGCCGAATTGCGCGTGCAGGTGCTCGACCGCCCGCCCCTCGACGACGAGGACACGACCGACGATGTGGAGAGCGACGATTGGGACGACCCACCCTTTTAAGAGAAACAGGTGACAGGTAACAGGTAACAAGTACGGTATTCGACATTTTTGCCTGTTACTTGCTACTTGTTTACTTGAGCCGACGAAGGAGGCGACACATGGCGATTCCGGTGGCGTTGCAACTGTACACGGTGCGCGACGAGGCGGCGAAGGATTTCCCCGGCACGTTGGACGCGGTGGCGGCGATGGGGTACGGGGCGGTGGAACTCGCGGGGTACGGCGGCATGGAGGTCATCGCCCTACGGCGGAAACTGGAATCGCTCGGTCTCGCGGTGGCGGGGAGCCACATCCCGTGGGCGCGGCTGGAGAGCGACCTGCCGCAAGTGATGGAGGAGTGCCACCAACTGCGCTGCGAGTACGTCGTCTGTCCGGCACTGCCGAACAACCTGCGCACGGCGGACGGCTATCGGGCGGTGGCGGAGCAGTTCACGACCATCGCGCAGACGTGCGGCGCGAACGACTTGCAGTTCGCCTACCACAACCACGCATGGGAGTTCGAGACCGAGATCGCGGGGACGAACGCCTACGACTGGATGCTCACGCAGCCCGACCTCGCGGCGATGCGCTTCGAACTGGACGCCTACTGGGTGGTGAAGGCGGGGCGCGATCCGGTGGACTACCTCTCGCGCTTCGCGGGGCGGTTCCCGCTCGTACATCTGAAGGACATTTCCGCCGACAACCGCGAGACCTTCGCCCCCGTCGGCGCGGGGAAGATGAACTTCGCGCCGGTCTTCGCGACGGCAGAACTGGGGCGCGTCGCGTGGTACATCGTGGAGCAGGACAAGGCCGACGGTTCCGCCCTCGACGCCGCCCGCACGAGCATCGAGAACCTGCGGAGCATGGGCAAAGCGGATACGGCATAAACCGATGTCGAACAGCGACCTGCGGGACCGCTGGCACGCTGCTCGATGCGCGGATGTTGGAGCGGGCCGAGGAGCCGGGGTACACCCGCGAACGGCTACTATTCTGGAGCGGGGCGACGCGGTGCGGGAAGGGGCGCGATACGAACGCTACCTCGCCACCCGATTCACCACCCTCAGGGGGAATTGGCGCGACGGCCCCGAAAGGAATGCCCCCTTCCGCTCGCACCCGCCAAGAAAACACGGAAAGGATGTACCACAGAGGCACAGAGAAAAACAGAGGATTAAAAATTTATTTTTCCTTGTATATCTTTTCCTCTGTGTTCTCTGTGCCTCTGTGGTACATCCATTGCCACTTTCTCTCCAGTGGTGTTGCTGCGCCAGTTCCCCCTATAGGGCGGTGAATCGGGGGAACTGGCGCGACGGCGTTCGTCGCGGAGGCACTATGAGAGGCACGCGCCGCCGCAATCGAACGTAGCAAAACATGGAAGTCAGACGAATAGAGCAGGGTGCAGGATGATTGGCGGGGCGTTCCCCATTATGG
>JAABUN010002366.1_pt1 | contig 33990 bp, 30 predicted proteins | sample 5559311 | NCBI WGS metagenome assembly JAABUN01 (sample SAMN10711877, study PRJNA513370) | rock metagenome | isolation source: Antarctica rocks | place: Antarctica: Victoria Land, Siegfried Peak sud | reverse complement strand
GGGTGTGAGTTGATGATTTGGTTCGGGGTTTGGGTGGTGTGTTTGGCGAGCTAAGAGAGATAGAGGGGGAGTAATGAGGATGACATAATGGAATAATCTCTTAGAATAAAGGTATTATATTGATTAGAATGGACTTTGTCCGTCCGGTCTTCGGATGTTCATATGTCTCGCTGGTATGTCCATATATTCCGTAAAGTTCCTGATCTACCAGATTTCGGTAATTGGGAGCGTGATGAGTAAAGGCTTGGGGAGTCGTAGCCCACCAGCTCTAGGTCACCTCGAATCGCTCGCCAGATATAGGAGTACGAGAACAGATCATGAGTGAAAGCGGTGCAGGCCAGAAGCAAGGTGTTACGTTGGCTATCTTGATAATCGCAAGGTAGAAACATCACGAAATCTTTATTGACATACCAGATACGACTCCCCTTCAGAGATGGGCGTCACCTTCTTTTTCGTAGCGCCCCTGCCTATCCATTAGTAGCACAACTACTTCCCTACTCAAAACACGCTTACCCAGAAAACACGAGCAATGAATTTGGTTCTTTTTCTAAGATCTGCAGGCCAGCCAAGATGTGGGTTCTAAAGGTGGCGGTTTCGCCTTTCTGGAAAGGCTCAATTGCCCTACAATGCTCAACATTTGCTCTATAAACCAAGTATTGCTTCCTCGGTGCTTGTGGCGGAAGGTCGTCGGTGATAGGTAATCTCTATGAGGAATGTTATCCTTACATACCACTCATCCTCGTCTAGTCCGGCTGTTGGGCCACCAAGCCAGATAGCATGGCAGCATACTATGATGAGATGGTTGAATGAGTTTTGCATCTAGGCTGATGGTGAAGCCTCGATAGCGATTGACAAAGGGAGGTGTAGTAATAGCTCGTATCATTGACATGAGGAAAGGTGTATACGATGCATGAAAGTACCACTTGAGCTGAGAGAGGTTGCGCCTTCACGATGATATCACGTGATACTAGACTACTGCTCTTCAAGCACCATCACTTTTTATATGCGCTCACCTGTACGCAGTGAGGTCGAAAAGCTCCATGTAAACTGTTCAAGAGAGTCTCCTCATTTCTGTATTATTGTACAACACCCATGGGGTATGTCGAAGCATCAGTGAAAGAATCATAGAGACAAGTATCTGTAAAGAGCGCTGAAGCGCACACCGATTGAGCCATCAACAAATGCCGCTGAAGAGAGGTAAAGTAGAAATTGGGAAAGATACGCCGCCCGCTATGCCATCAAAGCAATCATGGCTATGGAAGAACCGTTGATGAGTCCAGACAATCATCCAACCGTGACACAAGACAAAGCACGTTCTGACCATCATTCGTGTAGATAGCTGCAGTCGTCACCTCGGCGGCACTTCCCATCCTTGAAATATCTACACACTTTGGTCTTATAGGAGGGGTCTGAACTGGAAGCCCCGCCCCCTTTTGCTCTCTTCCGCCCGAATTCGCCGTCATCTTGGTCATATTGGCGCTTGCGATCATTTTCGTTCTGATACTGAATGCCGTATCCATATCCTTGCATCTGAGGAATCTGTGCTGCTGCCGGATTGTTCAAGCCTGCGAGCAATGCCTGGAGATTGGGCGTTTGTCCTGACGGAGCTATAGCGTATCCAGGCTGAGGTTGGGTTGTCTGCATGCTCGCCAAGGCAGCTTGGAAATCATATGAGAGTGCTGGCGGATTCGCTGGCTGTGGCTGAATCGGAGGGGCTTGCGTAGGAGTTGAATTGGCGAATTGAGCAAATATTGATTCTAATCCAGCCGAAGGAGCTGCGGTAGCCAGGGGCTGTGACGCTTGTTGTGCTTGACCTTGATTCTGGGTTTGTATTATCCGGAGAAGGGCACTAATATCTGGCACAGGTGGGACCGCATTTACTGGTTGTGCATTTCTTCGTATATGGTATTCGGCTTCCCTCGCCTGAACGACATTCCGTCAGTGCGCTGTTCAACTTCAATCACATGTTGAGAGACCGTGGGACTTACCTTGGTCTGGTCTTCTGGCGGCCCAAAGGCTTCTTCCATCAAGGTATCACCAGTGAATGTATCGGATGGTTCCCGAGCTGAGGGAGGAATGTTGGAGTCACTCGTATAAATGACCATGAGAGTAGCCTGCTCTCGTTGCTCCTGAACAGCCTGTTCATGGCTCTTGATCTCAGCTTTGCCACCACGGCTCGTATAGAACCGAGCAAGTTCTAGCTCATCCACAGAACTGAAATCAACAGCTGCGCCACGGTCAGAAATGGTGGCTCCATGAGGGCTAATTCCAAACTCACGCTGAGGGGTATTCCATTCAGGCAAGATGATCTCCTCGGGTGGCTCGTAGTCTTCTTCGTCATCCATGTCGAGATCTTTGTGCATCTTCAACATTTGACCTTCCCCACGAGTATCCTTGACATCGCGGACTTGGCTATCCTCGTGGCCAAAGTCTTCCTCGGGATCATGAACGAATTCGCGGATCTGGACTAGATCATCGTCTGCTTTGAATGAGACGCGCAGCTTACGGCGCTCTTCTCTCCGGAGTCGCTTCGTTCTCTCTTCCGCAGTTTCTGGCTTGCTGACTTCCTCAGCCTTGATTGGTGCTGCCTCTTTCTGGGCGCTCAGAGCCGCCATGGTAGCAGCGAAAGAGAAGCCGGACTTTGGGGCCGCAGGCGCAATCTCAGCCTTGGCTTCGGATATGACACTGAGAAATGTTAGCTTTGGTGTTTATTATCGAAGGCGAAAGCAATGTACACGCTCCACAATGCTTACCTGGTCTTTCCGTCCTCCGATCTGGCAGAAGTTCCTGGCTTCTTCGAGGCCGACTTCAGACCAGCGAAAAATCCGGTAGGTTTCGTGACGCTGTTGATAGCTTTGGTCTTTGCTGGAGCTAGATCACCTGCCGTTGTTTTGGCTGTAACCTTTGTATCAACTCTCGATGATGGGTTCGCCGGCTTGACAGGTGTGATCAGACTCGACCCCTTGACATTTGACCCGGAAATCTTCTTCCCGTCATCGGACTGTTCACGTTTGATACCCTTGTGGTCGCCTGGAAGTTTTGAGACCACTCCATTCGGCTGTTGGCCTTCCGTAGATTTTGCAGTTGTCTTTTGCTTGGAGACATTTGCGGCCTTATCTAGAATCTTTTGTGCATAATCCTTACCCTGGTCGTCGCCCCTCTTGACGATTCTAGGGAGCACCTTATCCAATTTCGTTTTTTCTAGAATTGACTGGTCTATGGTAATACATCGGATCATGAGCTAGAGAACCTTAGTGAACGACCTCCATCTCATGACGATCGGGATTTACCTTGAGTATGCTGGCAACAAGACTTCCAGCATATTCGCTGTCTTTGATTCGGTCGGCCAAAAATTGGTAGAAAATGGCAAGGAACGCAGGGTTTTCTCCGAGCCTAAGGAACCATCAGTCTTGGCATTACGATACAATAAGACGCATCAAATTAAAATGTAGAGGCTGAGAATGGTGTATCCGGTTCGTGGAGTTATGATATCCAAAGACATGCGTATCCCATCGCATGTCCTAGCAATTATGCCAATCCTCTCGGCTAGGCCTTGGCAGAGATCACAGAAACAAATGCCTTGCTAGGACACGAGCTATAACGTGAACGACCATCCCCTACAGCCTTCTAACGTGGGGATGGCTGACACTATGCGATAGTCGCATAGCTCGTCACGAGCCCTTTACTTAAGCCCAGCAAATGCTGCACTGTAATTCAAAAACCAGCTTTGATCAAAGCCTCGCAGCAAACGAGTATCGCCTGTGGGGAACATGAGTCGACCTGCTGGCTTGGAATCGATAGGTCCCTGCCACTTCGACAGTTCACTATATCATGTTCCACTACATGCAAGATCGCATCCGCTTACCCCCCATTGCCAGCATTGCAGGGTAGACCTTAACATTCCTACTGTAGGGAAGAAATGAAATTCACATACTTTTCGATTATATCCGGATGTCCATGCTTGAGAGTTAGGCCAATACAAGATTCCAACAAGCGGCGCTGATCGAGGACACGACGCTCATATGCTTTCATATTAGCATGATCTTTCTTTTCGACGGCTTGTTGCAGGGACGCAGCCTTCGTCTTCCACTTGTCGCGTATGCCTTTGAAGATGTCCCAATACTCGCCCAGTGCGAAGCGTATGACTGTCCCGGAAAGTCCAACCGTTTTCTTCGCCCATACTGCCTTGATGACATCGTATTCTACAGCTTTGTTTGGGTCAGCTGGTCGAGTTGCTGGAAGTGGATTCAGTTCTTCGGGCTCTATCAATTCAGCATCGGATTCGGAGTAAGATGCTGACTCATCGTCAGACTCGGAATCCGACGAGTTGGTGGACGAGCCGGATTCAGAAAGGGAGCCAGAGCGCGAAGTGGCCGAGGCTTTCGTAGGACGTGAACCAAGCTTAGACTCTGTTAATTTGAGTTTCTTCATGAGATGCCCTCGATCCTTAGACAATGCATCGCCTCCCTTTTCTGCGCATAATGTTAGCCCAGATCGGCTCGGAGCTGTAGACGCTTAGGAAGTCTCACCCAATTCGAAAGTCCGGCGGATTGCCTTTAGAGATCTCTTCCTATCGTTTCGGGCTATCTTGACTAGAAGTCTGTCAGCGCTCGAGTCTCTTGGGTATAGAATTGTGCTTTCTACTTTTGACACTAGCAGGACCTGCGTTCCCAGTACCAACGAAAACGAAACCGTCCTCCCGCCGAGATTTGGTAGCGTTCTGGAGTCCTGCAGTGGGCTTGATGTGCAAGCCATTTGGAGAGATTGAGGCGGAGGTCGCATTTGCAAGAGCAATCCAGTTCGGGGCAGCACGCGACAATGATCCTGTAGCGGAAGGCCGCCGGACAAGCAAAGTGGAATCATAATGGGCGTGATGAGACTAAGCATTTGTTAGTGGCAAAGGATCTATCTCCACCTATGCTAACATGCGCTGAGTGAACCAACCTGTTGGCTTTCATCGGCAATTGACTGAGGGAGAAAACCTGGATAAGTTTGAAGTGCTTGTGGTGAGATCGTGTTGTGCTGTTGCTCTTGCAACCCCGCTGGTCCAGGGTAATCGAACTGACCATTATTTAGAGGGCCATGCCCATACAGAGGGTTTTCGTAAGGATTGGGATTGACGTAGGAGTTTGTTGAAAAGTTTTGTGCTTGTATCGGGTCCAGGGCTGGGAAATTATAGGTCGAAGGACTTCTGGAATATGATTGATCATAGTCTCTAGATGGTGCCTCATATTGAAAGTTTGAAGACTGGTATGCATTTGGTTGCCAGGCGTGGTTCCCCTGCTCGAACCCATTTACATGTTGTTGTGGGGGTGGGATAGTTGGATTATTCCAAGAAGATTCAAAGGCAGAATCAGGTTCTTCATTGACGAATGAGTTGAAGTGATCATTTTGAATACCATTGAAACCATAACTGCCTTCAGCTCTCTGTTGAGTCGCCCCCGAGTAGCTCTGAGTTTGCTGTCTTGGATCCATCACAGCACGAAACGAACAAGTTGTTCAGCCTTAGCGGAATATAGGTGCTCCGGAGTCCGGCACTATCAATGATACCAGGCCGAAAGTAGCAAAGCGCAGGAATAGAAAACCGAAAACGGGTGCCTGCTGTGACCGAAATCTTCGTTTAGACTTGGAGTGGATTTGGCGCCTTCGTGTGGTGGACTGGGCGTAGCTATGCTGTAAAGGAAGAGATTGTAGCGTAGAGAAGCCTGTTAGGTAGTGCTTTGATTGAGTACTTCAGTCTGTCAATCTCAAATCACTCTCGACAATGTAGCCCTGGTACTTCGAGGTACCACGAAACTAAACGTCCATCACATAGAGCTGCATGTGGATACCGGTTTTTGCTGAGTGAATCCCCCAAATATTCAGTGTGCCCACCGTCCGATAACCTCACTCCTCCCACCTTAGCACATGTTCTTCCCGCCGCTTTAGCACACTTGATTATACGTCCGATCAACACATCATCATGGGTTAACCCATTAAAACGCTTCCTATATCGCTCCTTGATGAATCTGAGTGGTGGGAGTTGAGAGTGTGGTGATGATGAAGGGGAGAAAATATTGCGACGTTGTCACAAGCTCGCCAAGCATACCTTAAGAGCTAGTTTAGCGCTCTAACTTGTCTGTAATATTCGAGCTGCGAACGCTTGGTGACAAAGAACAAGTTTCGTATATGCTCACACAACTTAAGGAAGCTGTCATTTACCAGCGTCACTTCTAAGATGCTCTCTCACCTATACTGTACACCTTGACTCTTTGCAAATGGCGCCCCATCTGCAGACACTTCGTGACCGGCAAGTAGGTAGGACCTTCCATTGTTGCACTCGTTGCAAGAGATTGGATCTGACCGCTTCATGCAGCATCCTTGGCCAAGATACTCAATCTGAACCACTCGCCGCCTGACGCCTTCATCAATGGCCATGAACAAGCGAATGGGCTGACACCCCAGACCCCGCCCGTCCTAAATGCCGACGGAGATCCTATCTGGAAGGTGCTTGTCTTCGATGACCTGGGTCGAGATGTGATTAGCAGTGTCCTGAGGGTCAACGACCTGCGTGTTTTCGGCGTAACCATACATTTGTTTGTGTTCCCCATACCTTGTCCCATCAGAATACGATGGTCAACGAGCCAATGCTCATTCTTACTAGGAACATTAATGCACAGCGTTACCCTATACATGATGTTCCGGTCCTATACCTGCTGGAACCCACTTCAGAGAACCTCAGCCTCATTAGCACAGATATTTCGCGGAGTCTGTATGCGGACGCATATATCAACTTCCTTTCCTCAATACCACGTCCTTTGATGGAAGATTTTGCAGGTCAGATAGCCGAGTCTGGCACTGCTGGAAGTGTGGCTCAAATGTACGATCAGTACCTGGACTTCATTGTGGGCGAACCGGACTTGTTTAGCTTGGCCATGGGCAAAGACACGTACTGGGCACTCAACAGTGCCAAGGCAACAGATGAAGCAATTGATGTGTTGGTTGATAGAACTGTGAGCGGCTTGTTTAGTGTTGTAGTCACGATGGGTAAGCTTCGTCTCGTGGTGACAGACAGAAGCGCTGAACACTTACTAGGCTCTATACCAATTATTCGATGTCCGAAAGGCGGACCAGCAGAGATGATCGCAGCCAAACTGGATCGTAAACTCAGAGACCATATCCTTAATTCCAAGGAAAATTTGTTTTCCAGTCATGGCAAACAACCGACCTCAACCTCTGGTACACCTTCGTCCCGGCCTGTGCTTGTCATCGTAGACCGGAATGTCGACCTGATCCCAATGCTGTCGCATTCATGGACTTACCAATCTCTCGTTCACGATGTATTGAGGATGCATTTGAACCGTATCACAATTGAGACGTTGGTGGACGCTGAGAATCCAAGCAAAGGTAAAATAAAAAGGTCATACGATCTCAGTACTAACGACTTTTTCTGGACGCGCAATGCTGCGATTCCATTTCCTCAAGTGGCAGAGGATATAGATCTGGAGCTTACAAAATACAGAGATGACGCCAACGAGGTGACAAGAAAGACTGGTGTCTCCTCGATCGAAGATCTGAGTGAACAAGGCTCTTCAGCGTCTCACTTGAAAGCTGCAATCACATTACTTCCAGAGTTGCGAGAGCGGAAGGGAATACTGGATATGCACATGAATATTGCGACTGCTTTACTCGAAGGTATCAAGTCTAGACAGCTAGATAATTTCTTCCAGATTGAAGAGAACATCACCAAGCAAACCAAAGCCCAGATGCTCGAATTACTCAATGATGCTGATAAAGGAAATGAACCTGTCGACAAACTGCGTTTGTTCATCATATGGTTCTTGAGTACTGAACAGGATGTCTCTCGTGCTGAGATGGATCGGTTTGAGGAAGCTCTCACACGATCAGGCGCAGACATCACAGCGTTGACCTATGTCAAAAGAGTCCGAGACGAGACCCGCATGACGATGATGACCTCCGCCCCTTCCGCTCCTGTCCAACCGCCGATGGACAATAACCTTTTCCGAGGTTTCTCCTCCATATCAAATCGCCTGACTGATCGACTAGGAGCTGGTGCCCTGGGAACCAATTTCGAAAATCTCATCTCCGGCGTCAAGAACTTTCTTCCAGCAAATAAGGACATCACGATAACAAAGATTGTGGAGTCGCTCATGGATCCTCAAGCGGCTTCTTCATCGGCCATAGCGAAGACAGAAGATTATCTATACTTTGACCCTCGCTCGGCAAATGCTAGAGGCACGATGCCGGGTGCGCCAGCCTCGCGGCAAGGCCAGCAGAATGCCCCTGGGGTCTTTGGCCCCGGTACCAATGCGACATTTGGCCAGAGAAGGCAGGGGTTTAGCGAAGCCATTGTGTTTACAGTGGGAGGTGGGAGTATGGATGAATATGGAAATCTGCAGGACTGGGCGAAAAGGACCAGTGCTGTGCAAGGCGCTAGTGGGCCGAGGCGAAGGATAGTGTACGGAAGTACGGAAATTGTGAATGCAGAGGACTTCGTTGGGGTAGCGGCGAGGTTGGGGAGCGAAAGTGGGTGACATACTGACTGGTTCCATACCGGTCAATTGATCGGGTTTGTCTTATACCCTCTCACTAACCCAAATTGCGCTTTTACAGCCACTTCTGATAACCCGATTAAGCAGTTCGTACGGTTTAGCTTGCTTCGCCCCTTCGCCCACCGCCTCGTCCAAATGCTCCAGCTCTTCATCCCTGATTCGCTTCAATGTTGCTACGAGTCCACTCAATTCCTCTCCAACCTCTTCCCCCTTCTCCTCCATCTCCTCAACCCACTTCAATAGCACCCTCACTTGTCCATTATAATGTTGCCCAATCTCTGTTTCCACAGCCTCTGTACACGCCATAGCTGCCTCCCGACCCATCAACCCTGTGCCCCAGCCCAAGATGCTAGCAGCGGCTTGCCAAACGGGGTACATCGCCGTAGGACGGATACGATGGCGAGCGAGCATATGGTTGAAGGTAGAGAAGTGGCCGGCTTCCTGCGAGTACATATGATGCATTAGAGGCCGGAGATGAGGGTGAGCCCGAATCATAGGCGGTGTTTGGTGAGTGTAGATTAGGGTCGCAGCCAGTTCGCCGGCTTGATTGACCCGGAGGGCGGAGTCGAGAAACTGCTGCTGCTCTGTTGACAGGGGGCGACGTCGTTTGGCCGTTACATGTGAGTTCAAAGCTTGCGGTGCAGGCTCAGTAGTCGGAGAGGCTGAAGAAGTGGTGATTGATGCATAGCGCCTTCGACACTGAGGATGACCGAAGCCGGGGAAGAGGAAGTCACAGATGGGGGCACGATGAGCTTTGGAAAGTCTATAAACAGAGCGAAGGGCGACTTCCGTGTTCATTTTGACATGTATCTTACAAGTTTGATAGACTCTTCAAGCACCTATGATCAGTGACTTACTGTATATGATTGCACTCCAGATTGGCGCTTATCGCGGCTAACAGCCTTGGCAATAGAAGCCCGTATTCCGCCATTGTGGAGAAGTGAAGTACTTCAATTATATTCCCTTTTTTTCTACTTTATTGTTCACGAAATAGGGCAAAGGACCAGCCTCCTCTTTAGCCCAGCCTCCTTCATTACCTTCTCTCCCACCGATATTTACCAACATCCGCAACATCGTAAAACAACATTCATCTGACACTACCTTTGAAGTACTACGTTTACTGCTGCACTTTGCGCCTCCAAGACATACTGAAATTTACAGACGGAGCGGGCTTCGTCGTTGATTCTAAGCTTTCTATTTAATAATACCTCCTGGTCCTACAATGGATGTCACAGACGCGGACCTCCTGGCCCTTGCAGGAGACGACAGTTCCGATGAGGGTACTACTCCAGCACCTAACGCAACTACCAAGGCTGTATCACCAGTACCTCCGATTAGACGATCTGTGAGCCATACTAAGGACACTTCGGCAACTATCAACAACTCAACACCCAGCACTTCCAATAAGCTTGCCGGGGGTAAACGTGCGAAGAAGACCCGCAAGGATGACTCCGAAGAGGAAGGTGAAGCGTACGTCGTTGCAGGATGTTTTGAGTACTTAACACAAAGGTTGACACTCTGTCCAGTTCTTTCGCAGCCGACTCACCCAATTCCCTTGAATCTGCACCCATGTCAGAATCTGAATCGGATTCCTCACGAAAAGGCGACACTGGCGCCAACAACTCCGCTTTTGCTATTGACAACAAGTTTTACTCGGAGAAAGATAAGAAAGAGATCATGTCCATGTCGGAAGTCCAGCGTGAAGAAATTCTAGCCGAACGTGCTCTCCAACTCGAGCGTAAATTACAAAGCCAACATCTTCGCCGGCTCTACCTGGCTCGCGAAAATGCCGATTCTAAGGCTTCCGAAAAGAAGCGCAAGGGAGCAGACCTTGAAGATAGCCCCCGTAAGAGCTCTCGCCAGAAGACTACTCTTGGCGGACGCAAAGTTGGTGAGACTTCAAGTGCAATCCAGGCATACAAACGCCAGCGCGAAGAGAAAGGTCTACAAGATCAGCAGCGTCGCCGCGAGGGTGCTAGTCGCAAAGATCGTCAAGCTCGAAGCTCTAGCGATACCAGATTTTCCAGTGCTGATGCCGAGGGGGAGAGCGACGTCGAATGGGATAATCCAAAAATCAAAGTAGATGATCACAGACTCCGTCACGCACCACCTGCTGATTTCAATGATGTTCGACGTGCGACTCTTCCGCGAATCGCCCTGGCCGATTACTGTTTCCACCCAGGTTTCCCCGAGGCTGTGAAGGACTGCTTTGTTCGCCTTGCATCGAAACCCAAGCCAAACGGTGATATGGCATACGAGTTGGCTTTGGTCAAAGGTGACTCCCATGATGCAGGTTTTCCAACTAGACCTAACAGCTTCTAGGTATCATCCAGAAGGAAGGCATGGACTACGCCGTAGAAAAGTCCAATGGGAGAAAGGTTGTCACAAATCAACACATTCACCTAATAGTAGATGGGAATCTGAAAGACTTTCACTTCAATGGAATCTCAAATTCGTCCATCACAGAGGTCAGTCGGTATATCCATCTTTGGGCGCATAGTACTGATCTACCCAGACCGAGGTGGCAAATTACAAGAATCTCATGGATGACGCCGGAAAGCCCCTTCCTACCAAGCCGTTCCTCGCGTCAAAACTTGACGACATGAATTCCGTCATCAATCACCGTTTCACTGACGAAGAACTACAAGAGAAATTACGGCGCTCGGGTGCTCTCTCGAACCGTGCCGCTCCCCTTGAGCACTCTAGCCTCATCAGCCGTCGAAAGATAGCCGAGGAGCGTGAAGATGAAGCAGCGATTGCGAAGTGTGATGCTGAGCTGGCGGCTCTCAGTGGGCCAAAGCTCAAATACGGCACATTCCTCGTCGATCCCAAAGCTGCTGCTCCTGTACCTGCCGCCCTTACCCAGCAAGAGCGTCTCCATGAGCTGAACCTCATCAACCGTAAGAAGAACCGCGAAGAGGTCCGGAAAGCTCAGCTTGCAGAGCGCAAGGCCCAGCGATTGGCCCGTGAAGCTGTCCAGCGAGGAGAGGCTGACGAGAACCCCTTCGAGCGTGTCAAGACCTACGCGAAGACTCATCATGACGTTAATGACACGCTGGCTCCTCATCGTGCGAGGCAACAAGGCAGCCGAGACACCAGCCGGTCCGTAACACCTTCAGTTTCCACTCCCAAGAAGGAGGAGCTGCAACGGAACTTCCCAAGCCCACAAAAGAAGTTCACAGCCTCAGGCATGCCAATGCTTGGGAATCGTAATATGGACGACGAGATCATTGCTTCCATGGACCTTGGGATTGACATTGAAATCTGAGGAACTTAAGATGTTAGGGTGGATCGCTGATGAGGGGAAAGGCACGAAAAGGGTGAATAGTGATGAGTTAGCGGGTAGTACTGATATTTAGCGAGGCGCTGGATTTCGAAAGGCACAAGATGGACATGGACAGTCAATATCGAGATCGATGGAGTTGCTTCTGGATCAGCGGAGCATGCATCAGATGTCTTGTCAATTAGTCGTTAGTCTATGACCATTAAAATCATGCGCTTCAAGACTCTCCTGGCTCACATGTGTTTTGGCTAAAAGGAAGCCTTTCCTCTTTCGGCCGGAAAACTGCGCACTGAACAAGAACGAGCATGGCAACATTTATTACTCATACTACATTGCCGGACTCATTAACCCTCGACACTGATAGCGTTGTGCTTCTGACGAGTCCCACTTAATACAAATGATTTTACGAATACATTTATTGCCTTTTGATCTCTACAGATACCTGCTTGACTTCAAGTAGCAACAAGTAGAACTTCAACACTGGAAAACATTCTCTTTGCACAGCTTATCACCTAGCCTCAGCGTCGATTGTAAGATGCGTGATCTGCGCAGACAAGCTCTCGAGAGCAACAAGACAATATCTCGCAAGGCGCGCTCCAAGCAGTCTTCCCCCGCCACCTCCAGGCTCGCATCACCAGCTCCATCGTCACGCGCTGCGAGCAGGAGCAGAGGACACAGCAGCCAAGGATTAGATGATGAAGAGAATGGAGAAAACAGCGATGAAACATCTTTCAGGTGAGGACAGTCCGTCTACGCCGATGAAGGCATCATTCACGGCTACCTACAATTGCCTCATGCTATATCGCGTTCAGCAATTTTTCCACAATACTAATTATTCTGTTCAGTGTGGGATCTATCAATGAGATGCTGAACGGCGACAGCGTGGAAAAGATACCAGACGCCTGGCAAGCGGAGCTGGCAGACAGGATCGAGGAGATTCTTGCCAGGAAAGGCAGCACGGTTCAGGGCCGGGAGAAATGCTACAAGACCTATGTCCATCTATTGACGGCGCAATACTGCGAGGATGACATACCGGGGAAGGAAGCGGAGCTTGTGTTGGCGTTCTTGAAGAGTATCAAGGAGGAGAAAAGCGAAAGGGAGACGATTCTCGCTCTCAAAGGTTACTCTCCCCGTGCATATCATTTCACAGCCCCAAGTTAATAATTCCTGCAGCTACTACCCTAACTCTGATTACGTCTCCTTCCGACCTCATCTACGACGCGGCTTCTACACCCCTCAAGCGAACTATTTCACACTCTCTCTTCACAACCGCCAAAACCGCAGCTATCCACGCTCTCAGTGCTTGTACTTTCTGGGGCGGTGCCTCGGACGATGAGATCTTGGAGAACATGGACTTCCTTCTTGAGGTCATATCAAGCGACGGCAACGCCATTGATGCACCAGACGAGCCCGAGCCTGTGGTTGCGGCACTCGAAGGATGGGGTTTCCTCTGTACCCTCCTCGATGACGTGTCTGCCCTGTCCGAAGATGCCATCGAGGCTTTTGTAGAGCAGATCGAATCATCCTACCCAGCTGTACAGATCGCAGCCGGCGAGAATATAGCACTGCTTTTTGAGAAATCCTTCAAGCGTATCGACCCAGACGAGGACAGTCTAGCCGATTATCCCGACGAGGATCTCATCGCTGATCCAGATTCCGCATCTGAAAAGCCCAACCTCATCCGTCTTTACTCGGCATATCGCCGCACCGACCAGCTCGTCCGCTCTCTCCAGGCTATTGCGAGCATCAGCACGCACCAACTTTCCAAGACGGATCGCAAATCGCTGCGGACAAACTTTTCGGACATCCTCAACAGCGTCGAGCATCCCACTCACGGACCGAGGTACCAGAATGCTATAGATCAGGAGTCAGGGAAACGATACGGGTCACGGATGGTGGTGAAGATACAGAAGGGCGGTGTGATGAGGATAGATCGGTGGTGGAAGCTGCATCGGCTGCAGAGCCTGAAAAGAGTGCTGCAGGGTGGGTTCGTGGTACATTATGAGAGAAACGAGGTAGTCTTCGATACACTACCGTAAGTGTCACCCCCTGCTCTCGTTCCGCTTGGCTGGTATGGGACTTACATTATTGACAGTATTATAATAACTAATGATAAATGACGGAGGCACGATAAACGAAAAGCAATGACCTTCACGAGCATATGATTGGAGATGTCTCAGTGGCCGCAGATGAGACAATGTGCTTTCCCTTGGGAACCCATATCATAGTGATACCACTTCTTGCCCACTCTCTGGAGTTCTGGTTGCAATGTCACGGCATCTTCAAGTAAGATAGATAGATCCCAGCGAATTTGAAAAAATCTCTCTTGCAACATGTAGCCAGCATCAAAAAATTTATCCAGTCTGCAGAACGACTGCTTCTATTCTTTTTGTATTGCTCCTACTCTTGAACCATACCCCTCCAAAATCTGCTAATGGTCTACGAGTACGGTCGTGAGCTCTGCCTCCAAAGTGGTAAGCGTGCCTTTTGGGGAATTTCCAACTATTCTACGCAGTGTGCATCCATCACATCGGCGCCAATGCAGTGCCATGAACGATAGTAGTGAAGCATTCATTACCTTGCCATTGTGTCGACATCTGCAACTGCAATGGTATACAGCCCACGCCCATGTCCGCCCGCCAATGCCTAGAGGCTAAGTCATGGCAACCTCTTATATTTTAGGCCTATACTCCGTCGCCGAGGACAGGATATGGTACACAAGATACGATATCATCACCTCGTCCTATGAGCATTCTACCTTGTGGGATCGCTGAAAAAGAAGTTAGGGGGTCATTTACTTTGAGACTTGTTGGGGGTTGTTGTTATGGTAAAGTAGGTTTGGGTTGGTCGTTGATATTTACTGGGAAGGAATTTGTTGGATTGGTGCGTTGGTGCGTTGGTGCGTTGGGTTTTGTGGGGAGTGGGATTGTGTTGGATGATGGGGTGGTTGGGGAGGTTGGGGTGAGTGATGGGGAGTGACGAGAATGGGGGTGGTAGGTGGTAGGTAGTTGGTGGGAGTGGTGGGAGCGATGGGAGTGGTGGAGAGTGGTGGGAGTGATGGGAGTGGTGGAGAGTGACGGGGATGGGGGTGGGGGGTGGAGTGTGGAGTGTGGAGGGGATTGGTCGTAGATGGTGGTGATGGGGGGTGGCATTTGTCAATAATTTGTATATGTTCGCGATTTTATTTCTGTTATAGGTGTATGGGAATTGATTGAGAAGAACTGTGCGCTGTTGGATGGATTTGTGTGTTTGCTGAGTGGGTGAGATTGGGAGATGTTGGTGGTGGCCTCTGAGGTCTGAGAGGGGCATAAGGGGGTGGGACGTGTGATGTTGGAGATGAGATATGTGATGCGTTTGGGAGGTTTGATTGATGTAATGGGGATAGGATATTTGAGGGTGGAGGGGAGAGGTCGGAGGAGGTTTTGGATGGCTGGGAGGGATATACTGTTGCTTTGAGGGGAAGACTGGCGATGTGTGGCTGGTATTAAGGATGTGGAATCATAGAGTTGTGCGTTGAAGGGCTCAGCGTCTTCAATTTAAGGAAGAAGGGGAGGGTTCTTTCTCGGCCATTATGTTATTGATTAGCTGTTCGGCTGTGAAATAGAACATTCTGATCATCAGAGCCTTATTACGATACCGAATCCCAGGATCAATAAAACTGCCTCTACCCACATTGCCCTGTGCATGCTTTGAGCTCCTCCCGTGAATGTCTGCAACACTGTGTTATTCGCACTTCCGTTGATCCGACCTGCAGATCCGACTACATCGGAGCCCCCGGGCAATTCTGTCGTCGTTTTTTCAGATGCATCCTCACCATTGCTCGCGAGTGAGATGCCGGTACCGCGCACAGTAATATTGCCACCCGAGGTGAGTGTTTGGGAATCAACAATATGCTGATTTTTTAATACTCATGGTCTTGGAGCCTATTTTGATAGCTGGTGTCGAAGTCATGGCGAGATTGTTTGTGTTGGTCTCAAAAGCGGCAAATGCTCTACTGGACGCAGGTGATATTCGATTACTTGTCAAGATAACTATACCGCTTGATGTGAGGCTCTGTGAGCTAAAAATGTTGTGGCATTGAGCGTCGTGCGTAATATTGCATGCACCGATTGTGGGGAACGGTGGAGAGGTGGCAGGGCGCAAATTCGAGGTCGAGTCCTGCGTTGAAGCTCTCACTACCGCTTCTGTGCGATTGGGCGACGGCGATATTGTAGTGCCAGAAATGGTATCAACCTCTCCAGCTGCTGCGAGCGTATTTGTTGTCACGTCTCTGCTTTGTGCATCAGTGTTTGTCACGGCAATAGTGGGCAAGGTGGTGGAAGCTTGTGGCAGGACCTCTGACTTGTTTAGAGCGTTATCGATGGCATTTACAGTGGTCGAGAAAGGAGCAAAGTAGGAAGTAGCAGGTTTGGCAACGCTTCCCCCAGAGTTCGGTTTCAGAAGTACAGGGACATTGTCCAATTCGGTTGAAGTAGACGAATTTGGTATTGGTGTACTGGACGTTGTTGACATAGGAATGGAGACTGTAGGGGACTCTAGAGGCTGTGGGGACCCTAACGTGCCGCTCGGAGTTGGCCCGCCTCCCTCCAGTAGAGTTGAAGTTTCTGTAAGATATACAGCAGGTCTTTTAGCATTGAAAACTATGTTGACACGTTTTGAAATATAAGAGGCTCGCTGTTGCACACTTCCAGGTAGAATCTTGCAAGACCATACCCCAAGGTTAGGAAACAGTGGTATTATAATGTCCGAGTCATCACAATCATCGGACAGGATGGCCTGATAAGTCAATCCTTTTGGATCCTGGTTTGTATCAAGGCCACCTTGAATGCCTTCAGGAAGAGAAGGATGCGATGGAAATGCGAAGCTTGGAGCTCTCCTGTCGAGGAAAGCATGAAACTTATTGTCTGAGAAGGCGCAGTCTTGGTATGCCAAGCAGGTTGCTGAACCGCCTGTAATGGTTGGAAGAGTACCACAAAAGGAATAGGAAGACTCATAGTCGTTATAAGCTGTGGTTGGGTATGCTCTGAATGGCAGTCATGTTAGCAAGGTTTGAGATTGTGGTCAAATCTCACTAACACGGTTCGATATGTAGTGGAATTTCCAAAGCTTCCGGATACTGTAGCTATCGCTGTACCCGCCAGGTTGGTTTCAGCGTTGGTAATAGCGGTATACGATTCATGACCGATGTCTGTGTTGTATATGGTAGAAGTCCTCGTACTGTTTGTTTCCTTCTTGATGAAAACAAGATGTGTTTCTGCAATCAGAGTTGTGACATCTAGCATTCGGGACCAGGATACATGACGAAGGTTCGTTCTGTGACGAAAGCATTTGACAGGGCAGCTCGTTATCAGTGACCCGGACGGCACTGTCCGCGTTTGATTCGTGTTAGGTACTGCGTGTGTCAGAACACTGCTAATCACCCACTTCGCAGGGTTTGGCACAGCTTACCCGATTGAAGAGGCCATGAAGCACGGGTATATCCCACAAGAAGCGCACAGGTAATTGACAAGGCCAGCATTGCGAAAGTAGAAAATGCTTGATTAACGGTAAGGGAAGGCAAAAGAAAATCAGGAGGAATTGCGACGTGCAGGGTCTAGTGAGAGGAAAGGTTCAGAGGCAAATACAGTGAAAAGTCATTTTGAAAACATGGACAGAGAAAAAGAGAACAGACTAGGCATCCAACTGAAACGGAGGACAAATTGTTCTGAAGTGCAGATGATTGAAACACGGACTGCATGGACACAATCCTAAATCGACCTACATGGGAAGATTCGAAACGATACTTAGGAGCGAATAACGAGGCGGCGATGACCTAAATGTGGAGCTCGACAAGCTGGACTGAATATTGATAGGATCAATGAGATTGAATGTCACAACCTTAGGCACTTTGCCTCGAAGCAAGAGCAGACTTGGATGTGTACATAGACATTCGTACACAAGGCGTTGTTCTCTCCCACTTTGAGCCTGGAATGCCAATTTCAAGTAGAAGTCAAGACACGGGCTTCGAATGTTCGCGGCCACGCGGAAAAAGTCAACGAGACATATTGACGAGAGCAGAGGCGAACGGCAAGGCCCTAAATTACATAATACTTATCTGCCAATCAGACATTTTGGTAGGGACCTCGGTTAAATGTGTCCGAATTATTTTGCTCACCGCGTGCCATGCACCCATGGCATGACCGCGGACTACTACGTCCAACGAATAGCCCTTTCCGCGTAGGATCAAACCACACACTGTAAACGCACTTAGGAACCTGAGGTCTCCTCCGCTATATATAGCGACTACGCAAGCAGTCAGCCCCCTTAATGCATTCCCCTTTATACAATATATGTGTCGCCGCCGCCTGCCGAAATCCTGCATTGATGATATTTAGTCTTAAGCTCGTATGTAAACCCCTACTTCTTCGCAAACCAATCAATTCCTGACACCGAGTAGGCTAATCTAGGCCAATACGGATACATCGTCAGCTGTAGAGTTCGGCGCCTGGTCCTGTCTTCTTGGGACCCAATCAAAAGAGATGCTTCGCATCTTCAATGGTGGCTATAAGAGGCATTCGGCTATATAAGCTCGAAGAGGTGTGGGGCCGCAGAAATCCATCTTGATGGTTGGGCCGACAAGGCTGGGGACCCATTGATAGAGGGTCTCTTGAGGTAGAAAGCTGAAGCCTGTGAGTTCTCCGTATAGCCTTCTAATTTGCAGTGATTTTGCACTTACGTCAGAGCGTGGGAACCGTGAACATCCCATATCCTGGCAGGGCACTCGTTTCAGGGGGTTTTACCGAGGTACAGCCGACACGAGTGCCCAAGCTGCCAGGATATGGGATAATAGAACAAATAGGTATTCCTAAGTGATTGCGGTCTGGAAGAGTCAACGCAGGTGCTTGCCCTGCTACATTCTTAATGCTCCACTATTGAATGCCGAACAACTTAGCTTTTTTAGCTGGTCGATAGGTCTGTGATGGCGGTCCATTTGGGTAATAATCTTTGCTTCCATAGTAGGTTCAAGAAAGAGAATATGGGGAGGGACAATGCAAATAACAGAACGTTGATTCCTTACAAAGAAAACTTACAACATAGTTTTATACTGAAAGAGGATCCATTGACCAAGAATAAAGACAAAGAAGCAAGGAACAACGCAATCTGCCCCAGTACTTATATAGGTACCATAATCACTGTCTTGCGGTCCTATTCCCCCAAAGCACATCACTAACACCGCCCCGATAAACGTAAACCAGAGACCTTCAAAACACCTACACATTCCCCTTTTTCAAACACAATCGAAACAGAGACCGCATCAAAATGGACGTCTACCAGAATAGCGGCGCTACCCATGGTCTATCCAAACGTCTATTTTCCGACGCCACTAAGGCTACTATGAAGAAAGGTTCGTTCATGATCCACGTCCGAACCCTGATACAGGCAAAAAGCCGTGTCTTCTGATAGCTAATTCTCTACCAGATGCTATCATCATTGGCGTCTTCCTTGTATGTGTCCTCCTCCCACTAACACTCATAGTCCTCTGGATTCGCCGAAGAATGATGCGCCGCCGTGCAGAGAAGCAAGCTCAATGGTATGGAGAAGCTTGAGAGAGGTGCGGTATGTGCCCTAGTCCGTTTATAGGCATAGCTAGTAGTGGTTTAGCTGGAGATGCGAATTGATTGTTTGTATAGAAGTAGCCACGGTTAACATATGTAGTAGCCTCGGATGTTTAATTGGACATTGGATTGATCTTAGCTACACAGTATGATTATAAGCTGTTCCCAACAATAGTGCAATCCCTTTGATGGAAACTTAGTTATCGGAGTGCTGTAGCATGGTGTTATCCGAGGCGAATATCAGACGAGCCTAGCGGTCCTGATCTTTCTTGTCCCACGAACTTTTGCGTATCACTCATTATGGGTGGGCGCCCCCGGACTCTGTGAGGTTCGGACTGAATTTTGTATCAGAAGTTGGGTATCGTAAAAAGGAATGACGTTCGTAAGGGGCGACGAGAGAAAAAGACGCTGACACGCTAAACCACCGGAGACCGGACTTCATCGGCGCCGATGTCATGTATCTGTTCCATCCTTGTTTACTGACACGCCGCCTACATTCTTGCCATGATGGTCGACCACTGAGCTACCAGGTGTGCGCCGAGATATTTGTTAGATATGGAAGGCCATCCGTAGTCGTCCTTGCTGCGTCGAAATCTGGAATCACTCGGCAATCATGGCTGGCATGGAGCAGCTCGAAATCCATAGCAGGGTATGCTCAATACGGCAAATTGATGAGATTGACTAACAGGTTGTGAAAGGCTTACCTAGTCCGTTATGTCAACGTCAAAGCCAAGTGCACCATTTCTTGGAGTATCAGGCCGGAAAAGAAGTCTATTAATTTCGGAATATTCAAACACCCTGGCTCGGGTCTTGGTCAGACACCGAACCTGCCATCGGCTACTTTCGAAGTACCGCCTACACCAGGTCTCCAGCCGGACGACACAATACAAGACTTACAGTCCGCAAGAAATGCATCGTCGATCGCGATTGAGAAATTGAAGAGCACGGGATTGAAACTGATATTATGGCACGGGACATGTCCGGCCAACAAAGTCACAAGTGGAACATATGATGTGCCTAACGACGAAGGGGGAAATTACGCCTTGGTCTTTGATAATACATTCGCTAAATCTTTTGCCAAATCAGCCACATTTGTGTTGTTAACATATCCCACGGAATCCCCTCCCCATTCTAATCATCATAATCATCATATACACGGAGTTTCATTTGAAAGTACAACATGTCTCAGGGACCCCTCAGATGCAAGGAAACCGCCATTGAAGAGCCCGTCATCGGATACTGTTCAGCAAGTTGGTATTGCCACCGCAGAAAATCGAGGATTCGACGATGTGAAAGGCAATGCGGAAGGAGGGGGCGAATGTGTTGAGGGTTCAAACTTCTTCACAGGTACATTGCATAAAAGACGACGAAAGAAGCACCAGGGTTGGGCCAGGAGGTTTTTTTCTCTTGACTATACCTCGTCCACTCTGTCGTACTATCAGAAGAGGAACAGTCGAGCAGTCAGGGGTGCGATACCTTTGTCTTTGGCTGCTATTGGTGCGAACGCCAAGACACGGCAAATCAGCATCGACTCCGGAGCTGAGGTTTGGCATCTCAAAGCCGCAAGTCAGAAGGAGTTCCAGGCCTGGAAGAACGCCCTAGAACTTGCGCGGACTGCCACAAGTCCTACTACATCAGTCACTCCAAGCAGGCTAAATTTACGAGGCAGAAGGATTTCTACGGCACCCATGAACCGTGATGAAGAAAGTGGATGGGACAAGGTTGAGGAACTCTCGAACCGGCTTAAGGTGTCACGAGATGCAGCAAAACTATTGGCTAAGGACACGGACCCCAAATACTTGTCCTTGGACCCTCCACAACCGCCCACAAGAGTCGAATCGAATCCCACATCTGCCACATCTAGTACTTCAGAAAGCCCTTCAGAGCCGAGCATAAATGGTGGATACTTCAATGGGGCTGAGCGGAAGCCTTTCTGGAAACGCAAACCAAGTAGTGATGCTAGACAGATGCCCGGGATGTTCAGAAGCGTCTCCGCGACGCCTTCGACGAAGACTCTGGCAACAGCACCCCCAACACCGATCAGTGCAACGTCCTTCGTCAAGGAGGGCAGACCCTTGCAGAGTTATCCAGAAGATCCCGAGGAAGGAAGCGTGCACAGTCGTTGTATGTCTCTATTGAGGGACTTGGACTCTATTGCCGCGGATATGGCTTTGCTCATTGCCGAAAGCCAAGAGCGCCGCACTCCCATGAGACCTTTCCCCACATCACGTCACAGTATTGACACACAAGGATCCGTCGACGAATTCTTTGACGCGGAGGGAACGAACGAATCGCAATTATTAGCTATCTACCATGAATCTGACGATGATGGTGACGAGGAAGATCACGGATTTGCTAGCGATGCAGACTCTTCGGCTAGCGAGGTCGAACAACCCAGCCGTCTGAGCGGACACGAGTCACACCATCAACTGATAAATCCTCTGTTCCCCCCGAAACCGAGGTCTCTGATACCCCTACCAGCAGAACACATCAAGAGGAGAAATACAGTAACCCCTCCTACTGCATTTCCACCAAGCATCATTGGCCACCTACGGAAAAATGTAGGCAAAGATCTCTCCTCCATCTCAATGCCTGTGTCGTCAAATGAGCCTATCTCGCTTCTCCAACGAGTCTCGGAAATCCTAGAATACTCCACTCTGTTGGACAACGCCACATCAAAAAGTAAATCGAGCACAGAGCGTCTTGTTTATGTCACTGCCTTTGCTATATCCAATCTCTCTAGCGCTCGCGTGAAAGAGCGCGCTATCCGCAAACCCTTCAACCCCATGCTCGGCGAAACTTTCGAGCTTGTGCGTGAGGACAAAGGCTTTCGCTTCGTGGCCGAAAAGATCTTGCACCGTCCTGTTCGCCTAGCTTGCCAAGCTGAAAGCGAATCCTGGACGCTCGCGCAGTCACCCTTGCCCACGCAGAAATTCTGGGGGAAATCTGCAGAACTGACCACAGAAGGCAAAGTGAGGATCACCTTGCATTCCTCGGGGGAGCATTTCAGCTGGACCCCAGCAACGAGCTTTCTCCGCAACATCATCGCGGGTGAAAAGTACGTAGAGCCTGTGGGTACCATGACTGTTGTCAACGAGACCACCGGTGAGAAAGCCATCGTTACATTCAAAGCCAAAGGAATGTTTTCAGGTCGAAGTGAGGATGTAGAAGTTGAAGTTGTTGACGCCTACGGTGACAAGCTGAGCCTAGGACTGGTTGGCAAATGGACTTCATCCCTGACGATCACTGAACATGGTCAACCAAGGAGCAATGAAAGCCCCATATGGACTGCCGACCCTCTAGTCCCTGACGCTGCGAAACGCTACGGCTTCACCACCTTCGCGTCTTCCCTCAATGAGGTCACCCCGCTTGAAAAAGACAGATTACCGCCTACAGATAGCCGCTTACGTCCTGATCAGCGGGCTGCCGAGGACGGCAATCTTGATCAAGCTGAAAAGCTGAAGACGGAGCTAGAAGAAGGACAGCGGAAACGGAGGAAGGTCATGGAAGAGGAGGGGGTGTCGTGGATTCCGAAATGGTTTCAGAAAGTTGAAGGCGGCGATGGTGGCGAAGAGGTCTGGGTTGCGAAGGGAGGGAAGGATAGCTACTGGGAGAAGCGCAAGGAGGGGAAGTGGGAAGGCGTCGAGAGAATCTTCGATGTCGATGCTAGTGGATGAGAGGGACAATTTACCTGAGTGAAGTGGGCAATGCATATGTTTCCACGCGGACAGGCGGTAATCTCGAATATCATACTTCGATTATCTACCTCCGGTCAACGGTTTACAGGAAGTTATGGGATGGTAAGCGGCGTCGCTTATACTGTCCGTCAGTAAGAACAGTCCGAAACTGGCTTTGAACAGCAGAGAACCATCAGTGCTTTGATATACTATTTAGCTCCTTGATTCTCCACCAAAGCACCCAGCTTCGCTCTCTAACGAACGCATCACTGAACGTTACTTTTTTGAGACCCGATTTCTCGAACATCGGGATAGAAGTACTGAATGAATTATGGGGCTCTGTACGCGAATTTGAAGAGAGGAGGCAGCTGAACTCCATGATCCCTCAAGCCACTCCAGACAGGTCGAGGTCGCACAGTCATATTCCGTCCACCATCCCTGCAGCCTCAATAACTACTATTGAACTCCAGGAATCCATGTATTACTGTACACTTGACGATGCGGGATGAATGAGTACCGTGTCCAAGTCCGACTATATTGCCGTGAAATTCTCGATATTGGAGAACGGAGCCAGCCCAGGAGAAATAATTGGGGCCGGCGCGATGGAGACCTCGAGGCGGAAATAACGTGAGCGTGTTCCCCTAGATCATACGAGTAGATGATCTAAGAGTTCTTCTATGATTGTAGATGGGGTCTGGAAACATGTATTAGAACGCAGGATGCGTTTCAGCAGCGACGAGGACACTCGGGAGAGTTGTAAGTATTCGCTAATGTTAGAGGTTTAGAGTGGTGCACCGCTTTAAATCTCAACACTCACTAGAGGATATGAAACAGCAGAACATGAATATGGAGATGGCAAGTTGCTACAATTTTCGTGAATAATGCGTTATTGATTCTGGGGTAATAGGTGTATGGTCCAATATCATGACATTTGTTCCTTGGGGGTAGAATCTCTTGACTGACGTCCTAGTAATTGGGAATCACAACGTGCGTAGTAATAACCAAACAATCGACTGGAGTTATGTTTGGTAGACCAGAATAGCGAAACATCAACGTACGCAAGGACATAACAAGGGCCATATGAATAAATATGGACATATCTAGCTGTCTCAGATGGCGAGGCATATATTGCCACATATATCTTCGCCTCTCTGGACCATGGAATCTGCATGCGGTGCTGCCCATCATTATTTTTAAGGTGCGAGTTCAAGCCTGCAATTGAGAAGGATCAGTCAAGACATACTTTACACCCAGGGCTACGTCCGAGATCTCTGTATATAGAAAGAACAAACACTCGAGTATCCAACCCTTCCACACTTTAAGGGTCCTCGTCAAGCATCAGAAGATACTGACCCATATTTCAGGATCCGCCGGCAACAGAAGAGCATACTCGAATCGGTCCTGTGCCCCCAATGCGACGAGCAATCCGAGAACAGGTGCAGAGGCGGAATAGACGATGGCGTGAGCTGGGGGCAAGGCGTCGACTTACTGCGTGGGAACTCAAATTATCTTTACTACATTTTCTGTAATAGAGACGAGTAATCCTTAAAGCATACTATTATAATCTCGGTGCTTAATCCCCGCGTATCGTGTTTACGTATTACTCCTCTAATTATCTAAGCTATTATTTATACAGCTTTGATTATATATATTACTTTCTAGAGCTAAGTCTAGCATACTAACTTAATATCACCTTTACTTTTTAGCTAACGACGCTCTATAACGTGGATATAAAGCTAGGTTAATATAATTACGCCAAGTAAAAGCAGGATATAGATCTAGAACTGTCTTATAAGTATAAGGTAGGAATTTTCGCCGCTTCCTAAATCTCGTTATAGCTCTACTAAGCTAGAACTATATATTATCTACTATATAATAAGTTGGTTTCTAATTAGACTGAAGTAGAGTATTAATTTACCGCTAGTAGAGTTAGTAGTAGGATTATAGTTATAACGGTAGTTAAAGCCTTAAGCGACTTCGAATCTTTTTAAGTCTAAGTAGTAATATTTTTCATGCTCTTACTCTCCTTTATAATATCTATAGCGATCTCTTTTAAGGTACCTAAATTCCTCGCCGTTACTTCGCTAATTACGCGGAGGGTTTTACTATTCCGAAACTCTAAGATTTTAGATATCTACTAAAAGTCGTCAGGCTTCTATTTTATATACCTAGATTTCTATTAAATATATAGTATTAAAGGCTTACTACGTCGATAGTACTATTTAAAGACTAGAGAATTATAGTAATATTTATCTAGTGGCTTTTAATATTAGCAGCGTATAGTTTAACTAATTCGGGGATATTACTAGCATTCGGTAAAAGTCCTTAAGCCTCTAACTACTAATAGAAAGCGATAAGGCGATCTATAAGCTCTAAATATAAACTGAGTACCGTAGAAGCTCTTAGAACCTTATTCTTTAGCTTCTATAGTACTTATATATTAGTAAAGGTTATTACGTAGTTATAGGTAGGTGTGTTCTTGAAATCCGAAAAGTATGCTTTCTTATTCTAATACCTTAGAGTTAGTAAAAACACCTAGCTGCATAGTAATACCTCGTAAAATAACTTACGTACTACATTCTTTACTATAGAGTATAGGTACTCTATAAATTCACCCTAATTATCTACTATAGAAAGTAAGATAAGCAGGTGAAATTATATTATCTAATATCCTTAGCCGAAATATCTAGGAGTATACTCTATAATAATACGGTTAAAATACTCCCGTACGGGTTTAGCCATTTATAGAATAACGGAACACGAGTATCCTGTATTAAAATAGATTTATTAATATACGCCAGTTTACCTTAGAGACTACGGGTTACCTCAGCCTCTACCGTTCTATTTAATAAAGTAGTTAATATAGCAAAGTTCTTTATAAATTAGCCCTGGAATTTAAATATAGTTTAGGGGTAGTACGATATTCGTGCATTTACTTATTAGATCTATAACTCTAGAATAAATAATACTAAGGCAGGCTGTCGCTTATTTTCAAGCCGAACTCGCGAAGAATATATAGTATATTAGGGGATATACGCTTTTTTATATATAAATTTTCGAAGGCTTCCGATATAATTTAAAGCCTCCCCTAGGAGAATAGTTACGGTACTAAGCTTTTCTAAAAACGCTTAGTTAGCTGCAGGCTATTACGAGATAAGAGAACCTACTATATAATACATTCTTCCGCGTTAACTTCTCGCTAAATTAGATATTAGGACGGAATTTTAATATTAATTTAGGATCTTACTTATAAATAGGTATTAAGTTAATTAAGCGTTTATATATTTAGGGTACGTACTTTACTCGTATATCTAGATTCTAATTATACTATATTATTAGTAATATAGGCCAACTTTTATAGTAATAGTTATACCTAGATATTCTAATTTCGCATATAAAATTTCGATATTAATCTCCTTAGGTTTAAAGAGTCTTAATAATTCTTCGCCGATCGCCTTATAATAAGTGGTTATAAGGCGGGAAACGTTCGGATATAGTACGGACATATTTTAGAAGAGGAATTAAAATAAGATCTACTATCTAAATAAATATCTTATAAATAGAGAAATATATAATAGTAGAGGTAAGCTCTCTCGTATAGAAGTAGAAACCCTTAGCGATGCGATTAAGCTAATAAGGTTATAGGCCTTTATAAACGGTTAATTCTCACCGGTTCCGAGTAGCGGGTAGCCTATAGGCTTGGCGTGGCAAAATCATGTCAGCCTGCCAGCTCAGCTTAGGATTATAATACTATAGCATAAAAACGCCTCTAAGCGCATTTCAGCCTACTACGATAGACGCCCCGAATAAGACGTAGTATAAAGTAAGCGGTTAGAAGCCTTAAAATATCTCTACTAGTATAGCGGGGTAGTATAGTCTAAATAAGCCGAGGCGCTCCTAAGGCATTCCTAAGAAATAAACCGATCTTTTAAAGTTGCTATTATAAGTCGCGAAGAGAATAGGCTATAAAAGGGCTTATACTTCCTCGTAAAATTAGATTTATTCTTATCCGTAGTAATTCTTTCACTTATAGACACTAATATTCCGGTATAAAAATATAAATACTCTCGCTTCGGTATATTAATAAGGCTGTACTCGCCTAGACCCTTAAAAGACTCTTTAGAGATAATAACTTCAAGGTTAATATAAGATTTACTTTCGGCTAGTAAAGTAATCGCGCTTATTTTTCTTTAGGTATAAGACGAAGACGTAGTTCTTTTAATTCCGAGGAAGTTAACTAACTTATATCCTACTCTAATTATTATTTTAATAATAGATTAACTCTAACTAAGTTAAGGCTGAAAAGGAAAAGCTAGTAGAAGATTCGTAGAGGAATAGTAGCTAGAGTACGGTTCTTCTATATTTATCTACTAAACACAGATTTTATATAACGGTAATACTTAACAAAGCTATAGTATACTAACTATAAAGTAGCTTAGGGATAAGATTAATAACCTCCGTTACGATAATTATAATAATAATAATTTTATTCTAGTAGATACTCTTAGTAATATTATTACTCTAGAAACTATTTAGAGAGTACTTAAGGAGAGTAAGATCGAGAAGTATAAATACTAAGGCATAGAAAATTATATCTTAGGAGGTAATTTACGGGTATTCGTAGTCCTTATACAGATCGGATATATTAACTTAATATCCGAACTAATTAAATCAGATTAATATTAAGATTAACGCAGCCTCGACTAAAGGCTCCCTTTTAGCGAGGAGTATTTATCAAGTATTTTCCCTAAGAATATTACGAAAAAGTTCTATAAGGAGTAATAGGAGTATACGGCGCCTATTTTCTCACGGAGTATCCTTCCTAGGGACCTTAATAATAAAATAATCCTACCTATTCTCTATAAAAAGCCGAAAGCCAAAGGTAGATTTGGCGTAGTCTATAAGATCATGATATATAATGCCTACCACCGCTTTAAGGGTAAGAATAGTAAAGTAAGACCCGATCTTAGAGATATCGGAAGGTACTTTTAACATTTACTAGTTTATACGAAAGGACTTTTATATAGATAGAAAAAGAGACCCTAAGACTTACTTTAAACTTAAGCTCCGGAATCTCTTAATCTTAGGTAATATTAACTATCCTTATATTATTAAACTATTAAGCGCCTATATATAGAATAAGACCTATAGTCTTATCTTTCTATAGCTAGGAAAGGATCTTAGCAAGTTTATATCTAGTTAACGCCTAGAATAGTTTTAGTTAGATAGTTCGATCTTTATCGCTATTACGCGCCTTTCCCTAGGATTAGAGTACGTCTATAACTTCGTGGCATAGTATATTAATCTAGAAAAGATTAGCTATTATTATAATCTAAAGCCTAATAACGTCTTCCTTAATAGCTAGTTATTTATACTTACCGATTTCGGTCTATTAACCTTTAAGGATTTATTATAAGACTTAAAGACGACGCGTAAGGTAGGCGGAACCAGTTACTTAGCTCTAGAATACGAGAATATTACCGAATCTGCCTTTATAAGAGGAAGAGCTAGGCGTAAGAGCGACATATAGGCATTCGGGTATATTATTACCGAAGTACTTACCTACGTTTTAAGGGGCTCTACGGGCGTTAAAGAGTTTAAGAAGAAGAGATCCTTTACGATATAAGGCTATATAGAACTTAGTAGCTTCTATTAAGGTAATAGCCCGAATGCGGAGGTTAACGCATGGCTTTTAAACCTAGAAACTACTAAATAATTATGAAAGGCACTAGTCTAGTTAATTAGAAAGATGCTCTAGATAAATCCTAACTACCGTCCTAGCGCGAGCGATATTATAATCGAGTTATAAGCTATTATATTATAAGAAAAGATTTATCTAATTAATAAGCTTTTTAATATACTTTAAGGTAAAATCGAAGGTAAAATAGATAATAATAAGGCTATAGTATTTATTAAGTACGCGCGATATAAGAGTTAGAAGGAAACTTATAGAATTATACTAGATACCTTATAGAACGCTCCTATCGGCCTCCGCGAGTTAGATTTCGACGTATATATAAGTATCCTATCGCGGTATTAAGGTATACTCGAGGAGATCCTAGGTCGATTATAAGATATAGACTACTTATATCTTTTCCTCCCGTTAAGGTATATTAATATTCGACTTAAATAGCTTTTCCTACCTGAAATATAGAGAGAGTCGTAAAAGCGCTTAGTATAAGATATTATAGTTATAACCTAAGATTACTATCGCCTTACTAAAACTTAGAGGGTCTTATAATCTAATACTTCTAGCCTTACCGTAAGTAAATTAGCTAAAGTAAAGCTTATAAGTGAAACTATAAAGGAGTGTTAGGATATATTAAGTGAAGGGCTAAGGCTAGATATAGAGCTAGCTTATATCCACCCTATAAAAGACCTTAAATATTACTATTTAGGAATGATTAGTAAACCTACCGTAGGTAGTAATCGTAATATACTAATCGAGTGGTTATACTATAGTACCTAGGTTCTTCTAGAGATAGAAGCTAAGAAGCGGACGCAGCGAGTAGAAGCTATTACTAAGCTCCTTAACTCTATCCTATATCCTCTAGCATTTCAGCTACTACGCTACTCTAATTTCTTCTATGATCCCGAAAACTCGCGTTTTAGACTTACTTTTAATTTCCTATTTCCGGTATAATTAGATGGTATGTCTTTAAAGGGTTACGGCGTGACTACCCTATCGGAATTACTCGCTCGCTCGCAGGAAGACCGAAACTTTAAAAAGCTATCTCTTAGGGAGCATTTTAGGCTTACGTAGGCTCTTATATCATCAATAAGTAAATTCTATAAAGTAGGCTAGCTATACCGAAATATTTCGCCGTATAACGTTGTATTTTCTCAAGTCGATAGTTCTCTAGCCTACTAAAATCCCTACGTTATAGGGTTTAGTTGTAGTAGGCTAAATAAATTTAATGAGTTTATTAAAGGGCTAGGGCAGGAATACTAATACTATTAATACCCTGAGTATATCTAAAAACTATAAAGATACTAGATAAATTTTAATTTTTTTAGTCTTAGACTCGTCCTACTCGAGATTACGTACTGGCAATTACTTGGCTATTTTACGGGAGGTAAGGACTAGTAAGTCTTAAATAATACGGACTTCCGTCTTACCCTAATTAAAAATGCGAGGAGTAACAGCTTAGCTTATAGAATAGGCGCTAGATACTATCAAGCTGTCGAAGCGTACTTGACTAGGTGCACTAAGCTTTTAAATCAAGAAGATCTTAGTAGATTAGATGACGTCACTCGGCTACAGTAATACTTCCAACTTCGCGTGATTAATAAATTAGCACGATGTTCGGCTTGATAGGTATAAAATTACTACGAAAGTCACAAACGTGCAGCTGACAGAACTAAGCAAGAGTATAGAAGGCGTGCATTACGACGATGCGCGGGGCATAGCTAGATCAAGCGGTTACATAACTATGCCCTGTCTAGGCAAAGAGACTAGGACCTTGGGTCAGGCGCTCCAGGAGATGGAAGGGGAGTAGGTAGAGCGGACGATACGGAAGCAAGGTATATAAATTAGGAGGATCTCCCTATTACACGGTTCAAAACCTTGTAGTTAACCTTCATTATACTATGTCATCTAGTCGTTAAGAAGTGTCCGAATTATCTCCGGCTGAATCTCGGCTGTCTCCGATCAGGTAGCGCGCTACTAGTCTAGGGTTAACCGCAGTCTGTATCAGCGCGCCGACGTTCAAACAAATTCCAGGCCATCTCTTATAAGCCTGTCTACTAACACGTATTTCCCTTCCCTAATCAACCTGCCTTATTATCAACTAATAGTAATGGTAACCCGCGACCTTCTATCTATCTACAGCTCTATCTCCCTTTTAATAGACCCGTATACTATATACTTTAGTGTAAGTACAAGACGTAGCCGCCCGGCGAAAGCTTATTCAGACTACGGCTTTATTACTCTACTAGCCCTAACTTAGCGGCTAGAGATCGATTTATTACTAACTACTTAGTAAGCCTCGCTAGGTAATATAGGGTAGGGCGGCTAAGCTGAGATTAACTAGGCACTAGTTAACGTATAGATAAGCTTTGCCTTTAAGTACTTTAAGCGCGTAGACTAGAGTAATCCATTCTAGGAAATCGTGTAAGAGATAGTAGTTCTCTACTACCTAGTAGTTCGGAACTATCCACATATTATATAGCTTATAGGGATCTACTAGGATATCCCCTATAATAACCAAGTGTAGCTAGTTCTAGTATTTAAAAAAACCTATCTCGGTGACCTTTATCGCTTTATATAATTAGCTAAGGGAAGAGACCTAGCCCTTAAGGATAAGCTTAAGGTTTACGTAGAGGTCGGTATAGCGCTTTATAATATATATTAGAATAGTAAGGACGCTATTTAATCTAATTAGTAAGATAAGCTTATTTAGTACTTAGATATTATCTACGGGGACGTTAAGCCGTAAAACGTACTTATATTTAGAGAAGGGGCTAGCACGTATATCGCGAAAGTCGTAGACTTTAGCTTCTCGACGTATTTTTATACCGAGTAAGAGGACCTTATTTAGATACCTTAGTTCGGGGCGTGGACTATACTAGAGTATTATAGCCGGCACTTTACTTTATAGTCTATGAAAGCGATAGATATATACTCCTTTAGTATACTCTATCTATAACTACTATTCGATAAGGAGTACGCGGAAATAATGCCAGATCCCTTAGGAGCGAAGTAAGATTCCTAGATCCCTTCCTTTAAAGAAGAAGCTTAGTCGAAGAAGAGAGATAATAGCCTAGTAGAATAGGTAATAAAGCTAGTAGTAGATAAAGGGAGTATTAGTACTAAAATAAAGTATAAGCTAGCTATATTCTTCGAATATAATCTATATCCTAAGCCTGAAATATAGATAATAGATTGGAATTATATTTTAGGTTACCTAGTACTCCCTAGCTATATCTATAACGGCTTAGTTATATCAGGTTATAGTAATAGCGACAGAGGGATATTAGATACTAAAACCTTTAATGGGATTAGTCCCCTAAAAGTAGAGAGCTTTTAGGTAATATCGCAAATATCTCTTAGTATGTTATAGTAACGACTTCTAGCTTACATTCTTAATATAGCGTTTCTTTAAGGTAGACTTTCAACTACGATTATTTATTACTAAGTAACTTAAAGATATAGCGGCTATCTTAGGAATAAAGACGTTATATAAGTATATATTAACAGCGGATACTATTAAATAGAGAGATCTATATTACCGGATACGGTTTAGAATATAAGATAAGAATTAGTAGAAAGAAAGAGTTCTTATAAATTTCTCTCCGAGTGATATAGTTAAACGTAAGGTAGAATAAATAAGCGAAATTTCAGGATATAAATATCGATAAATAGAATTTAAAAAGTCTATTAAAGGTGGTTTTATCTACGAGTATTTACTAGAGTACTATTAATAGAAGGGAATCCTAGAAGACGCTCTAGAGTTCTATAAAAGAGAAGTAGTAGATATAGAGGAGGTATTTAGAGGAAAGCATATTCTAAGTACTCTAGTAAGGAATAATCTCTAGGGGATACTTATAAGTCAAGGCAGATAGAAAGAGGCCGAAGAGTTAGGAGTCCAGATTTTAGCAGTAAGAGAGGAGGTAGAAGGAAAGAACTATATCGACACGCTACTTAACGTAAGTAACCTGGCGTAGTTACTACTATATTAGGGGAAGTATAAGATAGCGGAGAAGATAAATCGGCGAGCGCTAAAAGGATATAAGAAGGTACTAGGAGTAAAGCATTATATAACATTAACTAGCGTTAGTAGTCTAGTATTAGTACTTTAGTATCAGGGAAAATATAAGATAGCTGAGGAGATGAATCGACGAGCGTTAAAAGGATACGAGAAGGTACTAGGAGTAAAGTATCCCGAAATATTAACCAGCGTCAGTTATTTAGTATTAGTGCTTTAGTATCAGGGGAAATATGAGGCGGCTGAGGAGATGAACCGAAGAGCACTGAAAGAGAGAGAGAAGATGCTAGGAGTGAAGCATTCCTCGACATTGACCAGCGTCAGTAATCTAGCATCGGTGCTTCAGGATCAGGGGAAACATGAGGCGGCCGAGGAGATGAATCGACAAGCGCTAAAAGGATATGAGAAGGTGCTAGGAGTAAAACATCCCTTGACATTAATCAGCGTCAGTAATCTAGTATTAGTGCTTCAGGATCAGGGAAAATATAAGGCGGCCGAGGAGATAAATCGACGAGCGCTAAAAGGATATAAAAAGATACTAGGAGTAAAGTATCCCTTAATATTAATTAGCGTCAGTAATCTAGTATTAGTACTTCAGGATTAGGGAAAATATAAGGTAGCTGAGAAGATGAATCGACGAGCGCTAAAAGGATATGAGAAGATACTAGGAGTAAAGCATCCCGAAACATTAACTAGCGTTAGTTATCTAGTATTAGTACTTCAGTATCAGGGGAAATATAAGGCGGCCGAGGAGATGAATCGACGAGCGCTAAAGGGGAGAGAGAAAGCGCTAGGAAAGGACCACGTCGACACGATAACCAGCGTAAGTAATCTAGCCTATCTACTCCGCTATTACTATCGGTATAAAGAAGCCTTACCGCTCTATTAGAGGGCCTCTTCTAGTTACTATAGCGCGCTCGGGCTAGATTACCCGAAAACTCGAGCATATCTAGATAATTATGCTTCTCTTAAGCGGTTTTTAGACGGAGAAGCGCTAAACGATAGAATCTATAAGTCTACTAACACCTATCTAACACGACTATATAGCTAAGTTCTAAGCCTATTAAGAGTAGGGTTACTATTAAAAAACCGTTAATGGCGGAGATATCGCTCTAGTCTCTGCTACTAGTATTTAGGGGAGTGGAGTGTGTGGGGGTTGGGGCGGTGGAGGTTCAT
>JAABUN010002365.1_pt1 | contig 33991 bp, 29 predicted proteins | sample 5559311 | NCBI WGS metagenome assembly JAABUN01 (sample SAMN10711877, study PRJNA513370) | rock metagenome | isolation source: Antarctica rocks | place: Antarctica: Victoria Land, Siegfried Peak sud | reverse complement strand
GATGAGCTGCGCGAGGGGTGGCACGGCCGCGATGGCCAACCGCAAGTTTGCGGCCGCACCGACGAGGGCGATCGCCAGGACCCATGGTCCGGGCAGCCACTCGGCGCGACGGTGGGGCGACTCGACCGAGGGACCGGGAAGGGGTGAGGTGGCGGATGACATCGCCGCCCAGTGTGGCAGCCGGGTGACGTCGGTGGATCGGGCCATCGGTCGGTGGCCCGAGGCGCCCACGGTGACCGAGGCGTCCACGGTGACCGAGGCGTCCACGGTGGTCGGGCCCGAGGCTCAGTCCGGAGTCGTGTCGACGATGATGTCGGCCCGGCTCCGGGTGCCGTCGGCGGCGAAGAGCGCGTCCTCCTGCCGGGCCCAGCGGTCCCAGAACGGCCGGTAACCGTTCCCGTCGCGAGCCATGCCGCGGCGGAACCGGACGTGGCGCTCGGCCTCGACCCACACCCGCACCGCGGCGAAGTCACCGGCCGGCCGGACGCTCGAACCGACGCCCTCGAGGATGAGCACCGGTGCCCAGGGGAGCACGACCGTTGCAGCCCAACGGTTCTCGACCCAGTCCCAGCGCCGGTATGCCGCGTCCTCACCTCGGGAGAGCGGCTCGAGCACCTGTTTGGTCACCAGCGGCACGACCTCGTCGAGACCGTCCCACCCGGGGTAGATGTCGTCGAGGTGGACGACCGGCGCGCCGAGACGTGGGCTCAGCTCTGCCGCCAGCGTCGACTTGCCCGCACCGCTCGGTCCGTCGACGGCGAGAACGGTGACCTGACCGAACGGCGGGTGCGCGGCGGCGACGAGGGACACGATGGTGGCAATGCCCTCGCTCGGACCCGGCACGTCCGCGGACTCCATCCGAGGGAGGCTACGGCAGTGGGTAGCGTTAACGCCGTGAGTGTTGCCACCCGGGTCATCGCCTGTCTCGACGTCGACGCCGGACGGGTCGTCAAGGGCGTGAACTTCGCGAACCTCCGCGACGCGGGTGACCCGGTCGAGCTCGCCAAGGTCTATGACGGTCAGGGCGTGGACGAGCTGACCTTCCTCGACGTCACGGCGAGCAGCGGCAACCGGGCGACGACGTATGACGTCGTGACCCGCACTGCGGAACAGGTGTTCATCCCGCTGACGGTCGGGGGTGGAGTGCGTGGCGTCGACGACGTCGACCGTCTGCTGCGCGCGGGCGCCGACAAGGTCGGGGTCAACACGGCGGCGATCGCCAGACCCGAGCTCATCGCCGAGATCGCCGACCGGTTCGGCTCGCAGGTCCTCGTCCTGTCGGCGGATGTGCGGCGACGGCTCGGCGACGACGGCCGGCCGGCCGACGACTTCGTCATGACGACGCACGGTGGCCGCACCGCGGTCGACCTCGATGCGATCGAGTGGTGTGCCCGGGCCGCCGAGCTCGGCGCCGGAGAGATCCTGCTGAACTCCATGGACGCCGACGGCACCAAGGACGGCTTCGACGTGGAGCTGATCCGGCGGGTCCGGGAGGCGGTCCGCGTGCCCCTCGTCGCCAGCGGTGGCGCGGGCCGGGTCGAGCACTTCCCGCCGGCCGTCTCGGCCGGCGCCGACGCCGTCCTGGCGGCGAGCGTCTTTCACTTCGGCGAGCTGACGGTCGGCCAGGTCAAGGAGGCGCTGCGCGCCGAGGGTGTCACCGTTCGCTGAGGCCCTCTGTTCACGCCTCGACACCGTCGTCACAGTGTCTCCGGGACGGGTCCAGAACCGCCGTGGACGGTGCCTCACGACATGCCTAGCCGGGCCTCCCGCATCAGCGCCACGGCGGCGTCGGGTCCCTCGACGTCGACCTCGGCGACGCGCGCGCGGCCGAAGCTGAACAGCAGCAGGTCGCCCGGACGTCCGCGGAGCACGACGGTGCCCTCCTCACCCGGGGCCTTCACGGCATACCGGCCGTAGCCCACGGCGACGAGCACCGCACCAACGGGGCTGCGCCGGTACATGAGCTTGCCGCCGCGGCGGAGCGCGCGCCACACGGCTTTCTCGACGCGGGGCTCGAGCTGACGACGCTGGAAGCCCGGCGTCCCACGCAGGACGTCCTCGTGGTGGATGAAGAGCTCGACGAGGTTGACCACGTCGTCGACAGCCTCGATCCGCGCGGGGGAGAGGGAGGGTGGCCCCTGACGGACCCGGTCGACCAGCTCGTCCCAGTCGCCGGCGGCCATCTCCCGCTGAGCGTCGTCGAGGCGACCCTTGAGCTGAGGGATGACCATGCCGACCGCGAGGTCAGGCCGGGAGTCGCGGATGACGAGGTGCGCGGCCAGGTCGCGGGTGAGCCACGGGTCGCACAGGGTCGGGGCATCGGGGCCGACGCGAAGGAAGGTGTCGCAGAGGGCCTGCCGTTCGAGGTGTGCGGTGCTCGTCATGCCCCCATCGTGTCATCCGCCCAGGCGGCCGGCCGAGACCGGCTCGTGTCGCCTGCCGACTGGCTCTAGGGTGACCGGCATGGTCGAGCTGCTGCGCCCCCACTCCTCATCTCGAGAGGCCTGGCTGGCCATGGCCGCGGAGTTCGGGGGCGAGCACATCGACGGGTCGGCGATGGACCGCCGCACGGTGGACGAGCTCAGGGACCCTGAGGCGTTCGAGGCCTGGATCCGCGAGGAGGAGGCGCACGAGCGCGGTGAGGGAGTGCCGGAAGGCTGGGTCTCCAGCTCGCTGCGGTGGATCGCCCAGGGCGACGAGATCGTCGGGACGATCCACCTGCGGCACGAGCTCAACGAGTTCCTCCTGCGCGACGGCGGTCACATCGGGTATGCCGTGCGGCCCACCGCCCGCCGGCGCGAGCCGGGCGCTCGCGTTGATGCTCGAGGAGTGCCGTGAGCGAGGGATCAACCCGGTCCTGCTGACCTGCGACGACGGCAACGTGGCGTCCGCCCGCACGATCGAGGCGAACGGCGGCGTCCTCGAGGACGTGCGCGACGGCGGGCGCCGTTACTGGATCACGACTTCGGGCGGCTGACCTCGCTGCCTACGGCAGCCAGACGGCGTGGTCGTGGGCGAAGACAACCCTCTTCGGGTCGAGCGCCTGGAGTCCCTCCATCCACGCGGGCGGGACGGGCACGGGTGGTGGGTGACCAACGCGGTTGGCCTCCCGAGCGAGCACGTCGGCGCCGTAGTCGGACGCCGTCTCGTGGCTCTGCCCGGCGACGACGACGGTGCCGTCACCCTGCCGGACGACCAGTGACTGGTGCCCGTCGGTGTGCCCGGGTGTCGGCAGCAGGAGGATGCCGGGGAGGATCTCGGTCTCCCCGTCGAGCTCGACGAAGCGTGACCCCTCGGCGAGCCCGGGCAGCGTGTAGTCCGTCGTCGTCCGCACCGAGCCGAGCTCGGTGCGCTGGACGAACGTCGGCCGGTCGGCGACGAGGGGGTTGCCACCACAGTGGTCGAAGTGCAGGTGGCAGTTCGTCACGTGGGTGACCTCGTCGATGCGCACGCCGTGCTGCGCCAGGGCGTCCACGAGGACGTGTCGGCGCGGGCGGTAGTGCGCGTCGACGTCGGGGGCGGAGCCCATTCCCGTGTCGAAGAGGAGCAGCCCACCTGGATGGGAGACGAGGTAGCCGAGGCAGGGTACGACGCGTGGTGATCCGGTGCCGGTCTCCTCGACCGGGCGGACGAACCAGCCGAAGTCCAGTCGGCGCACGTCGAGCTCACCCATAGCCTCAGTATGCGGACCCGCGGGGCCGGTGCCACCCGTGTTGCGGGCGTGGGCATCCCGTCCTCGTGGCTGAGACGGTCGCAGACAACCCGTCCAGACGCCGCCGAGCAGGTCCGAACGGCGCACGCACCGGCATCACGACGGCCAGGCTCCGGCGACTCTGCCGCTGCCAGTGGAAGTCCCGACTAAGCGGTGGCTGGGACGGGGGGCTTAGCGCGAGAATGCCGGTATGCAGATGAGGGAGGAGAGGACTCGGCTCCGAGGCGCCGTCGCACGGGGAGACGGGAGGTCCGTCGTCGGCATGCTGCGGGACGGGGCGTGGTCGGATCATGCCCTCCAGCTGATCGGCGATGGACTGATCGGCGCGCTCGACGGGCGGATCGACGGTGCCGACGACCTGAGCCGCACCTGCGTCGCCGCGCTGCGGGAGCGCGACTGGGACGGAGACGCGGAGCTCGCAGACAGCCTTGGTGTCCGCCTCGGAAGCGGCCCGGCGCCGCTGCTGCGCCCGCTGCAGGTCGACCTCGAGGAGCTGGCGCTCGTCAGGGAGGGAGACCGGGCGAGCGGCGGTGGACGTATCGACCTACGCACCGGAGACGTCTGGCCGCAACCGGCGTTCGAGGACGCCGAGGACGTGGTCGATGACAACGACGACGAGGAGCGATGGCTGTGGGTCGAGAGCGGGGGCTCGAGGGCCGGTTACCACGACATGGCGATGTTCATCGCCGCCGTCGAGGACCGGGACAAGGCGGACAGGCTGAGCATCGCCATCGTCGGACGCGGAGCGTTCCGCCGGTTCAAAGATGTGCTGACGCGATGGCCAGACCTGCTTGACCGGTGGTACGCCTTCACCGAGGACCGCCAGCGGGGCCGAGCACGAGCCTGGCTCGCGGCGGCGGGGTACACGACCTCACCACAGAGGCGGGGCACCTAAGGCCCGCGCAGAAATGAGCACGCGCCGTGTCGGGGGCAGTCGCTAGGTTGTCCCGGGTGAACGTCATCGACGCCGTGGACCTCGGTCGCACCTATCGCAGCACGACGGGGATCATCCGCCGCGAGCGCAGGACCGTGGACGCGGTGAAGGGGGTGAGCTTCCAGGTCGAGCGGGGCGAGCTCTTCGGTCTGCTCGGCCCGAACGGCGCCGGCAAGACCACGACGATCAAGATGCTGATCACGCTGCTGCTGCCGTCGAGCGGCCGCGCGTCGGTGCTCGGCCACGACGTCGTTGCGGAAGCGCGTGCGGTCCGGCGCAGCATCGGTTACGTCTTCGGCGGCGACCGCGGCCTCTACGAACGGCTCTCGGCGCTGGACAACCTCCGCTACTTCTCCGAGCTCTACGGCGTGCCCCCGCGCGAGCAGCGCGCCCGCATCGGTGAGCTGATCGAGCTCGTGGGCCTGACCGGACGCGAGAAGGAGCGCGTCGAGGGGTTCTCCCGTGGCATGCGGCAGCGGCTGCACATCGCCCGCGGCCTGCTCCACGACCCGGCGGTGCTCTTCCTCGACGAGCCCACGATCGGGATCGACCCGGTCGGCGCCCGGGAGCTGCGCACGACGATCGCCACGTTGCGTGACCAGGGCAAGACGATCCTGTTGACGACGCACTACATGTTCGAGGCGGACGAGCTCTGCGACCGGATTGCGGTGATCCGCTCGGGCACGATCGTGGCGTCCGGGACGCCCGACCAGCTCAAGGAGCGCGTCACGACCGGACACGTGCTGGAGGTCGAGACCTTCGGTGTCGACGAGGGTGTCCGCACCGCGGTTCAGCAGCTGGTCGGCGTGCGCTCGGTCAGCGTCGACGAGCATGGCCACTCCCAGGTCCTCATCGTCCAGGTGGAGACGGGCGTCGAGGTCGCCGCTCAGGTGCTCGGGCTCCTGGCCGGCACGCGCGTCGGTCGGGTGGTCACCCGGCAGCCGACCCTCGAGGACGCCTACGTGGAGCTGGTGAGCGGGGAATGAGCACCGCCCGTGCCCTCGGAGCGACCCTGCGGATGCTCGGCGTCACGTGGTGGCTGCAGCTGAAGATGCTCGCCGTGTCCGCCTTCGACGGCATCTTCCAGGTGGTATGGCCGCTGTTCTTCGCCACGACGGCGTTCCTCGTGTTCCGGCAGAACGGCGACCCCCAGTCGCTCGTCTACGCCGGGCTCGGCTCGGCCGTCATGGGCACGTGGTCGACCATCGCCACGACCGCGAGCGGCGCCCTCCAGCGGGAGCGCTGGCTCGGCACTCTGGAGCTCCTCGTGGCCTCACCGACCCGGTTCGCCCTCGTCCTCGTGCCGGTGACGACGGCGATGGCCACCCTCGGGCTCTACAGCCTCGTAGCGACGTTGCTCTGGGGCTGGCTGCTGTTCGGCATCACCGTGCCGGTCTCCTCTCCGGCGCTCTTCGGGCTGAGCATGGTCGTCGCGATCCTGTCCATCGCGATGTTCGGGTTCCTCCTGTCTGTCTCGGTCGTCCGCTACCGCACCGCCTGGGCGCTCGGGAACCTCCTGGAGTACCCCGGCTGGCTCCTGTGCGGCTTCCTCGTCCCCGTCGTCCTGCTGCCCGTCGGGGTCCGCTGGGTCTCTTGGGCGCTTCCTCCGACGTGGGGCATGGAGGCGATGCGGCAGTCCGCCGCGGGCGCCTCGCCGTGGCGCGACATCGGCATCTGCGCCGGGTTGGGGATCGCGTATGCCGTCACTGCGGCCGTGCTGTCGGAGAGGGTCCTGCAGTCGGCCCGCCGGCACGCGACGCTGGCCCTGACATGAGCCGGGTCGAGGTGCGCCGCGCCGGGGTGACGAACGGCTCCCCAGGCGCCAACCCGGCATACCGGGGTTCGTTCGTCTCCTCTCTCCGCATCTTCTTCGTCGGGGGGCTGATCAGCTTCCGGGCCCTCTTCAACTGGCTCAGCCCGTGGATCTACATCCCGAGCCTGCTCGTGGCGCCGATCTTCCAGATCATCCTGTTCGCCTACCTCGGGCGCAGCGCCGGCATCGGGTCCGACGAGTTCTACGTCATCGGCAACGCGGTCCAGTACTCCGCGATCCCGTGCATCTTCGCGATGGCCAACACCATCGCGGGAGAGCGCTACACCCAGACGCTGGGGATCGTCCTGTCCACCCCGGCGCCGCGGGTGCCCCTGTTCCTCGGCCGCTCCCTCCCGGTCGTCGTCAACGGCTGGTTCGTGTCGATGTTCAGCCTGCTCGTCGGCGCGCGCCTTCTCGGGGTCGACATCGCGCCGAGCTCGTGGCTGCCGATGGCGCTCGTCATCGCGGTGGCGTCGGCCTCCTGCACCGGGCTCGGCCTCGTCACGGCCGCACTGGGGCTGCGGGTGAGGGAGACGGCGGTCCTCTCGAACATCATCTTCGGCGTCCTGCTCATCTTCTCCGGCGCCAACGTCGCGGTGGACGCGCTCCCGAGGTGGATGGCGTCGATGTCCCCGTGGTTGCCGCTGTCGCACGCCATCGAGGCCTGTCGTCAGCTCGCCCAGGGCACGCCTCTCACCGACGTGGCTGGGCTGGTGCTGCGTGAGGGGCTGCTCGCCGTCAGCTTTGCCGTCATCGGGCTCATGGCGCTGCGCCTGCTCGAGGCAGAGAGCCGGCGCCGGGCGACCCTCGAGCGCCAGTGACGGACTACCCCTCAGCTGCTCGGGTGGGCGCTTGCGTGCCCCCCGGCGGCCGCGCGGGCGACGTCACGGGCTGTCGCCGCGGCGTGAGAAGGTGGGAAAGAGCCCACCAACCGCGCCGCATCCCCGGGGAAACTGACCTTGTCGACCCTTGTCCCGACACCCGCTAGCGCCACCCTGCGCCGGGGGGTCGGTGTGCTGGCCACCGGGATCCGCAACCAGCCGAGGTGGTTCGCCCTCGCCGTCGTCGGCAGCGTTATCTACGGAATCATGACCGGCGGCACCGCGTGGATCATCGGCAAGGTCGTCGAGGACACCGTCTCGCCGGCCATCGCCGCCCGAGCTGTCACCGCCGCGCAGCTGTCGCATGTCGGGCTCCTCCTCGGGGGCGTCGTCCTCCTCAACGTCATCGGCATCATCGTGCGCCGCATCGGTGCCGGGGTGGCCGTGTTCAACCTCGGGGCGATCTTCCGGCGGCGGGTCACCCGGCAATACCTCAACCTCCCGCTGAGCTGGCACCACAAGCACCCGTCGGGCCAGCTGCTCTCCAACGCGAACTCGGACGTCGAGTCGACGTGGAACGTCTTCAACCCGCTGCCCATGGCCATCGGCGTGGTCGTGATGCTCCTCTTCGGGGCGGTCCAGATGTTCGTCGTCGACCCGTTCCTCGCGGCGATCGGGATGACCGTCTTTCCGGGACTCTTCCTCGTCAACCTCGCCTTCCAACGGGTCATGTCGCCCCGGGTGACCCGCGCCCAACAGCTGCGCGCCGAGGTGTCGGAGGTGGCCCACGAGAGCTTCGAGGCGGCTCTCGTCGTCAAGAGCCTCGGGCGTGAGGACCAGGAGGCCGACCGGTTCCGGGCGGTCACCCACGCCCTGCGGGACGCCAACATCGAGGTCGGTCGCACCCGGGGGCTCTTCGACCCCGCCATCGAGGGGATCCCGACGCTCGGCACGCTGGCCGTCCTCACCGTCGGGACGTGGCGGGTCTCGACCGGGCACCTCGGGGCGGGCGAGGTCGTCCAGATCGCCTACCTGTTCTCGATCCTCGCCTTCCCCGTCCGGGCTCTGGGCTGGGTCCTCGCCGAGCTGCCGAGGTCCGTCGTCGGCTGGGACCGCGTCAACGCGGTGCTCCAGGCCACCGGCTCGATGGAGCACGGCTGCGCCTCGTTGCCCCAGGCCGGTGCCAGCCGGCTGCAGCTCGACGACGTGTCCTTCGCCTACGAGGTGGAGCTCGAGGACGGCACGCTCGAGCGCAACACTGCCGTCGCCGACGTGAACCTCGTGGTCCCCGCCGGAGCGACGACTGCACTGGTCGGCCCGACCGGCTCGGGCAAGTCGACGCTCACCAACCTCATGATGCGGCTCGTCGACCCGGACTCCGGCCAGGTGCTCGTCGATGAGATCGACCTGCGGACGGTCCGACGGGGAGGGATCTCCGAGGTCGCTGCTCTCGTGTCGCAGCAGACCTTCATGTTCGACGACACGGTGCGGGGCAACATCACCCTGGGCGCGGACCGCACCGACGACGAGGTCTGGGAGGCGTTGCGGGTCGCTCAGGGGGCGACGTTCGTGCGCCGCCTGGCCGACGGGCTCGAGACCCGGGTCGGCGAGCGCGGCGCCAGCCTGTCGGGCGGCCAGCGCCAGCGGGTCGCCCTGGCCCGGGCCGTGATCCGGCGACCCCAGCTCCTCGTCCTCGACGACGCCACCTCCGCGGTCGACCCCAGCGTGGAGCAGGCCATCCTCGCGGCCCTGCGGGAGACGAGCTCGGGCATGACCGTTCTCGTCGTCGCCTACCGGATGGCGACCATCGCGCTGGCCGACGACGTCATCTACCTCGAGGAAGGGCGCGTCGTCGACCACGGCACCCACGACGAGCTGCTCGGCAGGTGCGTCGGCTACCAGCGCCTCGTCACGGCATACGCCCGCGAGGCCGCCGAGCGGGCGGCCATCTCTGCTGACGAGGACCCCGGCACTCAGCGCGGGGATGTGGCGGACAGGGACGCCGGTGCGCAGCGGGGGAGCGGCCCCCGGGCCGGGCGCGGCGAGGACGCGATGGCGGCCGACCGATGAGCATGGTGAGCAACCAGCCGCTGGCGGACCACACCGGCATCGAGTCCGGGACCGAGATGAGCACCTGGCAGACGCTGCGGCGCGGTGTGCAGCTGTCACCGGAGCTGCGTCGAGGCATCGGTGTCACCGTCGCTCTGGCGATCCTCTCGACGCTGGGACGGGTCCTCATCCCGTTCGTGGTCCAGCGCACGACCGATGAGGGCATCCTCGCCCGGGGCGGCCCCGACCGCGACGCCGTCCTGCGCTACATCCTGATCGCCGTCGTGGGTGTCGTCGTGACCATGATCAGTGCCTACTTCGTCAACATCCGTCTGTTCACGGCCTCGGAGAACGGCCTGTCCACGTTGCGGCTGAAGGCCTTCCGGCACATCCACGACCTGTCGATGCTCACCCAGAACACCGAGCGTCGGGGGTCCCTGGTGTCCCGGGTGACGTCGGACGTGGACACCATCTCGATGTTCGTCCAGTTCGGCGGGCTGATGCTCATGATCAACGTCGCCCAGCTGACCCTGGCGACCGTGCTCATGGTGATCTACAGCCCCGTCCTGGCCGCGGTGGTCTGGGTCTGCTACCTGCCGCTGTTCTACGTCATCCGCAGGTTCCAGGGCATCGTCGGGCGGGCGTTCACCACGGTCCGCCAGCGCGTTGGCGACATGCTCGGTGCCATCTCCGAGGCGGTCGTCGGTGCCTCGACGATCCGGGCGTACGGCGTCGAGGGCCGCACCGCGCAGCGGATCGACGTCGCCGTCGACGACCACCGCCGCGCCGCCATCGGTGCCCAGGCGAGGGCGGTCATCGCCTTCACCTCCGGCCAGCTCGTCTCCGGGCTGACGACTGCCGTCGTCATCATCGTCGGCACCGTGCTGGCCGTCCGCGGGGAGCTGACCCTCGGCGAGCTGCTCGCCTTCTTGTTCCTCGTCAACCTCTTCACCACTCCGGTCCAGCAGGCCACCGAGATCCTCAACGAGCTGCAGAACGCCGTCGCCGGGTGGCGACGGGTCATCGGGATCATCGACACGAAGGCTGACGTCGCCGACCCGGGTGAGGGCGGAGTGGCGCTGCCTCGTGGCCCGATCACCGTCGACTTCGACCACGTCGGCTTCGCCTACCCGGGCGGAGAACCAGTGCTGCACGACATCAGCCTGCGGATCGAGCCGCGCAGCAGGGTGGCCATCGTCGGGGAGACCGGCTCGGGCAAGTCGACGCTCGCCAAGCTGCTCACCCGGCTGATGGACCCCTCCGGGGGCAGCGTCCGGGTCGACGGGGTCGACCTGCGCGAGGTCCGGTTCTCGTCACTGCGCAGCCGAGTCGTCCTGGTGCCGCAGGAGGGCTTCCTCTTCGACGCGTCCCTGCTCGACAACATCACCTTTGGCAAGCCGGACGCGACTGCGGACGACGTGCTCCTGACGCTGACCGAGCTGGGGCTCGACGGCTGGCTCGCCTCCCTGCCCCAGGGGCTCGGGACGGACGTCGGCCAGCGCGGGGAGTCGATGTCGGCGGGGGAGCGGCAGCTCGTCGCCCTCGCCCGCGCCTACCTCGCCGACCCCGACCTCCTCGTACTCGACGAGGCGACGTCCGCAGTCGACCCGAATACGGAGGTTCGGCTCCAGCGGGCCCTCGACAGCCTGACCCGCGGGCGGACCTCGATCGCCATCGCCCACCGCCTATCCACGGCTCAGGCGGCCGACGAGGTCATCGTCGTCGACGCCGGTCGGGTCGTCGAGCGCGGCCACCACACCGAGCTGGTCAACGCGGGCGGGGTGTATGCCGGGTTGCACGGCTCCTGGGTGGCGCAGCAGCGCGCCTGACGCCTCCCCGCCAGCGGTCGGCCGGCTCCCTGAGCGAACGGGCGACTGTGGCACCGAGGGGGGTGGTTTGTGGCCCGTCGGTCAGTAGCGGGAGTCCTCGGCTCTGACGACCCTGGCCGCTGACGCGGGCGGTGGAGCAGGAGGCATCCGCAGGCCCTCAGGGAGCTGTGGCTGCGGCCACCCTGGGTCCGGTCGCCAGGGCCACCAGTGCGCGTGATCGGGACCGAAGGGGAAGTCGCCGCGAGCGACGGCGGCAACGGCACGGACGGCCTCGTCCCGGATGGCGTCCGCCTCCTTCGCCGTGTACCGGCCCTGGTGGACGGCAGCCTCGAGCTCGTCCTCGTCCTTGAGCCGGCAGGTGCGGCCGGGCTCGACGACGACGTCGAGGACGTGGTCGGAACTGTAGGTGCTGTGCTCGTCCCGGACATGAGGAGTCTCGAGGTTGACGTACCACCCGTCGAACGCGCCGTCCTCGGCCCAGAAGAACCAGACCGACCACGGCATACCCGTCGGCGCCATCCGCAGGGTGCCCCTGCCCTTCCACAGCATCCGGCCCTGCACCCGCGGCGTCGTGAAGATCTCGCTCAGCGGTGCCTCGCGCACGTTGGCCCCGTTGGGCAGGGTGGGGACGAGAATGGGCGTCCCTCCGGGCAGCCAGGCGATGAGCGCCCGGTGGTCGTCCTGGACGACCCGCATGGGATGGACGGTCTCCGGGTCGCCGGGGACCCAGGTGCGGCGCCGGTAGCGCCACCAGATCCTCTCGCCCGGCTCCCAGAACGGCGCCGTGCCCCCAGGACGCCGTTCGGGTGAGCTGGTCACGTCGGCAGGCTACCGAGCCGCCGCTGCGTCCGAATCAGCGGTGGCCGGGACCGCCGCTCCTTCGGACGCACGGGTGAGCGGGCTGGGAGGTGAGGTCGGATCGTGAGCCGCCGACACGGCATACCGTGGGGTTCGGCAGAATGACCGGGTGTCCGAGACCCCTGCCGTGCTGGATCCCGAGGTCGCCGCGCTGCTCAAGCGCGATCCGGCCGGACTCGTCGCCGCGGTGGTCCAGCAGCACGACACCGGCGAGGTCCTCATGGTCGGCTGGATGAACGACGAGTCGCTCGCCCGCACGCTGACCACCGGACGGGCGACGTACTGGTCGCGCAGCCGGGGCGAGCTCTGGCGCAAGGGCGACACCTCCGGGAACGTCCAGTGGGTGAAGTCCGTGGCCGTCGACTGCGACGGCGACGCGCTCCTCGTCAAGGTCGACCAGATCGGCGCCGCCTGCCACACCGGCGACCGGACCTGCTTCGACGCCGGCCCGCTCGAGGCCGTCGTCGGGAGCCGGGATGGCTGACGTCAGCGCGGAGCTGGCCTGGGGCACGACCTGGCCGAGCCTCGCGGTCTTCACCGAGCTCGCCCGCGAACGCCGCGTCATCCCGGTCGTGCGCAAGCTCCTCGCCGACGGCGAGACTCCGATCGGGGTCTACCGCAAGCTGGCCAAGGACGCACCGGGGACGTTCCTGCTCGAGTCGGCCGAGCACGGCGGCGTGTGGTCTCGGTACTCCATCGTCGGGGCCCGCAGCCGGGCCACCCTGACGGAGAAGGCCGGGGAGGCGTTCTGGATCGGTGAGCCCCCCGTAGGTGTCCCGACCTCGGGTGACCCGACCCGGGCCCTTCGGGACACCGTCGCCGCGCTCGCCACGGAGCGCATCCCCGGCCTGCCGCCGCTGACCGGCGGCATGGTCGGCGCCATCACCTACGACGCCGTCCGCCGCTGGGAGCAGGTGCCCGACACGGGGCAGGACGACCTCGGCCTCCCCGAGCTGGCCATGCTCCTCGCCACCGACCTCGCCGTCCTCGACCACTCGGACGGGTCGCTGCTCCTGATCGCCAACGCGGTGAACTACGACGCGACCGACGAGCGGGTCGAGTGGGCCTGGGCCGACGCCCTCGAGCGCCTCGACCGGATGACGGCGGACCTCGCCGCCTCCGCCGCCAGCACGGTCGCCGTCATCGAGTCGGTCGCCACCGAGGTCTCCAGCAGCCACAGCCAGGAGCAGTTCCACGACATCGTCGAGCAGTGCAAGGAGGCGATCCGCGCCGGCGAGGCGTTCCAGATCGTGGTGTCGCAACGCTTCTCGCTGCCCTGCACCGCCGACTCGCTGGACGTCTACCGAGCGCTGCGGGCAGCCAACCCAAGCCCCTACATGTACCTGTTCCGCCTCCCGCACCCCGACGGCACGGCATACGACGTCGTGGGCTCGAGCCCCGAGGCCCTCGTCAAGGTGACCGGCCGTCGGGCCATCACCCACCCCATCGCCGGCTCCAGGCCGCGGGGGAAGACGCCGGAGGACGACGTCCGGCTGGGGGAGGAGCTCGCGGCGGACGCCAAGGAGCGGGCGGAGCACGTCATGCTCGTCGACCTCTCCCGCAACGACCTGCAGAGGGTATGCCGTCCGGGCACGGTCGACACCGTCGAGTTCATGACGTTGCGGCACTACAGCCACATCATGCATCTGGAGTCCACGGTCGTGGGCGACATCCGGGAGGGCTGCGGCGCCTACGACGTCCTCGTCGCCACCTTCCCGGCGGGGACGCTCTCCGGGGCGCCGAAGCCGCGCGCGATGGCCCTCATCGACGAGCTGGAGGGCATCCGCAGAGGTGTCTACGGAGGCGTCGTCGGCTACCTCGACTTCGCCGGAGACCTCGACATGGCGATCGCCATCCGGACGGCCGTCGTCAAGGACGGCACGGCCTACGTCCAGGCGGGCGCCGGGATCGTCGCCGACTCCGTGCCCCAGCTGGAGTACGAGGAGACCCAGCACAAGGCGGCCGCGGTCATCCGGGCGGTCACGGCCGCCGCCGGCCTGCGGCCGCCGACCACCGGGTCAGGCTCATGACCACGCGGCTCACCAAGCGGAACACCTTCGTGCTCCTCGCCGCGCCGACCCTCCTCCTCCTGCTCTCGGCGACCCGCACCTGGGTCACCGGTCGGACGAGCGATCCGGTGCTCGGCCAGGCCACCATGTCCGTCACCGGCTCGCAGGCGGCTCCGGGGGTGGTCGCCCTGGGCGCCGTGGCGCTCGCCGGGCTCGTCGCCGTCTTCACCGGGGGGCCCCGGATCCGTCGGGTGTCCGCCGTCCTGCTCACCCTGGCCGCAGTCGGCGCCACCGCCCTGGCGGTGCTGGTCGTCGCCGACCCGGCAGCCGCTCTCGGACGTGCGGCGGCCGTGCAGCTGGGCCGGACCGGCGCAGTCGGCTCGGCTGGCGTGCTGTCCCCGTGGGCCTGGGCCGCAGTGGTCCTCGGCGCGGCGATCACCGTGGGCGGCGCGCTGGCGACCCTGGCCGTGGGCCGGTGGGACGGCCTGTCCAGCCGCTTCGACCGACCCGATGTGGTCGACGGCGCCGAGGGCGCCGAGGTGGTCGACGGCGCCGAGGGCGCCGAGGGCGCCGACAGCCGCGGAGCCCGTCGCTCGACCTGGGACGAGCTCAGTGACGGCCACGACCCGACCTCGGGTCCGGACGACCGCCGGACCTGACACAATGACGGAACCGACCACGACGTCGAGACATCCCGTCGCCTCAAGGAGCGGTAGCAGCCATGTCTGAGCAGCAGCAGGAGCACGACAGCCACGGTCGCAGCGTCGCTGCCTGGACGGCCGTGGGGATCCTCCTCGTGGCCTCGGCGGTCATGTCGTTGGCCGTCGTCTTCGCGTCCGTGCCGTGGTTCGTCGTGGGCGTCGTGGTGGCCGTTCTCGGCGTCGCCGCCGGCAAGGTGCTGGGGACCGCGGGCTATGGTGCGGCCAAGGCCGGCACGGACAAGGGCGTCCGCGGTGAGCGCGGGCCGCACGTCACCCTTCCCGGCGGCAACCAGGCCGACAGCGGCACCAGCTGACGCGGGTCGATGCGTGGTGCTCCTCTGGTTCAGCAAGGCCGGCAGCTAGCCGCGGCGACAGTCGACCGGGCCGTGACCTCGCGAGCGCTCCGACGGCCGGGCTCCACGCCGGTGGCGCGGGGTCGGGCCCTCGCGGCACCTCTCGGCACGGGCGCCGTCGTGGCCCTGGCCACGGCGGCCGTCCACGTGACGGGTGGGGAGCTCGGCTTCTCGGTCTGCCCGTTCCACGCGACCACCGGTTGGTGGTGCCCGCTCTGTGGCGGGTCACGTGCTGTCGCGGCGATGACGCACGGCGACGTGGGGTCGGCGCTCTCCTACAACCTCCCCGCGATGGTCCTCCTCGCGGCCGTCACGCTCTCCTGGCTGACGCAGGTGTATGCCGCGCTGCGGGGCCGCGCGGCCCACCTGCCGCGGCTCTCCCGTCGGTCCGGGGTCATCATGGGCGTGGTCTTCCTGGTCTTCACGATCTGGCGCAACCTGCCTCACCTGCCCCTCGGGGCCTGGCTGGCGCCGTGACCGGGGTGCCGGCCGCCGGATGGGCCCGGGTCACCAGGACCGCCACCGGGCCGTAGCCTGGTGCGGTGCCCAGCGTCCTCGACGACATCATCGCCGGAGTTCGGGTGGACCTCACGGAGCGTCAGGCCCGCACCCCCCTGTCCGTGCTGGAGCGCGCGCTGACCAGCGCCGCCCCGGCCCTTGACGCGACCGGTGCCCTGCGCGCCGCTCCCGGGCTGGCCGTCATCGCCGAGATCAAGCGCTCGAGCCCGAGCAAGGGAGCCCTCGCCGACATCGCCGACCCGGCCGCGCTCGCGGGACAGTACGCCACGGGGGGCGCCACCGTCATCAGCGTGCTCACCGAGCCCCGGCGCTTCGGTGGAAGCCTCGACGACCTCGCCGCGGTGCGGGCCGCGGTGTCGATCCCGGTGCTGCGCAAGGACTTCATGGTCACCAGCTACCAGATCACCGAGGCACGTGCCTGGGGCGCGGACGTGGTCCTCCTCATCGTCGCCGCCCTCCACCAGGACGAGCTCGTGTCGATGCGTGAGCAGGCGGAGACGCTCGGCATGACTGCCCTCGTCGAGGTCCACGACGAGATCGAGACCCAGCGCGCCGTGGACAGCGGGGCGAGCGTCATCGGGGTCAACGCCCGCAACCTCAAGACGCTCGAGGTCGACCGGTCCACCTTCGCCCGGCTGCGTCCCCTGATCCCCGACGGTGTCGTGACCGTCGCGGAGTCGGGCGTCCGCGGCCTCGAGGACGTGCGCGAGTATGCCGCGGCAGGCGCCCGTGGAGTGCTCGTCGGGGAGGCTCTCGTGACCGGAGGCGCACCGGCTGAGAGCGTCCGACAGTTCCGTGCAGTCGGTGGAGAGGTGTCGTCATGACCACAGCCGGACGGTTCGGCGACTTCGGCGGCCGGTACGTGCCCGAGGCGCTCATCCCCGCGCTCGAACAGCTCGACGAGGTCCGCCACAAGGCGATGATCGACCCGGAGTTCATCGGTGAGCTCGAGCGGCTCCACCGCACCTACACGGGACGGCCGAGCATCATCACCGAGGTTCCCCGCTTCGCGGAGCACGCGGGCGGCGGGCGGGTCATCCTCAAGCGCGAGGACCTCAACCACACCGGCTCGCACAAGATCAACAACGTCCTCGGTCAGGCTCTGCTGACCAAGCGGATGGGCAAGAAGCGGGTCATCGCCGAGACCGGTGCCGGACAGCACGGCGTCGCGACCGCGACCGCAGCCGCGTTGCTGGGCCTGGACTGCGTGGTCTATATGGGCAAGATCGACACCGACCGGCAGGCGCTCAACGTGGCCCGGATGCGGCTGCTCGGCGCCGAGGTCGTGGCCGTCGGCAACGGGAGCCAGACCCTCAAGGATGCCGTCAACGAGGCCCTGCGCGACTGGGTGGCCAACGTCGAGGACACCCACTATGTCCTCGGGACGGTGACCGGCCCCCACCCGTTCCCGGAGATGGTGCGCGACTTCCACCGGGTCATCGGGATCGAGGCGCGTGCCCAGGTCCTCGACCTCGTCGGCCGGCTGCCCGACGTCGTCCTCGCCTGCGTCGGCGGCGGCTCCAACGCCATGGGGATCTTCCACCGCTTTCTCGACGACGCCGGTGTCCGGCTCGTCGGGCTCGAGGCCGGCGGCAGCGGTGTCGAGACCGGCAGGCACGCGGCCCGCTTCTCGGCAGGCGCTCCCGGCGTGCTCCACGGCGCCTTCACCTACGTCATGCAGGACGACGACGGCCAGACCGTGGAGTCGCACTCGATCTCCGCCGGGCTCGACTACCCGAGCGTCGGACCGGAGCACTCCTACCTGCTCGACTCCGGCCGGGCAGAGTACCGTCCGATCACCGACGACCAGGCGATGGACGCGTTCAGGCTGCTCTGCCGCACCGAGGGCATCATCCCGGCCATCGAGTCGGCCCACGCGTTGGCCGGCGCGATCGCCGTGGGCCGCGAGCTGGGTCCCGAAGCCCTCCTCCTCGTCAACCTCTCCGGGCGCGGTGACAAGGATGTGCAGACCGCGGCCGCGTGGTTCGGGCTGCTCGACGGTCCCGACGAGGTCGACGACGGCGACGGGCCCGAGGGCGTCGACCTTGCCCAGGGGGTGCAGGCATGACGGCCGTCGGCGACGTCCTCGGCCGGTGCCGGTCCGAGGGCCGCGCGGCGCTCATCGGCTACCTCCCCGTCGGCTACCCCGACACCCCCCGCTCGATCGAGGCGATGACGGCGATGGTCGAGGCGGGCGTCGACATCGTCGAGGTCGGCGTCCCCTACAGCGACCCGCTCATGGACGGTCCCGTCATCCAGCACGCCGCCGAGCAGGCTCTGCGGGGTGGGAGCCGGGTCGGTGACGTCTTCACGGCGACCGCGGCCGTCCGCGCCGCGGGAGCCCCCGCCCTCGTCATGACGTACTGGAACGTCGTCCTGCGTCGGGGCGTGGCGACCTTCGCCGCCGACCTCGCGGCCAGCGGGGGGTCGGGTCTCATCACCCCCGACCTCATCCCCGACGAGGCCGCCGACTGGATCGCGGCATCGGACGAGCACCATCTCGACCGGGTCTTCCTCGTTGCGCCGAGCTCGACGCCCGACCGGCTCGTCAGGGCCACGTCGGCGTGCCGTGGCTTCGTCTACGCCGCGTCGACGATGGGCGTCACCGGGACCCGGCAGAGCGTCGGCAGGGCCGCGGCGGGCCTGGTCCAACGCACCCGTGCCGTCACCGACCTCCCGGTCTGCGTCGGACTCGGGGTCTCGAACGGCAGCCAGGCCGCCGACGTGGCGCGCTTCGCCGACGGCGTGATCGTGGGGTCCGCGCTCGTGCAGACCCTGACCGGCGCACCCAGCCACGAGGACGGCATACGTGCGCTGCAGGCCCTCGTGGAGGACCTGACCGGCGGCGTACGCGCCGGCCGGCACGAGGCGGTGTCCCGGTGATCGCCGCCGTCATCTCCGAGATCCCGAGCCCCACGACAGGCGTCTGGAACCTCGGCCCCATCCCCATCCGCGCCTATGCCATGTGCATCCTCGCCGGCATCGCCGTCGCCCTGTGGATCGCCCAGCGCCGCCTGCAGGACCGCGGCGGCCGGCCGGGCCAGGTCCTCGACATCGCAGCCTGGGCCGTCCCGTTCGGCATCGTCGGCGGGCGGATCTACCACCTCATCACCTCACCGCAGGCCTACTTCGGCGCCGGCGGCCACCCGCTCGACGCCGTCAAGATCTGGCAGGGCGGTCTCGGAATCTGGGGCGCCGTCGCGCTGGGCTCGCTCGGAGCCTGGATCGGCTGCCGCCGCCAGAACGTCAGCTTTCTCGCCTTCGTCGACTCGGCGGCCCCGGGCGTCCTCGTGGCGCAGGCCATCGGCAGGTGGGGCAACTACTTCAACAACGAGATCCACGGCTCGCCGACGACCCTTCCGTGGGGGCTGAAGGTCTACGAGTGGGACCAGCAGGCCGGCCACGCGCTGCGCGACGCCGCGGGCAACCCCGTCGTCTCCGGGACCTACCAGCCGACGTTCCTCTACGAGGCGGTCTTCTGCCTCGTCCTCGCGCTGCTCATCGTCAGCCTCGACCGACGCTCGATCTTCCGTCCCGGTCAGGTCTTCGCGCTGTATGTCGCCGGCTACCCCGTCGGGCGGGTCGTCATCGAGCTCATGCGGACCGACGCGGCGAACCGGATCCTCGGTCTGCGGGTCAACGTCTGGGTCTCGATCCTCGTCTTCCTCCTCGGCGTGGCCCTCTTCGTCACCTTCGGGCGGCGCCGGCAGGCCGAGGCGACCCCGCCGGAGCCGGCAGAACAACACTCCTTGTCTCAGAATGCGGAATGAGTCGTATCAGACTCTGGGATAGCCCGACCGCCCCGGTACCCTGTGCCCAGCACTGGCCGACGCCGTTCAGCTGCGCTTCCCGGTCCCCGAGGTGCCCCTTCCGGACCAACGACCCAAGGACGGTGAGACTGCGATGTCCCCTCAGCGCCCCCTCTTCACGGCGCGGCCGGCAGATGTCGGGTTGTACCGCAGCGAGCTGGAGCACGACGCCTGCGGCGTGGCCATGGTCGCCACGATGCGCGGCAGCGCCGGTCACGACGTCATCGAGCACGCCCTCACCGCCCTGCGCAACCTCGACCACCGCGGCGCGACCGGCTCGGACCCGCTGGTCGGCGACGGCGCCGGCCTGCTCACCCAGGTGCCCGACGCGTTCCTCCGCCAGGTCGTCGACTTCCCCCTCCCGGTCGCCGGCGCGTATGCCGTCGGCATCGCCTTCCTGCCGACCGACGAGACCGAGCGGGCGGGCGTCGTGGCCCGCGTCGAGGCCATCGCCGCGGAGGAGTCGCTCACTGTCCTCGGCTGGCGGGACGTGCCGGTCGGCGCAGACCTCGTCGGGGAGGTGGCCCGCGACTGCATGCCGCACTTCGCGCAGCTCTTCGTCTCATCGGCCGTGGGCCGCCACGTCGGACTGGGCCTCGACCGGTTCGCCTTCTGCCTGCGCAAGCGCGCCGAGCTCGAGACCCAGGTCTACTTCCCGTCGCTGTCCTCGCGGACCCTCGTCTACAAGGGGATGCTCACCACGGGTCAGCTCGAGCCGTTCTTCCCCGACCTGTCCCACCGCTCGTTCGAGACCCGGCTGGCCCTGGTGCACTCCCGCTTCTCGACGAACACCTTCCCGTCCTGGCCCCTCGCCCACCCGTACCGGTTCATCGCCCACAACGGTGAGATCAACACGGTCAAGGGCAACCGCAACTGGATGAGTGCCCGCGAGAGCCAGCTGACCTCCGACATCATCCCCGGCGACCTCGACCGGCTCTTCCCGGTCTGCAGCCCCGGCGCCTCCGACTCGGCAACCTTCGACGACGTTCTCGAGCTGCTGCACCTCGGCGGGCGCTCGCTCCCGCACGCCGTCCTGATGATGATCCCCGAGGCGTGGGAGAACCATGCCGACATGGACCCCGCCCGACGCGCGTTCTACGAGTTCCACTCGACGTTCATGGAGCCGTGGGACGGACCGGCCTGCGTCGCCTTCACCGATGGCACGCTCATCGGTGCGGTGCTCGACCGCAACGGCCTCCGGCCGGGCCGGTATGCCGTGACGAACGACGGGCTCGTCGTCCTCGCCTCCGAGTCGGGTGTCCTCGACCTCGACCCGGCGACCGTCGTCAAGCGCGGTCGGCTCCAGCCGGGGAAGATGTTCCTCGTCGACACCGAGCACGGCCGCATCATCGGCGACGAGGAGATCAAGTCCTCGCTGGCGTCCGAGCACCCTTACGACGAGTGGCTCCATGCCGGGCTGATCCACCTGGAGGACCTGCCGGAGCGCGAGCACATCGTCCACACGTCGTCCTCCGTTGCCCGCCGCCAGCAGACCTTCGGTTACACCCAGGAGGAGCTGCGGATCCTCCTGACGCCGATGGCGAGGAGCGGCGGGGAGGGTCTCGGCTCGATGGGCACCGACAGCCCGATCGCCGTGCTGTCCAGCCGGCCCCGGCTGCTGTTCGACTACTTCACCCAGCTCTTCGCCCAGGTGACCAACCCGCCGCTCGACGCGATCCGCGAGGAGCTGGTCACCTCGCTCGGCACGACGATCGGCCCGGAGGGCAACGCCCTGTCGGCCTCAGCGGCGCACGCCCGCCAGCTCGTCCTGCCCTTCCCGGTCATCGACAACGACGAGCTGGCCAAGGTCGTGCACGTCAACGCCGACGGCGACCTCCCCGGCTACGCGACCCACGTCGTGCGCGGCCTCTACGACGTCCACGGTGGCGCCGACGCCATGCGCGCCCGGCTCGAGGAGATCTTCGCCGACGTGTCGACGGCGATCCGGCGCGGCGCCCGCTTCGTCGTGCTGTCCGACCGCGACTCCGGGCGCGACCTCGCCCCGATCCCGTCGCTTCTGCTCACCTCCGCCGTCCACCACCACCTCATCCGGGAGAAGACCCGCACCCGCGTCGGCCTGCTCGTCGAGGCCGGCGACGTCCGCGAGGTCCACCACGTCGCCTCGCTCATCGGGTTCGGCGCCGCAGCGGTCAACCCCTACCTCGCCATGGAGAGCGTCGAGGACCTCGTCCGCTCGGGCACGATCCAGGACGTCGACGCGGACCAGGCGGTCCGCAACCTCATCAAGGCCCTCGGAAAGGGTGTCCTCAAGGTGATGTCGAAGATGGGCATCTCCACGGTGGCGTCCTACCGCGGCGCCCAGGTCTTCGAGGCGATCGGTCTGGCCCAGGAGCTTGTCGACCGGTACTTCACCGGCACGATCAGCCAGCTCGGCGGGATCGGCCTGGACGTGCTCGCCGACGAGGTCGCGGCGCGGCACGCCGTCGCCTACCCACCGGAGGGGATCCACCAGGCCCACCGCAAGCTCTGGGTCGGCGGCGAGTACCAGTGGCGCCGCGAGGGCGAGCCGCACCTCTTCGACCCCGACACGGTCTTCCGGCTCCAGCACTCGACCAGGGCCAGGCGATACGACGTCTTCAAGCAGTACACCCAGCGGGTCGACCAGCAGGCCGAGCGGCTGATGACCCTGAGGGGCCTGTTCGAGTTCGCGGACGCCGGCTCCTCGGGGCGCCAGCCGGTCTCCATCGACGAGGTGGAGCCCGTCTCGGATATCGTCAAGCGGTTCAGCACCGGGGCGATGAGCTACGGCTCGATCAGCCTCGAGGCTCACCAGACCCTCGCCATCGCGATGAACCGCCTCGGTGGCAGGTCCAACACCGGGGAGGGCGGCGAGGACGAGGACCGGCTCCTCGACCCGGTCCGCCGCTCGGCCATCAAGCAGGTGGCCTCCGGCCGGTTCGGCGTGACGAGCCTCTACCTCACCCAGTCGGACGACATCCAGATCAAGATGGCGCAGGGGGCGAAGCCGGGTGAGGGTGGCCAGCTGCCCGGCCCCAAGGTCTATCCCTGGGTCGCCAAGACCCGGCACTCGACGCCCGGTGTCGGCCTCATCTCACCGCCGCCGCACCACGACATCTACTCCATCGAGGACCTCGCCCAGCTCATCCACGACCTCAAGAACGCCAACCCGTCGGCCCGCGTCCACGTCAAGCTCGTGTCGGAGATCGGGGTGGGCACCGTGGCGGCCGGCGTCTCCAAGGCGCACGCCGACGTCGTCCTCATCTCCGGTCATGACGGTGGCACCGGCGCCTCGCCGCTGACGTCGCTCAAGCATGCCGGTGCGCCGTGGGAGCTCGGTCTGGCCGAGACCCAGCAGACGCTGCGGCTCAACGGGCTCCGCGACCGGATCGTCGTCCAAGCCGACGGGCAGCTCAAGACCGGGCGCGACGTCGTCATCGCCGCGCTGCTCGGGGCGGAGGAGTTCGGCTTCGCCACCGCGCCGCTCGTCGTCTCCGGCTGCATCATGATGCGGGTCTGCCACCTCGACACGTGTCCCGTCGGTGTGGCCACCCAGAACCCCGAGCTGCGAGCCCGGTTCTCCGGCAAGCCGGAGTTCGTCGAGACGTTCTTCGAGTACGTCGCCGAGGAGGTGCGCGAGCACCTGGCCGCCCTGGGGTTCCGCTCGGTCCAGGAGGCCGTCGGCCAGGTCGACGCCCTGCGGACGGAGAAGGCGGTCGAGCACTGGAAGGCGTCCGGGCTCGACCTCAGCCCCATCCTCGCGAGTGTCGTGGACCGCACGGGTGGGACGGCATACAGCTCCACCGGGCAGGACCACGGCCTCGAGAAGGCCCTCGACCACCAGCTCATCTCGCTGGCGCAGCCGGCCCTGCGCGACGGCGAGCAGGTGCGCGCCCAGGTGGCCGTCCGCAACGTCAACCGCACCGTCGGCACGATGCTCGGGCACGAGGTGACCAAGGCCCACCCGCACGGGCTGCCCGACAACACCATCGAGCTCACCCTCACCGGCTCCGTCGGTCAGTCGTTCGGCGCGTTCGTCCCGGCCGGCGTCACCCTCGTCCTGCACGGCGACGCCAACGACTACGTCGGCAAGGGCCTCTCGGGTGGGCGCATCGTCGTTCGCCCGGACCGAAGCACGCCCCTGGCGGCGGAGGCCAACGTCATCGCCGGAAACGTCATCGCCTACGGCGCGACGACGGGGGAGATCTACCTGCGCGGACAGGCGGGCGAGCGGTTCTGCGTCCGCAACTCCGGTGTCTCCGCCGTCGTGGAGGGGGTGGGTGACCACGGATGCGAGTACATGACCGGTGGGGCGGTCGCCATCCTCGGCCCGACGGGACGCAACTTCGCCGCGGGGATGTCCGGCGGCGTGGCCTACGTCCTCGACGTGCGGCCCGAGCTCGTCAACGGTGAGCTGGTCGACCTGCTGCCGCTGCGTCCGCAGGATGAGGAGGTGCTCCACGACCTGCTCACGCGGCACCGGACGTGGACCGAGTCAGCTGTCGCGGAACGGCTCCTCGCGGACTGGGTGGACGCTCGTGCGCGGTTCACCCTCGTCCTCCCGCGTGACTACCAGCGGGTGCTCGACGTCCGGACCCAGGCCGAGATGGAGGGGCTCGACCTCGACGGCGCCGAGGTCTGGGACCGGATCATGGAGGCATCCCGTGGCTGACCCCCAAGGCTTTCTCAAGGTTCGCGACCGCGAGCTGCCCACCCGGCGTCCCGTGCCTATCCGCCTCAGGGACTGGAAAGAGGTCTACGAGGAGCAGGAGCTCGGGCAGCTGCAACGCCAGGCCGGCCGCTGCATGGACTGCGGGATCCCCTTCTGCCACAACGGTTGTCCCCTCGGCAACCTCATCCCGGAGTGGAACGACCTTGCCTGGAAGGGCGACTGGCACGAGGCCATTGAGCGGCTACACGCGACGAACAACTTCCCCGAGTTCACCGGGCGGCTGTGTCCCGCCCCGTGTGAGACCGCCTGCGTCCTCGGCATCAACCAGCCGGCCGTGACCATCAAGCAGGTCGAGGTCACGACGATCGAGCAGGCCTTCGACGCGGGCACCGTGACGCCCCAGCCCCCGGAACGCCTCTCCGGCAAGACGATTGCGGTCATCGGGTCCGGACCCGCTGGGCTCGCGGCGGCGCAGCAGCTGACCCGGGCCGGGCACACGGTGGCGGTCTACGAGCGGGCCGACAAGCCGGGTGGCCTGCTGCGGTACGGCATACCGGAGTTCAAGATGGAGAAGTCGGTCCTCGACCGCCGGCTGGCCCAGATGGTGGCCGAGGGGACCAGGTTCCGCAGTGGTGTCGACGTCGGGGAGCAGATCACCGGGCAGCAGCTCAAGGACCGCTACGACGCGGTCGTCCTCGCCGTCGGCGCCACGGCGCCGCGCGACCTGCCGGTCCCCGGGCGTTCGCTGACCGGCACCTACCAGGCGATGGACTACCTGCCGCAGGGCAACCGGGTCGCCTTGGGAGAGCACGTCGAGGACCAGATCCTCGCGACGGGCAAGGACGTCATCATCATCGGCGGTGGCGATACCGGAGCCGACTGCCTCGGCACGGCGCACCGTCAGGGCGCCCGGTCGGTGACCCAGCTCGAGATCATGCCGCGCCCCGGCGGGGAGCGACCGGGCAGCCAGCCGTGGCCGACCTATCCGATGACCTACCGCGTCGCCAGTGCCCATGAGGAGGGCGGCGAGCGCGTGTATGCCGTGAACACCAAGGAGATCCTCGGCGGCGAGGACGGCACCGTGCGGGCGCTGAGGGTGGTCGAGGTGGAGATGAGCGACGGGAAGCTCGAGGAGGTCCCCGGCAGCGAGAAGGAGATCCCTGCACAGCTGGTCCTGCTCGCCATGGGTTTCCTCGGACCGGAGACGCCCGGCGTCGTCGAGCAGCTGGGTGTCGAGCTCGACGAGCGCTCGAACGTCAAGCGGGACCGGTCCTTCATGTCGTCGCAGCCAGGAGTCTTCGTCGCCGGGGACGCCGGTCGCGGCCAGTCGCTCATCGTCTGGGCCATCGCCGAGGGACGCGCTGCCGCCCACGGCGTCGACGCGTGGCTGACCGGGGCCAGCCAGCTGCCGCGGCCGATCAACCCGACGGACCGGCCGCTGACCGTCTGACGGCAGGGATGCGGGCGGGTGCGGGGAGGTGCGGGCAGCCCGGCCGCAGGCCAGTCCGACCGCAGCCCGACCGCAGCACAGCCGGGGTGCCCACGGGGTGGGACGTCGCCTCGACGGCCTCAAAGGTACGCAGGAACACGCAATAGGGTCGGGGCATGCGACGAGTGAAGATTGTGTGCACCCTGGGCCCGGCAACGTCTTCCCCGGCACAGATCCGTGCCCTCGTCGCGGCAGGCATGGACGTCGCCCGGCTGAACCTCTCGCACGGCGACTACTCCGTCCACGAGGACATCTACACGTCGGTCCGCGCGGCCAGCGACGAGTCGGGCCACGCGGTGGGGGTCCTCGTCGACCTCCAGGGCCCGAAGATCCGCACCGGCCGGTTCGCCGACGGTCCGATCACGCTCGCCAAGGGGGACCGGTTCACCATCACGACGGACGACGTACTCGGCGACCAGGACCGGGTCAGCACGACCTACAAGGGTATGCCGGGCGACGTACGGCCGGGTGACCTGCTCCTCGTCGACGACGGCAAGGTCGCCCTGCGCGCCGTGGACGTCACCGCGACGGAGGTCCTCACGGAGGCGGTCGAGGGCGGCGTCATCTCGAACAACAAGGGGATCAACCTGCCCGGCGTGGCGGTCAGCGTGCCCGCCATGTCGGAGAAGGACAAGGCGGACCTGCGCTGGGCCCTGCGGCTGCGGGCCGACATGATCGCGCTCTCCTTCGTCCGCTCCGCCGAGGACCTCAAGGACGTCCACGCGATCATGGACGAGGTGGGCGTCCGGCTGCCGGTCATCGCGAAGATCGAGAAGCCACAGGCGGTCGACAACCTCGGCGAGATCATCGAGGCGTTCGACGGCGTCATGGTCGCCCGTGGCGACCTCGGGGTCGAGCTGCCCCTGGAGGACGTGCCGCTCGTGCAGAAGCGGGCCGTCGAGATCGCCCGGCAGAACGCGAAGCCGGTCATCGTCGCCACCCAGGTCCTCGAGTCGATGATCGAGAACTCGAGGCCGACCCGGGCAGAGGCGAGCGACTGCGCGAACGCCGTTCTCGACGGCGCCGACGCCATCATGCTCTCGGGGGAGACGAGCGTCGGGGCGTACCCCGTCCAGGCCGTCAAGGTGATGGCCCGCATCATCCAGGCGACGGAGGACCACGGCCTCGACCGGATCCACGCGCTCGGTACGAGGCCGCACACGACCGGCGGGGCGGTCACCTGGGCTGCGGTGGAGATCGGTGAGCTGCTCAACGTCAAGTTCCTCGTGACCTTCACCCAGTCGGGCGACTCCGCCAAACGGCTCTCCCGGATCCGGTCGAAGCTGCCCATGCTGGCGTTCACGCCGCTGCAGGAGGTCCGTTCCCAGCTCGCCCTGGTGTGGGGCATGGAGACGTTCCTCGTCCCGATGGCCCGGCACACCGACCAGATGGCGCTCGAGGTCGACAACTCGTTGCTGGCCTCCGGCCGGTGTCAGGAAGGCGATGTCGTGATCATCGTCGCCGGTTCCCCACCCGGCATCCCCGGGTCCACGAACGCGCTGCGGGTGCACAAGATCGGCGACGCCAAGAACAAGGTCGCGCCTGCCTACGAGGATCTCGCCTGACGGCTCGTCACCTCGTGTTTGGGGTGACGCGGCCTGATGGGTACGGTGTCTCCGCGCCCTGGTATCCCAACCGGCAGAGGAAGTGGTCTCAAACACCATCCAGTGTGGGTTCGAATCCCACCCAGGGCACCTGTCGCTTGGAGACATCGGCAGCGTGGCGCCGGCAGCGCCGGGTCGTCCGGATACGCCGGGTCGTCCGGATACGCGGTGGGTGAGGCGATCCGTAAGGACATCAGCAAGCAGCTGGGTCGTGAACTCTGGGAGCTGGTGCTCCGGGACGGCCTGGCGGTCGTGGGCGGACGGGCCGTTGACCTCGCCGAGCTCTCCGGCGAGAACATCGAAGCGGAGGGCGCGGTCAAGCCCGGACGCAGCGAGGAGCATTACCCGGGCGCGTCGTTCGGCGCGCTTCGCCGAGGTCGCGGTCAACGCGGTCACCGGCGAGACCCGCGTGCGGCGCAGGCGAGGGTCCGCGACGTCATGTCGCACAGCGTGACCCATTCGGGCGCCCCGGCTCCGAGCCGGTGGACAGCTCACCGCCTCGGCTCCGCACTCGGCCACGTGCATCGGGGTCAAGCCACTCGATCCGGCGTGCGCGGCGAGTCGAGTGCCGTGACTCGGGGTCAAGTCCGCGGCGTGGGTCGGCGGGACACCGATAGGCTTGGCGCATGAGCGAGCAGTCGGGGCTGACCGAGCGGGTGTCCACGGGCGAGGTGTCGGTCGGCGAGCAGGCGCCACTGCGCATCGTCGTCGCGGAGGACGAGGCCATCATCCGGCTCGACCTCGCCGAGATGCTCGGCGAGTCCGGCTACGAGGTCGTCGGACAGGCGAGCAACGGCGAGCAGGCCGTGGCGCTGACCCGCGAGCATCACCCTGACCTCGTCATCATGGACGTCAAGATGCCCGTCCTCGACGGGATCAGCGCGGCGGAGCAGCTCGGCAAGGAGCGGATCGCCCCCGTCATCATGCTCACCGCCTTCAGCCAGAAGGAGCTCGTAGAGCGCGCTCGCGACGCAGGGGTGATGGCCTACATCGTCAAACCGTTCACCCGGGACGACCTGGCGCCGGCCATCGACATCGCCCGCTCCCGGTGGACGGAGCTGACCGCCCTCGAACGCGAGGTCGCGGACCTCGGCGAGCGGCTCGAGACCCGCAAGGCGGTCGATCGGGCCAAGGGCATCCTCATGCAGCAGCTGAAGCTCTCCGAGGCGGAGGCCTTCCGCTGGATCCAGAAGACCGCCATGGACCGCCGCCTCGGGATGAAAGAGGTCGCCGACGCGGTCATCGCCGGCCTTCCGAAGAAGTAGCCCGTCGCCCTTCCCCAGCGCAGCCCGAGCGCTGGTATGCCGGGAGCTCACCGGGCCGTCGGTTGCCGGCCACCCGGGGGAGCTCACCGGGCCGTCGGTTGCTGGCCACCCGGGGGAGCTCACCGGGTCGTCGGCGTCGGCATCGTCGGTGTCGTCGGTGTTCGACCGCGGTCGGCCCGCCCCGCGGTGATGACGACTACTACTCCTCACCGCAGGGCGACGACGATCTGGGTGAGCACGGGTGCCACGACGACCGCCGGAAGCATGTTGGCGACGGGCACGTCGCGAATGCGCAGCAGCCGGAGGGCGATCCCCACGAGCATGAGGCCCCCCGTCGCCGTCAGGGCGGCGATGTGGGCGTCGGGCAGGACCGAGCCCAGGAGCACTCCTGCCACGGTGAGCAGCCCCTGGACCACCGCGACCGAGACGGCGGACATGAGGACGCCGATGCCGAACGACGAGGCGAAGGCCATGGCGGCGAACCCGTCGAGAACCGCCTTGAGGGTCAGCTGCTCGATGCCGCGCCCGAGTCCGTCGGACAGGCTCCCGAGGATGGTCAGCGGTCCGACACAGAAGAGCAGCGACGCGGTGAGCCACCCCTCGATGAACCGCTCGCGCGGTGTCGCCGAGCCGTCGGTGGTGGAGCGGCCAGCAGCGGGGTTCCCGGCACGGATCTGCCCGGGAACCGGGTCACCGACACGGATCGCCTTCGCCGGACCGCCTCGCCCGGCAACCCAGGACTGGATGGTCCCGGCGACCCCCTCCAGACGCTCCTCGATGCGCAGCAGTGACCCCGCGATGCCGCCGATGAGCAGCGAGCCGAGGACGACCAGCACCGGGACGCCCGTCCCCACCGCCTCGCGGAGGGAGGCGTCGGTGACGCTGACGCAGGACAGGCCGGCAACGAGCAACGTCACCAGCCCGAGGCAGTCAGTGACGAGCGATCGCGTGCGCTCCGGCAGCCGGTGCCCCACCGCCATCCCGAGGAGAGCGCCGACGACGACGGTCGCGACGTTGATGACCGTGCCCAGGCCGGGGAACGCGGCATTCACGGGGGACACCCTATGTGTGGTGGTTCGTGACCGGATCGCGGCGCCTCACCTGAGAGTTTCATGGGGCCCCTTCCGGCCCGGCCCCGAGCGGCCATAGGGTCGAGGGGTTCCGGCGTTCCGGAACGGGCTGCGCGGTCGGGGGACGGCGCCCTTATCGGACAACTCTCAGGAGGCGGTCGTGGCACGTCCCCAGGTCTTCGTTCGGCGAGTCGACGAAGGGCTTCAGCAGCAGCTGGTCAAACTGTGGATCGCCAACCGCATTGAGGCCGGCAGCAGTGCCGAGGCCACCCAACGTCTGGCGAGCGACGGCACGGTGAGCGCCTCCCTGTCCCGACCCGACGTGGCCGCCTTCATCGCCATGACGGACGACACCCCCGTCGGCTACCTGGTCCTCTCCGACAGCTCGGCCGGCGTCTTCGTGGACACCCCCTGCGTCGCGATCGACCAGATCTTCGTCCAGGACGACTTCCGCCGCCAGGGCGTCGCGCGCCAGCTCCTCGCCGCTGCCGCGACTCATGCCGACCGGGTCGGCGCTGACCAGATCGCGAGCAACGTGCCGTCCCAGGTGCGTGACGCCAACCGCTTCTTCGCCCGCCTCGGGTTCCTCCCCACGGTCGTGCGTCGGGTGACGACACCCGCAGCACTTCGTCGCAAGCTCACCGGGAGCATCGACGCGCGGTACTCCCTCGAGCAGGTCGTCCATCGGCGTCGCACCGCCCGGGGCCGGGCCGTCCGCCAGGCGGCGAGCGTCCGGGGCAGCTGAGCGGCGGACCGTGCCACCCGGCATACGGGGGTCGGTTGTCTCGCGATCGGTGGCCGGCTGCCCTGTCGTAGCGGTGGCCTAGGCTGCCTGACGTGAACCGGCTCCTCCTCCTCGACGGACACTCGCTCGCCTACCGGGCGTTCTTCGCGCTGCCGGCCGAGAACTTCTCGACGAAGACGGGCCAGCACACCAACGCCGTCTACGGCTTCACCTCCATGCTCATCAACGTCCTGCGCGACGAGGAGCCGACCCACCTCGCCGTCGCCTTCGACATCTCCCGCAGCACCTTTCGGACCGAGGAGTATGCCGAGTACAAGGCTGGGCGGTCCGCGACCCCGACCGAGTTCTCCGGGCAGATCCCTCTGCTCCACGAGGTCCTGGACGCGCTGAGGATCCGCTTCGTGGAGTCAGCGGGCTACGAGGCCGACGACATCATCGCGACCCTGACGACCATGGCCACGGCGCAGGACATGGAGGTCCTCATCTGCTCGGGTGACCGGGACGCGATCCAGCTGGTCAGCGACAAGGTGACCCTGCTTTATCCCGTCAGGGGCGTCTCCGAGCTGACCCGGCTGACGCCGGCCGCGGTGGAGGCGAGGTACGGCGTCCCCCCGGAGCGCTACAGCGACCTGGCGGCGCTGGTCGGTGAGTCATCCGACAACCTTCCGGGCGTCCCGGGCGTGGGTCCGAAGACGGCCGCGAAGTGGATCAACCAGTACGGCGACCTGCCGGGCATCGTCGCGAACGTCGACAAGGTCGGCGGGAAGGCCGGGGAGTCGCTGCGCGAGCACCTCGACGGGGTGCTGCGCAACCGGCGGCTCAACGCGTTGATCCGCGACATGGACCTCCCGCTCGAGATCGGCGACCTCGAGCGGCAGACGTGGGACCGGGAGCAGGTGCACACGGTCTTCGACGGGCTGGAGTTCCGGGTGCTGCGCGATCGGCTGTTCTCGACCCTCGAGGCCGTGACGGTGGAGGCCGAGTCCGGCTTCGACGTCGACGGCGACGTCCTGTCGAGCGCCGACGTGCCGCGGTGGTTCGCCGAGCACACAAGCGCCGGCAAGCGCGTGGGGGTCTCGGTCATCGGGCAGTGGGCTCGCGGCACCGGGGACGTGCGGGCCCTGGCCGTTGCCGCGGCCGACGGCCATGCGGCATACCTCGACGTCACCGACCTCGGCGAACCCGCTGAGCAGGCGGTTGCCGCCTGGCTGGCCGACGCGGAGCGCCCCAAGGCGCTGCACGACGCCAAGGGACCCTCGCACGCGCTCACCGCCCGTGGCTGGACGCTCGCCGGGCTGACGAGCGACACGGCGTTGGCGGCCTACCTCGTCAAGCCGGACCAGCGCTCCTACGACCTCAGCGACCTCGCCCTGCGGATGTTGCGGCGTGAGCTGAAGAACGACACCGACCAGCACGGCCAGGGGATGCTCGACCTCGAGGGGGCAGGTGACCGGGAGGCCGGCGAGGCGATGGTCGTGGCCAGGGCCGTCCTCGAGCTCGCCGACGCCCTGGACACCGAGCTGGAACGCACCGGCGGCATGGAGCTGCTGCGCGACGTCGAGCTGCCGCTCGTCGAGGTGCTGGCCCGGATGGAGCGCGCCGGCATCGCCGTCGACGTCCCCGAGCTCGAGTCGCTCGAGGCCGACTTCGCGGCGAAGGTCAGCGAGGCACAGCGTGAGGCCTGGGACGCGATCGGCGGTGACGAGGTCAACCTCGGGTCACCGAAGCAGCTCCAGGTCGTGCTCTTCGACACGCTGGGTCTGCCGAAGACGAAGCGGACCAAGACGGGATACACGACCGACGCCGACGCCCTGGTCGAGCTGACCAAGAAGGAGTCGCACCCCTTCCTCGAGCACCTCCTGCTGCACCGTGACGCGGCGCGGCTGCGGGTCACCGTCGAGGGGCTGATCAAGTCGGTCGCCGAGGACCAGCGGATCCACACGACCTACATCCAGACCATCGCGGCGACCGGCCGGCTCAGCTCCACCGACCCCAACCTCCAGAACGTCCCGATCCGGACGGAGGAGGGGCGCCGGATCCGCGAGATGTTCATCGTGGGCGAGGGCTACGAGTCCCTGATGTCGGTGGACTACAGCCAGATCGAGATGCGGGTCATGGCCCACCTGTCCGGTGACGAGGGGCTCATCGAGGCCTTCCGGACGGGGGAGGACCTGCACAGCTTCGTCGGGTCGAAGGTCTTCGGGGTCGGCGTCGACGAGGTCACGTCGGCGATGCGCTCGAAGATCAAGGCGATGTCCTACGGACTGGCCTACGGCCTGTCGGCGTTCGGCCTCTCCAAACAGCTGACGATCAGCACCGGCGAGGCCAAGGGCCTCATGGACGACTACTTCGAGCGGTTCGGCGGGGTGCGCGACTACCTGCGCGAGCTCGTCGCGGAGGCACGCAGCACCGGCTACACGGCGACGATGCTCGGCCGCCGGCGATACCTGCCCGACCTCACCTCCGACAACCGGCAGCGTCGGGAGATGGCCGAGCGGATGGCGCTCAACGCCCCGATCCAGGGCTCGGCCGCCGACATCATGAAAATCGCCATGCTCAAGGTCGACCAAGGGCTGGCGGCCGCGGGAGCGAGATCCCGGATGCTCCTCCAGGTGCACGACGAGCTCGTCCTCGAGATCGCCCCGGGGGAAGGCGAGGACGTCGAGAAGCTGGTGCGCAGCGAGATGGGGCACGCGGTCGGGATGGACGTGCCGCTCGACGTCAGCGTCGGTGTCGGCCGCTCCTGGCACGACGCGGCACACTGACACCTCGCAACGACGACCCCAGCGTGGACCTCATCGAGCCGGTCAGCCAGCGGCTGCTCCTGCGCCAGTGGCGTGCCGACGACCATGATCCGTTTGCCGCACTCAACGCGGACCCGGTCGTGATGCAGCACTTCCCGGCACCCCTGACCCGTGCCGAGTCCGACGCCCTCCTGGAGCGAGCTGCGACCCGCATCGCGGCGGACGGCTACGGGCTGTGGGCCGTCGAGGTCCGCGCCACGCAGCGGATGATCGGGTTCGTCGGGATCGCGCGGCCGTCGTTCGAGGCGGCCTTCACCCCGTGCACCGAGGTCGGCTGGCGGCTGGCCCGGGCGTCATGGGGTCACGGGTACGCGACGGAGGCGGCGCGGACCGCTCTCGACGTGGCGTTCGGACGGCTGGGGCTGGACGAGGTCGTGTCGTTCACCTTCGAGGGCAACACCCGCAGCCGGGCCGTGATGGAGCGGCTCGCGATGACGCGCGACCCGGCCGAGGACTTCGACCACCCGCGGCTGCCCCAGGGTGAGCGGGTCCGCCGGCAGGTGCTCTACCGCCTCCGTTCGGGAAGGCTCGAAACCTGATCGACGCGCGTCGGGGACGCGCGAACCCGACCCCGACCACAACCCGGACCGTGAGGACTTATGGACGCCGGAACGGGGTGGAACCCGACCACAACCCCGACCGTGAGGACTTATGGACGCCGGAACGGGGTGGACCCCGACCACAACCCCGACCGTGAGGACTTATGGACGCCGGAACGGGGTGGACCCCGACCACAACCCGGACCGTGAGGACTTATGGACGCCGGACGGGGCGAAACCCGACCACAACCCCGACCGTGAGGACTTATGGACGCCGGAACGGGGTGGAACCCGACCACCACCGCAGCTCCACGGCTTCGTTAGGCCGGCCGGTCCTGCGGGGGCCACTCGCTCGCCGGTCGGTCCTGCGGGCTCGATGCGGGCGCTGGCGGGTTGACCGTGCGTCCGGGCGACCTC
>JAABUN010002364.1_pt1 | contig 33997 bp, 31 predicted proteins | sample 5559311 | NCBI WGS metagenome assembly JAABUN01 (sample SAMN10711877, study PRJNA513370) | rock metagenome | isolation source: Antarctica rocks | place: Antarctica: Victoria Land, Siegfried Peak sud | reverse complement strand
GTCACTGAATACTCGCGGCTTCACGCCAGTTAACCGTTTGAACGCCTCCGGTTTAAGTTCCCTGATCGCTTCATACCTCATGCCCTACTTTCAGCCCTATTGACCTACTTTTGCAAGAGGTCTACTGTAATTTCTTAGGCGTTACAGGTACTATAGCCTTTTTGTCGATTGTCGACAATACAATTCAAAATGATAAAAGAGGAGAAGAGTCGGCTTGTAGCAAACTCTTAAAAGTTTAATCTATGCTCAAACTCAGTTAGACACCAGGATTTTTGCCCCTTGCTGACGCGCCGATTCGTAAAGCGCTTCGATAACCGCCATATTTTGAGCTGCCTCGAGCGCCCCATACTGGGGTGAACGCCCTTGCACTACACACTGGGCAAAGTGTTCGACCATCTTCCGATACTGGTCTTGCGCTGAAAATGCAAGCTGTGTCACGCCAGCCTGACGGGTCGTGTACTGCAAGGTCGTCTCCCCCGAACCGGGTAAAAAGGCAGACTCAACTTCACACAAGCCTTCGGTGCCAAAAACCTCTACTCTTTCGTAGCGTGGTTGGTTGAGAGCGCAGTCAATCTGTGCGGTTAAACCGTTCTCAAACTCGAGCGTCGCCGTGAGCGTTTCGTCAACGTCTTGCTTCCAGGTCGCCAAAGCTTGCACTGCCGTAGGTTGAGAATCCGCGAGGCTCCGCGCTACATTGACACAGTAGCACCCCACATCCATCAGGGCACCGCCACCCAAGGGCGCACTTAAACGGATATTCTCGGCGTCGGCAACGGTAAACGCAAATCTTGCCCTGATAAGTTGCAGAGTTCCAAAAGTTCCGTCTTGAACCAGTTCAAAGAGCTGCTGAGTGCGGTCGTGAAAGCGGTACATAAACGCTTCCATTAGCACCAAACCTGACGCTTCGGCGGCTTCGTTCATTTGCTGACACTCAGCTGCTGTAAGTCCTAGCGGTTTTTCGCAGAGGACGTGTTTACCGGACCCCAACGCCCGCAGCGTCCAGGGCAAGTGCAAGCTGTTTGGAAGTGGGTTGTAGATGGCTGTGATTTCGGGGTTCTCGAGCAACGCCTCATATGACCCGTAGGATTGAGGGATAGAGCGTTCTTCCGCGTACCTATCAGCTTGCGCCTTATCCCGACTGGCAACCGCGACGACTTCGGAACCCACGCTGGCTTGAATCGCTGGCGTTACAACCTTACGACCGATGTTGGCGGTACTCAAGATGCCCCATTTTAGCGTCACGTAACTTTCCTCCTCGAGGGTTTCAAACCTTGCCGACGCCGTTAAAGCGTCTCATCAGGATAAAGCGGCAGACTTACCCAGCGCCGCTCGAAGTGCGACTGCGAAATCGCGTTGACGATTTCCTGACTTTTCGCCCCGTCGTAAAAGGTACATTCCGGCGCAGCCTCGTTCAGAATCTCATCGACGAAGTGGCGCACCAGATTGCGGTAGTAGAGTTCGGCCCAGGGCGTATGAACGTCCGTCCCCGGCGGAAAAGCCGTCTCCGGTAGAGTCACAGGCTTAAATTCAACTGAATCCGGCGTGGCAAAGTGAAGCGTTTCCGCCACCCCGAACTCTTCGACAAGGCGGGCGACCGCGGCACCCTTCGAGCCGTAAACCCGCACCTCGACCCCCGGATAGTTGCCGACGGCGATGTATGAGGTTTGCAGCATCCCCTGCGCCCCCGACGCAAACTCAACCAGCGCGACCGTGCCGTCATCTACGGCGATGCGCTGCATTCCCTCGTACCCGCGTACAAGCCGCTCCGGGATGTAGTTGTGCATCGACCCGATAACGTTACCGAACTCGCCCGTGCACCAGCGCAACAGGTCGATGAGATGTGAGCCGTACCCGACGATAGACGAGGGGATGAGCGTGCTGTGGTCAGCCCCGGCGGATATTTGTCTAAGCGGATAGGTGGGATCTAAAAACTGCGAGTTTTGCTCGAGCCCGTGAACATGAAAAATCTCGCCGAGCAACCCGTCTTGAATCCAAGTCTGGAGCTGCCTAATAGCCGGTGAATAGCGGAAGGTAAAGCCTAGTTTCGTCCTGATACCCGCTTCACGCGCCGCACGCGCCGCAGCAAACGCGTCTTTAGCTTCGTGAGCGAGGGGTTTTTCGGACAACACGTGTTTGCCCGCAGCGATAGCCTCGAGACTTAGTGGCAGGTGCGTGTCGGTCGGGGTGCAGACATTGACCATCTCGACCTCGTGGTCGGCTAACAGCTCACGGGCATTGGTATAGATTTTGGGAATCCCAAACTTCGCTGCCATCGCCTCGGCACGTTCAGGTACAGTGTCACAGATCGCCACTAAGTTGGCGCGGTCATAGGCCGCGTATCCTGGCAGATGCGCCATCTCTGCCCAGTCGTGTGCGCCGATAACGCCGACACCCAAACGTCGGCTCACGGGAGCGCCTTGCCGGTCGCTTCGACGTAGGCTCCCAACTCGTCAAAATTGTGAAACCCTAACGCGCGTTTGCCTTCTTCGATCTCATAGATCATCTCGCACATCTTTTCGTTAAGGCGCACATCGACTCCAGCCTCTTTGCCGTAAGCGATCAGTTTGCCGTTCGAGGCGCGCACTTCCGAGGGGCGGTTGCGGTAGACGATATCCCACCAGATACCTGAACCTTGTTTCTTAAACTGGTGCGCGTCTTCTTTCTGATCTTTTTTCAAGAGCCAGATCGCGTGGTTAATGTTGCCCAACAGCTTCTGCGTGTCGGCGGGCGTCTGGGGTTTGTAATTCGCGGGGTCGAAGAAGTCAAAGGGCTCGACGGTGATCCCGTTCGCTTCAGCGATCTCGAGCGCCTCGCGCACCACCGCTCCGGCAATCCGCGCGTAACGTTCGACCCCCAGCGTCTCGTGAATCCGCGCGTCCGCCAGTGCCGAAAAGACCACCTGCGCCGAGTACACCTCTTTCGACCAAACTTGCCCCCAGATGTTGTTACTTAACTGAATCTCGGTGAGACTCGAAAGCATTTCAGCGAGTGTTTCCAGACGCGGCGTCCGTTCGCCGGTCATCTCACCCAGCTGAATCGGGCCTTCATGGACAAATTCGATATATCCGGGGTCAACCAGCGCCCCACCATAATTGGGGATCGAACCCATGACCCGCTCCGTGCCCCCAAGCCCGGCGCGTTCTAAAGTGGCGATGATACCGGGTTCGTTAAAGCCATTTTGGTATGACACGACGAAGGTCTCAGGGCCGAAATGAGGGAGGAGTTGCTCGAGCGCCTCCTCGGTATGTTGCGACTTGGTGGCGATGAGAACAGCTTCCAGCGGCTCTTCAAGCTTATCCGGCGTACACGCTTTGACAGAAATCGTCATGTCGCCGCGAACGCCGTCGAGGTGTAGTCCATTCGCGTTGAGCGCGTCCACGTGTTCGCGCCAGCGGTCCACAAGCAGCACGTCGTAACCTGCACGGGTCATATAGGCTCCGGCGAGACCACCGATGGCACCTGCGCCGATAATCGTAACTTTCATCTAAACTCCTTTTTTGTTTGAGCGAATTAGGATTTGGGGTCGAAGGCGTCACGTAAGCCGTCGCCCAAAAAATTCACGGCAAGCACGGTAATCAGAATCAAGAGGCCGGGAAAGATGGCAAGCCACGGAGCAATTGAGAGCCATTCGCGCGCTTCGTTGAGCAGGTTGCCCCAGGTCGGGGTCGGGGGTTGCACCCCGAAACCGAGAAACGAAAGGGCGGACTCGAGCATAATCGCGCCACCAACTGCCAGTGTCGTCGCTACGATAATCGGCCCGAGCGCATTGGGCAGGATGTGCCGGAACATCACCCGCACTGCACTACCGCCGAGCGCGTGCGACGCTTCGACGAACTCGACTTGCCTGAGGCTCAAAAACCTACCCCGGACGAGCCGCGCCGTGCCCATCCAGCCGAAACCTCCAATAATCAAGACGATCAGCGGCACACTGGGCCGCAAAATACCTGCCAGCAAAATCACCATCGGCAAGATGGGGATCGAAAGCACCATATCGGTAAAGCGCATCAAGGCGCTGTCGAGCCAGCCCCGGTAAAACCCTGCCACCGCGCCGATAAGGGTACCTATGGTTGCGGCAATTAGCGCACTAAATAGACCAACTGCCAGCGACACCCTAGCGCCGTAGAGGACGCGCGAAAAGGTATCGCGACCGAGGTTGTCGGTACCCATCAGGTGAGCACGGCTAGGCGGTTGCGGCTGTCCGATGATGGTGAAATCTTGAAAGTCGTAAGCGTAAGGCGCAATAACGGGCGCGGCGAGGGCCATCACCGACAGCACCAGCAAAACGACGAAGCTAGTGAGCGCAGGTTTGTGCCGAAAAAAGCGGCGCGTCACCTCTTGAAACAGGGTGCGGCTGGAGGGGGTGGCTCGTGTAACCGGGTCAAGAGCCGTAGTAGGGTGCTCGAGGTCAGTCATAGCGCACCCGTGGGTCTAACACCGCGTAGAGCAGGTCGGTAAGTAAATTAACGAAGATCAACATAAACGAACCGAACATCAGCAAACCCAAAAGAACCGGATAATCGCGTCCGTTCATACTTTCAATAAAAAGCCGCCCCAAGCCCGGCCAGGCGAAGACCGTTTCAGTAATCACCGCGCCTGAGAAAAGACCTGCCAAGTCGAGAGCAATCACGGTGACAACCGGAATCAAAGCGTTTTTAAGGGCGTGTCGGTAGGTGACGAGCCGTTCGCTGAGTCCTTTGGAGCGTGCTGTCCTTACATAGTCGAGTGACAACACCTCGATCATCGACGCACGAATGTAACGGCTCCAACCTGCGATAAACGCCAGCGACAACACCGAAGCGGGCAACAAGAGATGCCGCAGACGGTCGAGCGCCGAGCCGTCGCCAATCGTCGTGACTCCAGCTGAAGGGAGCCAGTGCAGCTGCACCGCAAACAAAAGTTGCATCATCAGGGCGAGCCAAAAGACCGGCATCGAAATCCCGATAAACGAAAAGAGCGTCGCGGTGTGGTCGAGCACACTGTAACGGCGCACTGCGCTGACGATACCCAAAGGTAGCGCGATAAGAAGCGCAATAACAAAAGCCGAACCGCTCAGCATCAGCGTCGCGGGCAGCCGGTCGAGCGCTTCTTGAAAAGCCGGACGGCTCGTACGGATCGAATACCCCCAATCGCCAATCGCAAACGATTTGATCCACGATAGGTACTGGATATGTAGCGGCTGATCCAGACCGAGCGAAACGCGAATCCGCTCGAGCGCTTCCGGGGTCACAGCCGGGTTATCGGTGTAAATATCGAGCGGACTACCCGGAGCCAGGTGAAGCACCGCAAAGAGGATGAGCGAGACACCGAACAGGAGCGGCAAGGCCCCTAAAACGCGAAAGAGCAGGTACTTCAGGCTCACATCATCTCCCCAAGAAAGTGGCTCTGCGACCCCTTAAGAAAGCGCAGAGCCGAGTAGCAGAACGCTTTATTCGCCCAAGTACCAGTGACTGGTGTTGACGAAGTTGGTCATATTGGTCGGGTTCGGCTCGAGGTTTTGCAGCTTGTCGGTCACGACGATCATCGATGGGCCGCTGACAATGGGTAGCGTCGGAATGTCGGTCATCAAAATCTCCTGAAACTGCCGTAAGAAATCGGCCCTTGCCTCAGGTTCGATGGTCGTATTGGCTTTCTCGAGCGCTGCGTCGAGTTTAGGATCGCTGTACCCCTGGCTGTTAAGCACGCCGCCTGTGGCGTAAAAGATGGCGTAGTTCGGGTCGGCGGGGGTAATCCAGCCTGCGTAGAAGAGGTCGTAGTCGCCGTCGTAACGGGCGCTCGTATAGGCGACGCCGGATTTGTTGTCAGGGATGAGTTCGACGCCGACAGCTTTGAGGTTGGCAACCATCACCTGCTGCGCGGTTTCGTACTCGGTACGTCCGGATTGCGTCAAGATTTTGAAGCTCAGGTGGTTGCCCTCACTGTCGGCGCGGATACCGTCGTCACCGAGCGGATAGCCCGCATCGTCGAGCAATTTGTTCGCAGCCTCAACGTCATAAGGGTATTTAGGTACGTCAGGATTGCTAAACGGGAAGAGCGGGACAACCACGGTATCAATCACATCTGGATACCCGCCGAGCGCTTGTGAAATCGTCGCTTTGTCAATCGCGTGAGCGAACGCTTGACGTACCTTGAGGTCGTTCAGGATAGGATTATTTAGGTTGAAATCGAGGTGTTGCCACGACAAGGTTTTGTTCGGAATGACGCGCACGCCGCTCTGTTGTTCAAACCCTGGAATCTGCGAATACGGCACGCCGTAAGCCATCGTTACTTCACCCGACTTAAGCTGCGTCACCAGCGTATTCGAGTCGGGGATTATCCGGAAGACGAGGCCGTCTAAATAAGGAAGCTGCGTCCCATCGTCGGCTTTTTCCCAATAGTTGGGGTTGCGCTCGAGTTCTACGAACTGCCCGGCTTGATAGTTCTTGACCACAAATGGTCCGGTACCGACAGGCTTTTGATTAAAGTCGGTGGTGTTGAGGTCTTGGCCTTTCAAGACATGCTTAGGCAAAATCCCAAAGGTAAAGAGCGTCGAGGCAAAGTCCGGCGCGACCGTGTTGTAGTTGACGACTACCGAAAGCGGATCAGGTGTGTCGATCGAATCGATATCGTCGGTGCCGTCTTTCGATTCAGCCAAAAAGTCAGGATTTTTAACCGCTTCCCAGGTAAACACGACATCTTCAGAGGTAAACGGTTCGCCGTCCGACCACTTTACGCCCTCGCGCAGCTTGTAGGTTACGGTCATCGTTTTGCCGTCTTCTGAAAGCTCGATGCCGCCGTTGCCCAATGTCGGTACTTCAGTGGCAAGCACCGGCACGTACTGGGCGTTGCTGTCGGGCGCGACGAGGCCCTCGAGTACCGTGGCCTGAACATCACCCAGAAAGCCGGTGGCGTAAGGATTGAGCGTATCGATCTCGTAGCCGAGTCCGATGGTCAACGTACCGCCTTGCTGTTGGGCTAAGGTGATCCCTGAACTGAGCAGCACCAGTCCGGCGAGCAGCGAGCGTAACGTTCGTGGCGTTGAACCTTGGGGCATGGCAAACCTCCGTCGATGAATAAATTCACCCCTACCCCTGCCCGGTCTGGCAGTTTGAGAGTAGTAAGGTGTCTTCACGTTAGAGTCTAGGGCTACACTAAAAGCTTTGTCAACTGACTTGAAATTGCGTTTCACTTTGTTCTATGGTGCATAACGTACTGCTGTTGTCAAATAGTTTTCATAACGCAGACCAGCCTTTAGGAGACCTCAAAGTGACCCTGCAAGACTCTGAAACAGCCTCTAGCTCAGCACAGCTGGGCCAAAAACTTACCGCGCTGACCGTCGGCATGGACCACTTTGAGCGTCAGCAGAGTGGTGGCGAAGGTGCCTTGGACAGTGAGGGACTTGTGCCGATCTATCTCGGGGCTTCTCTTGTTGAACCCAAGCCGTTGTCAGGTTGGGTTGAAGCTGAGGCCGAACTTACCGAGCTGGCGCAGCAGGCGCAAACCTTACCTGACGGCGCACGCAAAGTTTTCCTAAGCTCAATGATCGAGTCGTTAGGGGTCGCCACCAATCTCTTTCAAGGACATACTCTCTCCTACGGCGACAAGCTCGAGCGGCTCGTCGGGGTGCCGAACGAACCCGTCTCAGAAGCATTTATCGGCGAGTTGCATACACAATTAGACGAACTGCTCGCCGAAGTGGGCTACGCTCGGGGAACGCTCCGCGCTCGGGTAGAACGCTGGGAACATGAGCGCGTGGTGCCGCGAGACAAACTCGTTGAAGTTGTCGATGAGCTGATGCTCGAGGCCAAAACCCGCACCGACCGCCTTATTTTCCCAACCGGAGACTACACGATGGTACTCGAGCCTGTTCGTAACGTCCCGTATACCGCACGCTGCAATTTCACCGAGGGAAAGATGGATCTAAACCTCGACCTGGGTTTTTCGCGCTCGAGCCTCAAACACTTAGTCGCGCACGAGGTTTTTCCCGGACATGCGACGCAGCTTCTCTATACGCTAGCCAAAGCAGAATCGGGAGAAAGTCCGCCCGACGTGCTGCTCTGCACCACCAACGGCGCAACCGGCGCGGTGCAAGAAGGTATCGGCGACCAGGGTGTTCATCTGATCGACTGGGTCGAAGACGCCGACGACGCGCTACACCTCGCGCTGCGACGCCTCCGTAGTGCCGGACAGACAAGCGCAGCTTGGCAGCTAATGGAGGGCAGCTGGAGTGAAGCGCAAACCCGGAGCTATTTGGGGGACACAGTTTTTGGTCAGCCTGCCTGGGTCGAGGGGCGACTCCGTTTTGCTCAGCATCCTTTTAGGGGGCCATTTATCGCGTCTTACTGGTTTGGAGACGAGGCGGTACGCGAAGTGCGCGAGCGCAGTGAGGGGCAAAAAGACGCTTTTATCGCCTTTCTTTACGGTCAGATGAACACGCCTGAAAGTCTCAGGATGTTTCCGGACGCCTAACGTGAAAACGACAACGTTAAATGAGCTTCGTCTAGAGAATACGCCAGACGAATATGCGGCTCGGAGAAGAGCGCTGCAAGCTGGACTCGAGCACGAAGGCTTTGATGGGTTTTGTGTCTTCGGGCCGGTACGGGTCGCGTACCTAACTGGGTTTTTTTACGCAGCAACAGAGCGCCCTATTGCGCTGGTCGTCCCGCAAACAGGTGAGCCGGGGCTGCTACTTCCGCGGCTCGAGGCCGATCACGCTTTGCAGCAGTGCCCGAATATTCAAAATATCGTCACCTACCCGGAATATCCAGGCGGCGGCTCAGGGCAGCATCCGCTGATGAAAGTGCAAGCGTTGCTCGAGTTGCTGCACCTCGACAAGGGGCGTTTGGCCGCTGACCACGACGGTTACGAAAACCGCTGGGGCTACCGGGGGCCGAAGCTGAGCCACGTGTTAGACCGAGAAGTTGAGGAGCGGCTCGAACTTGTCGATGACTTGCGGATGGTCAAAAGCCCCGCAGAAATTGCTTTAATCGAAGAGGCGTGCCGCTGGGGAGATCATGCTCATCAGCTCATGCAAGACGCTATCCATGAAAACGTAAGCGAACTATTAGTGTCCCACGAAGCAAGTTTGCAAGCGACACGCGACCTGCTAGCAGCTTTAGGCGAAAGGTACGTGCCGAAGTCGCGCGAAGGAATGCCCGCACAAGCGATGTTTATTTCGGGAGGCAACACCGCAAACCCGCACGGTTTGCACGAGCAGCGCGGCGTTCAAAGGGGCGATGTGCTGGTCACAGGCGCTTTTGCCGTTATCGGCGGTTACGAATCCGAACTCGAGCGCACCATGATCATGGCCGAACCGAGCGCCGAGTTTACGCGCTATTTTGGGGCGATGGTCGCCGCGCAAGACGCTGCCTTCGCCGCGCTACGTCCCGGCAGACGGTGCTGTGACGTTGAACGCGACGTGACCGAGTTTATCCGCGACGAGCTGGGGATGGCTGAGTTGACCCGTCACCACACGGGTCACGCCTTCGGCCTAGAAGGGCACGAACATCCGTTTCTAGATCTGGACGACGAGACGCTTGTCGAACCGGGAATGATCTTTTCACTCGAGCCCGGTCTTTACGTCCCCGGCCTCGCCGGATTTCGCCATTCGGACACGGTGCTCGTTAACGAAACGGGGTGCCGCAACCTGTGCCGTTACCCCCGTGACCTCGCCAGTTTAACGGTGACGGCATGACTCAGCTAGAGCGGCTCGGCAATCACATAGGTCATCGCGCCGCCCTCGAGCACGCAGGTGTGGGGGCGCAGCAGCAGCAGCGCGGTTTGAGGATAAGGGGCGGTGAAAGTCTCGAGCGGGGCCAGCGTGTGCGGGTGCAACAAGCATCCGAGTTCGGTGCCCTGTATAACTACAGTTCCGACTGCTTCTTCACGCAGCGTCGGAACAAAAAGCCCTCCTGTCTGCGGGCGCAAAACGTCGGTCGAACCGACCGGGATACTTTCGAGAGCGGGCTCGAGCATTTCTTCTACCTCGAGAATACCCACCCGTTTAAGTACTCTGAGAAGTCCATCTGCGATACGGGTTTGCCAGCGAACTTCATCACGCGACCTGCCGCCCATTTCAACTGCCAACACCTGTGCGCCCTGCGCCTTGGCATACTGCGTCAGGGTTCCAGGTTTTTCAGGGGCGTCAACGACAAATGGAGCCCCAAGTTCAGCGGTAAGTGCTTCGCTCCCCTCAAAACGAAAAGCAAACGCATTGACACACCAGCTTCCACCGCCGTGCAGATCGATAACCAACGCGCTGTCATCAAGCTCGGTGCTCAAAGCTGCCGCAAGTACTTCGGTATGCGATCCGCGTTCGTCCCCCGGAAAGCTGCGGTTGAGATCGAGGTGGTCGAGCGGCGCGTTACGGGCGTCGGCCTCCAGCGCCAGAGGATTTGCCGTCAGCACGACACGGAGCCGCCCTTTAAGCGTCGTTGTAGGACGCTGCAAAAGCTTTTGCAGGGCAAGCGCCCCCCACGGGCCTTCATCCCCGTGAACGCCAGCAATGAGCGTCACCCGGTCGCCCGTCTCCCCCACGTCCCCGATGTAAAGCGCGGTCGTCTGGTTTGCTGCATGGCCCGGCAGTCTCTGTTCACGCCACCGAAGCTGCTCATAAAGGGTTTCGCTCAAGGCCGTTCCTCCGTTTCAAGCGCAGTTTCAAAAACTGAAACGCTATTTCAAAATAGTTTACCGTACATGGATAACAAGGGGCAAAATACGCTGATGTTTAGAAAGATACGATGCGCGACCTTTTAATCTGTAGTTACCTCGAGCCCGAACATGTTGAACGCATCCGTCAGGTCAGTACTAACGTTAAAGTTCACTTTTACCCCGAGTTACTCGCCAAACCACGTTATGAAGCCGATCACGTCGGTGCGTTGTTCGCCCGTAGCGCGGCGCAAGAACAGCGCTGGCTCGAGCTACTCAGCCGCGCCGAGATTTTATTCGACTTCGATTATCAGCATATTGGCAGCTTCAAGCAGCACGCAGCATCAGTACGTTGGCTCCAGGCGAGCAGCGCAGGCATTGGTCAGTTCGTTAAGCAGCATCAGCTAGACACGTTGGGCGCAACCTTCACTACAGCCGCTGGGGTTCACTCGAGACCTCTAGCCGAGTTCGTACTGTGGGCGATGCTGGCATTTACAAAAAACTACCCATTAGCGCGGCAGCAGCAGCGTGAACACCAGTGGCAGCGCTTTCATAACGACGATTTGGAGGGAAAAACGCTCGCGGTCGTGGGCTTGGGCAGTATCGGCACCGAGGTTGCCAGACTCGCTCAACGCCTAAATCTCAAAGTTATAGGAAGCAAACATAACGTCGCAGGCTTTTCTCCCAAAGCGTTAGGCGTCAGCAAGCTCTACCCACACACTTCGTTTCAGGAGATGCTACCCGAAGCAGATTTCGTGTGCCTAGTCTGCCCTCATACGCCTGAAACCGAAGGCATGATGGACGAGGAGGCGTTCACTGCTATGAAGCCAGGCAGTGTCCTGATCAATATTGGTCGGGGTGCGCTTGTTCAGGAGCGGTCGCTGTTAAACGCACTCGTCGATGGCCCAATGCAAGGTGCCGTGCTCGACGTCGCACCGCAAGAACCTTTGCCCGAAACCCATCCGCTCTGGAGTATGGAGAACGTAATTTTGTTTCCCCATTCCGCCAGCACCTCTCGGCAAGAAAACCGCCGACTCACCGAGCTATTTTGCGATAATCTGCGCTGTTACCTCCGTGACGAGCCGTTACGAAATGTGTTCGTTTACGACCGCCTGTACTGAAATCAAGCAAGCGCCGCCGCAGCATTTTCAGCGGTGTAGCCGAGCTGCTCAGAGATCGCTGAGGCGCTCTGAAGCAATTTTTTAGTATAGAGCGGAAGCTTATCATCAGTCATATGAAAGATCGGCCCAGCGAGGCTGAGCCCAGCAATAACACGACCACTTCGGTCGCGGATTGGCGCAGCAACACAGCGTATTCCAATACCGCGCTCTTCATCGTCTAAGGCGACACCCTCCCGCTTTACCTGCTCGAGGCGTTCTTTAAGCGCCTCCACTGTGGTAATCGTGCGGTGCGTGAGCGCTTTAAGTTCTCGGTTTTCGAGTAGGCTGCCGAGCTGAGTTTCGTCTAAGTCGGCGAGCAAAACTTTCCCTAGACCTGTTGCGTGCGCCGGGTGACGACCACCTATCTCGCCCTGAATACCAATTTCACGTTGTGCGTGCTCAATGGCGATATAGACGACCTCGAACTCGTCGAGAATCGCCAAGCTGATCGTTTGACCGCAAATCTCTGCAAGCGACACCATATAGGGCTGCGCCACTTCATGAACTGAAAGCGTGCTCAAATAGATATTGCCCAGCTCGAGTACACGCGGGCCTAAACCGTAGTGGTCGCCGAAGCGAAGAATAATTTTTTCGGCCTCTAAAGTCCGCAAAATACGAAGGAGCGACGCCTTGTTGAGAGCAAGTTCAGCCGCCAAGTCATCTAAGGTGAGCTTTGGCTTCTTTGCTGAAAAGGCAAAGAGCACAGTCAGAGCTCGGGATAGAAGCTGCACTTTGTACTTCTCTTCAGCCTTACCTGACATATCACTTTCCGAAATCATAGAATCTCCTAAGCACAGTACCCATCAGCTTGGCAGCACGCAGCTTCATTTTCTTGATCATAGTACCGCTTGCGTCCATCTCTTCAACTGAGCACCTAGCTCTTGAGCTGCGTTTGAAAAGTACCACGGCAGAATTTCAAGCCCATTGTCCATTTCTCACAAATGGTAGCCTATTTCCATACTGACCTAACTTGGGCAAACTTACGGTGGGTAACGTTGTGCTGACTAACTTATAAGTCCTAAGTTAATCGGCTTAGTCTAACTAACATTCAAGCAGTACACAGCAGTAAGGCAATTGCCGTTTTCCTGCCTTAGCTCGACTTTACACAATCTCACTAACCGTTTGCCAACACCTTTTAGCAGCCAATAAAAGCGACTCTCCTCGAGACTTTGCCTCGAGGAGAGTTTCGTGCGCTTACAGGTTTTTAGCGAGTCCAGATCGGATTACCGCTGCTGTCAAGCTTTTACAGATAACCGGTTATTGTCGCCCTTAATACGATGTACGAGTGCTCCCTGCGTTGCGCCGGTATAATAGATGACCTACATCTATGACCGTGTCGATCTCACTAGCATTACCGTATCCATACTCTACCTCGACTGCTAGGGGGTGGATGTTTCAAGGCAAAAAAGTGAAGATAGCAGAATGTCTAAGTCCCGCTATCTTCTAAAGCAGCATACGCTAAGCGAACTGTTCACCGTGGTTTACGTGTTTATCGATGACTACTTAAAGGCGGCACAAGCGAGTGGACACTTTGAATTACCCTATTCTGAACAGCAAAAAGGCAGCTATAGCGAACTCATGAGCATCGCTTTGGTAGGTGAGTTGCTCAACCAGGCAGATGTAGGTTTATGGTTTAACTTAGTCAAACGCGAGTACGAGGAGTTATTTCCAGAACTGCCTGACGATACGCGCTACTACCGAGTCCTGAATAATCTCGAAAGAATCTGGGCCGACTTTGCCCTATTTTTGACTGCAGCACATGAGGTGTTGGCCTACAGCGTGGATTCTAAACCCCTACCTGTGTGTAAGTTCAAACGTCACAAACGGCCGCGAGCGATGACTGAAGCGACCACCGGCTTTTCGACGCAAGGTGCGGTTTATGGTTTCAAGCTTCACGCTCTTACAACCTCCGACGGACTGATTGTCAAGTTTGCTATTACACCCGCTCACGAGGCTGACGTAACAGTCGCTAGAGCCTTACTTTCAAAGTCGCAACGTTCTCGCACTTTAGGTGATAAAGCCTACTTGGGCTGTGGTATCTATACGCCACCTAAGGCTAATGCGGTAAGTCCCGGCATCTGGACGTCGCTGATGAACACCACCAGAAAGATGATTGAGTCGGTTTTCTCTTCTCTGACCCGTACCAAGTATCTCGTCTTTGGTCAACGTAATTCGTTTCGTTCTATCCGTGCTCATACCTGCCGCAAAGTCGCGGCTCACAACTTCGCTTACCTCTTTATCCCCTAGCAGTCGAGGTTGGTTACTATTTTCGCGGTTTCTGAATGATGCAGCATCGGGGCGTCTGGTGCTGATCCCAAACGGTGCCGACGTCACCGCCGAGGCGCACGCCCTGGTGCAGAAGGCCTATAGTCAGCCACAACCTATCCTGATTCGAAGTCTCGACGCGCTGCACGTAGCTTCAGCCCTTGCAGCCAAGGCGACTACTCTGGTGGCAACAGACACCCGGCTTTGCACGGTTGCGCAGATGATGGGGCTTGAAACCCTGCCCTAGCAACAAGCCAACTTTTCTTACCGTAAGGCGCTAATGTGGCGAGCTGCAGCGCGTCAGGTTGCGGCGGTAGGGACGATGCCTCGTATGCAGGTTAAGCTAGCGTCTCCCTTGCTATTCTGACCAACTATGACCATAATTTGAGATGAGAGGTAGAAGATGTCTACAACCAATATTGCCGAAGCTAAAGCCCAGCTGTCGAAGCTGATTGACAAAGCGCTAGCTGGGGAAGAGGTGGTCATCAGTAAACACGGGAAGCCGCAAGTTAGGCTCGTGCCTTACGATAGGGATACGCGTCCCCGTGACCTCAGTGTGCGGATCTGGGAAGGCGACGTGAAAATGGCGGACGACTTCGACGAGTTGCCCGCTGAACTGATAGACGCTTTCACTGGCACCTTCGATGAACCTCTTACTTGATACCCATACGCTAATCTGGGTGTTCGATACTAACCCCACGTTGTCACAGGCAGCTCGAGACGCGATCGCTGACGGGCAGAGTGAAGTCTTCGTCAGTGCCGTCACGGCCTGGGGGATTGCCATTAAACGGAGTTTGGGGAAGTTGAAACTTAAGGGCGACTACCGCCGTGGCCTTGAACGTTACCGCTTTACATCGCTCCCAATCAGTACCGACCATGCGCTGGCGGTCGAAACCTTACCGCAATATCACGCTGATCCGTTCGACCGGCTGCTCATCGTTCAGGCTCAGCTAGAAAACTTAACCCTAGTGACGCGGGATGGGCGCTTCGATGAGTACAACGTGCCAACCCTGCGAGCTTGACGGGATGCCGAAAGGCGACGCAAGTACCGGGACGGGCAACCCAAACGGTTGTTGGTCGACTTTATTGTCGGGGCGCACGTGCTTTTACAGGCTTACCAATTGCTAACGCTTGATGTGAGCCGTTACCAGAGGGCGTACCCTGAGCTGATGTTGCTGCCAGAAGGTAGTGGTTCATAGAGCCGCTTGGCATCGCCCCGTAATCAGCTGCGTACCCATCTCAAGCCAATAACTGACCGACTCTAGGTGTATAGAGTTCGGCTTCCACAGGGTAGCCGAGCGCCCCTAGGTGAAGCAGCCGCAACTTCGAGGCAAAACCCGGCCGCCCTGATCCTCATCATGGTGGGGGACCTCTACACCCTGAGATTTCAAGGTCGAGCTGTAAACCGTTCAGCTTTGCTCCGGTTTCCTCTAGTGACGCCAAGCGTTACCGAAAACCGACCGAGTCGCCTGGTATAGCTCCGGACCCTTTAGCCTGCCGCTCAGCCGCCTGGGTTAAGGACAGCTTGAGGCACCGTCACCTTGCCTTTTGCGGTGATCGCACCTCCTTTTGCCAAGTGACCGCGTTTCGCGGCAACTACTGGCCGAGCTCAGCCAGACCCTACCGCTAAGACCGCGCACCCCATACCCAGGCGTGGTCTTACGAGGTTTTTATGGCTCAACCGTCGAACGCCCAACCCCACTACCTGACTCGCAAAGAGGCGGCTCACGAGGCGCGCTGTTCGCCCCGCACCATCCAGCGCTGGCAAGAGCAAGGCAAACTACGCCGCTGCGGACTCGCTCGCCCCCTGGTCGACCGGTACGAACTCGAGCAGCTTTTAGCGGGCCAGCTCAGCGCCGACGTTGCTACCCCTGCACAGGAAAGTCGAAGTACGTCAGAGACGCGTAAAGGATCGAAAACGCCTGATTCAGGACCGACAAGCTAGGACGTTTTGAGACAGAACTGGACACGATCGCCTTGGCGTCGCCAAATCGCTGTCTCCGACGTCCAGTTTTGTCTAGTTTCGTCTCCGTTTGCCTATGAATATTCAGGATTTGTATATAGATATAGTTGATGTAGTGCTAAGCTAAAGTCCTGAATCACCCTCTCGTTTTTGTGTTTGCTCCCTTAGGAAGGGAGTTTCTGGAGAAAATTATGATCGAACAAGCCAGCAAGACCAAGCCGCTCGCAACACTACAAGATGTATATACATACTGGTTAGACTTACCACACGGGTCGCTTGCTAAAGCCGAAGCAGGGCTAAAGAACCACGACCGGGGGATTACTGACCAGCACAACTATCGGCGGGCGCTGCGCTGTCTGGCAGCGGCAACCAGTGGTGGGATCGGTCAGCTCGAGCTCTGTCCCGCGGACGTGCTCGATGAATCGCCTGCAGTTATCGGGTTGCGGGTCACGGAAGGTGCTAGAGTGCTTGCCGAGCGGCAAGGTAAACCTTCGCCCAGTGACAAGGCCGTCCGCAATGCGATCAGTTGCTGCCGGGCGATTCAACACGTGGTCTTTGAGCAACAGCCCCAAAGATCGACCCATCAGCGGCTTATTGCGCTACCGAAGCGGCGCCTGCGGAAGAAGTTTTCCTACAACGATTGGCCGGCTGAGCTGTTACAGCAGTGGAGGGCGTTTAGCGACTGGAAATGCCAAAAGTATATGCCTGAGCCCGAGCGGCGCTTTCGTAAAAAGGTTTGCCGCCCGCAGACCATCGAGAGTAAACGCCAGCAGCTCAACGGCTATATCGGCTACGTGGTAGCGCAAGGCTTAGCGGAAGAACCCACACTCGAAATGCTCTGCAACCTGACGACCTATCAGGCGTACCTCAACGTTTACTTTGCTCAAGAGGCCGACGGAGGGCACCGGAACACCAGGAACAATGCCGTGACCCTAGCCTTGATCGCTAAGTACTTGGTTGCCAAAGGGCGGCTTGCTGAACATACCGAGTCCGGTCGCGCGTCCTGGGATCAGTTTTATGATCTCGGAAGGGACATCCTAAAAGACGGTGCCGAGACGGGGAGTTTGCCTGAACCTAAAGGAATCGGCAGTTGGAAACCCGGTGACCTGCGGACGGTTGCCCAGCAGGGCCTTAAGCTCTCAGAACGAAAAGCGCAGAACCCAAGCTTTTTGGCCCAACGGCAGAGTTTTAACTTCTACCGCACCGCACTCTTCTTTTTTCTGGCTTACGAAACGCCCATCCGGCACCGCAACTGGCGAGAGATGCGCTGGGACAAAAACCTCCAGCGTCGGGCTGATGGCCGCTGGGAAGTCAGGTTCGCAGGAGCCGAGCTCAAGGTCGGGCAGCGTCAATTCTTGACCAACGTGTACCAACACGTCTATTCCGCTGCCACCAGCGCCTGGATCGACGGCTGGCGGGAACGCCTCCACACCCGTTTTGGTAAAGACTTCGAAAGGTCTCGCCCCTACGTCTTTACGGTTTGGGATCATGAGTGCAAAAGCCAGAACACGCCGATGGCGGGTAACGTCTTTCACTATCACGTCAAGCATCTGGTGATGGAGGTGCGTGGTGAACTCTTTAACCCGCATATGGTGCGGCACATTATCGGGACCTACCTCGTCAACGAATTTGGGCCGAAGGGTCTGGGGCTAGCGGCTAAGCTTTTGGGCGACACCCCCGAGGTGGTGCTCAAGACCTACTACCGGCCAGCCAATGACGAGGCGCTCGGGCAGTACCTAGATATGGGCTAGACAGGACAGAAATGAAGTCAAAAGCCTACGGTTCCCCTTGGGTTGCAGGATTGGCCTCTAAAATCTTTGACCTTAGAACGGGTTGCTCACGCCTTGTGCGTCTTCGAGACTGGTCTACTTAACGAGTCAGGGAAGCGGTGAACGCTCCACTTCTTTCTATCAACGGTTGGCTCTAAGTGTAGGCCCAAGAAGGAGCGGCAAGTTCACCGTCGATAGATAGCGTTGACGTCTGGGCTAAGTACAGGCGGTGGGCGCTCAATTAGTTCGAGGTTGGCGAGAAGGCGCTTGGGTAGATCGCCCAAGCGCCTTCGTTCCTGACGGGTTCTTCACGCCGCTTGAGGTAGCCGGGGCGAGGATTTAAGCTAAGAGCAATGACCTCAGAGATCTGGTGGACCCCGGCTGCAGACACAGTCGACTTAAACGACGCCGACCGCGCGACCATCAACCGGCTGCTTGCGTGCTGGCGCGTGCGTGACCCCGACGCATTGACCCTGTCGCCAGACGAGCTGCGGGTGTTGAACCAAGTCTGGATCGAGATCTGCCGGGGGCACCCGACACGGGGTAACGTCGGCCCCGAAGTGCTCGAAAATAGCCCAGTAGATCTCAAACTGCATTACGCGGACCTACCGACCTACGCGGAGCGCAAGCGACTCATGAATGAAGCCCGTGCGCGGAACTCAGACGCCGCTAAACCAACCGATAATTAAGAAAGATCCAAGATCAAACGTTCTACGGCTTAGCTGAGGTCAAAATGCACGCCCGACTGCGCCAACTCCTTTTGCCGCATTTTGTAATTGGGTAGGATCTCGCCAAGCCGCTGCCAGTAAGCTTTGGAGTGATTCAGGTGCTCGAGGTGGACGAGCTCGTGAACGACTACGTAATCGATCAGACTTAGCGGCGCCATAACGATGCGCCAGTTGAGGCGCAGTTCCCCATTGGCGTTGCAGCTACCCCACCGCCGCTTTTGTTCCCGAATCAAAATTCTTGTCGGAGACCTGCCGAGCTTAGGAGCGTAATGGGCAACGCGCGCCACAAGCTTTTCCTCCGCCCGACGCCAGTACCAGTCACGCAAAGCCGCGTAAACCTCGTCGATGGTACCTTCGGGTACTTGAAGATAACTGCCCCACATGCGCGCCTCGGGCAGATCAGGAACGCGTTTGAGGCGGTAGGGACGGCCCAAGTAGCTTAGCGTCTCGCCGCTCCGGAGCGTTTTGGGCGGTCTACGCTGAACCAACTGTTCGGTGAGCTCAAGCTGCTTTGCGATGATCCAGGCCCCACGCTTTTCGACGAGCGCTTCGACCATCTCACGCTTTGTCTGCACGGGTGCCAAAACTCTCAGCCCCTGCTCGTCCAGGCTGAGCGTAATGGTTTTTTTGCGCCTGGGGCTGCGTACCACGTTGTAGCAAATTTCGGTGCTGCCAAAACGAACTGCACCCGTTTCCGCTTCAGACATGCGCAAGTCTCGCCTTGGCGGTACTTAAAAGTTTAGGGATGAGCACTTCGCTATGCTCGCGAGACACGCCGTGACGCAGCAGCGCGCGTCTCACGTCCCGCCTCATTAGCCGCAAAACATCGTCTTTTTCTGTCCAGTCGAGGACGAGGTGAGCGGCTACCCGCTCTTCTAGGTCACTCGCCAAGCTTTCGACTTCACCTTCATCCAGCGTGACTCCTTCGCCCGTAACAAGCTTGTAGAAGGCAAACGCAGTGTCAGTCAAGCCCAAACGTTTCGCTTCGCTTTGCGCGCCGTTCTGAAGGGCTTCACGAACCGAATAAAGCCGTTTGAGCTGCTCCGCTGCGCTTAAGCGCTCCGCTCTTCTCGCTTCGATAATTTCGTTGAGCTGTTCCCGCAAGGAAACGTAAAAAACAGGGTTTTCGCTCGCCTTCTCGCTAAGCTGGTGGGTAAGCGCGTGGGCCATCTCGCTCGCCCTCGCATCATCGGAACCGAGACCTTCAAGGTGCGTTGCAAAAGCAGGAGAGAGGATCGAGACCGTTTCGGTTAAGGTCACGACGCCAGACGCAGTGACATGCTCGTCGATGATCTGCCGGACCTTGCGCGCAAGATTTTCATCCCCAAGCTTTGTATCATAAAACCGGTTACGGGCGGCTCGGCGGATTTGGCCCAGCCACGCGAAATCATCACGGTACTCGAGCGCCCTGGGGTCGGGGTAGAAGAGGTTGAGGCTTTCGGCAAAAGCCCGGAAGCGGCCGTCGAAGTCCGCTCGTTGGTCGTCGTCCTCGAGGCGTTTTAGCAGCGCGTCATAATTGTTTGGGTCAAGGCCTTTAAATACGTCCATTACCCGGCTATGACGGGCTCTTAGCGCGTCGAGTTCGGCATCCTTAGGGCGCATCGGTGTACCCAGTTCCTCGCGGTCAAAACTTGCTAGCGCCTCTTGCAGGTGCTCGCTTACCCCCCAGTAATCGACGATCAGCCCGTAATCTTTGCCCTCGGCTGGACGGTTGACCCGGGCGATAGCCTGTAGCAAGGTGTGAGCTTTAAGCCCTCGGTCGAGGTACATGACCTGCTCGACTGGCGCGTCGAAGCCGGTAATCAGCATGTCCACTACGATCAGCAGTGATAAGGAGTCCTTGGGGTTTTTAAAGCGGGCGATCAGTTTCTGCCTTTCGCTCTTGCTCCTGTGGTATTTGGCGAGCTCGGCGTCGTCGTTGGGCAGGGCAGTCATGATCACGGCGGATTCCGGCGCACCGGGAATCTTGTCGAGCGCCGCTTTGTAGCGCACCGCAGCACGGCGGCTCGAGACCACCAGTTGCGCCTTAAAACCGTTGGGTTTGATGAACTTGTCATAGTGTTCGACAAGATCAAGTGCAATCGTCCGGAGCCGTGCTGGAGCGGCGGCAAGCACGCTCTCCCAGCCGGCCACCTTGCGGGTGACCTGACGCTTTTCGTCGTCGCTCAGGCCGCTCAGTACCCGCCCTTCGAGTTTGTCGAGGTCGCGCCCTTCGATCGCGAACCGCTCGAGTTCCCGACCTTCGTAAAAGATGTCAAGAGTCGCGCCATCCTCGACGGAGCGCTCGAGGGTGTACTTGTGAACGTAAGGCCCGAACTCCTTGAAGGTGCTGCGCTGGTCGTTGTCGATGGGTGTTCCGGTAAACGCAAAGAAGGTGGCGTTAGGTAGAGCCGCGCGCATCCTGGCGGCAAGCTTGCTATATTGACTCCGGTGCGCCTCATCGATCATCACGAAGAGGTTCCGCGCCTCGTTGAGCGCCTGCGACTGCGTGGCGTCGAAGAACTTGTGAACGGTCGTCAGGATAGTGAGACCGTTGCCCTTTTGCAGCAGCTCGCGTAGATGCGTTACGCCCTTAGCCTGCTGCGGGCTGGGAAACCCTACCCGGTGAAATGTGCCGCTGATCTGCGCGTCGAGTTCGGTTCGGTCGGTGACGATGACGATGGTGGGGTTGTCAAAGCCGAGGGCCTCGCGCCTGAGCTTTTGCGCGAGCCAGACCATCGTAAGGCTTTTGCCCGAGCCCTGCGTGTGCCAGATGACGCCACCCCGGTCGCTGCTCACGTCTTTACGGGTAAGTCGGCCAACCGCTTCTTGAATCGCGATGCGCTGCTGATAGCGAGCAATCTTTTTCGTCACGCTGCCGTATTCGGCTTCAAAAAGGATCAGGTTCTGGACAAACTCGAGCAGGTTTTTAGGCTCGAGCACGCTGTAGAGCAGCGTGTCTTGCACCGTAACCGGACGGGCCGTGAGTTCTTCCAAAGGTAGCTCGGGTTTCGGGTAGACCTCGGGGAAAGGATAAAAGTGGCGCGCGACTGCGCCCGTGGTCGCGTACCGTGCGGTATCCCGGGCGAGCGCTAGGACGAGCTGGGTAGTTTCAAAAGCTTGCGGCACCCCTCGCTGACGAAAGTGCGACTCGGCTTCTTGATAACGCATGAGCTGCTCGACCGCGTCTTTGAGCGGGTTGTCTATAAGAGGCGACTTGCATTCGATAATCGCGAGCGGCAAGCCGTTGACGTACACCACGGCGTCGAAGACGGCTTCCACCCGGCTACCCTGTACCCGTACCTGGCGCGCGACGTGGTACTGGTTGTTCGCTGAGGTCTCGTAGTCGATGAAACGTACCGTCTGGTTCTTGTTCCCTGAGCCCAAGTCTTGGCTTAAGCTGACGCCCTTGGTAATTACCGTATAGGCTTTTTCGTTGGCTTCAGCGAGCGACGACGCGCCGAGCATGGTGACGACCCGAACGGCCTTATTGAGATTTTCCTCGGAAAGCCAAGGATTGAGGCGTTCAAGCGACGCCGCTAGTACCCCCCTGAGAACGCTGCTGCGCGGACCTTCGCGAAATGTTTCGAGCTCGTCCGCTTCAAGATAGTGGTAGCCGAGCTCTTGCAGGAGGTCGACAGCAGGATTCTCCGTCAGAGTAAGCTCGTTCCAATCCTGATTCATCCGACCACCTCGAGTACCCGCGCAAGCGAGGCCAGTGTCGCTTCGGCGATATAGACCTCGAACGGTGTAAGGTCGCCGTTGTTGGCCGCCTCGAGCACGTCGTAGTAGCGTGCTCGCCCCTCTACTGGTAAGAGCGTCGGTGGGTAGTCTGCGCGCAGCAGCAGCAAGTTCATCAGCAGCCGCGCGGTACGCCCATTGCCGTCGATAAAAGGGTGGATGGCGACCAGTCCGTAGTGAGCCCTAGCTGCCTGCACGACAGGATGACCTTCAAGCGTGTTGACCTCTTCGACAAAGGCGTCTATCAGATCCGGCACCCTAAGCGGATTAGGGAAAATGCGCATCGAACCCGCTACCCGGATGCGGACGGAACGGTAACTCCCGGCGTCCTCGGTCTGGATACCGGTGAGGATGGTCCGGTGCAGCTCGAGAATCTCGTCGAGCTCCAGAGGCTTCAGTACAGTCGCCAGGCGCTCCATGAGCCGCATAGCTTCACGGTGGTTGACAGCTTCTAAATGCTCACGGAGCGGTTTGCCGCTGATGGTGATGCCGTCGAGCAAAATAGCCTTCGTTTCACCCAATGTGAGCGTATTGCCTTCGATGGCGTTCGAGTGGTATGTGTAGAGCACTTCCCAATCCTCGCGGAGGCTCGCTAGCGTTTGAGAGGGCAAGGGAGAGGCAGCGTTGAAACGCGCTTTGAGACCGTCGATCTCAGTGAGGAGGGCTTCAAGCTCAGCCATCATCCACCGTCACACGGAGCTTGCCCGTAAGGAGCTGCTGCATGAGCCCCTGTTTAACATAATCAAGCTGCTTTGCCTTTATGCTTTCTAAAGCAATTCGTTCATCAAAACTCTTAATAGCACTTATAATCTTTTGCTGTTCGTCTAGATCTGGCAGAAAAATCGGCAAGTTGCCGATAATTTTTGTATTCAAGTTCAGCATTGTTTGACCAACTGCGTTCTTGATCAGCCACCGACTAACAAAAGGCATCGTCAGATAAATTGCTAGGTAGGCTGAGTCAATTTTCTCGGACGGACGCGCCCGGAGACATCCTGTACCGCAAATCCAGCCCTCTTCTGCTTCACCTATATAACCAAACCGTCCAATATCGCCCCGACGTGCAAACAGGACATCTCCTCTCAAAACCCGGTGCCTTTCAAGGGTTTTTACCTTTTCAGAGGGGATCTTTGCGATTCCATCAATGGATACGCTTCGCCCCACCAAGTTGACGGGCATGACTACGGGTATTCCATTCTCGGAATACTCACTAGCTTTTAGCTGACTGCCAAACGGCCCCGTTTGCAGACCTTGATTAGTACAAACATCTTGAAGGGTCACGACCTGCCAAGCGGCTGGCACATCACCGAAATCTGTCGCTTGAAATGATTTGTGTAACCCAGGGACTCCGTTTCGCAACAATGTCTGAAGTAGCGTCTCTCTGACATTCCTTAACTGCTCGAGCACGGCTTTGCTAGCCTCGAGTGCTTTGTCGATGCTCGAGAGGATGTCAACAATTGCATCCTGCTCTTTAATCGGCGGCTTGGGAAAAGGCCGCCTCCTAGAATCTTTTCCACAGCGTTACCCAAGGTAACGAGGGACCAGTTGTCAGGGATCTCGCTCGCGTCTATGTATCTCATAGCCTCAAGCCAAGCGCCTCGAGCTGCCGGTTCATCCTCGCTTCAGCTTCAGCTCGCTTCTGCTCGAGCGCCCGCAGCTTGTCCAGCTCGGCCTGCACGTCGATGGCTTCCTCTGGGTCGGTCGTCACCACGTAGCGGCTGATGTTGAGGTTGAAGTCGTTTTCTTCCAGCTCGTCGCGGCCCACCACGCTGGCGAATTTCTCGACGTCTTCAAAGCGCTCGTAGGCGCTGACGATCTCCGCGATGTTCTCGTTGCTCAAATGGTTCTGCTTGCGCTCGGCGACAAACCGGCTGCTCGCATCGACAATGAGCACCTTGTCTCGCCGTTCTTTTGGCTTGTCCTTATTGAAGATAAGGATAGCGGCAGGGATGCCGGTACCGAAAAAGAGATTGGGCGCGAGACCGATAACCGCCTCAAAAAGGTCGGCCTTGAGCAGGTTCGTGCGGAGCTTACCTTCTGCGCCACTCCGAAAGAGCACGCCGTGAGGCACCACGACCCCGACTCGGCCTTTGTTATTAGCGGTTTTGATCATGTGCTGGATAAAAGCGTAGTCGGCTTTACTCCGGGGCGGCAAGCCGTAGGTAAAGCGCCTGTACCCGTCGCCCTCGTCACCACTGAACTGCTCATAACCCCATTCGTCGAGGCTGAAAGGAGGGTTGGCGACCACGACGTCGAACTGCATCAGCTCGCCACCTTCTAAGAGCTGCGGCTTTCGCAGCGTGTCCCCGCGCCGCACATCAACGTCATCTAAGCCGTGCAGAAAGAGGTTCATCTTGCAGATCGCCCAAGTGTTGTAGTTCTTCTCCTGCCCAAACAAGCTGAGGTTGCGCCTGTTGCCGCCTTGGCGCTCAACTTCGCGGGCGCTGGCGATCAGCAGACCGCCCGAGCCACAGGTCGGGTCACAGATACGCATCCCTTCCTTGGGCTCGAGGAGCTGCACGAGCAGATTGACGACCTGATGCGGCGTGTAAAACTCGCCGCCCTTTTTCCCGGCATCATCGGCGAACTGTTCGATGAGGTACTCGTAAGCTCGTCCCAAAATATCGGGGTCTTCTAAGTTGTCATTACGCAGATTGATGTCGGAAAAGTGCAGAATGAGGCGCTGGAGGAGACTGTCGCGCTGCCCTGCGTCCCCGAGCCTGTTGTCGTTGTAGTCGATAACGGTCAGCAAGCCTTCAAACTTGAGGTTCGCTTCTTCCAAAGTTTCCATCGCTACGTTAAGCTTGCTGCCGAGACTTTCCGTAGCGGTACGAAGCTTTTGCCAACGAGCATCTTCGGGCACGAAGAAGCGGTGTTCGTCGGGCTCGTTATATGCAAGCTCGGCGTCCTCTGTCTCTTTGAGGATCAGTTCGGCTTCTTCTTCAAACCGGTCGGAAAGCCGCTTTAAGAACAGCATGCCGAAGATGTAGTTTTTGTAGTCGCTCGAGTCGATCGAGCCGCGCAAGATGTCCGCTGCCCGCCAGAGGCGGCGCTCGAGTTCAGTTCGTGTCAGCATGGGAGTCTCCTAAGGTTTTTTGCAAGGCCGCTTCTAAAAGTTGGCGTTTACTCTCAGTTACGTCTGCGGTTAGCTGGGCATAGCTCTCAAAAGCGAGAAAGAGATCGGCCAAGACGATTTGGGTTTTCAAGGGGGGGGTGGGAAGCTCGAGTTCACGCAGCTGTTTAACCGTTAAGATTTGCACCTGCGAACTCTGCAAGTAGAACGACGCCAGACGGGTTTTAAGCCAATCCGTTCGGAAAAGCCCGGCAAGGTAAACCGGATGGAGGTACATAAAATCTCCCTTAGCATTTTTCGCCGGGCGCACCACCGTCAGATTAGCCCCTGCCAAAGCACCTTCAAAGGCTTCAGGTACTACCGAAGCTTTGAGCTCGTTGCCCCGCGTGGCAATGAGGACGTCACCGGCTTGCAGCGCGTAACCCTTGTATGGCCCTGGCTTCAAAGCCTCACTCGTCAATGCTTCTCGAGGCTGGTTGAGCACGATAGTCTCGAGGTCACTAGCATTGAGAACCTGATAGCGTTCGCCACCCTCATCCCGATAGCGGCTCAACGTCGCACCTTGAAACATACGCTGCACGATATCGGCGAGCGGTTTCGCCGAGTTGGAAAGTGACTCTAGCACAGGCTACTATAACACGTTTTTGGTTCATATTGTGTTTGCAATCTAGTCATACTTCAAATTACGTATTGACAGAAAAGGCTTGTGTCGTCTACACTGGCGCTATCTCAAACTGCTTGCATCTCTGGGCAGAGAAAGGCGGAGCGTATGTCAACTATTACAAGTGAGCCTCGAAGTGCAGGGCTCCACGTCCACGTGACCTGGCTCAGCAAAGCTATGGCAGGGGAAATGAGCTGTTTGTATCCTTTTTGGTTCAAGGCTCATTTCAAGATTCCGCCTAAACGTAATCGCGATTTAGATGCCTGGAACGCAGATCACAGCGTGATGGTTAACGCCTGCGCCGAAGAATATCGGCAAGCTGGGTACACCGTTTGGGTAGAAAAACAAAACAATCTCTCTGTCATTGGCAAAGGAGGTGCCAAGCTACAAGGTCTTGCGGACATCGTCGCGGTCAAGGACGACACCGCTATTATCGTCGACTGCAAAACTGGTTTCCCCAAAGCGTCGCATTCCCTGCAAGTGAGACTTTATATGTACCTGCTTCATCACTCCAAAACCCACCCTGCACGCCACTGCACGCGCATCCTTGGCGAGGTCAGGTGCACGCCAGAAAACAGTGAGATCATCAAACTTCCTCATGCCGCTTGGGATGGCCTTTTCGACACCATGAAGTATTTCCTTGACATCAGCTTGGCCCCTCAACCGCCCATCGCCCTGCCGAGTGCTGGCGACTGCCGCTTCTGCGACCTGGCGAAAGTTGTTTGTGAGGACAGCATCGATGAACCTCTTGCGGATAGTGAGGTTGAGTGGATGTAAAACCATAGCAGTAGAGCTACCTCGAGCAAACGAATTTTAGTTTTCATGTACCGCTGCAACGGAGGTTTTTATGGCTGTTCAATCCCAATTCAACAAACTACTCTCTGATATTGAGCCAAGTTCGACAACTAAGGCGAACGCGAGCCGAGCGCATACAGACTTGCGCGACTTCTTAGCCAACCATGAGACCTACAACCAGGTTTACTGGCGGAGCTTCCTGTCAGGTTCTTACAAACGCAACACTGCTGTCCGGCCTAAGGTCAAAAATGGCGTCGCTGATCGCGCTGACATCGATATTATCGTAGTCACCAACCACACCCGAGCCGACGACCCCGAGGCGGTTATCGACGAGCTTTACAAGGTTTTAAAGGAAGAATATGCCAGCTACCGAAAACAAGGGCGGTCAGTAGGGGTCTCAAACCATCTTGCGGATATGGATGTGGTGCCGGTCATCGAAGAAGCCTTCTTATTTGATCCCCCAGTCATGTACGTTCCTGATCGTCAGCGTAACGAGTGGGTGCAGACGAAGCCTGAAGGCCACACAGCATGGACGACTGACAAAAACAAAGAAACTGGCGAACGCTTCAAGCCGCTTGTCAAACTGGTGAAATGGTGGCGGCGTGAGAATCCCTGGTGGGCAGCCAATGCCACCTCACCTAAAAAGAAGCCGAAGGGATTCCAAATCGAGTGCATCGTCGCTGAGAACATGGATAATGCTGAAACTCAGTGGGCAGAACTCTTCGTGAGCACCCTAGAGGCTATCAAAGCAGAATATGCGTTTACCGTCTCGTTAGGGAGTGTGCCTTATCTTCAAGATCCAGCTGTTCCCGCCAACAACGTTATGGCGGGTGTTGAAGCTGAGGTCTTCAGGCGTTTTTACGACAAGGCGAGTGAGCACGCCGTGCTGGGCCGCGAGGCTATTGAACTCGAAGAGGAGGACCTGATGGCGCGCTCGCGCGCTGGCGCAAGATCTTCGGCCCTCGTTTTCCCTCCGCCAGTGTTGCCAAAGCGCAAGCTGAGACCACCAACGTGACTCCAGCAGTGGTACCGAGCTTCCCTGCTCGCAAAGTGATGCCAGACAAAGGCCCGAAAGGATTTGCCTAATCGACGCCTGGTTTCTCCGCGATGTGAAGCGGCTCAAACACGAACGGTCTGCCCTCAAGGCTCTCTACACCTCGGTTGACTGGCTTAGCCCTCCGGCCTGGACCTTTGAAGCCACAGGTCTAGCGGTCGATGTCGTCATCACGGCGCACGGTCATCCCTACGCACTGCGCCTGTTGTATCCGACCGTGTACCCCGCAGTTCCACCTGCTGTACGACCACTAGACGGCGAAAGGCTGTCGGACCACCAGTACGGGAATGGGGGACCGCTCTGTCTCGAATATAGCGGCGACAACTGGTCACCGGAACTTACGGGTGCGGACATGATCGAGAGCGCCTATCGCTTACTCGAGCTTGAGAACCCTAAAGGCGTCGGAGGCCCTCCTGCCCCGACGAGGCACACGCTCAGTCAGGGGCAAGACGCCCGTAACAGCACCCTTCGCGTGCTCGTCCGTCCAGAGCTTTTGGACGCCCTCAAGAGGACTCCGGCCCAACATGGCAACCTAGAATGCGCCAATTTGTATGGTCAAGAGGTTTTCGTTACTCTCATTTCGAGCGTAGCGACAGCGTCCGGGGAGATTTGGCGAGATCAGTTATTACCTCAAGGCATTAAGGTTTCCGAAGACCATTTAGGGATATTCGTTAAAACAGCTGCACCTGAAGATGTATTGCTCGCGGCTACAGGGCTCGAGGCTATTGAACAAGTTCTTGCCGAAACGCCTGATACGCCTGATATTCTAAGCGACCTGTTGAACCTCTATTATCCGAACCGCTCGGCTGGCTCAGTTTTGAGCCTCTTACTTCTGGATGAAAAGGGTCAACCTATTTCATGTTTGGCGTTCTCGTTAGAAGACCTAAAGTTTTATGGCTCTACGGTTATCGCATCGGAAGCTGATGGTCAGCACCAGCGCACTCCGGGCAACCTCAGTACCCTGGCACAAAAAAAATCGGCGTCGTGGGAATCGGTTCCGTCGGCAGCAAAATCGCCATCTCGCTCGCCCGAGCTGGAGCGCGCCGCTTTTACTTGTTAGATGAAGACGTTTTACTCCCAGAGAACCTCGTGCGGCACGCACTCGACTACCGGGCAGTCGGCCAGCATAAGACGCAGGCGGTGGTTAAGGTGCTTGAGCAGCTCGTGCCTAACCTTGAAGTACAGACGAGCGAAATGAACCTCACCGGCCAGGAGAACAACGTTTTGCTCGGTAAGGCGCTAGCCGACCTGGGGTCATGCGACGTCATCATCGACGCGACCGCCTCGCTTAACGTGTTTCGTGTTCTCAGTGACGTAGCCCTTACTTACCGAAATCCCCTCGTCTGGGGACGGGTCTTCGCCGGGGGCATCGGTGGGCTCCTCGCACGGAGTCGGCCCAATCGGGACCCTGAACCCGCGACGCTGAACGGAGCCTACCTTGCCTTTTGCGAGACCAACCCTTTCGCGGAAGCCGGCTCTGCAGTCGATTACGGCTCGCAACAAGATGACGGTGTGGTCGTGGCCGCTTCAGACGCCGAGGTCGGCATCATCGCCCACTACTTGGCTCTACTTACATTGGACACATTGATCGGATCGGTCGAGGCTCAATTCCCGTGCGCGCTGTACCTTCTTGGACTCAAGAAGGCTTGGGTATTTCAGCAACCCTTCCACGTCGTTCCAATTACTCCCGAGGCGTCTTCAACGGTGTGGTCGCACCCTATAACAGAGGATGGGATGAGCGAGTCCTTAAAAGTCTTGAAAGAACTTTTGGAGTTATAGCGAAGCATGAACATGACACTTCTTTTGCCGATTCCGCTCCGCCAACGGCTTGAGGTCGAGCTGACCAGGGCCGCAAGAAACGAGATCGGCGGCATTCTCATGGGGCGCGACTTAGGTGGCGGCACCTTCCGAATTGAGGAACTGCAGGTGCAGCGGCATGGTGGCAGCATTGCCTATTTTCTTCGCCAGGTACAAAACCTAATTGTCCCACTCGAGCGCTTTTTCGATCGCACGGGCCACAGGTATACAGAGTTTAACTACCTCGGCGAGTGGCACTCTCATCCATCGTTCGCACTAGTGCCAAGTCATTGCGATCAAACTTCTATGCATGAGATTGTTAACGATCTAGAGGTGGGGGCTATCTTTGCGATTTTACTCATTGTGAAACTAGACGGTGCTAAGCAGCTTCGCGCACGCGCTTACATGTTTATACCGAACCAGCCGTATGTTGAAGTGGCGCTTAAACAGGAGGAGTATGAGCAAACAGCCTACCTACACGGATAAAACAGCGACCGGTGGGGACACAAACACACGGGGACTCGAGTATCAAAAAGCATACATGCTTGCTAACTTGCCTCATTGGCTAGCCCATTCGGCCTTCAGTGCCGCAACGCACGAACTTGTCGGGGACATCGAGGTCAAGTATTTCGATTCGGCAGTAGGAGAGCTTATTGACTTTTATCAGGTCAAGAATTACACCCTTACGCCCACTCAGCTGCGAACTATTGCTGAAGACTTTCAAAGTAAGGTAGACGAAGGTCCGTTTAGGCACTTTTATATCGTTTGTAACGGACTTTCCGCCGAAGCCAGCCCTATCGGCTCTGCCTTAGACCGTATTCGCCGTCAGGCTCCAGCTGATGCAGCAGCGTTCTATCCAACGGACACACCCCTCGATGTAAACACGACGACGGACTTCATCTCTCAGGTGGTAAAGACTGGGGGAACTGAAGATCTAGGAAGATTCCTGCTTACGAAGGTGAGTATTGAATTTCGGCACAGCTTGAACGAGATAAATGCCGAAGCGATGTTTAAACACATGATGCAGAAGTACTACCCCGAGGTGGAGGACCTGCCTAGCAGCGCCCTCACATCCCTCTACCAGCGTGTACGTGCGCTGGTAGAAGACCGTAGAGGGCAGCCGATTACGCGATCCCAGCTCATTCATGTTATCACAGGCGCTGTTGCCTTACCACTTCCATCGTTCGACAAACTCGGCATACACACACTTCACGACGTCACGCCATATCGGGGCAACGCGATTTCCCTGCCTTGGGCAGCGTTTTTCGGAGGCAGAGAGCGATCGTATCCTGATTCCGAGCAGTGGAACGACCTGCTCTTGGCGCAACTCGCTAGAGTCCAGGCGTGGCTTCAAGCGTCAGACACCACAAAGACCTTGCTCCTAACCGGGCAGCGACGACTCTCCGCAAACATAGCTTTAGGCTGGGCTTTTCCTGCTGTTGGAGAATTTACCTTGGTCCACGAGCACCGAGGTAGCCAATGGCGGACCGACCAGTACCAGACGGACGCGACGCCCAAGTACGACTTTGCACCAACATTCCAGCTGGGCGAAAACGAAACTATTATTGTGAGCATTGGCATTGGTCATGATATCGCCGCAGAAGTAAGACAAGCTGCGGAAACTTTAGGACTGAGTCGTGCGGCTCATCTCGACTTGCATACACCTCTAGCACTCACTTGCGCTGATCAGGTCAACCTTGCTGTTCAAAATGTTAAAGTACATCTCAAACGAGCTTTGCATGAATCCAATGCCCAGACCATCCATCTTTTCTTGGCGACACCTGCAACGTTCGCACTGTTTCTCGGTCACCGGTTGAATGGCGTGACATCAGTGCAATGTTACGAACGTAGAGCACCCACAGAATATGTGCCGACTTGTCGCTTGAAAGCACAATAACGGATGACGCAGAGGTTTAACGCGAAGAGATGAGTGGTCAACTGTTGCGGTTGCTTCGTCAAATACCTCCTAGATTTAGTTCTCTGCACACGCACCACTAGTTTTACAGGGGTGTGAGGTATACGCTTTGATTGCTGAGGGAGTACGCATGCTTGTCGAGTGGATTCTGGCAAAGTTTGCAGGTCAGGTGCTCATGCAGGGTATTGTGGGTGCTCTCGTCGTCTTTGGTGTTGGACAACTAGGGTATTCCATATTTGAAGAACTACTTAAGGGTGCTCGGGGGTGGCTCTTGATCCTTGGGGCGGCTGTGTTTACGGTGATTGTCTTGTTCACCTCGTGGTCAATATCAGTATTTCTATGGCTCCTTGGTTGCCTAGTCACGATCGGCGTCGCCTCCCTCCTCCGAGACGCTATAAAGGCAAAAAAAACGCTACGGGCCTATGTCTCGCTGGTTGAGAAGCACGTCGTCATGATTGACCAGGACGGCTACGGCCTCAACCCCGAGCCTGAGTATCTTTTTGGTATTGTGCCCCGCTTCCGGAGATATGAGAAAGCCGATTTTGAGAGCTTCATTGAACGCCTACTCCTCTCGGCTGAGGGGAGTCAAGCAAAGCGCCTAGTTGTGTTCGTCCACGGCGGACTGACGGACTACCAAAAAGCTCTTTTACTCGCAAAAACGCGCCGAGACGCTATGGTAGGCGAGGCTATTTATCCGATATTTATTCTTTGGCGAAGCGGCCTCGTACCCTGTTATTTTTCTCATCTGACAGACTTCCGGCAAGGTCGGACGCCACTCAAGAACTTGTTTTACCGGTTTATCCTAGCTTTCACAAACATCGTCGCTGACATAGGGCGGGGCATCAGCCGTTTTTTAAGAACCTCTTACTACCAAGGACTTATTGACCTCAGCGTACTCAATCCAAGAATCGAAAATGACGCTGATAATGTAATGAAATACTTCAATATTCTGAGGTCGCGATTCTGTATTAGTAACCAGCCTGAGTTAAGGCTCTGGAAAAAACGGGATGAAGGCACTGACTGGAATGAGGGTACTCAAGATGTCTGGCTATCAGGGGACTGGCGTCCGCGACTTGAAATCTTCAACCCGGTTAAATTTGCGTTTCGCTACGCGGTGTGGCCCCTTATCGATGCGCTGGGAACCAGCGCTTGGGACATTATGTTGCGGCGCACCTACACGCTCTTTCGTTCGCCCTACGAATTTGATGTAGTCGCAGGTGAGGCAAACAGAAACAACCCCAATAGCTTGAGTCCTATTCCTCCCTACGCGCCTGAGCCCGAAAGTCCATCAGCACGCACGCGCTACACACAGATGCTTGATACACAGCCAAGCGGCGGCCTAAGCCTCTTTATCAGGGCGCTCATTGCGAAAGATCTCGACATTCCTGTAACGCTTGTTGGTCATAGCATGGGCGCGATCGTGATATGTCGCTGGTTAGACATGTTTCCTGTTTTCCGAGCGCAGGAGATTGTCCTGCTGGCAGCCGCCTGCACGGTCAGAGACGGCTTGTCGTCACTTAATACCTACCTTACGGGGCACCGTAGGACAACCGGGCATATTCTCACGCTGAATTCTAAGGCTGAGCGCACCGAGCAGCACCTTTTCGGCCTGACCCCCTTGGGAAGTCTCCTCGAATGGATCGACGCTTTTTTTAGTAAGCCGCTCACCTTTGATCAGCGTACCCTTGGCAAGTGGGACAACTTAATTCAGAGCACGCACCTTATCGATAACGGTGTGCGAGACCGCGTGCACCTTAAGTGCTTCAGTGTCCGCTCAGACGCATTTGACTTAAATAAAGCCGAGCAGGACGCCTGTAGAAGGCTCGAAACAAGACAAGCTGGCGTTTTCGCTGGACAGCCGACGCTAGACCGCAGGAGGGGTGCGAGTGACGGGGACGTTAGGCCCCCCGTTACGCACGGCGACTTTAGCTTTTGTAAGTTTTGGCAGCCCACATTCTACAAAGTTCGAGATTGCGATTGACGCCGCTAGCTCTTCAACAAAGCAAAACACTAACACCTGATAATGTATTTTATCAGGGGTGGCTATATCTCTATGAACATGTACGAAGCTTTTTGGGAATTGTGGCTTCTGAACATCTAAAGTACAACCGCTTTCAGTATTGCCTCAACCCTTTCAGCACGCGACCGAGTAGTTGCATTGGCTAATGCTAGCTCAACTAACCTGGGCGAGCCAAACGTGAACCGCTGTTTGCTAAACCTCGACATCCAATACGACTCGACGAACGGGGTTAGGAACGTCTCATACAGCGCACGGGCAATGTCCTCCCAATACTGGATGTAGTGGACGACCACTGAGTGCGCTTGACTTGCTGCTTTGACGGGTATATCCGACTTAAGTATCTCCCAGCTAAGAGTTAGATATTGACAACCTTGAGGGCTTTGAGCCCGAGCTCGAGGGCAGCTCTAAGTTGCCCAAGGGTGTCATAGCAACGCCGGGGCATCAAGAAGCCTTTGAG